>ENA-UOJD01002630-UOJD01002630.1-human-gut-metagenome-genome-assembly--contig:-P48-NODE-2630-length-14493-cov-22.484278_pt1 | contig 14493 bp, 10 predicted proteins | sample MGYA00242342_ERZ723889 | MGnify/ENA metagenome assembly ERZ723889
GCGCGCAGATCCTCGTCGCGGTAGCAGTGGGCCAGCTGGAAGTAGCGGTCAAAGCCGGACAGCATCAAAATCTGCTTGTAGAGCTGCGGGCTCTGGGGCAGCGCGTAGAAGTGGCCCGGCTGCACACGGCTGGGAACGAGATAATCGCGTGCGCCCTCGGGCGTTGACTTGATGAGGGTGGGCGTCTCGATCTCGGTGAAATGGTTCTCGCAGAAATAGTTGCGGATGATCTGCATGATCTTGCTGCGCAGCACGATGGGCTCATGCATGGACGGACGGCGCAGGTCCAGATAGCGGTAGCGCAGGCGCAGGTCGTCGTTGACGTTGATCTCGTCGCGCAGCTCAAACGGCGTGGTCTGAGCCTCGCTCAGGATGCGCAGCTCGCTGACGTAAAGCTCTACGTCGCCGGTTGCGATCTTATCGGTCTTGGCGGCGCGCTCACGCAGCTTGCCGCGGCAGATAACAACGTACTCGCTTTTCAGGCTCTCGGCCTTGGCGAAAACGTCCTTTGGCGTATCCTCATCGAACACCAGCTGCAAAATGCCGGTGGTATCGCGCAGGTCGGCAAAGATGATGCCGCCCTTGTCGCGGGCGCGGGCGATGGAGCCGCAGACGGTCATTTCCTGACCGGCCATGGCAAGCGTGACTTCGCCGCAATAGTTTGTGCGGCGCAGACTGCCCAAAGTTTCCATATTTCCTGTCCCCTTTACGGTTTTATCTTTTACTAAAATATTATTATAACGCGCCGCTGTGCATTTGGCAAGAGGGCGGCGGGCAAACACGTGCGGATTTTGCCGGATTTCCGGCTAATTTGTTTTGCAAATCGTATTGACAATTTTCTTTTTGCCTGCTATAATAGTAAAGCTGTGAGCACCACAGTGTATACGTGCCTGTAGCTCAGTTGGTAGAGCATCTGACTTTTAATCAGAGGGCCCAGGATTCGAGTTCCTGCAGGCGCACCAAGACCGGTTGAAACCGCAAGGTTTCAACCGGTTTTTGCGTTGCTGCGGGCGTAGGGACCGGGCAGGCCCGGCCCTGCCGTATATGGCGGGCGGCTGCTTACGGGCAGGCCGCGGGCCGCATATATGCGGCCCCTACATGGCAGCAATGGTTTTTTTCGGAATATCTCTGCCCGCAAAAAAGTCATGTACGACCTATCCAATCGTACATGCCTTTTTATTTTGTATTCATTTCCACAGCAGGAACAGCACGGCCAGCAGCACACCTAAACCCACCAGATACACCCCGGCAATGGCCAGGGTGGCCTTCAGCACACCCATGACGGCCCAAAATTTTTCTTTGGGCGTCCAGTCGGGGGCCTGCTCCCAAGGACGGTCATTCGCCGGCTCCGGGGGCGGGGCGTCCGCCTTGCGGCGGTGGGGGCGCAGCGTCGGCGCAGGGCCGATGCCGCTCATATCGGCGATGGTGCGGCCATCGTCCTCGAAGTCGTCGCGCTTCCTCATTTTTCGTACAGGTGGCAGACCACGTAATGGCCCGGCTCGACCTCACGCTGCTTCGGCGCTTCGGTCTTGCAGCGCTCCGTGGCATAGGGGCAGCGGGTGTGGAACTTGCAGCCGGACGGCGGGTTGGCCGGGGACGGGATGGAGCCCTGCAGCACCACGCGCTCGCGCTTGACAGTCGGGTCCGGGATGGGAATGGCCGAGAACAGCGCCTTGGTGTAGGGATGCAGCGGGTGGGCAAAAATGTCGTCGGTCTCGCCGTACTCCACCAGATTGCCCAGGTACATAACGCCGACAGTGTCGGAGATATGCTCGACGACGGACAGATCGTGGGAGATGAAAAGATACGTCAGGTTGCGCTTTTCCTGCAAGGATTTCAGCAGGTTGATGATCTGCGCCTGAATGGAGACGTCCAGCGCGGAGACCGGCTCATCGCAGACGACGAACTCGGGGTTCAGGGCCAGCGCACGGGCAATGCAGATACGCTGGCGCTGGCCGCCGGAGAACTCGTGCGGGTAGCGGGTCTTGTGGTAGGGCTGCAGGCCGCAGTCGTCCATGACCTGGTCAATATAGTCGTTGAACTCGTTCTTCGGCACAAGGTTGTGCTCGCGCACGGCCTCGCCGATGATCTCGCCGACGGGCAGACGCGGGGACAGGCTGGAGAACGGATCCTGGAAGATGATCTGCATCTTGGTGCGCAGCTCACGCATCTCGGCGGGGGTCATGTCGTAGACCTCCTTGCCGTTGAACAGCACCTGGCCGCCAGTCTTTTCGCCGCCCAGGCGCAGGATCGTGCGGCCCGTGGTGGACTTGCCGCAGCCGGACTCGCCGACAAGGCCCATCGTGCAGCCGCGGCGCAGGTTGAACGTCACGCCGTCCACGGCCTTGACGTGGCCCACGGTCTGGGACAGCAGGCCGCCCTTGATGGGGAAATATTTCTTGAGGTGGTTGACCATCAGGATATACTGAGGGTCATAGGTGACGGGGGTGTAATCGTTTTCAATCAGGTGCTTACCCTTGTTTGCCATGCGTCACTCACCCGCCTTTCTGTTTTCTTCATAGTAGCGGTAGCAGCTGACCTTGTGCGTCGGGGACAGGCTGATCTCGCAGGGGTACTCGCCGCTGCAGCAGGGCAGCTGCAGCTCGCAGCGGTCCTTGAAGTAGCAGTAGTTCGGCATATCAACGGGGTTGGGGACCTTGCCGGGGATGGAGTACAGGCGGTCCACTTTTTTGCCGACAACGGGCTTGGACGCCATCAGGCCGATGGTGTAGGGGTGGCTCGGGTGGGCAAAGATCTCCTCGACAGTGCCCTTCTCGACGACACGGCCCGCGTACATGACGACGACATAGTCGGCCATCTCGGCAATGACGCCCAGGTCATGCGTGATGAGCATGATGGACGAATTGATGCGGTCCTTCAGGCTGCGCAGCAGGTCGAGGATCTGTGCCTGGATCGTCACGTCCAGCGCGGTGGTCGGCTCGTCGGCAATGATGATCTTCGGGTTGCAGGCCAGCGCCATGGCGATCATGACGCGCTGGCGCATACCGCCGGACAACTCGTGGGGGTACATCGCGTAGACGCCCTCGCTGTTGGCGATGCCGACCATCTCGAGCATCTCGATGGTGCGCTTCTTGATGTCCTCCTTCGTCTTGCCCTCGCCCTCGTGCAGGGCGATGACCTCGTCGATCTGGGCACCGATGCGGAACACCGGGTTCAGGCTCGTCATAGGCTCCTGGAAGATCATCGAGATATAGTTGCCGCGCAGGCCCTGCATCTTGTCCGCCGGGGTCTTGGCAATGTCGTAGGCCTTGTCATTGCCGAGGTTCAGCCGGATGGCCCCCTCGACGATCTGGCCCTGGGGGCGCTGCAAAAGCTGCATCAGGGACAGGCTGGTGACGGACTTGCCGCAGCCGGACTCGCCGACGACGCCGACGGTCTTGCCGATGGGCACTTCAAACGAGACGCCGTCGACGCTCTTGACGACGCCGGTGTCGGTGAAGAAGTAGGTGTGCAGGTTATCGAACTCCACCGCGTTGGCGGGGTCCTTCATCTGGGTGGTGTACTCGGACTCGGGCACATTGCGGCGCTTGCGGCGCTTTTCGTACTGGTCCGTGATGCGGCGGTTTTCCTTGGAGATACGCCGCGACTCTTTGGCGGAAAGGTATCCGTCCTGATTTTTAGCCATCGTGTGTTTCTCCTTCCAATCAGCGTTTCATCTTGGGGTCAAACGCATCGCGCAGACCGTCGCCCACAAAGTTGAAGCCCAGAACGGTGAGCAGCAGGCAGACACCGGCAGGGATCCAGATGAACAGGTAGTTCGTCATGACGTAGGCGTTGTTGACGTCGTTGATGATGTTGCCCCAGGAGGCAAACGGGTACTTGACGCCCAGACCCAGGAAGGACAGCGTGGCTTCGGTCAGGATGGTGGAGCCGAGGCCCATCGTGCAGGTGACGATCAGCTGCGGGATGACGTTGGGGATCAGATGGCGGAAGATGCGGTGCCAGACCTTGATGCCGCAGGCCTCGGTGGCCAGCATGAACTCCTGCTCGCGCAGGGAGAGGATCTGGCCGCGGACCAGACGGGCAATGCTCGGCCAGCCGAGGAAGCCCAGGATCAGCATCAGGTACATCATGCGCTTCCAGGAATCGACGCGCATCGCGTCCATGGCCGCACCGATGATGATGATGACGGGCATCGAGGGGATGCAGTAGAAAACATCGACGATACGCATAATAATGTTGTCGATCCAGCCGCCAAAGTAACCGGAGATGCCGCCCATCAGGATGCCGAGGGACGCTTCAATGACAACAACGATGAAGCCGATGATCAGCGAGACACGTCCGCCGTACATCAGGCGGGTCAGCATGTCCATACCGTTCGTGTCGGTGCCGAGCCAGTGCTCTTTGCTGGGGGCGGCGTAGCGGTCATAAACGTAGGTCTCGGTCATCTGCTTGACGCTCCAGACCTTGGCAGAGGCGTCGTAGACAATGTCATACTCGGCCTCGTTGCCCTCGGCGTCTGTGTAATTGAACTTGGCGGCGTTGTCGTCGATGGCCTCCTCGAGGCGGTCCTTGAAGTCACGGGTGACGACGACGCTGGAATCGGCGGCGGAGACGACGAAGCGGCTGACGTAGCCCAGCTCCTCACCGCCTGCGAGGATGTTGCCGTCCGCGTCGAGGGTGTAGTCCACGCCGTCGGCGGCGAACTCCTTCTCCCCTGCCGTCATGGCGGTCAGGGCAGCCAGCTTGACGTCAAAACTGAACTTCGGCGCACCGTCGGCCTCGTTCACGAGGTCGCGGCTGGCGTAGCCCATGATGTCCCTGCCTTGGTAGACAACGTAAAAGTCGTCGCTCTGGATGTCGACGGTGTAGTCAACATCCTTATAGTTGAATTCCGTATTGCCCTTCTTGACGGCCTCCAGTGCCTTGCTCTGGGCAATGGAGCCGAAGTTCTGCCCATCGGCCACAACAAAGCGCATCGTATCGTTGCGGGTAACGCCGACAAACTCCTTGGACATCTGGGTGTAGGTGAAGAACTGCTCGTCCTGGCCGTAGGGGCTGACAAGGCCGCCGACGAAGGAGAACAGGAACATGGCCACCAGAATGGACAGGCCGACGACAGCCAGACGGTTGCGGAAGAACCGCTTGGCGACGAGCGCGCCCGGGGACAAAACCTTGACGCGGCGGTCATCGTTCAGGGAGTACTGCTCCTGCTTCGGGTTCTGGTTCTGCGTATTTTCGCTCATGGGTGTGCAGTCTCCTTTCTTTAAGAAATGCGCACGCGCGGGTCGACCACGCCGTACAGAATATCGGTCAGCAGGTTGCTGGCCAGCGTCAGCACCGCCATGAAGGACAGGTAGAACATCGTGAACGGGATGTCGCCCGCGACCATGGACTGGTAAGAGATGTAGCCGATGCCCGGGATGGAGAACAGTGTCTCGGTGATGAGGGCGCCGCTGAACAGGCCGGGCAGGCTGCCGCCGATGATCGTGACCAGCGGGATCAGCGTGTTGCGGAAGGCGTGCTTATAGATGACCGTGCGCTCCGACAGGCCCTTGGCGCGGGCCGTGCGGATGTAGTCGGCGTTCAGGACCTCGAGCATGTTCGTGCGGGTATAGCGCATGTAACCGCCGATGGAGACAATGACCAGCGTGACGATGGGCAGGACCAGATGGTTGGCCTTGTCCAGGAACTGGCCCATCGAATCCAGCTGGGCGTAATCGCGTCCGACGAGGCCGTACAGGTCGAACCAGCCGAGCTTGACCGAGAAGAACAGCTTGAGCAGCGTGGCAAAGAAGAAGGTGGGCAGCGAAATACCGACCAGCGCCACAGAGGTGATGACATAGTCCGCGCGGCTGTACTGCTTGGTAGCAGCCAGCACGCCGAGGGGCACGGCGATCACGATGGACAGCACAAAGGAGATGCCGCCCATGATGACAGACAGGCCGATGACCTCGGTGAATTTCTGGGTGGCAGGCACGTTCCACTTCCAGCTGTCGCCGAAGTTGCCGACAACGGCCTTGCTCAGCCAGGTGAAGAAGCCGGGGACGATGTCCAGGTCAAGGCCGTAGGAAGCGTTGAGCTGGGCAAGCCATTCCTCATAGGGCTTGGCGCCGGGGGCCTGAGCCAGCTGCATTGCCATTGTCTCTGCAAAGGAGCTGGGCAGGCTGCGGATCAGCGCATAGATAATGAACATGACACAGAACAGGATCAGTACCGACTGCGCGACACGCTTGATGATGTAGTTTCGCAAGAGTTTTCGTTCCTTCCTTGCACGGTTAAACCGCGTTTATTTTGCAGGGAAATGCCGTAATGTGGGCATCCCCATCCCACGCAGGGACGACGCCCTGCGTGGGAGTGGGACGACCATATTAGTAGTCGCTGCTTGCCTCCCTCTGCGAGGGAGGTGGCCCGTAGGGCCGGAGGGAGAGAACCTTGCCACGGCCCGAAACATTTCGGGCTTCAGCAGGCTCTCTCCCCCACCGCCTGCGGGCGGAGCCCCCTCCCAGAGGGGGCCAAGGGCTTGACAGCAAGCAACCGCCCTTGGCGGGCGGTCACCTGCTTTCACAACGGTAAGTTGAGCTTAGTTCAGCTCGAGGTTGTTCAGCTCAGACTTGTAGGTCCAGTACGGGGTCTGATCCTTCGCGATGGTGTCGATGTTGACACGCTCGGTGGAGAAGATCGTAGCCTCGCTGCGCTGGTAGACGGGCAGCTCGACGCCCCAATCCAGGATGATCTCCATGGCCTCTTTGTACATGGCCTTGCGGGCCTCCTGGTCGGTGGTCGCGCGGGCAGCCATGATGAGCTCGTCCAGGTCAGTGTCGTTGATGGTGTAGTAGTTGGTAGCGCCCTGGCTGTGGTACAGCTGGTACATATCGGGGTCATTGGTGGACTGCCAGGCAGCGACCCAGCCCTCGGCAGCGCCGGACTGATAGGAAGCGAACAGGTCAGAAGCGTTGGCCATATCGTTGACAGTCAGGGTGAAGCCGATGGTCTTGAGAGCGGCGGCAGCGTTGGTCAGGGTCTGGAAGGAGGGGTGATCACCGTTGCCGGAAGCACCGATGTTGATCTGATACTCCATCTTGGCACCGGCGGGAGCGGCAGTGATCTGGCCGTTCGCGACGGTGTAACCGGCAGCCTCGAAGTAGCCCAGGGCAGCCTGCAGAGCGGCGGCGTACTTGTCCTCGCTCTTCATGTCGGAGGTGTAGATCTCGTTGCCGTCCACGTCGGTGGAGTAGGCGATCTGGTAGCCGTCGTCGGTGACGGACGGGGCAGCCCAGGAGGTGTTGGAGATCGGGTAGTTGATGACGGTGGCGGTGTCGCCGTAGTAGGAGTCGATGCCCTCATCGCGGTAAGCGGCGATGACGGTCATGATGGCCTTGCGCAGGTCCTTGGAAGCCTGGGAGGAGGGGTCGCCTCCGACGTTGACGTTCTTGGCGCTCAGGGCGATGTAGCCGTAGCCGCGGTAGTCCTTCAGGCGGGTGGTGATGACGGGGCCGTCCTCACCCTCGACGCCGTTGATGTCGGCGATCTGGTCAGCAACCTCCAGAGAGTAGGAAGGATCGGAGATGTCGATGGTGCCGGCCTGAACGCCGGTGATCTTATCGGCCTCCTGGGTCTCCTTCATGTTGACGTGGGCGACCTTGGGTGCGCCGTCATAGTAGGAGGGGTTGGCATCCAGATAGACAACGCCGTCGCTGTACTTGGAGAAGGTGAACATACCGGCACCCATGGGAGCGCTGGTCTTGGCGCGGACGCTGCTCAGGTCACCCTTGGCAAAGCCGAAGGAGTTGTTGTCGTAGTCGTACAGGCTCTCATCGCCGTAGTAGTGCAGCGGAGCGATGGGCATCTGCAGCTGGTAGATCATGGTGGTGGACAGCTCGGTGGTGGTCAGCGTCATGCTGTAGTCACCGGTCTTGACGATACCGGCCACAGAAGCAACGGCGTCACCGACGTTGACACCGGTGGTGGAGTAGGCGTAGACGTCCTCGGGGATCAGGTCAGACAGGGCGGTACCGGCAGTCTCGGCCTCCATGGCAGAGAAGTTCCAGTCGTAGTTCGCGCCGATCAGCTCGAACATATCCTTCGCGGTTGCGCCTGCGGGCAGCTCGCCAAGGTTCCAGGCGGCGGCGGCACCGGCAGCATCGTTAGCGTCGGCGGCAGCGCCGTTCTCAACGCAGTTGTCGATGATCTCCTGGGCAAACTTCACACCGCCGTCGTTGACAGCGTCCCAGAAAGCCTTCTGCTGCTCGGCAGTGAAGTTCGTGTTGTCGGTGTTGTCCTCGCCGGCCTCAGCGATCAGCTTGGACAGCGTGGTCATGGAGCTGCGGTACTCGTCCAGGCCAACGATGGGGGTGGAGTACATGGATACAGAACCATCATACGTAGGATCGAGGAAAACATACATCGAGAAGATGACGTCGTCGATGGTGACAGGCTCGCCGTCGGAGAACTTCAGGTCCTCGCGCAGCTTGATGTCATAGGTGACGGTGCCGTCGGCGTTCTCGGTGACAACGCAGTCGGCAGGACCGTGGTAGGTGTAGTCAGTGCCGTTGTACTCGCGGGTCTCGCCCTCGATGCCGTTCAGGACCATCTCACCCTTACGGTCAGCGCCCAGCAGGGCGATCTGGGTCAGGTCGATGACATCCTGGTCAGCGGCAGAAGCAGCAAAGAAGGGGCTGAACTTGCTCTCAAAGCCGGTCTCGGCCAGAACGAGCGTACCGTCGGAAGCGGCAGTGGTGGATGCCTCGGCAGTGGCCGTGCTGTTGCTCTCACTGGACGCAGTCGCAGCGGAAGAAGCAGCACCGCCGCAGCCTGCCAGCATGCCGACGCTGAGAGCGGCAGCAGATGCCAGTGCAATGGCTTGCTTTGTGTTTTTCATGTGGTAAAACCTCCTATAAATTTGCCCTCACCCACAAATCAATATTGTGCTCCCCAAGAGCGCAACACGAGAAAGGGGGAACCCCCTCTCCGCACCCTGTATCTCTTTACAGTGTACACTTGTCGATAATGACTTAGCTTATAAGATACCTTAAAATTGACAAAAAGTCAACCATAAATCACACTTTTGTTGCTTTTTGTACCTTTTGCCGAATTTGAGAGGAAAATTTTGTAACCCCCAAAGTCTTTTTCCCCCTGTGGGAAGACTTTTCCTGCTCATCCAAAAAAGCGTGCCCTGCGTTTTTCTGCGGAGCACGCTCTATTATAATACTGTATAATTATTCTTCTTTTTCCCACGGCATCCGCTTGAGGAGCCGCGCAGCAGCGGCAAAAGCAGCGCAGGAGAGCAGTTCAAAAAGTATAAAAACACCTTGCATTCCCCAAAGCAGCTGTGCGTCCGCTGCAAACACAGCCACCCCCTGCCCCGCGGAGGCAGCAGCGCAGAGTACCGCTGTCGCCCTGCACAAAGAGGGCAATTTTTGTGCGGTCTGTTCGTGGATATAAGCCCGCACGCGCGCGCCGCCCCGGGTCAGCCGCACCAGCAGCACCACCGCATACAGCGCCAGCACCAGTGCCGCCATGTAGGGCAGCAGCAGGTACACAGGTGCGTGTGCCGTGGCCCCGGGCAGTGCGCCCGCGCCGACGGTCAGCGCAGCCCCGCTGCCGCAAAACAGCCACAGCAAAGCCAGTACCCTGCTGTGAGGGTGCTCGCCCGCATAGCGGTAATGCGCGCCGCGATACTGATAATTGCCGTTCAGATCCTTTTCAAAGTCGTCGAGATAGGCGCGCTTCTTTTTCTTCTCGCGCTCGCGGTCCGCCATCAGACGATCCCCGTCAGGTCGTAGCTGTCCAGCCACGCCTTGGCCGCCTCGCTGACGCCGCGCAGACAGCTTTCCTCAAATGGCGTGGACAGGCCGGCGTTTTTCAGCAGTTCGGTGAAGGTGCGGCTGCCGCCCTGCTTCGTGTAGGCCATGTAGTGGCTCCACGCATCGGCGCGGTCCTTTTGCAGCATCGCCCAGAACTGCAGGCTGACGGTCTGGGCCAGACAGTAGTCGATGTAGTAGAACGGGCTCTGATAAATGTGCATCTGGCGCTGCCAGTACTCACCCGCGCCGTAGAACGGGATCTCGCCGTCCAGACGCATCCAGGGCTGATAGATGGCAGCCAGCTTTTTCCATTCCTCGTGGCGCTGGGCCGGGGTCAGCTCGGGATGCTCGTAGACGATGTGCTGGAAATGGTCCACCATTGTGCCGTAGGGGATGAAGGTCAGCGCACCCGCCAGATGGCTGTAGCGGAACTTGCGGGCATCCGCGCCGAAGAAGCCATCGGCCCACGGCCAGGCGAAGAACTCCATCGACATCGAGTGGACCTCGCAGGCCTCCATGCTGGGCCAGACGTAGGAGTACGGGATGCGGTCACGGTTCATGTAGGCGGCAAAGGCGTGGCCGGCCTCGTGGGTCACGACCTCGACGTCGTGCTGGGTGCCGTTGAAGTTGGCAAAAATAAACGGCATTTCGTAATCACCCAGGCCCGTGCAGTAGCCACCGCCCGCCTTGCCGGGGGTGGACAGCACGTCCATGAGCTGGTCGTCCAGCATTTTGTTGAAGAACACGCCGGTCTCGGGGGAAAGCTCCTCATAGAACTTTTTGCCCTGCTTGAGGATAGCATCGGCGTCGCCCGCCGGGCGGGGGTTGCCGCTGCGGAACATCAGGGCGTTGTCGGCTGCGTTCATCGGGTACTGCTTGCCCAGCCGCCCGGCCTGCTCGCGGTAGATGCTGTCGGCCAGCGGCACGATGTACTTGACGACGGCGGCGCGGAACTTTTCCACATCGGCCTTCGTGTAGCAGTTGCGGCCCATGCGGTAGTAGCCCAGCGTGGTGTAGCCCTCATAGCCGAGCTTTTTGCCCATGGTGTCGCGCAGGTGGACGAGCTGGTCGTAGAGGCCGTCAAACTCGGCCCCGTGCTCTTTGTACCATGCGCCCTCGGCCTTCCAGGCGGCCAGACGGCGGGCATCGTCGGGGTCGTTCTTGAACGGGGACAGCTGGCTCAGCGTGTAGACGCCGCCCTCAAACGGGATCTGCGCCGACGCGATCAGCTTGCCGTACTCGGTGGTCAGCTTGTTTTCCTGTGCCATCTCGTCGAGGATGTCGGGCGAGAACGCCTTGTCCGCGATCTCGGCGTTGACAAACATCAGGTCGCCGTACTCGGCGGTGAAGTCAGCGCGGAACGGCGAGTCGAGCATCGCGCGGCTCCAGGCGTTCTGGCACTCCTGCAGCTGGGGAGTGGCTTCGTTCCAGAAGTTCATCTCCTCATCGTAGAATTTGTCACGGGTGTCAATCGTATTGCGCACGCTGGCCAGCTGGGCGAGCGTGTCCACATGCTTGTTGAGCTTTTCCTCCTCCAGAAAAACGGCGTGGGCCTCGGCGTAGGTGGCAGCCGCCTTGAAGCGGGCCAGCAGGTCAGCAAACTGCTGCTTGACGGCATCCAGGTCGGGGCGTGCATAGGGCATTTCCGAAAATTTCATAGTGTAGCTCCTTTACGGACAGTTTTGTCTGTATTATAGCACAGCGGCGGGCAAAAAGCAAAGAAGCGGAATTTGCATTTCTGTATAAAAATCCTGCGTTTTCATCTTGCAAATTTGGCGCATGTTGAGTATAATAGGGCTAGTAATATCATAATGAAGGGGAGAATTGAAATGCCGATCTCTGAACCTACCGCCGTTTTTTCCATCCGTGATGACCGTGATATGGAGATCAAGCAGGCGGTGCTGCAGGTGTACCGTGCGCTGGAGGAGAAGGGCTACAACCCCATCAATCAGCTCGTCGGCTACATCCTGTCGGAGGACCCGACCTACATCACGACCTACAAGAACGCCCGCGCCATCATCCGCCGCATTGACCGCGACGACCTGCTGCAAGCGCTGGTCCGTGATTTTGTGAAGCACTAAAACAGTAGAATGTAAAAAATCTCCCGCGTATCGGTTCGGATGCGCGGGAGATTTTTTTTACTTCAAAGCCTTCCCCCTTGGGGCTGCGCCCGCAGGCGCGTGTCGAAGCGCAACCGCCGCAGGCGGCTCTTAGCGCGAAGACTGAAGGTGGCCCCGCAGGGCCGGATGAGGGGCGAGTTTGCCGCGGTTTCCCGTTTATGGGTTATAATGGCAAACCTGGCCCTCATCAGTCAGCGGGCGGGGCCGCTGACAGCTTCCCCCGAGGGGGAAGCCTTTTTACCCCGCAAAAAACGCATTCTGCACGGCGTTCAGCACGGCGGCACGGCCTGCAGTAAAGTTCACACCGCCCTGCAGATAGCAGGTGTAGGGCGCGCGCAGCGGGCCGTCGCAGCTGATTTCAATCGTGCTGCCCTCGGTAAAGCTGCCGGAGGCCATGACGACCTTGTCGGTGTAACCCGGCTCGTCGGCAGGCTCGGGGCTGGCAAAGCTGTCCACAGGGCTGTTGTGCTGGATGCCCGCGCAGAAGCCCGTCAGCGCGGCGGCACTGCCCGAGTCAAAGCAGGTCACAATGTCGTTGTGGTCGGCGGTGTAGCACGGCACGGGATTGACGCCCGCCAGCTCCAGCAGACACTGGGCATAGATGGCGGTTTTCAGCGCCTCGCAGACGACGCCCGGCGCGTAGTAGAAGCCGAGGAAGGTATCCCGCAGGCTGTCCTGCGTGCAGCCCAAGTCCCCGCCGATGCCGGGCGCAGTGAAGCGGTGGCTGCACTTTTCGACAAGATCCTTACGGCCCGCAATGTAGCCGCCCGTAGGGGTGATGCCGCCGCCGGGGTTCTTGATGAAGCTGCCCGCCATGATGTCCGCGCCGAAGGCGACAGGCTCGGCGGTCTGGGTGAACTCGCCGTAGCAGTTGTCCACGAAAATCACCGCGTTCGGGTTGGCTTTGCGGGCGGTGTCCGCGACCTTTTGAATCGTGGCAAGGTCAAACGCATTGCGCTGGGTGTAGCCGCGGCTGCGCTGGATGTGTACCACCGTGGCGGTCCTGGCCTTCTCGGCGATCAGGTCATAGTCGGGGGTGAAGTCCGGCAGCAGCGGGCACTCGTCGTAGTTCACGCCAAACTCCCGCAGTGTGCCGCAGCCCTTGCCCGCGTCTCCGATGCCGATGACGCCTTCCAGCGTGTCATAAGGGCGGCCCGTGGCGGCCAGCAGGGTGTCGCCGGTGCGCAGCAGACCGAACAGCGCGACGGTCAGCGTGTGGGTGCCGCTCATGAATTGCGGGCGTACCAGTGCGGCCTCGGCCCCCATGCAGCGGGCAAAGACCTCCTCCAGCTTGTTGCGGCTGTCGTCCCAGACGCCGTAGCCGCTGGACCCCCAGAAATGCCGTGCCTCGACGCCGCAGTCGGTGAAGGCACGCAGCATTTTGAGCTGGTTGTAGTCGCGGATCTCCTCCACATGGGCAAACTGCGCACGGCAGAGGTCGAGGGCCTTGCGGTCCAGCGCCAGCACTTCGGGGCGCAGGTCGTAAAATTGTTCGATCATGTAGTATTCCAATCTGTAGTATAATGTTGAATTTTGCCGATTTGTAAAAATCCAAGCTGTGCATAAAAGCCGCACAGCGCCGGGAAGCAGGCGAACCGCACCGCGCGTTCGGCGGTCAGCTCATTCGCCAGCCCGACAATCAAATACCGCGCCAGCCCCCTGCCCTGCCACGCGGGGTCGGTCACGCCCGCGGCCATGTAGCTCTCGGTATCGCTCTGCTCGTAGCAGCCCACCGTGCAGACAGGTCTGCCGTTGTGCAGCAGCGCGCGGCAGGTGCCCACCCCATGGGCCAGCGCCGTGCAGGCCGCGGAGTAGAACTCGTCGGCCTCGGCGTCGCTCTCGGCAAAGACAAGGCGGCTGACCGGCAGCATCGACGGCGCTTTGTCCGGGACAAGCTCCGCCGGGGGCGCGGGCGGCAGCGGCAGGGCACGGCCCTTTGGCAGCTCCCACAGCGTCAGCGGCGCGGCGGGCTGCCAGCCGGGCAGGGTCAGCGGGTGCTCGGTGCGCAGGGTGTCGGCGTGCAGAAAGCGGAGAAAGCCCGTCAATTCCTCCCGGGCGTCCTCCCCCGCTTCCCCGCCGGGCAGCGCACCGCAGAGCACCGCCGACCCGCCGCGCAGCTCCAGCACCGCGGAGCCGGGCAGCAGGTAGAACGCCCACCCGCTGGCAGGGTGGTTGCCGAACAGGTGCAGGTGCGTGCCGAGGGTGGATTCAAAGTAGGGCTTGTGGACGATGCGGCGGAGGAATTCGGTTTGAAGCTCGGGGGTGGAAGCGGATTGAATCATAGGGGGACCTTTTCCAGCGTGGGTTTCGGGCAGTGGGCAGGCGGCTGAACCCCTCAGCCGCTTACTTCAAATTCTTCACGATATTCTTATAATCCCGTCCTCTGACCTCAAAATTCGGGTACAAGTCAAACGACGCGGAGGCGGGCGAGAGACTGACGACATCGCCCGGTTTGGCAGCACCGCGCGCCAGCTCGACGGCGTGCTGCATACTGTCGGCGTGCAGGATGGTCAGGCCGCTCCCGGCAAAGCCATCGCACTCGCGGACGGCCTTCTCGATGCGGGGGCCGGTAGCGCCCATCAGCACCAGCGTCTTGACGTGGGCGA
>ENA-UOJD01002646-UOJD01002646.1-human-gut-metagenome-genome-assembly--contig:-P48-NODE-2646-length-14465-cov-11.984178_pt1 | contig 14465 bp, 8 predicted proteins | sample MGYA00242342_ERZ723889 | MGnify/ENA metagenome assembly ERZ723889
GCAAATATGACACTGCTGTTTCGGCATCTTTTATCGTATTTTTGCCGCTGAGATACTCCTTTCCCAACCGGTAGGCGGCGTAATTGTTGCCGTTGTCCGCCGAGCGTTTCAGCCAGTAAATGCCTTTGGCAGAATCGTGAACGTCTGCATCATCGGAGAGGTACAGCTTGCCGAGGGCGTACTGCGCCGCATCGATTTCCTGTTTTGCCGCGCGTTCCAACAGCTTTTGTGCTTTGGCTGTGTCCGGTATCAGCAGTCCGCCGTCATGGTACGCCGTGCCGATGATGTACTGGGCGTAGGCGTCACCGTCCTCCGCAAGCTGCTCCAACTGCTCCGCCGCTTCGTCACGCTCCGCCAGAGGGAAGCGGTCATCGTTCGCCACGCTTTGCAGATCCTGACACTCGTAGCTCATGCCGTAGGTACTAATCTGTTCGCCGTCATCCTGCATTTCCTCATCCTCAAAGGGAAATTTGTTCATGCGAATATGCTCCGCCTCACGAATGACCGCGTTCTTGATCTGGCGGAACTCCTTTTGCTGAGATAGCGGTGGGCGCAGACGTTTCTTCCCCTCGGAGTAGTAATCCTCCACCTGACATTGCAGCTCCCACCATGTTTGGTAGCACGCATCCACAGTGGACAGACGCGCCATCTGATCGACGATCTCATCCACCAACTTTTTCATCGGCTTCGGCAGATAGCCGTAGGTTTTCTTGCCACCGACCTGACCGAGCTGCCGCAACAGATCCCGGATCATCTGCTCCGCCTCCGGGTGGATGCAGGTCATCTCCCGCATGACCTTCGCCAATTCCAGCATCACTTTCCGCGCTTCCGCCACCAGCTCGTCGCGGGACTTGCTTTTCTGTTCGTAGACGTGCAGCAGCTCCAGCCGGAAAATTTGGTTGGTCAGCGTGGACTTGATTTGTCGGATACCATCTTTGGACAGGTACGCCTGATTCGGATTCACCGACCAGGCCATCATGTGGACGTGAGGATGATTGCCCTCGTCGTGGAATGCCGCGTACCAACGGAAATCCTCCGGCGGGATCTTCATCGCCGCGGCGATGTCATTGCGGTGGGTACGCAGTAATGTGCGCCATGCGTCCGCATGGTTGTAGCCAAGCCGCTCCGCGTCCTCCCGGTGGAGGGAGATGATGTGCGTCCACACGTTGCCGGTGTAGTGATCCAGTTCGTCCGTGACGGCGGTGAGGTCAACGGCATCATCGTCACCGAAGAGACCGTGTTCCCCCAGCCGCTCCGCTCTCGGCCGCAGGGCGATGTACTTGGCGTAGCCATCCATCGAGGAGAGCTTGTCCCAATTCGATTCCAACGCCAGTATGATGAGCGCGGACGCCGTTGCTTTTGTCGGGTGTGAGAGGTAGTCCTCATATTCCATCAACTCTTTTGTATCAGGAAAATCCTTCACCAGTTTTGCGAGGAACTGCGTCTGCTTGTTGGTGGGCGGACGGTCATCCGGAATGATCTCTACCCGCTCCCGCGTGGCGATGTACTTGAGGTATCCGCCAGCGCTTTGCCCAGCGCCGCACTTGATGTACGGACTTTTGACGATCAGCCTTGCCATGTTTCACTCTCCAGCTCACGGAGCTTCTGTTCCAACCGCAGCTGACCGTTGGTGCGCTTGACGGCGGCGATGCTCTTGGCCCGCTCCTGCCGCAGCACTTCCTCGCTCACATTGAGACTTTGCAGGAGGATGGACATTGCCATGTCCATCTCCACCGCCTGCTTGTAGAGCAGCGACGCGATGCGATCCTCGAAGAGTTTCAGCCGACTGTCGATGGCAGACTGCACCGCACGGGGCAGCGTGGTGCTTTCGCCTACGGCCAGCATATCCGCGTAGCAGTTCACCGCCTTTTCGATGAACTCATTTTTGCTGCGGCAGTTATCTTCCTGATACCACCGCTCTATTTTTGAGGCCGTTTCATCCGTCATCCGGAAGTTCAGCCTGTTTTCATTTCTGCTCATCATTCCCTCCGATCTGCCATAAGGCACGCTCGTTTTTGTTGAAATACCTGCGCTTGTGGGAACTAAGACGCCTACTGCTCTGAAATTCCCTTCAAAAGACGCCACAACCGCCTGCGTTGAAACCCCCGTCAACTGCCCGCACTGCGGGCAGAAGTGATTGGGCAGAGCGTCGGTTCCGACGCCAGCCCTTTATCCTGCTTTTCGTCACCGCAAGCTCCATATCGCTCATTTCCGCCGAAAAGGGCGAAAACTCACTCATTCCGCTGCGTCTCCTCTTCCCACCGAACCCGCTTCGCTGGGCTTCGGCGGGAGCCCTGCTTTCCTCCGATAACCGCCTGATCTGTCCGAAATACGCTGAAGGTGCGCCCCATACGGCAAGGGGAAAGCCCTTTCCAAAGCGGTTTCAAATCACACTCGCACAAACGGCCAACGTTCGCTTTCGCACTCGAAAGCGGGTACACACTCGCCTTCGCCAACAGGATCGCACGCAGCGGCTCACAGGGCGAAACAGGGGCGTTTCGGGTGGGGGCGCTATCACTACCCTCGGACCGTTTTGCGCGGTTCGGAAACCCTGCGCGGCCGGGTGTCAGAACGGCATACTTTGCCGCTTTTGAGCCTTGGTCGAGGGGCGCTCTCGAAGAACGCGGAGAGCCTGCGGGACAGCGATGCGCTTATGTGCGTCGCTGTCTCGAGGCGTCGCGGCCCCGCTGGGCTGCTCCGCTGCTGTATCCCGCGTCGCATTGACCATCTCCGCGGTTTGTCACCCCCCGCACCGATGTGCAGAGAAAGAATTACCGTCTGCCTCACGCGTCGGGCTGTCTCGCCAGCCTTGCCTGCGCCCTGCTTCGCGCAGCAGATTCGTCTAACGCGCAGAGCTGCTGATCATAGAATCGCTCCATGACCTCGTGCATCGGGATGAGCGTATAGAGCAGATTGCCGTTCCTCTTGACGCCCTGCTTCGTGATGACGGTGGTGTGCTCCGTAACGATGAGCCCACGTTCTTCCAGCAGACGAACATGCTTGGCAACGGTGTTGCGCGAGAGGTGCAACTTCTTTGCAATAGTCGCCTCACTCGGATGGCATCGGTTCGTCTTGCGGTTCGCGTGGCGCAGCAGGTAGAGGTACACGGCGACCACACCGGCGGAGAGGTCAAAGTCCAACAGCTCATTCGGAACAGGAAAGCAGTTTCGCACCTTCTCCCATCCGACCGGCGGCTTCGTTCTTCTCACATCTCACCACCGTCCTTCGTATGCTGCTCGACCCATTCGATGAACTTCTCTTTCGGCACCACCATACGGCTGCCGACGCGCAGCGTTGGAAAATCCTTTTCGTGCATCAGTTCATAGGCGCTGGCGGGCGACACGCCGAGCACGCTTGACACAGTTGCCGCGTTTAAGAACAGCGGCAGCTCATCATAGGTTTTGTAGGTTGACTCTTTCATTTTCAATGTTCCTTTTGCATTTCGTATTTACCGCAAACGCACCTGATTGACTTGCGGTCATCAATCAGGTGCAATCGTAGCATAGCATATCTCAAAGACCGGGAGCAATAGCTCCGGCGCTTGTTGGGTACACAGCAAAAACTCCATCGGAAACGGAGAGGGTGACCACGATCTATCGAAACGACAGTCTCTTTGAACGATTCAATGTGTTGTTCGGAAAGAAAAGCAGCATTGTGGCAGGCGAGGAATATCCGATGGGATACTTTGCCGCCGAAGCGTTGGAGGTGGACGACGTACTTCTTGCGGAATTAGAAAAGCTGACCCAGCAGGCGGGCGAGGAATTTGATGTGTTTCTGACCGCGCGGACAGGCTCGAGCGCGGGAATAGCGATCCAGAAGCTGGATCGGGCATGGGAGCTCATCCGGCAGCTCCCACTGTATAACAAGCTCCCATATCGGGACGGGTGCGGGAGCGTCGTCAGCGATATGATCTGTGACCTGCGCGACGACGAGCAAAAACATGACCGTATGCTCACGACTGGAACGAGAGAGAATGAACTGCTGCGGCGCTGGCAAGGGCGGTACCGCGGCATGGCGGCGGGAAATATTCCACGTCGGTGTCACAACTGCGGGAGGTGGTTTTTGCTGGTGGGAGCCTACGACACGGTGTACTGCCGACGGACGGCACCGGGAGAAACAAAACGCACCTGCCGTCAGGTCGGCGCTCACCGGAAGGAGCGGGAAAGGAACGGCAGGGAGTTTGCCTGCCGCGAATACGCGAGGGCGTACAACCGGTTGAAGACATGGAAACGGCGCGGGAAGCTCAGCGCAGAGGAGTGGAATCGCAGAGTGGCGTATATTCAGGATCTGAAGGAAGCGTTTTTGACCGGCGAGCTGAGTGATGCCGCGTATCGGACGAAGCTGGAGCGGGCTTGAGTGCAGAAATGGTTTGAAAAAGGGAGTCACTGCCCGACCGAGCGGGAACTCACTTTTATTGATTTCAGCAGCGTAAAATATATTGATAACTGGAAAAATTCCAGTCAGTTAAATTCAGATTAAGAAGGCTTTTCCTTGATATTTCTTTTTAGCCATGATAAAGTAAATTTGCGACGCAAGTTAATATGTCCATTCAAGCGAGCGTGCGTTTTTACTTTTGGTAAAAGCGCAGGCTCTATTTTGGCATTCGCTTGAATGACTAAAAACTTGCGTCGCAGCAGGGAGTTTGCGTTTTTCGGTGCGCAACTTCGTGTTGCGCACTTTTTATTTGCATTCAGCACTACTTGACTTCCCCAGCTAAGCAGGTATAATTTAATTGCACGATAATCTTCGCGAGCGACAATAAATTAATGTGCATTTTGTTGTCTTAGGTGGAACTTATTTTATGTCCCAAATATCTGCTTTTAGTATTCAAAACTGCATAACAAGAGCTTTTCTCATCTTAATGAGTTCGCTTTTTCTGCTTTATCCGGGGACACAGGGATTCGGCGGAATCGCACAGGCGAAATATCAGATGTTTCTGCTCCTTTGCAGCGGATATACGGCTCTAATGCTACTTCTTCTGGCGGAGAGCGCGCTTGTCAGCGGCAAAAAGTGCAGAAATCTCAAAGCGGTACTGAAGGAAACGAACTGGACGCAGCGATTCCTTGCGCTCTATCTGCTATTCACTTGGCTTTCCGCCCTGCTCTCACCGTACTTTCCCGAAACGGTGATCGGCGTCAGCCGCTATGAGGGCGCGCTGACGATCAGTATTTATGTCGTCTGCTTTTTCCTTGTGCGCGCTTACGGGCGGATCGACCGTGTCCTTATCACTGTATTTGGCGCAGCGGTGACGCTGTTCGACCTTCTCTGCATCGCGCAGCTCTACGGCGGCAATCCGTTCACGCTTTATCCCGTGGGCTATGGCTATGCCGATGCGGGCGTCGCCTACTCCGGCGCGTATCTCGGGACGATCGGCAATGTCGACCTTGTCGCCGCGTTTTTCTGTCTTGCCATTCCGGCGTTCTGGGCGGTGATGCTGCGCAGCCGCGGCTGGCAGCGCTGGCTGCTTTCAGTCCCGCTCGCGCTGTCGCTGTTCGTGCTGGTCAAAATGAACGTGCTGGCGGGTTTTGTCGGCGTATTTGCCGGTGGGGCGATTAGCTATGTGGTAATCGCGCCCGTGGGAGAAACGCATCGGCGCGCCTTGGCAGCAGCTTTTTTTTGCCTTGTGGTGGGATCGCTTGCAGCGCTGTATTGCGTTGACTTCGGCGGGGTGTTCCACGAACTGCACAGTATCATGCGCGGAGAGATTTCCACTACATTCGGCTCGGGGCGGATCCACATCTGGGAGCAGGTCCTCAGTGCCGTGCCGGAGCATTTTCTGTTTGGCACCGGACCCGACACCATGCTCTACGGCGGGCTGGAAGCCTTTACCCGCTATGATGAATCACTCGGCGGCACCATCATCGGGCGCATCGACGTAGCGCACAACGAATATCTCAACATTCTCTATCATCAGGGCATTTTTGCACTGGCGGCCTACCTCGGCGCGCTCGCTGCCGCGGCAAAAAAATGGCTGAGAGGCGGCGGACGCAATGCGCGCGTTGCAGTGCTGGGTACGATGCTGCTTTGCTACAGCATCCAAGCGTTTTTCGGCTTCAGTATGATCATGACAGCGCCTTACTTCTATTTGACGTTGGCGTTGTTTGATAAAAGTGATGTGTAAGAAGGAGGAAATCAGTATGCACAGTCAGAAAGTGCGATTGATCAGCCTGAATCTGGTACTCGTGATGCTTCTCACGATGCTGCCGGTGCAGGCTGCGGACATTGTCATTGATGATGATGGCCCGATGTACACCGTCGTGCTCAATGGTAACGGGGGTACTTATGAGGACAAGGAAACCCTCTCCATCAGCTACGGGAGCAGCACGCTCTATCTGGAGGATTATATCTTTACCAGAGAGGGCTATACGCTGCTCGGCTGGAGTGAAAAAGAGGATGCGAGCACCCTTGACTACACGCGCTTCGGCGAACTTTACGCCAAAAACGCAGGCAAGGATTCGCAGCTCTACGCTGTATGGGGCGAGGGCGAAAACTGCGCACTGTATCGCAACAAGCCGGTCGATATCGAATCTGATCCGGTGGACAGGTATTACGTTGCGGACAGTGAGACACTGCCTGCCGGCGATCCATACAAGTTGATTGGTTGGGCAGATCACGACAAGGGGTTTCATAAGGTGGGCGAAGCAGCCGCTGCCGGTGAAATCTACGAGCCCGTTTATAGATACAACGCCGTTTTGCTTGACGGCAATGGCGGCGAGCGCAATTTCAATGCGGATCTGTTCTATGCCGGTTCGCCAAATGACAAATATCTCAGAACGACGATGTGGGTTCGCGGTAAAAACGTTCCCTGCTACAGCAAGGACGGCTATCTGCTCACCGGCTGGGAAGACAGCAGCGGGAATCTTGTCGCTGCCGGAGATAATGTTGTTGGCGCATACCCGGCAGATGAGGATGGCGTTATCACGCTTTACGCCCGCTGGAGCAAGGCGGATCAGCTTGGAAACGGCGTAAGGCTCGTCATTGACGGCGATGACATGACCGAGATGCTGGATCGGGATGACAGCTTCAATAGTAACGGCTGGAGATTTTCTCCCAAAAGCGGCAGACTGCAAATTTACGGTGACTCCTATTATGGGGATGCCATCGCATACGATGGTAATTTGAATGCCCGGTGCAGTGGCGAAGTTGCCACCGGTCAGATCGAGGTCAACGGGCGGCTGTACGTGTCTGCAGACAGCAATGACGCCGCGCTGCATGTCAGAACGAGCGGCGTTTCCGCCATCCGCGCCGCAGAGGTACAGCTCTCTGCCAACGGAAATAAGGATGGTATGGCTGCCTGTCAGATCACGGCGGAGGGCGAAGGCGTCATCGGCGTTGATGCTCCGATCATCCGCATCAACTGCGCCAATGTGACGATCACCGGCGATCCCGCCGTGCCCACGGATGCAACGATCGTATGCGGCAGCGGCATTGATTACAAGGTATCTGAAGATGGCAGGACCCTGACGGCTTTTGCCATCGAAAACAAGACCACGCTTGACGGCAACGGCGGTATGTTTGACGGTCAGGAAACCGTTGATGTCGACTACGATGTAAGCAACAAGCTCGATTTGAGCAAGTACGCCTTTACACGTGAAGGCTTCGCACTGATCGGCTGGGCGGCGGACAAAGACGGCAGCAAGTTTGTGGCGGAATATGACGGTGAGATCAGCAGCACCTCGTATAATACGCTGTATGCTGTCTGGATCGCAGTGCCGGAGAGTTATGCCATCTTCTGTATCGCTGGTTATTCGGACAGGCTGACAGGCGCAGTTGGCAGTGTGGAAGCAGGGAGAAACTACATTTTCTACAGCTATGGCCTGAGCAGCGGCTTTGTTATGCCGGAAACCACTGAGGGAGCGACCGTCTGGGAAGACATCAATACGCACAACCTGTATTACAGCGGCGAAGAAGTCGTTCCTGAAAACGGTTCACGATTTGAGAGATCCCATGGAAGTGGACCCGAAAAGGGCGAGCACATCATTCTCCTTGACGGCAACGGCGGCACCTACGCTTACCGCACAGGCGGTGTCACGTATGAAGTGAACAGACAGATTGCCGATTACAATGCCGCCGAGGGCGAGACGGTCAACTATGCCTGCCGCTTCACTCGGCCGGGCTACACACTTGCCAGCTACAACAGCGAGCCCGACGGCAGCGGTAAGGAGTATGCGCTCAACAAGTGCGTCGTCACGTCTGATATGGATTCGATTCAAGTCCTTTACGCCCAGTGGAAGAAGAACGGCGAGAGCGGACAGTACATCACGGTTGACGGTAAGCAGTACGACGCCGCGCAGACTTGGAGCGGCAATGGCTGGTACTATTGGTACAACGACGTAGGGTCAATTTCGCTCCTCGGCTACCGCGGCGGCTCGATCGAATCGGACATTGCTCTGCAGGTCCATTGCACCGAGGGACAGAACATCGTTACAGGCTGCATCAGTGCGCCGGAACTGATTGTTAATCTGAGTGGCAATCAGAATAGCGGCAGTGTGTCGCTGACGGTGAATGCCAAAGAGGGCGCAGCTCTCATCTCACAGGGAGATATGCAGATTACTGCGACAGGCAACGCTGTGCTTTCCGTTGTTGGGGCAGAGGGAGATCCTGCCGTCAGCGCGGGTGGAGACTTGGCGCTCAATCTATATGTTGAGGGACGGATCTCTGCGCGGGGCGGTAATATTGCCGCCATTTCGGCGACATCTATCAGCAATATCAGCGGATTGGATTGTCTAATCACTGCAGGTGCAGGACCGGAAGAAGCTGTGAAAGTAGACACGTATACTGACCAGCAATATGTTTCTTATGAGGTGCGTACCAAGACGCTGACGCTGCACGGAAACGGCGGCACGGCGGATGGGAAAGACAATATTTCTGCTGATACAAAAAAAGGCCGTATTGATCTCGGTCAATATGCGAACAGCTTTTCCAATGACGGAAAAGTGCTGCTGGGCTGGTCGAAGACGGAAAATGGGACCAATGTCGATTATCTGAACAGTTCAAGTGCCGAGTTTAGATTTGATAGCGGCGTTGCCTCGGCAGACCTCTACGCCGTATGGGAGAGCGACAGCCGAAAGGGCGTTGTGCTGAACGACTACGGCCGGCGTGACGATACGGTCGGCCCCTTCAATGTCAGAAGTTATGTCTATCACGAGCGCTTTGTCGGCGCGGTCGATGCGGGCACGCAGTATACGCTGCCGGATTCCTATAAGGCGGGCTACCGCTTTCTGGGCTGGCGCTCCGCGCAGGACGGTCAGCTCTACCACGCAGGTACAGAGATCACCGTGGAGCAGAGCGTGACCTATACCGCGGAATACGAGGTCCTGTCGATGACGATCAACGGCAAGACCTACCGCATGGACCGCGCGCACGGCAGCCGCAGCCTTGGCTGGGAGTATAGACCTGCCTTCGAATATGGATATTGGTCAGAACAAGTCCGGCTCGACGTTTATGAGAATTACTCCGGCAAGCCGGTCAGTATACCAGGCACGGCGTACATCACACTGTATGGCAATGTGACTGGTGAAAGCGGGCAACCCGCCATCTCTGTAGATGGAAATGCTCAAATTTATAGTGGGGCATCCGGAAATGGGCAAAAATCTGTTGTGATAACTGGCGGAGCGGGCGCGCCCGCTATTCAGACGTCTGGATATCTGAGCGTTAATTTGGATTCTCTGTGGGATAGACGCGGTGACCCCCTCATCGTACGTAGTGAGATGGGGCAGCCGGCACTGAAGGGCAAGAAAGTCAACGTCCATACTGTGATGCTTGCGGGCAGCTCGGAAAGCGATGCCGTCCTTACCGGCAGATACCGCGGCGAGAGTTTTGTCCGCATCAGTGACGAACTGCTGACCGTTACCCTCCAGCCGGGGCAGACGGTCCCCGCTCTGCCCGAAGCGGACGGCGTCGTGTTTGTCGCGTGGCGCGCGGACGGACGCGGCAGCGTGTGGTACCGCCCCGGCGATGTGATCGAGGGTGCAGAAGTAACCCTGCGCGCGCACTATACGTGGGATGACAGCGGCGCAGTGATCCTCGACGGCAACGGCGGTACAACAAGCAGCGGCTCCAAGTATTATGTGGCTGAGGTCTCCGGTGCAGACCTGCGTCTGACGGAATCGACGGCGCGGAATGGATTCACGCGCGATGGCTACACCCTGAGCGGTTATAATGACCGCGCAGACGGCAGCGGCAGAAGCTATACGTTCCGTCAGCTTGCAGACGGCAGCGCATGGGACAGCCTTGTCGGCAAGGTTTTGACGTTCTTCGCCCAGTGGACGAGGAACGGCGATCCCGTTACGCCTGAGAAACCCAGTAAACCGACCACGCCCACGCAGCCGACTACGCCCCCGCAGACCACCACGCCGGACGGCTCAGCAGACATCACAGTATCCGGCAGCACGGTGAAGGTGGAAAACGTAGACGTTGACAAGCTGGTGACCGACAACGGCGACAAGAAGACCGCTGAGATCGACCTTTCCGGCACCAAGAGCGGCATCACAGATGTGACGCTGCCCACTGATGCGGTGAAGGAGGTTGCCGCCTCTGAGGCCGAGAGCCTGACGGTCAAACTGCCCGATGTGACGGTCAGCTTTGACGACAAAGCGCTTGCGGCTGTCGCTGAGCAGAGCAGCGGCACCGATCTCAGCCTGAGCGTCAATGTAGGCTCCGCCAACAACAGCAACCTGACCGACGCACAGAAAAATGCCATCACGGGCGCACGTGAGCTTTCTGTGATTGAGGTGAGTCTCAGCTCGAATGGTGAGAAGATCAGTAACTTTAACGGCGGCAGCGTGACGATCGATGTCCCGTTCCAGTGGTCGATGAAAGGACTTCTCCGCGCCTATTACATCGATGAAAACGGCAACAAGTCCGCGATCGATGTGACGTACAAAAACGGCGTTGCGACGCTGGTGCTGAACCACTTCTCCACCTATGTGGTGGAAGCAGTCGATGCACTTTCCTTTACGGATGTTTCGGTCAAGGAATACTATTTCGATGCGATTGCATGGGCGGTGAAGAATGCGATCACCGAAGGCGTGAACGACACGATTTTTGCACCCGGTGCAAGCTGCACCCGCGCGCAGATGGTGACCTTCCTGTGGCGCGCCAACGGCTCGCCCGAGCCGACGGTGACCGAGCTGCCGTTTACTGACGTTGCGGTGGACGCCTATTACGCCAAGGCGGTTCTCTGGGCGGTCGAAAACGGCATTACGACCGGTACGAGCGATACGACCTTTGATCCGGACGGCGTCGTCACCCGCGCCGAAGCAGTGACCTTCCTGTGGCGCGCTGCCGGAAACCCGGCAGCGGATGGTAAGCTGTTTGCCGATGTGGAAAGCACGAAGTATTACGCTGAAGCGGTGCGCTGGGCGGTCGCCAACGGTGTGACCAAGGGCGTAAGCAATACGTCCTTTGCGCCGGGCAGCGCCTGCACCCGCGCTCAGATCGTGACGTTCCTGTATAGAGATTGCATGAACGAGTAGAACCAACACTCAACAAAATGTACGGCGGTTCTCATTGAACCGCCGTACAAATAAATGGGAGTGAGTTTCATTTCGTGTTTCACTGTTAGATGATACCGAAAGATTCTATAGGGACCGCTTCAGTGAAAGATCGCTATGAAAGATGTCTCCGCCAAATGACTTTTATTGACTACAGCAGCGCAAAATATGATAAGCAATGATCTTGATTTTAGTTGGATTCTGTGCCACTGACCGATTTCATGAAGCATGTTTCCAATCGTATATGGGAAGAAACTCTGACCCACACGGGAAAATGAGCGGACAAAAACAGTGGAGAGGATAGGACATACCTCCCGCAATATGCCAAGCGGAAGGGCTCCAAAATCCCTGAAAATCGTCAAATGGAGCGCCCGGATACACTTCGTAATCAGCAGGTCATGTGTTCGAGTCACACCACCAGCTCCAAAAAAGCATCGAAAGCCGAAGCTTTCGATGCTTTTTTTACTGCAAAAATTGTGTGCATGCGAGAAGGTATATGCCGATACCCACAATAACAACAAGATCTACGAGCGTGATGACGGCAGCAACAAGCAAGTGTCTGCTTGAGAGTGCGTCCGCTCCATCACGGTCGGTGCCAGAGCGGCACATTTTCTTCCGTGCGCGTCACAGCGTTCTCCCGCTCGCGCGGCGCGAGGTATCGCGGATGATATAGTACGTCATCACCAGCAGGAGCGGAAAAAAGGCGAGGCCAAGCAGCTGCGTCAGTTCGAACCGAAGCGCCTCGGGGAGCGGGAGGGAAATAACTTTAAAATACGCCAGCAGATGATAGAGAAACAGCGTGAGCGATAAAGCGTAGACACCGAGGCGGAAGGTCTGTCCGCGGATCTCCTGCCAGGTAAAGCGGACGGTATTGTAGTCGAGCAGAATCAGCAGGAAGGGCATGGCGGCACCAAAAAGGGGAGAGAGTGCCGGGTCATTTGTTGTAAAGCTGCAAAGCGTGAGTGCGCCGATGGCGAGCGACAAAAGCACGTTGATCGCGCTCTGCACCGCGCTGCGCCGGTCCTTTTTCGGGCGAGTCATGCCCAGCGATCGATACTCTGCATCGGAATAGTCCCGGCGATGCAGACCGCGTTGCGTCCTTTTCTGCTTCCACAGCGCCACGATCTCATACACGAACAGAAGGAAGGTAACGGCGAAGAGGAAACTGTAGATCATCCGCTGCGTCAAAAGTGACAGAACAAGAAAGACGACGGCGTTGCCCGCGAATATGATGGCCGAGGAGGGGCGAGGCTTCAAGGGGTCAGAAGGCGGGGAAAGTCTTGAACGCATACGCTTTGCTCCTTTCTGCATATTGTGAATGAATTTACAGTGCGCTCTTGCTGCAAAAGCAGGAGAAAATCCTGTACCTGAAGGAAATGGCTCTGATCTCAAATTACCCTATTTGATTTATTATACAATATCTGCTCGCGTTTGTAAACGGAAGCCTCAAAAGTCGGCTGACAGCTTACTTTTCGTCAGTTTCGCTAAATAACTTTCAGCTTTTTCTGCTGGACAAGTGCAAAAGAACGTAGTATCCTATAAAAAATAGCCGAGTAAACCAGACGAGGTATCACACAAACTGGTCAAACACAACAAAATAAGGAGGAAAACGCATGGCATACCGGGAAAGCTACGCAGGCAGGATCAACCGCAAGCTGAACAAGAAGCTTCACGTCGTCGAGGTGGCGTCCGGCCGGCAGAAGGCCGACCTTGTGCTCAAGAATGCGACGTATGTAAATGTATTCTGCAATGAGCTCAGTCACGGCGACATTGCCGTAGCCGAGGGGCTCATCGCGGGCATGGGCGAGCATTACGAGGGCGCACTCGAGGTCGACATGGGCGGCAAGCTCGTGCTGCCCGGCTTTGTCGACGCACACATCCACCTGGAGAGTTCGCTCGTCTCCCCCAAGGAGTTTGCCAGCGCCGTCATTCCGCACGGAACGACCACCGTCATCACCGACCCGCACGAGATCGCAAACGTCATGGGAACGGACGGCATCGAATACATGCTGCAAGCCACCGAGGATCTTCCCGTAGACGTGCGCCTCATGCTGCCCTCCTGCGTGCCCGCGACGCCGCTCGACGAATCCGGCGCGGTGCTCGACTACCGCGCGATCGACTCCTTCTACGAGCACAACCGCGTTGAGGGTCTTGCCGAGATGATGAACTACGTCGGCGTTGCGAACGCCGACGAGCAGGTGCTGGAAAAGATCGTCGCCGCGCAGGCGCACCACAAGAAGATCGATGGCCACGCGCCGGGGCTTGCGGGCAACGACTTAAACGCCTACATCGCAGCGGGCGTCTATTCCGACCACGAATGCAGCAGCGTCGAGGACGCCATCGCCAAGCTTGAGCGCGGACAGTACATCATGATCCGCGAGGGCACGGCCGCGCGCAACCTTGACGCGCTCCTCCCGCTGCTCACACCGCAGTACTACACCTACTGCATGTTCTGCACCGACGACAAGCACCCCAACGACCTCCTTGAGAAAGGCCACATCGACTACATCGTGCGCCGCGCCATCAAGGCGGGCGTCGACCCGATCATCGCCGTCAAATGCGCGAGCCACCACGCCGCGCGCTACTTTCTGCTCAACAACCGCGGCGCGATCGCGCCGGGCTTTCTCGCGGATTTTGTCATCATCGACAACTTTGACGATTTCAACATTCTTGAGGTCTATAAAAAAGGCAAGCTCATGTTCGACGGCAAGACCGTCACGCCTTTCGAAGCACCCGAGATCGACCCGCACCTCGTCAAGCGCTCGCATGAGACGTTCCACGTCGCTCACCTTGAGGCGAAGGACTTCATCGAAGGCCGTCCGCGCGCCGTGCTCGGTATGGTGCCGGGCGAGATCGTCACGACTGACGCGGGCTACGCTGAAAAGATCAGTGTTGAGGACGATATTCTGAAGATCGCCGTCATCGAGCGCCACAAGAACACGCACCACATCGGCATCGGCTACATCAAGG
>ENA-UOJD01002647-UOJD01002647.1-human-gut-metagenome-genome-assembly--contig:-P48-NODE-2647-length-14464-cov-3.983691_pt1 | contig 14464 bp, 15 predicted proteins | sample MGYA00242342_ERZ723889 | MGnify/ENA metagenome assembly ERZ723889
TCAATTGTCCGTTATTCTGGGTCCTTGTGCTGGTGGAGCCGTTTATTCTCCGGCATTGACCGATTTCGTATTTGTGGTAGATAATATTTCCAAAATGTTCATCACAGGTCCGGAAGTAGTAAAAACAGTACTGGGAGAAGAAGTTAGTATGGAAGACCTCGGAGGAGCACGCGTTCATGCCTGTATCAGTGGAAATGCCCACTTCTTTGCCTCTACAGAAGCAGAATGTTTCGAACAAATAAAAAAACTGCTCACCTTTATCCCCTGGAACAATCAACGTAAAGCGAAAGCCTTTCCGTCAAAAGCTCCGAAAGCAGAATACAATATCGAAAAAATCCTTCCTGCAGATCCTACCCAGCCTTATGATGTAAGAGATATTATCAAAGCCGTTGCCGACGATTCCGATTTCTTCGAGGTACAACAGGACTTTGCACAGAATATCGTTGTCGGATTCGGTCGGGTAGATGGAGAAACGATCGGTTTCGTGGCCAATCAACCGTTGGTATTAGCCGGTGTATTGGATTGCGACTCTGCCGATAAAGCAGGCCGGTTTATCCGTTTCTGCGACGCATTCAATATTCCGATCGTGACCTTCGAAGACATGCCGGGATATCTACCGGGCGTTGAACAGGAATATATGGGTGTGATCCGCCACGGAGCAAAAGTATTGTATGCTTATAGTGAAGCTACCGTACCTAAAGTGACGGTAATCCTGCGTAAAGCTTACGGTGGTGGATACATCGCCATGAACTCACGCCACCTGAAAGCCGACTTTATGTTTGCCTGGCCGACAGCCGAAATCGCCGTAATGGGACCGGAAGGGGCAGCAAACATTATTTTCCGTAAAGAAATAAAAGAATCTGCTAATCCGGAAGAAACACGGAAACAGAAAGTTGCCGAATATCGCGAGAAATTTGCTAATCCTTATATAGCAGCTTCCAAAGGATATATCGACTCGGTGATCGAACCGTCGGAAACACGCCTGTTATTGAAACATTCTATCGAAGTCTCCGGTAATAAAACCGTTATGACACCTGCTAAGAAACACGGAATTCCTCCGTTCTAACAGTGTTCAGAGTTTATAAAGTCCAGGAATTCCCGGACTTTTAAACTGAAAGACTTAAAAGTTTCAGAACCACTAAAAAGGAGGTAAAATGACTGTTAAATATGAAAAATTCCTGCTGAATGGCGTAGAATATAAAACTCAGCTTACCCAGAAATGGGTAAACCGAAAAAAATGGGAAGAACCGACTCCCTATCTGCTGACTTCACACATTCCGGGAACCATTATGCAAATCGAAGTGAAAGAGGGCCAGGAAGTCCAGGAAGGAGATGTTCTTCTGATTCTTCAGGCTATGAAGATGAATAACAAACTGGCTGCACCATTTTCGGGTAAAATCAAAAAAATATATGTCAACTCAGGAGATAAAATTCCGAAGGGGACATTGATGATCGAAATGGAAGAAAATGAAGCTGTCTGAATACAGCTGATCTGTTATGCTGATGTGCTAATATGTAAATGTGCCGACCACAGGAGCGTATTAACATATCAGCATTTGTATTTATAATAATGGCAGGTATAATGAATTGGTAAAGTTGATAAAGTCCAAAGACTTTATCAACCAATTTAATTCTGCAATTTATGTCGTTACAAAGATTTCAAAGGTTACAAGGATCTTAGACGTGAATCCTGACCATTATAACCGTTGTAACTTTTGTAACTGTTGTAAGTGAAAAGGTATGAGTTTTTTTGTCGCTAAAAATATTATTAAAAATTATGCCAATCACCGGGCTTTGGACGATGTATCTATCGAAATCCCGGAAGGAGCTATTTATGGATTGTTAGGCCCCAACGGAGCCGGAAAGACTTCTCTGATCCGAATTATAAACCAGATTACAGGACCGGATTCGGGTGAACTTTATTTTAAAGACCATAAACTGGAACCTGCCGACATGAACCGCATCGGTTATCTGCCTGAAGAAAGAGGCCTCTATAAAAAGATGAAAGTCGGTGAACAGGCCGTTTATCTGGCTCGTCTGAAAGGAGTGAGTCGTCATGACGCGATTCAACAATTGAAAGCCTGGTTCGAGAAATTCGGAATCGAGGCCTGGTGGGATCGGAAAGTAGAAGAATTATCCAAAGGAATGGCCCAAAAGGTGCAATTCATCACCACCGTCCTGCACGAACCGGAAATGCTGATTTTTGATGAACCGTTCAGCGGATTCGACCCCATCAATGTCGAACTCCTGAAAAAAGAAATACTGGAACTGCGCAAAAAAGGAACGACCATTATTTTTTCCACCCACAATATGGCTTCCGTCGAGGAAATCTGTAGCCATATTGCCTTGATTAACAAATCAAAAAAAATTATCGAAGGCCCGATCAATCAGATCCGGAATAAGTATGCCAACAATACTTACCGACTCATCTGTAAATATCAACCGGATTTTCATCCGCAAGAAGTGATCGGAGAAGAATATGAACTGCTTTCCGAAAAGATAGAAGACGGACAACACGAACTGGTCCTGCAACGCCTCGTGGCTTGTCCGACCAATACTTTATTACGTCGTCTGCTCGACAAAACCGATATTATCTCTTATCAAAAGGTCATACCGGGAATGAACGATATCTTTATCAAATTAGTGAAAGGAGAAATGGTTAACGACATCAAACAGGAAGAATAATCCACTTCGTAAACCCCAAATCATAAATCTGAAATGAATAAAACGCTTATCATCATAGGACGCGAATTTACAACCAGAGTACGGAAAAGAAGTTTTCTGGTACTGACACTCGTCGTTCCCATTCTTTTAGCCGGTTTTTATGCTTTCCTGATGTGGATGCTTCTGAAAGACGACACACAGGACCGTAAAATTGCAGTGATCAATCAGTCAGTACTCGAGACACCATTCGAGCAAATCAACAACAATACATTCGAATATCTGAATACCCCGGTCGATGAATCGGGAGCTTCGGAATTTCTCCGGCAACATGACTATTACGCCCTGATTTCAATCCCGGAAAATATTATGGATCACCCGGAAATTCCGGTCTATTCTTTCTCTCAGGTTCCTATGGAATTGAAAAATGAAATCGCGGCCCAATTGCGCAAAAAAATTGAAGACATAAAAAGAGCAAAAGTCATTGCCGAATCACAAGTCCCCGATTTGGAAGAACAATTATCGGCCACACAAACACCTGTACTGGTGCGTACGTTAAAGATCACCGACTCGGGCGAAGCCAAAGAAAGCTCGTCGGAAGTCGCTTCGGCTATCGGATTGATCGGCGGCATGATTATCTACTTCTTTATATTCATGTATGCCTCTCAAGTCATGAAAGGAGTGATCGAAGAAAAAACAAACCGGATTATCGAGGTATTGGTCTCTTCTGTCAAACCGTTTCAATTTCTGTTAGGTAAAATCATCGGAGTAGCAGCTGTCGGCCTCGTACAATTCCTGATTTGGGTAGTATTCGGCCTTGTGCTGATCCTGGTCATGCAAACATTCTTCCTGCCGGGCATCGATCTGGAAGCACTGAGAAATGCCGGCAACCTCGCCGGCGGCCTGCCGGATATAGCCGGTACAGGGAATCTGAGCGCTGAAAAAATGCAAATCATCCAAAAGGTTGCGATGACCATCGACCCGATCTTTATCATTAAATTCCTGGCCTCTTTCTTATTCTATTTTATCGGAGGCTACCTGTTATATGCTTCTTTATTCGCCGCTATCGGTGCTGCCGTCGATAACGAAACCGATTCGCAACAATTCCTGACCCCTTTGTCGATTATCCTCGTCATCGGGTTATACATCGGTTTCGCCGCCATGAAAAGTCCCGAATCCCCGATGGTATTCTGGAGTTCGTTGCTCCCGTTCACCTCACCGATCGTTATGCTGGTCCGTATCCCCTTCGGAGTACCGACCTGGGAAATCCTGACCTCTATGGCATTATTAATCGTCAGTTTTATCTTTTTTACCTGGCTATCCGGAAAAATTTACCGCATCGGTATTTTAATGTATGGCAAAAAAGTCACTTGGAAAGAACTTTACAAATGGCTGAAATATTAACCTCTCCCGGGATTCCGGGACGGACTTTTCGTCCCATTTTAAACAAGCTCTCTTTTCCCCCACTTCTAAAATAAAAGATAAGCAATGTTACAGCGGTTTCAATGGTTACTCCTTAACCACTGTAACCATTACAACTAACAAAATACCGGGCGGTAAGTCTGATATAAAACCGGACAAAAGGTCCGTCCCGGAATCCCAAATTTTTCGACCGATAAGGATTTTCTGCGTTATATTAGTGAATCCACGAAATAAATTATGGAAACACTAGAAATACAAAAATTAATTCAACAAAGCAGACGGCAAGACAGCTATGCTTTCAGTCTCCTCGTAAGACATTATCAGGATTTTGTATTTCGCCTTGCCTTTAGACTCCTTTGTAATTATGAGGAAGCCCAGGACATCACACAAGAAACATTTATCCGGGTCTGGACTCATCTTCCCCAATTCGATTTGCAAGCAAAATTTACAACCTGGTTATATAAAATCACCGTCAATCTCTGTTACGATTCATTGCGTTCGTATAAAAAGCGCCCGATCGTACATGATTCGGAAATTGATTTTCTAAAAGCTTATCAACAACTTTCCGATGAAAATTTGGAGAACAAAGTGATGAATGAGGAGTTGGTCCAGATCATCCTTTACCTCACTCAAGAATTGACGCCCAAGCAAAAATTGATCTTTACATTATGGGACCTGGAAGGGCTGGAGGCTGAGGAAGTGAAAGATATCAGCGGGCTCAGCAGTGCTAAAATAAAAAGTAATTTATATCTGGCACGGAAATACATACGGGAAAGAATCGAAAAATTAAACCTATAAATCCTATGGACAAGTACAATGCTATTCTGAATAAATTACAACACACTGCTCCGATAGTCACTGATCCCGAAGGATTGACCCAACGGATTATGAAGGAAATCGAGCAGCCTGTAATCCGTAGAAGATCTAAAATACGAATTATAATGACGGGTATAGCTGCTTCGGTATTATCGGTATGGATGATCGATGAAATAAATTACCGACCGGTCGTCTCACCGACAACAAAAACAGAAGAAATAAATCATCCGCCCGACAATGCCGACCGTTCGTATATTCCGGCCGAACTTTCCAGCCAGGAAAAAAGGACGATATTCTATTCTGAACTAAAAAGCAGAATGAATAAACAACAAAAGATCAAACAACTCATCCAAAAAATTCAAGATTATGAAACGAAATAATTTATATCTCAGCCTGATATTGGTGGTATTTACCCTTTTTTCCTGCACCCATCGATCTTACCGAATGCAAACCCAAGTCAACCGGGACGGTTCTTGTGTCCGTTCCATTTCGGTGGAGACCCGGGATTCTGCTTTTATTGCCGGAGATACGACAGCGAATCCGCTTCCTATCCAACTCGACACGACCTGGACCGTCGAATGCTATAACGGACAACAAAAAGTAACATGGCCTGTTGTAAATTTCGCTTTATTCCAAACAGATACATTACCCCGCCTGACAATTGTCGCTTCCCGTCGCTTCCCGTCAGTCGAGGCCATGGCTGAAAATTTTCATTTTAATCACGGATTATGGAGTGTTTGTAAACCTTCTATCATTTTCAAGAAGGAATTCAGATGGTTTTACACCTATTATTCTTATACCGAAACCTATCCCCCATTTTCAGTCCTCACCAAGATTCCGTTGGATCATTATCTTACCTCCGAGGAACAGACACTATGGTTTCAGGGAAATGATCCGGCTTTTCAAGGGAAAAACGGCACTGAACTATGCGATTTATTGTCAAAAATCGAACCTAAAGCCTATCTTTGGCTAAATCACAATCTTTTTGCCGAAAGTTATGCAGCTATCGACCGGCTTCTTCCCGACCATCCGTTCAAAAACCGTTTCGAAGCTGCCAGAGACTCTATTTTCCGGCTGAACCAGGACAAATACGATGCCCTCGATGCAAAACTTCCCGAGATGTTGGACAACTATTTTAAAACCGATTATTTTAGCCGGTACGGACAACGGATAGACTCACTCGACGACCCGGAATTAAACCATAAACTCGATTCTCTGGATCTCTATGAAATTACTTTTCAATATGAATTGCTCTTACCGGGAAAAATTCTCTCGAGCAACACCCGGCAAACCACCGCAGGTAAACTGTCCTGGCAACTCGATGCCTATCGTTTCCTGCCACAAGATTATGTCATGACAGCGCAATCCCGTGCAATAAATGTATGGGCTTTCGCCCTTACTGCCCTTTTGCTGCTCACCGCCCTATATTTTATATGGAAAAGAAAGTGAAATACTATTTTTTGTATAAATTTGTTACAATACCATATCCTTTATTGCTATGCTTAGATCCGCCCATCAACAATCTATTACAAATAGAGGAGATGAATTTGAACGTTTAGATGAAATTATTAAGCAAAATAAGTATTTTCAATTCTACTTTGATTATACTCATAATTTTTTTAAACTAAATCCTCTTATTCCTCGTAGTCAAACATTTCTAATTGAAGATAATAAAATTATATTATGTGGTTCTCCTCTCGATAATAAAATGATAATGAATATATTTATCGATTATATAAAGGATTAAATATGAAAAAAAACAGTTTATATATGTTTATTACTATTGGTATTATCTTGTACCTCCAGAGAAAAACCGTATTCATGTAAATTAGTCGAATTACAAGATTTAAATACTTTTCCTGTCATCGATTTAACACCGACTTCTATCGCATTAACGGATACGACATTATTGAATCCTGAAAAAATCTGGATTTCAGATACCTTATTGATTATCAAAGATGCAGAAACGGACGAGAATAAATTCTTGAAATATTATTCACTAAATTCTTTCCATTTATTAAAAGCCTATGGAGGTATAGGGCGGGGCCCCAATGAATATCTAACTCCAAGGGTTTACCGGCATTCCCCGAATAAATTTCTTATTATTGAAAAACTTAGATATACTTTATTTTGTACCGATAGCTTATTCTCCAATCCTCTATATACCCCAAAGAAAACCAATGTCAGAGTGGGATTGACAGCTGCGGATTGTGTATATTTAATCAACGATTCGACTATTTTTGCCAATTCAGGCATGTCTGATTATCAATTTTCCATTGCCAATATTTCCAGTAATCGATATTTATTAAATTATAAGAATTATCCTTCCATAATAAAAGAAAAAAAGATTACCGATTTTATAGCCAATTCGAATATCTATCATGCATTTTACATATTGAAACCGCATACGATGGATTCTGTTGCCATTATTTACAGGCATTTCCCCATAATCGATATTATTTCATTAAATAATTTAGAATCGACCCGTTACCAATTTCCTATCAATAAATCTGTAAATAAAGTTACCGTCCTGGACAAGTTAAATGCCCGGGTTGAAGAGGAAGTCAACTACTATAAAAACTATTTCAGCACGGACAACTATATCTATTTATTATACTGCGATTCTAAAAATAAAGATTTATCGATCTCCAATAATAATTTTGAAATACACCAATTCGACTGGCAGGGCCGTTTTTTGAAAAGATATCGTTTGAACCGTTATATTTTAAGCTTCTGTGTCGATGAAAAATCCGACCGAATATACGCAATCAGTTTCCAAAACAATAAGAATTTCTCTCCGGAGATACTCTGTTATTCGTTATCTTCAACGAATTAAGGATATTTGCAAAAACGGGGAAATCTGTCATCCGAATTTAATTACGTACCTTTCCCAACACCAATACAGGATTATCATCATCGGTTATTGCATTATACCAATCATGGTAAGGGGAATTTGCTGATTTTATCCTTTCCCGAAATTCCATTGCAGAAAAAGATTGACAAAGATAATGCTCAGAAACTTCGAACAGATAATCCTCCAATTCAAAGTCAAGGTCGTCGAAATAAATACTCTTTACTTTGAATAAACCATCGTTCAGTTTATCGAATACATAAGTTTCAGGATCCCGGTTTTCGTCGTAAGTAATTATATTTTTACCAAATCTGGAATCAGCCATCCGGATGAATAAACGATCGAATAAGATGAACCGAGAAGTTTCAACTATCATTTCAATTTCTTCTCCTTTTTCATCAGGCTTGAATTCTTTCAAATAATGTCCTGCATGAAAATAATATTCGGGTTTTCTTGTATCGGCAGTTATCCGATACAAAGTATCCGTTATCCCTGACATATAGTGAACAAATCCTCCCGCTATCCCCAGATAAGAATGATTCTTCTGACGCACCTCCCGACAAGTTTCTTTTTTAATTCCTCCCAGGAATTGTCCGGAAGAAGTAAGAGCATAAATCTCATAGGCTGCATCTTTCAATAACAAAGGAATACAATAAAGAACCGAATCGCCGGCCAGTATCATTTTCTTCGGAAGTCCGTAAATTCCGGGCAGAGAATTTTCATACTCTCCATTTTTCAAATTAATTACATGGATACTATTTTGCCTTCAATAATCCGAAAAAAACAATCGTTCGCCCGGTTCATCTACTGTGAGGGCTATAATATTCTGATATTCGCCCGGAGCACGTCCATAAGAAGCCAATTTACGGATATAAGTACCATCGGCAGCGAACTGATGCATTTCTTCGTTTCCGTAAGTAATAATATACTTGTCTCCGGCCCATACCCGAAAATAATCATTCAACAAAGCCTCTTCTTTCGTTTCTAAACGCACTAACCGGCTCTCCCCAACCAATTGATTCCAGTTCAAGACGGTATCCCTTTCCACAGTTCTCACATCCAATTGTTTTACCCCGGGACCGTTACCACATCCCACCACCATCCAGCTAATCGTCAAAATCAGAATATTTCTAAACATAACTTGTATTACAAATCAGAAATACTTCATCCTATTCGAAAAAATACCATCCTCTGAGAGAAGATGGTATTTTATTTCAGATTTTCAAAAATCAAATTTTATGGATTACCAAACCGGAACGAAGTTTCGGTTCGAACCAGGTGGTTTTCGGCGGCATGATATTACCGGTATCGGCAATATTCAGCAGCTGTTCCATAGAAACCGGATACAGAGCGAAAGCCACTTTCATCTCCCCGCTGTCTACGCGCTTTTTCAGTTCACCTAATCCACGTATACCCCCGACGAAATCAATCCGTTTAGAGGTACGCAAATCCTGAATATCGAGGATATCGGCCAACACATGTTTGGAAAGAATGGTCACATCCAACACTCCGATCGGATCATTGTCGTCATACGAACCGGCTTTAGCGGTCAGACGATACCATTTACCGGCCAGATACATACTGAACTCATGCAATTTTGCCGGATGATAAATCTCGGTACCCATTTCCTTTACCTCGAAATGAGCGTTCAATTTCTCGAGCAACTGAGCTTCGGTCAGACCATTCAGGTCTTTCACCACCCGGTTGTAATCGATAATCTTCAGCTGATGGTCGGGGAAATGTACGGCCATAAAGAAGTTATACTCTTCTTTACCGGTATGATTCGGATTCTTTGCTGTATATTCGGCACCGATACGGGCAGCTGCAGCTGTACGGTGGTGTCCGTCGGCCACATAGGTGTTCGGCACTTTCGTTGCGAACAACTCTTCCAACCGTTTATTGGTTTCCGGACAGTTGATCGCCCAGAAATGGTGTCCGAACCCGTCTTCTGCCACAAAATCGTAGTCTGCTTTCTGATTCTTCACAATATCTTCAACGATAGCGTCGATTTCAGGCACAGCACGATAGGCAAAAAATACCGGTTCCAAGTTAGCATTCACATAACGGGTCAGCACCATCCGGTCCTCTTCTTTATCGGGACGGGTGAGTTCATGTTTTTTAATCACCCCGTTCATATAATCCTCACAGGCAGCACAACCGACAATACCGTATTGGGTGCGGCCTTCCATGGTCTGAGCATAAATATAAAATTTCGCTTCCGGATCCTGTACCAACCATCCCTTGTCCTGAAACATTTTGAAATTTTCGACACTCTTATTGTAAACTTCTTCCGAGTGGATATCCGTTCCGGCAGGGCAATCGATTTCGGCCCGGGTAACATGCAGCAATGATTTCGGTTTTCCTGCAGCCATCTGTGCAGCTTCTTCCGAATTCATCACGTCATACGGGAGGCAAGCCAATTCCTCGCATACTTCCTGGTTAGGAGTACGTAAGCCTTTGAATGGTTTTACTATAGCCATAAAAATATTATTTATTTACTTTAAATTTAGCATCTCCATGTTCCAGGAAATCCACAATATGACGGGCAGCAGCCAAGCCTGCATTTACATTCGCTTCTTCAGTCTGAGCACCCATTTTCTTCGGAGTAAAGAAATAACGGCCTTCGAACTGGGCATATTCAACGGCATTGTCCGGAGCGATATCGGAAATATATTTGAAATCGGGACGATCGGCCATCAATTTCACCAATTCTTCTTCATTGATCACTTCCTTACGGGCAGTGTTGATCAATACAGCTCCTTTCGGCATGCGATTCAACAATTCATAATTGATCGATTTCTTTGTCTTCTCGGTAGCCGGGATATGCAGAGATACATAATCACACATCGCATACATTTCTTCGGCAGAATGCAACGGAGTAGCCCCCGCAGCCTTGATTTGTTCATCGGTCATGAACGGGTCGAAAGCATACACTTCCATTCCAAAGCCTTTGGCAATACGTCCCACGTTTTGTCCCACGTTTCCGTAAGCATGTACACCGATTTTCTTTCCTTTCAGTTCATGCCCGGATTTACCGTTATAGAAATTACGAGCCAGATAAACAGCCATACCGAATACCAATTCAGCCACAGCATTCGAGTTCTGTCCCGGAGTATTCATAGCCACTACGCCATGATCGGTACAAGCCTGCAGGTCGATATTATCATAACCGGCTCCGGCACGTACAATTACTTTCAGTTTTTTAGCAGCATCGATCACTTCTTTTGTCGCTTTATCCGAACGGATGATCATAGCATCTACGTCGGCAACAGCAGCAATCAATTCTTCCGGAGAAGTATATTTTTCCAATAAAGCCAATTCATAACCCTGAGCTTCCACGATTTCGCGGATACCTTTTACTGCCACCGGAGCAAAAGGTTTATCGGTTGCAATCAGAACCTTTGTCATAACTACCAAAATTTACGATTAAGATTTACAATTTACGAGAGGCCTCAGCACGGTCGTAAATCGTAAATCTTTCATCTGAATTAATATTATTTATTTTTTATGTGCTTTTTCAAATTCCTGCATGGCAGCAATCAAAGCATTTACATCTTCCATCGTACAAGCATTGTAGGTAGAAGCACGGAAACCACCCACCAAACGGTGACCTTTCACGCCTACGATGTTTTTAGATTTACAGAAATCCAAAAATTCTTTCTCCAGTTCTTCATATCCTTCGGCTAACAAGAACGGAATATTCATACGAGAACGAGAACCTTCTTCAACAACAGCACGGAATACCGTATTGCGGTCGAATTCGCTGTACAACGCATTGCATCTTTCGATAGCACGTCTTTCCATAGCTTCAACACCGCCCATTTGTTTGATCCATTTCAGGGTCTGACCAACGGCAAAGATATTGATACAAGGAGGGGTATTGAACATAGATCCGTTATCGACATGAGTCTGATATTTCAGCATGGTCGGGATCTTGCGGTCAGCCACAACTTTATCCAGATAGTCGTTACGGATAATCACGAAAGTAGCACCGGCAGGTCCTAAGTTCTTCTGGCATCCGCCATAGATCATCATATATTTTTTCACGTCGATCGGACGGCTACAAATATCGGACGACATATCGGCAATCAAGGGCACAGGGCTATCCAGATCTTCGAAAATCTCGGTACCACGGATCGTATTATTCGATGTGATATGCAGATAATCGACATCGGCAGGAATCTGGAATCCTTTCGGATAATAAGTAAAATTCCGGTCCTCAGAAGAAGCGATCACTTCAACTTCACCCCAAAGTTTAGCCTCAGCGATTGCTTTTTTAGACCAAACGCCGGTATTCACATAAGCCGCTTTTTTACCCAGGAAATTGTAAGGAATCATGCAGAACTGCATACTAGCTCCCCCACCCAAGAAAATAACAGAATAATTATCGGGGATATTCAACACTTCTTTGAACAGGGCGACAGTTTCATCATAAACAGCCTGAAAATCAGCTGAACGGTGAGATACTTCCAGAATAGACTGGCCACAATTCCCTAATTCCATCACAGCTTTTGCCGTATTTTCCAATGTCATATCCGGCAACTTACAAGGACCTGCATTAAAAATATGTTTTCTCATTTTGTATAATAATTAAAGGTTTTAAATTTTAATTCAATTTTTCTTCAAACGTTACAAATATGCAAAATATACTGCATAAAATATCATTTTATAAGAGAAATATTCGGATTTACTTATAATTTAAAATCACCTTAACAAATCGGTGCCGAATATACCTCAAAAAAGAAATCATTTAATCACTCTCTCTAAGAGAGACACTAATCCCAAAGTCAAAATAATGACTTTGGGATAGTTTTTCGGTATTTGAATTTCCGGTATCAGAAAAAGGGAGTTTTTACAATTTTTGCTTTCAACGCCTTATTTCTCACCCGGATAAATATTTCACTATCTAATTTATGAAAACCGCTTTTAACATATCCCGTACCGATAGATTTTCCGGTTAAAGGAGATACCGTTCCCGAACATACGACACCGATTTCATTTCCTTCGGCATCTTCAATAGGATAGCCTTGCCGTGCAATTCCCCGGTCGATGATTTCAAAAGGTTTCATATAACGGGTCGGTTTATCTGCTTTCAATTTTTCATGGTATTCCCGCATGATAAAATCATTTCCGGGCACGAATTTAGTAATCCATCCCAAACCGGCTTCGATAGGCGAATGATCATCGTCGATTTCATGCCCATAGAGACAGAAACCGGCTTCCAATCTCAAGGTATCGCGGGCACCCAATCCGATCGGTTGTATCCCGAATTCCGCTCCGGCTTCGAAAACGGCATTCCACAATTTCTCTGCATCTTTATTATAAGCATAAACTTCACAACCACCAGAACCGGTATAACCTGTCGTGGAGAAAATAACTTTATCGATCCCCGCAAACGGTATTTCTTTAAAAGTATAATACTCCATATCGACAACATTTTCCGAGGTCAGCTTCTGCATGGCTTTCAATGCCAAAGGCCCCTGGATAGCCAGCTGGCAAATATTGTCGGAAGCATTTTCCAGTTCGACGTCCGGTTTCATACCCAGTTCTTCACCGTATTTTACCACCCAGTTCCAATCTTTTTCGATATTAGCCGCATTAACTACCAGCAGGTACTTTTCAGCACTGAAACGATACACCAGCAAATCGTCTACAATACCACCCTTATCATTGGGGAAACAACTATATTGTACTTTTCCGTCTATCAAAGCGGCCACATCATTTGTGGTTAATTTCTGAACCAATTCAAAAGCTTTCGGTCCTTTAATCCAAAATTCTCCCATATGGGAAACATCAAAAACTCCAAGTTTATTACGGACATTCAGATGTTCTTCTTTAATTCCTGTCGGATATTCGATGGGCATATTATATCCTGCAAACGGAGCCATACGTGCTCCCAAAGCTTCATGAAAATGGGTAAAAGGTGTTGTTTTCATTTTATTTTATTTATATCGTAAATTTAGTCGATTCACATTCATCCCGATCCATCACCGCTTCCACACAAATCCGCCTGTCATCTTCCCAGTCACAATTGCAAACGTTAGCATTTAAAAACATCACAAAGATATAATTTATATCTGTTCAGACTTCCTCTTTCGTCAAATTTTTATCCGGCCGGAATATGATTTTCTTATAAAAAAGATTTGGTTATTTATACTTTTTGTCCTATTTTCGACATTCTATAGGCGACCTAAGGAAACATAATTTATTTACATTCAAGAAAAACAACTAATCTAAACCAAAACGCATTATTAAAAATCAAAAAAATGATTACAAAATTAACTGAGCAGAAAGGATGCATCATTGCAGAATTTATCGATTTAAAGAGATTTACATTAGCAGTGACAGAGGAAGTTAAATCAGAATTAAAACCTATACTTTCGCAAGAAGGTAATAAAATGATTTTCGATTTTAAAAACATTGAATTTATAGACAGCAGTGGTATCGGCTGTATTATCTCATTAGTAAAAACAGCCAAAAGCAATCATTCTGAAATTAAATTGTGCAATATATCGTCAGAAGTCATGGACGTTCTGGAATTATTACACTTACCCATGATTCTCGATATCGAACCCGACTTGGCCAGTGCACTGACCAGTTTTTAAAAAAGCTCCCTACCCGGGATCTTTTTTATCAGATTGAACTTTTTAACCCGAGAATTGCTTGTCAGGCAAATTTTCGATTTGCGAATCCAGAGTCCGACACCATAATAAA
>ENA-UOJD01002653-UOJD01002653.1-human-gut-metagenome-genome-assembly--contig:-P48-NODE-2653-length-14448-cov-4.040158_pt1 | contig 14448 bp, 11 predicted proteins | sample MGYA00242342_ERZ723889 | MGnify/ENA metagenome assembly ERZ723889
TTGCTGAAAATAAAAGTATTGAAGTATGTCCGTTTTGTGCTTTGGAAAGTTTTTATGATTTGCAGGGGCAATCCAGACGAGAAATAGGTCATTGGTTGTGTAAAGAACAATATCCCTATCTTGTGGTTAATTTTGATAATCTTGTACCGATTGGGCATGCTTGTACTCTGGTTAAACATCGATGTGTTTATTATCCTGAATATAGGTTACATTTAACTTTTAAACGAACCGGCACTAACAAATGATATTAAAAAAGGGGATTAGGAGTTAGTGATATAAACCCAATGATCCCAAAGATGATGATTTAGTGGAAAGTTGGAAAAAACTTTTTAATATTCAACAAAGGTATGAGTCTGCAATTAATGATAAGGTATTCTGATGGCGACGGGGGGGGACATCATCATGGACGGATTTACCGCTTCGATCGGAAATGATGCGGAAAGGGCATACGCTTTTGGTTTTTTTATGGGCGGGATACTGCTCCTTTTTTGGGGGTACATTGCAGTATTATATCCGTAAGGAGCAGAAGCCTGTGCCCTTGTTCCTGGGGTATAGCTTGTTGTTGGTGTCGGTTGTAGGGTATATTCTATTGCCTTTGTCGAGTTTCTGGCTGTTGATTCCGCAGGCATTGATTATGATCGGGGGTACTTCGATGGGGGTAAAAGGCTATTAGCCCCCGAGGACGTGTCTTGCGGGCTATTTCCTTTTTGGCATGCGGAATGGAATTAACTTAAAGGGGGGAGGAAGCACTAAGTTGGTGCCATGAGAAAAATAGAAGAGGGAATCGTGCAAGTGTTGACAGAGACGGGAACCGCTTTTATTTGTTTAGCGGACGTGACGGAGTTAGCGCCGGAGTAGAACAGGGTATGCCCCGGGTATAACAGGTACTTTTTCATTGCGGATATAAGCGGGACAAAAATGACGTCCACGATGTGTGCTTGCTGTGCGGACATTCCGGTATTCCTGTGACGGAGGAATACAGGGAATCGCAGGGGGGAGAGTACCGGGTAAGCGTCCGTTTGTGATAGGGTTCCCTCCGGATTGCCCGAAATACACATCACTGCGGGCTATCCGGAGATTAGCAATTTTGGAAAAGTGATTGTGCTCGGTTTGGTATAATTTTGTCCGCAGAGATGAAAAAGAAATTGACAACAGAAGAAGATTACAGGTTGCGGGTGGACCGGGTGTGTATGTATATCCGGGAGCACCTCGACAAGGAGATTGATATGCGTCGTCTTGCCGTCTTGTCGGCATTCTCGCCGTTTCATTTTCACCGCATTATGCGCGCTTATCTGAAAGAACCGATCGGAGCGTTCATTATACGCACAAGGGTGGAAACGGCGGCGAAGCTGTTGCGTTATACTGATCTTCCCGTCGCGGATATTGCCTACCGGGTGGGGTACGACACCCCGTCCTCGCTGACCAAATCTTTCTGTAAACTTTTCGGTATCTCTCCTAAAATGTATCGTTTAACCAAAAATTATCAGATGATGACAACACGGGAACCGAAGGCTGAAGTGAAGCTCAGCCGTGCCAAAGTCGTGGAACAGGAACCTAAGACGGTTCTATACATCAGTGCCACGGGAGATTATAAAAAGGTGGATTACAGTGCGATGTATATGCGGATGTGGGAGGAGATCAAGCGGCAGGGACTTTTCTCGGCAGGTATTGAACATTTGGCTTTATACCACGATAATCCCGAAATCACGGCCGAAGAAAACCTGAAATGCGATGTATGTATCCGCATTTGCAAACCTGCCGGACCCAACGGGGATATCGGCGTAAAAACCATCGGCGGCGGACGTTTCGTCGCGTTTACGTATATTGGTGAGTACTGTAAAATAGGGGCGGCCTATGATAAAATTTACGGGGAGTTACTGGCAGAAGGAGGTTTCGAGACCCGTGGTAACTACTGTTTTGAAAAATATGTGAGTGATCCCCGCTGCACGGCTCCGGAAAAGCTGAAAACGGAGATTTATATTCCGATAGAATAAATTTGCAGGAACACGTCCGGGGAAGGGGTATAACATTATGGCAGGTATTCTCTTCTTAACTTATGCGCCGGGTATATAAGTCAAAATTAACCTGCCATTCACCGTTGTCGTTTACCATAATATCCTGCCACTGCAAACTGTCGGTTTCGATTTTGGCAAAGATCCAATTTTTTCCTTTCGTCGGTGATGTTTGTCAAGGCTATTGGGTTGCCTTGCTTTCTTGCGTCAAACTGCATGATTTTTCTGTATAACACCAGGCAATATCCCAGGTACACGTACCGGGATTATAAGCCGGGTGGGTGTGACCGGGGATTGGCGGGAGGCTTGAGGCTATTCTATTGCAGGTATTCAATGGGCTATTGCCGGGTTTTATCCAGGGGAAACGATTGGTATCGGACTGTGTTGAAATCGATATTTTTCAGGTCGATGCAGCGGATGGTTGAGTTGTAGGTTGTTTTGTAATATATTTTGCGGTTTGTGAGGTCAATGGCCGAGGTCCACTGGGTGGCACTTGGAATGTCGGGGGATTTACCAACGGGATGTTCTATGCCGATGGGAATATCGGAATTATTGAGGATGTGGAAGCATTGGAGGATGGTTTCAAAGCCTGTAGGCTGTTGCTTTGTAAAAAACGATCCGGACAAAACGGGAAGGCGGAGTGACGTCTCCGGGCAGACCTAAAAATCCCGATCCTGCCCCAAAAGCAGTCAGCGTGAGGTTGCCTAGGGCGTGGGGGTTACTCCTCCCGAAAAAAGGTTTATGTAATTGTTTCGGTTGGTGAGCTGCCATCCGAATCCGGGGGAATTGGTCAATATTCCTACGGGGTTATCGTAAAAATGGGGGATGCCGTCTACAATTTCCAGTACTGCCTGTCTGTCGCTGGAGTCGCTTATGTGCCAGTGGACGGTGGAAGTGGAACCGGGCTTGTCCAGACCGATAATCCGGATGGAAGGAAGGGCTGTTTTAACTTCGTCGACAGAAGAAAATAGTGCAAGCACAGCTTACCAGTTGCAGATTGTTGACAGTGCGGTTGTTTTCTGTCAGGTCGTAGGCGGAGTAGGTTCCGTTCCGGGGGAAATAGAAAAGGCCCGCAGAAAGCCCTGCTTCATTGAGTCCTTCGGCTATGAATCCTTTTTTGTATGATGGCCTGGTCAGTCCGGCCACACCGTATTTCGTTTGGAAGGTAGCTCCGTTGAGTCCTGTCGGCGTATAAGTTTTAATTTGTCTGCCTCTGGGGATAAACACCGGCGCCCCGTACTTTATGGCAATTGGAAAAATGGCTGGAGAAAAAAGGAACCACAGGAAAAGGTACAATTGTACACTAAAAACAAAGGGTTCATAAAAGGTTCACACAACGAAGGCCGCTCTTTCGGACAGCCTTCCGTTTGATAACATTCATACCTGTTCGTTCCAACATCATCCGTTTATCATCCCACCTTGCTCCGTACCCTCCGGATCAGCAGCACCCCTTCCATCACCGTCACGCTCACATACGAATCCTCCACAATCCCGGCTTCCCTCATCCATTTCCCTTTCAACTGTAAAAAAGGAACTTCCTTTCTTCCTTCCTCAAGTAAACTTTGACCTTTAGGTCATGTACCTCCGGTGTCTCCGTCCTGATCTCCACGGCCACCTCGGCCACTGCCGGGCTGATCACCTTCCTCAATACATTTCTCCTTTCCGGCATTTCTGCCCTGTTTTCCCTTATATCAATCTTTGCCATAACTTTCTGTTTTTAGGGGGTGAATAACTAAGCCACTGCGTTTTTAGCCTTTATCATCCTGATTTCCTCCAGCTCGCTGCTTATCTGCTCATAATAGTACAGCTTTTCCGAAATCAAATGGCCAAAACGATCCGATTTTTGCCGCCATTACCGTCCATTTTCCGATAGCCCAGCCAACCCGTTCTTTCTCCTCCTGGCTGCACCCGCCATGAATGATATAATAATGACAAGCCCTTTGAATTTCCGCCAGTCCGTCCACGAACATTCCAGCGTCCCCAACAGCGTTTCCATCATTCCCGTATCATCTTGCATAAAATCCAGCACATCCCTGTAATTTGAATAATTTTTTTTGCTCGCCAAAGCATGTTTCCCGGTTATTTTAAACAGCCTTGCCAATCGCTTCTGACTTTTCGTCAGTCGTTGCGGCCCCCTTGTTTTTCTCTGGTGTTAAAGCAACGGTACTCATAATTTTTGATATTTGGAGTGAGGGCGGAAATAAAAAGACGGTTCCGCCTTTCCCGTTGCTTAACAATCAGTAATAAAGACAGGATTAAGCAATTAGTAGAAACAATTTGTGCAGAACGTATTGATATCACAGTAAATTATGGAGATTGGTTTGCGATAGGTTGTATATTGGCAGGGATGTTTGAAGAGGAGGAAAAAAATTGTTTCATGCAATCGGACAATTTTATCCGGATTATAAGAGAGAGGAAAGCAATAATGAATATTTCAAATGTATGAAATATGGGCGTGATTATATTACTATAAGACGGAGAAGATATTTGATATAGCGAGAAAATATGGATTGGACTTCTGAATTATTAGGGAGATATAGCCTCATCCCCAGACTTCTTTGGAGTATGGCTAATTTATTGAATCCTTCAGTTTGCATGCAAATTGCATGTGTAAGAAAAAAGAAAAGCAGTTATATTTTGTTGCAACTGCTTGATTTTCAGTGGTCCCACTTGGGCTTGAACCAAGGACTCCCTGATTATGAGTCAGGTGCTCTAACCAACTGAGCTATGGGACCTGCATTTTTCATGCACCAAAAAACCGCGAATCTTTTGACGGGTGCAAATATAGGGATAAATTTCTGTTTTATACAAAAGATGTAGGAAAAAAATGTTATTTTCGTTGGATGGAAATGGCTTGGTCGGTGGGGGGAATGTTTTATCGGGTAGATTTAGAGAACTATGAAAATTTGTTTGCTGGTTATTGGGAAAACAGATGCGGATTATATTCGGGCGGGAATTGAAGAATACGAAAAACGGTTGAGGAAATATGTGGGGTATGAGATGAAAGTCTTGCCGGATGTCAAGAATACCAAACATATGAGTGAGGCATTGCAAAAGGAGAAAGAAGGTTTGTTGCTATTGGAACAATTCTTGCCGGGCGATTATGTGATTTTGCTGGATGAACGGGGAAAACAGTACGGTTCCGGCGAATTTTCTGTTTTTCTGGCACAAAAGATGCTGAAGGGGATAAAGCGGTTGGTTTTTGTGATCGGAGGGCCTTATGGTTTTTCGGAAGCGGTCTATCGAAAGGCTAATGAGCTGCTGTCTTTATCGAAAATGACTTTCTCGCATCAGATGGTCCGGATGATTTTTGCCGAGCAGATTTATCGGGCGATGACTATTATGAAGGGAGAGCCTTATCATCATGAATAAAACCGGGAAGTAGAATAAATGAGCATATGAAGCGGAAGGCGTTTATCGTTTTGTTTGGTGCTGTGTTGTTGCTGATGGCGACAGCGCTGACGGAATATCTTTTCTATCGGCAGGATGAGAATACCTGGGTGGAACGCTTCGAAAGCCGTTTGCATGAACAGGAACGCAAAGCGGATCATTTATTGGCGACTTTTAGAGACAGCGTAGATATCGACTCCGAGGAATGGGAGGAGGATCTTATCTTTGTCGGGATTCGGGAGGGCAGGGTTTTCTTTTGGACGAACGAGATTATCGGAGATCGGCATTTATCTGAATTGTTGACCAGTGGGAGAAATTTTACAAAGATCGGAAATACCTATTACGAAATCCGGAGGAAAAGATATAAAAATATCGATTATTATGCCTTATTGCGGATCAAAGACGACTATCCCTATACCGGTAAATACATTAAAAATAATTTCGGAAAGTTTCTGAATATTACCGAAGAGAATATCGGGCAGGTGGAAATCTCTACAGTCACCGTCGAACAGGGACATTTGATCACCGATAAGGATGGTATGGGCTTGTTTTTTATCGTTTATGGCGATCATTACAAAGAACGGGCTTCCAATTATCTGTTGCTTTCTTTCTATCTGCTGTTTTTCCTGAGTTTGTTTTATGTGTACGACCTGGTATTGAAACATACGGATTGCTGGAAAAGACAACTCCTTTATTTTGCCGGATTTATATTACTTCTGGCTGGCTTACGCTATTTTATGCAAGTCTTTCGTCTGCCTTCTATCATTTATCGCCTGCCGATTTTCGATGAGACATTTTCTAAAAAAATATTCATTACTTCTATCGGTGATTTATTATTGATCACCTTTTGTGTTTTTCAGGTTTGTTATATCACTTTGTCGAATATCCGGATTAATTACCAGGATGAGAAACTATTGCATTATCGTTACCTTTTCACAGGTGGGATTATTTTTCTGATTTTTCTATATGTCGATTTCTTCAATTTTTCTATCGATCTGGTGGTGGAAAATATGGATATTCATTTGAATATCGCGCAGTTGGTACATGTGGGGCTCTCTTCTATTCTTTCGTTTGTCGCGATTATTATGGGAGGATTGGTGATCGTGATCACTATCTATGGCGCTGTTTCTGTTTTTTGGCACATGATGTCGTTCATAACGGTGATTAAAGTCGTCACTTATATGTGTGTCCTGTTGAGTCTGGTCAGTTATATGTTCAGTTTATATACGAACTTCTGGGATTGTTTTTTTATCTGGATCGTTACGGTTTTACTGGCTATTAACAGGTATTTATTGAAGCGGGATATACAAAGAAGTATTTATATCCTTGTCATATTTTTATTGTCTATTTATGTGGTGATGGTGACTAAAAAATATGAAAGCTATAAAGAACAACGCCAGCGCATGAACTATGCCACCGAGCTGATAGAAGAAAGGGATTATAATTTCGAAAAGCGGTTGGTGGAGATCGATCGGGTCATACGCGGTTCGGAGGAACTGAAAGGATGGATCGAGGTTGGTGAGGAACAGGAGGCAGAAGCTTTGTTGAGCGGAGAGCTATTGGATTTGAGAGGATATAATTATTCTTGCGAAATCACTTTTTGCCGTGCCGGTGACAGTCTTTGGCTGACCGATACCCGCGAACAATGGGGATGCCGGGAGTATTTCGAATGGATTATACATAAAAACGGGCACCGGATCGACGACTCCGGTTTCTATTCCATCGGTGTTTTCGATGGATATGTCACTTATATCGGGCGATATCGTTTCGGAGAAGTCAATCTTTATCTCCGTTTCGATGCAGTTAAGGACGACGAAGGCGTAGGGTATCCGCAAATCCTGTCCCGTAAATCTGCCGATGGGAAAGAGGACGGTTATTTTTACTCTTATGCTAAATATAGCTACGGGGAGTTGGTGTCTTCTTCGGGAAATTTTGTGTATTATAAAAAATTATCGGCATTCGGTAAAGATGCCCGTAATTTCGACCTGTTCAATAAAGACAAATATTCGCATATGCTGATTCCTGTGGACAACAACAGTACTTTGGTCATCAGTTTGCATGAGAATACTTTCGCTCTTTATTACATGAATGTGTTGTATGCTTTCTTCGTTTGTATATTGATTTCTTCCTATGGTTTGTTTTTTAATGTCAACCGGAATATCAATTTCAGGCGAGGTACATTGAGGGCCCGGATAAAAAACAGTATTATATCTTTGATTTTTATCCTTTTTGTTATCCTGACAGCCTTGAGTATTTATATGAATACTGTGAGTTTTAAAGGGCGGCATAATGCTAAAGCGATCGAATTGCTGAAATATGTTAATAAAGAATTGGAACGCCTGCCTTGTGTGGATGCCCGTAAATGTCCCGAAGTTACGGTCCGGCTATCCGATATGTCCGAGGTATTGCTGATCGATATCAATATTTACTCCACACAAGGGAAATTGATAGCTACTTCGCGCCCGGAAATTTTTGAATATGGATTCGAGGGTACTTTGGTTGATCCCGAGGCCTTGAAACAGATCGAAAAGCTCGGGGTGACCAGTTATATCGCAAACGGGAAAGTGGGCGAACTGACTTATATGTCGGCTTATATGCCGCTGGTATTGGACAATGGAAAATCCTATATACTGAATATTCCTTATTTCGCTCAAAATGATGAACTGAATCTGGATATTATTATTATGGTAGTCATCATGGTGAATATTGCTATTGTGATGATGGTCTTGGCCTTTATTTTATCCGGTTTGGTGGCGGAACGTGTTACCCGGCCTTTGCAGATGCTGAACGATAAATTGAAGAAAATGCATGTCGGAGGGAAAAATGAGAAAATTGTTTATAACCATGCCGATGAAGTCGGCCGCTTGGTGGAAGAATACAACAATATGGTGGATAAGCTGGATGAAAGTATTGTGCAGCTGGCAAAATCGGAAAGAGAGAGTGCCTGGCGTGAAATGGCGCGGCAGATTGCTCATGAAATTAAAAATCCGCTGACTCCGATGAAGTTGAATATCCAGTTTATGCTGCGTTCTTTGCAAATGGAAGATGCGGAGAAGTTTAAGGAACGTTTCAGAGCCGTTTCCGGCATGTTGATCGAGCAAATCGATAATATGGCTGCCATTGCTTCTGCTTTCTCTGATTTTGCCAAGATGTCCGAGGCACATAATGAGACTTTCGAAGTAGATGAGTTGGTACGCAACTGCTCGTTGCTTTTCAAAAATAATACAGAAGAATTGGAATGTGATGTGGAGGAAGGGATCCGGATATTGGCCGACAGGGAACAGATGAGGCGGGTGTTGATCAACCTGTTGAAAAACGCAGAACAGAGTATCCCCGAAGACCGGCAGGGAGTTATCAGGATCACAGTCCGTAAAAAAGAGGGGAAAGTGGAAATCCGTATCCGCGATAATGGGCAAGGCATACCGGAAAATCTTCGGGAGAAAATCTTTCAGCCGAATTTTACCACCAAATCCAGTGGCATGGGATTGGGGTTGGCTATCTGTAAACGGATTATCGAAAGTATGGGCGGAGAGATCGGTTTTGTGAGCGAAGTAGGGATCGGTACGGAATTTTTCATTATATTGGATATTGTAAGAGCATAATTTCAAATTGGTATCGTCTATGATTTGGGTGTGGATTTTGATTGGATTTGTCGTGGGGGAAGGGAGTATAGCCGGAGTGTGGTATTGGATGGAAAAAAAACGGAAACGGCAAAAGGAAGTTCAGGATAAAGGCAGGGTAGTGATTCCGCTCCGGGATATGGTACAGTTGGCTAATATCAATACGGCGATGGATGTCGGTTATCTGATGCTGGAGTATAAAATAAATTTGAAAATTCCCGAGTTTTATGACAAGTATATGAATCTGGTCAAGAAGCAGAAAGAATTGTATTTTAGGGAACTGATCGAGATTTTTAGTTACAATAAAAAAGAATATGTCCGGGATTTATTGGATAAATACGCCGGATTTTCTACTCAGGATGTGTTGTTATTACTGATGTGTGAAATGCAATTGGATAATAAAACCATGGCCCGGATTATGGGGCTGACTTTGGAAACTCTGAAAAAACGCAAAACCCGGATGCGGATAAAAATGCGGACGGCCTCTCCTGTCACTTTATAGGCAGGAGTTGCCGGATACGGGTTGCGATGGTTTCCGGGCGGATATCTACCATACATTGTTGATAAACACCTTTTTTACATTTCCCGCTTCCATCTTTCGTACATGGCCGGCACGACAAGGCGGTCTCGAATATCTCGGCGGTCGGACCGGTGGGAAAACCGAAAGCGGTCGGGCCGATAAGGGCCAGCGTCGGGATTCGGAAGAGATCGGCGGCATGCATGAAACCGGTGTCGGCGCTGACGACGATATGGGAACGGTGAATGAGGTAGCAGGATTCCAATAAAGTTGTTTTACCTGCCAGGTTTTCTACCCGTTCAGGAGCTTCGGTCCTGATTTCTTCGCAGAAGGTATCGCCTGGACCCGCCAGGATCAGAAAGTGATATTCCGATAGTAAGGTGATCAGCTTTTTCCAATGTTCGACCGGCCATCTTTTCTTTATCCAGTTGGCAGAAGGGACAAGGGTAATCGTATGGGCCTGTATACGGGAATTCAGCTTTTCCGGGAAATTTTCCGGGAAATACCAGTCGTCATAAGTATCCGGGAAACGGTCGATCCCCCATTTTAAAAGTGGTTTCCGGTAAGAAACGACACCCCGGAAAGGCCAGGGAAACCGGTTGATACCCCAATTGAAAAGTAAAAACCTTTTCCAGCGTTCTTTGCTACGCAGGGTGAAATGCGGACCTTTGCTCCACCAGGGTAATAATTTTAGTCTTAAGATATTAGACCGGATATTACTATGGGCGTCATAAATATAATCGTAATGCTCCTCCCGGAGTTGCCGGGCGATTTTTAACAGGCCTTTAAGGCCGAGTGCTTTATCGAAAGCCCATATCTTACCGATGCGCTTGTCCATGGCCAGGAAAGAAGACATATCTTTTCGGGCGATCCAATGGATTTCTGCATCGGGAAAGTGTTCCCGGATACCGTCGATGATTCCCATACATTGAATGATATCGCCTATCGAGCTAAAACGGATGATCAGAAATTTGGGCATAGTTAATCGTTATTAAGAATGAGCGAACATAAGGCACGGATACCGGTTTCCAGAGCGGCTAGGTCCGGGAAAAATTCGGGGGTATGCAGTTTCCCCGCAGAGTGGGTAGTCGAACTTACGCCCAAGCGGATGAATGTTGCAGGGAGGAGCTGACTGTAACGGGCGAAATCTTCTGTGGTCATACGCCGGCCCAACCGGATTACCTGCTTTTCTCCGAATTCTGTTTTTAATATGTCGATCGCTTGCTCTGCTTTTTCCGGTTGGTTATAGAGGCAGGGATAGCCATCGGTTATTTCTATCGCCGGTTGGGCTCCCATACTTTCGGCAATAGCTGTGGTTATCCGGCGGATACGGGTTTTAGCCTCCTGGCGCCAGGTTTCGTCGAAAGTGCGGAAAGTCCCTTCTAGCCGGACTTCTTTTGGGATGATGTTCATCATGCTGTGGCATCTGAAATTACCGAAAGTCAGGACGGTAGGAAGGAAGGGGGAGGCATTCCGGCTGGTAATCTGCTGGAGAGCCACGACGATATGGGAAGCGATCAGGATCAGGTCTGTCGAGTGGTCGGGTAAGGCGGCGTGTCCGCCCGGACCTCGCAAGGTGATGGATATCTCATCTCCCGAGGCCATATATTGACCCGGACAGATACCGAGTTGGCCGACCGGAAGATCCGGTTCTGCATGTAAAGCGATGATCCACTCCGGAAGGTGGGTTTGGAAAAAAACATTTCCGATGATATCCCGGGCTCCGCCGGGTAAAACCTCTTCTCCGTGTTGGAAGATGAACATCAGGTTAAAGGGCAGTGACCGGGTGGCCAGTATTTCTGCCGTTCCCAATAAGACGGCCGTGTGCAGATCGTGCCCACAGGCATGCATAATGCCCGGCTTACGGGAAATAAGAGGATGATCTTCCTTTTCGGAGATCGGCAGGGCGTCGAAGTCTGCCCGTAAGGCAATTGTCCGGGAAGTGTCTCTGCCGGGCAGAAAACCGATGATCCCTGTCGGGCCTGCATCGGTATATTGAATTTGCAGCCGATCGAGAATACGGCGGATATAGGCTGCAGTTTGTTCTTCTGCAAAGCTTAGTTCCGGATGTTCGTGCAAATAGGTATAATGCATTCGTGCATTCGTGAGCAGCTCAGGGGGTATATTTATCATAAAGCTTTATTTACAATTCAAACTATATTTTCAGGTGGTTTTGAGCTAACGAAGTTAAAATTTATTCTTGAATCATCGAAATCCTCGGTAAAAAGAATTATTTTCGTATTCCGAATTCATAAAAGAAAAGAGAATTTGATGTATGTATATTTTTGAGTGAGTGTATGTTGTTTTATGCTAATTTTTGTGATATGAAAGTGCTTTTATCGATTGTTTTTCTGTTTGCCTCTTTGGCAACTTTTTCGCAAGCAGTGATCAACTTCAGTAACCGGGCACATGATTTCGGGACGATTAAGGAAGTGAATGGAGCTGTTTCTTATGATTTTGAGTTTGTGAATGCCGGAACTGCTCCGATATTGATCAAAAATGTAGAATCTTCGTGTGGCTGTACTTCTCCGCAGTGGAGTAAACAACCGGTTTTACCCGGACAGAAAGGGTTTGTGAAGGCTACTTTCGATCCGAAAGACCGGCCGGGATTTTTCGATAAGACAATAACGGTATATTCGAATGCTAAACCGGCCTTAGTGGAACTGAAGATTAAAGGTACAGTCGAGGGGAAAGCCCGGACGGTGCTCGATGATTATCCTTATGAGCTGGCTTCCGGTTTACGTTTGCCTTTGGAGCATATCTCTTTGATGAAAGTGCACAAAGGAGAGGTGAAAAGTATGTCTGTGGGAGTTTTCAACAATGCCGGTAAATCAGTTACCGTTTCTTTTACGGACTTACCGGCTTATATTAAAATGGCTATCGAGCCTCAGACTATTCCCGATAAAGGGAAAGCGACGATCAAGGCGGCCTATAATACGGCGATGAACGGTGAATATGGATTGAATAAAGAGCAGGTGACGATGGTGGTCGAGGGGAAAAAATACACCTTGCCGGTTTCGGTCTTCATCGAAGAAGACTTTAAAAATATTGATCCGGCGACAGCTCCCCGGATTGAAGCGGACAAACGATATCATAACTTCGGGCATACTCCTGCCGCTCAAGCGGTTTCCTATACTTATCAGATAAAAAATACCGGACAAACTCCTTTGACGATTCATCGTATATATTCCAACGATGAGCGGGTAACTGTCGAAATGACCCGGAAGGAACTGAAACCAGGAGAGGCGGCTGCTTTGAAGGTGAATACGAAATCAGGAGCCGATGCCGGGAAGGTGACTTGTTTAATCAGTGTGATTAGTAATGCACCTGCCAATCCAGAGTTGACTATACGTTTTTACGGAAATATCGATTGAAATTATTAATATATTAGTTATGAGAAAACAAATCCCCAACCTGATCACTTGTATGAATGTTATTTCCGGTACGCTGGCTATCTTTTTGGCTATGTACGGACTGTTGACCGCTGCTGCTATCCTGATCCTGGTGGGGATGGTTTTCGATTTTTTCGACGGGATGACCGCCCGTCTGTTGCATGTCAAGTCGGAGATAGGGAAAGAACTCGATTCGCTGGCCGATATGGTCAGTTTCGGGGTTGCTCCTGCTATTCTGGCGTATTTTCTGATCGTTAGAGAATTACCGGGAGGTGATTTCCTGTATTTTGCCACCTGGACGCTGGGGCAGCAGATTACAGCTGCCATGCCGGTCGTAATCGCTCCTTTCTCGGCTTACCGCTTGGCTAAATTTAATCTCGATGTACGTCAGGCCACTTCGTTTATCGGTATGCCTACGCCTGCTAATGCATTGTTTTGGGTATGCCTGGTTTTCGGAAGTTATTATACTCCGGAACTCTATATGACCTTGTTCGGAAAGCCGGGGGTATTGGCAAGCAGTGCCCTTATCATGTCTATTCTTTTGATCAGTGAATTACCGATCTTTTCGTTGAAGATTTCGGGATTCGGCTGGCGGGAGAATAAGATTCGTTATTGCTATTTTATATGTTTGATTATATCGGCAGGTATTTGGGGAAAGGGGATTCTCATTTTTATCATCCCCCTATATATTCTTTTTTCTGTCGTAGAGGCTTTGATAAAAATTACCACTTCAAATCGTTGACCGGATCATAGTCGACGTAGTCTTGCGAAGGGGAAATTACTTTGTTACAAGTGATTTTTCCGGATGCAGATGACTGAATAGCAGGAATGACCGGTTGTACGCCGGAACTATTCACATCCCGGTTCGGATCGGAAGCCGTGTGGAAGAAATCCAGTTGGGTAATGACAACGATACCCGCGATAGCTGTCGCTCCCAGAGCATATTTCAAAAGACGGTGCAGAATATTACCGGAAGATTCTAAATTGATATATTTGGGAATATCCGGGGTTTGGGTTGACCTGCTGGTACCCGATACGGCAGGTTTTATTTTGTCGGATAAACCGACCTTCGCCACTTCCAGTGGCTCCATTCCTAAGGTCTCTGCAAAAAAATTATGTTTTCCGGGTTCGAAAATGATATTAAAACGGCGGTCTGTAAAAAATACACCGATGTCTCCGAAAGCGATCCGTTGTCGTTGGTTTAGCCGAATTTTCAGGTCTTCGCAGAAAAGCATCAGCTGGGAGGTAGCCTTCTCATAGCTGATATTTTCTTTGCCGGCAATCCAACTGACCAACAATCCGTCATTGTGGGTCAGGTTACGGTTGAATAAAATATCCTTAGAGGGTGGGCAAATTAAACCACTCTCGTCGTCGATATAAGCACTTTTATAGTTGCAGATAAATCCCCCGAAGTCCGGAATGATTACGCAATCGTGTAAAAATAGCAAATCGGATATGTATTCAATAAATTTATGCATAGTACAAAAGTAAGAAAAAAACGGATATCCGCCAATAAC
>ENA-UOJD01002654-UOJD01002654.1-human-gut-metagenome-genome-assembly--contig:-P48-NODE-2654-length-14440-cov-5.600209_pt1 | contig 14440 bp, 10 predicted proteins | sample MGYA00242342_ERZ723889 | MGnify/ENA metagenome assembly ERZ723889
CGCATGCATGAGAAGGAAGTTAGAAGGATCTGCTTCCTGTCCGACCTTCTGTGAAACTCTGGCTGCCATAGGAACGGCAGAAACACCTGCTGAACCGATAAGCGGATTAACTTTGCCATGTGAAACCTTGCACATAATCTTACCAAATAAAACACCTGCCGCTGTACCGAACGCAAATGCAATAAGTCCGAGTGCAACAATCTTTAAAGTATCAAGATTAAGGAATGCTTCAGCACTTGTTGTAGCACCAACTGATGTACCAAGAATAATAACTACGATATACATAAGTGCATTAGATGCTGTCTCTGTAAGCTGCTTAACAACTCCACTTTCCTTGAAGAGATTACCAAGCATAAGCATACCAACAAGTGGTGCTGTTGTAGGAAGAATTAATACTACTACGATAGTAACAATAACCGGGAAAAGAATTTTCTCAAGTTTTGAAACCGGTCTTAACTGTTCCATCTTAACCTTTCTTTCTTTCTCAGTTGTAAGAAGCTTCATAATAGGTGGCTGGATAATAGGAACAAGTGACATATATGAATATGCCGCAACCGCAATAGGTCCCATATACTTAGTCTGTCCGAGCTTACCTGCAAGGAAGATTGATGTAGGACCATCGGCACCACCGATAATCGAAATTGCTGCTGCTGCTTTATCAGGGAATCCCATAAAAATAGCCATGATATAAGCGGCAAAAATACCAAACTGTGCAGCTGCACCCAAGAGGAAACTCTTAGGATTTGCAATAAGCGGACCAAAGTCTGTCATTGCACCAACGCCAAGGAAAATAAGCGATGGTAAAATACTCCACTCATCGAGGAGATAGAAATAATGCAACAAACCGCCTACGCCGTTGTTTGAATCTTCAATCGAAAGCATAATGTCCGGATAAAGATTAACAAGAAGCATACCAAAAGAAATTGGTACTAAAAGCAGAGGTTCGTATCCTTTCTTAATAGCCAAATATAAGAAAACCAAAGCAACAGCAACCATGAGATAATTACCCCATGTCAAACCAAAAAATGCTGACTGCTGTACGAGGTTTCCCAATGTTGTTATAATATAACTCATCTTTTAACCTCCAGTTTAAATGATTCCTCTAAATAATTAGTTCATTGAAACTAATACTTTTCCTGTTTCAACTGAATCACCAACTGAACACTCAACTGTAGCTACAGTTCCATCCTGTGGTGCACAGATTTCATTTTCCATCTTCATAGCTTCAAGAACAAGAAGTACATCACCCTTCTTTACAGAAGCACCTGCTGATGCATTAATCTTTAAAATCTTGCCCTGCATAGGTGCATTAACCTTTACGGCACCCTGAGCACCTGCTGGTGCTGCGGCCTTAGGTGCTGCCTTTGGAGCAGCTTTTGGTGCTGCCTTAGGTGCTGCTGAAGCTGTACCTGCAGCTCCTTCTTCAACTGTAACATCATAAACATTACCATTAACAGTAATTGTGTAATTCTTCATTGTACTTATCCTCCATAAATCGATAAATTATTCTAAAATCTTCTTTTAATTGAACGAACAACCAGACCATCAGAGGATGTTCCCTCAGAAGCTGCAATTGCCGCTGTTATAACTGCCACAAGCTCAAGATCATCTGTCTCATCGCTTTCTTCTTCAGCTGTATCTGTGAAATAGCATTTTCTACACCGCCGGCAGGTGTTTCTTCTTTCTTTGCACCAATATTATTTACATATTTAAGTAATGAAATGATGAAAGAAATAAATATTAATACAATAAATACTGTACCCATACCTATAACTGTATTTAAAACTGCTTTTTCCATCTTCTCACCGGTTGTATATACCGGATTGATGGCTGCACTTGAAAGATTGTAATCATCATCAAATACAATTTCATATGTACAGTTTCTCTTTTCATATTCTGTCTTAACTGTAACAGTTCCAAGAGTACTTGTCTCGTCGCTTATCTTTAACTCAACACTGTCAATAGACTTTAATCTGCCTAAATCGCTGCGGCTCTTAACCCAGCTGTTACAAAATTCAACTGTTGCAACATTCATGCCTTCAGGATTAACAATATATAAATCATGGTTAATCTCATCTATGCTTATTGCATTCTCAGCGTTTGCCTTAACATCATCATCTGACGTTACATCAAAATACTTAATCATATCAACTGACCAGTTTTCAAGTTCAGTAGATACAGCCGCAAGCTTCTGTTCTTTCTTTGATTCCTTTGCAGAATCAGAAGAAATAGTCTCTGTACACGCTGTAAGTCCAAACACACACGCTAAAATGCAAAACAACAGTAAGAATTTCTTAAAATTAATCTTCTTCATATTGTCTCACCTCTATATCAGACCGTTCCATGCTTTTTATCAGGTCTATCCTCTCTCTTTGTATAAAGCATCTCAAACGCTGCAGCAACATATTTTCTTGTATCTTCAGGATTAATAATTGTATCAACATATCCTCTTGCTGCTGCTGATTCAACGCCTGACTGAAGTGCTGCATACTCAGCTGCTTTCTCTGATATAACTGACTGGACATCAGCTGACTTTGCAATATCATCAGCATACATAATCTTAGCTGCCTCATTAGCATCCATCATTCCAATGCTTGCATCAGGCCATGCGTATGTAACATCAGCACCGAGTGCCTTTGAATTCATTGTGACATAAGCACTGCCGTAAGCTTCTCCTGTTATAACATTAACCTTTGGAACATTTGCATTTGCAAAAGCATATGTAAGTTTAGCAACTGCCTTTGCAATACTCTTCTCACTTCTGACATCAGCTGCATATCCCTTAACATTAGTAAGTGAAAGTACAGGAATATCATAAGCATCACAGAAATTAATAAAATCTGCTGCTTTATATGTGCCATCAACTGTAAGTACAGCATCGAAATCAGCTGACTTTTCTCCATTTTCATCAAAAAGAGCTGTTCTGTTAGCAACTGCACCGATTGTAGAGCCATCTACCTGAATGAAACCAGTTACCATTTCCTTAGCGAACTCTGCTTTTACCTCAACAAAGAGATTGTCATCTGAAATATCAGAAAGTGCAAGTGCAGGATCTGCAATCTCAGCTGCCATATCAGCACATACTCTGTTCAAATCATCTTCACAGTCAGCAAATGCTTCTGTCTCATTATTAGCTGGTAAAATTGAAACAAGCTGACGGATTCCGTTAGCAATTGTCTCTTCATCACCTGTAAAATCTACAACGCCTGCCTCTGCCTGGAACTTTGCACTTGATGTATCAAGCTTTTCTGCATAATTGCCAGCAAGAGCATTAGGGCTGTTTACGAAAAGATGTCCTGTCTTTTCTTCCATAAATGTGAAATCAGAAAGTCCTGCAAGTACAGCAAGTCCACCACCACAATTACCATAAACGGCTGTTATCTGTGGAATAACTCCTGATGCATCCGACATCTTTCTATAAATCTTACCAAAAGCATCCAGTGCATCTGTAGCTTCCTGAAGTCTGATTCCGGCACAATCAATAAGACCAATTACTGGTGCTCCCATCTTTAATGCCATATCATAAATTCCTTCAATCTTCTTTGCATGCATTTCGCCAACTGTGCCGTTCATAACAGCAGCATCCTGACTGTACACATAAACAAGATTGCCGTTAATAACTCCATATCCGGTTATAACGCCGTCAGATGGAGCTGCATTTTTAGTAATGTTAAAATCTGTTGCTCTGGCTTTAACGCCGGCACCGATTTCAACAAAGCTGTTGTCATCCAGAATTGCATCAATTCTTGCTCTGGCTGACACCGGTGTAGTGTTACTCATCTTAAAAAACCTCCTGTTTGAATAATCAAAATCTATTGTTTATTTTATAACAATCCATCTAAAAAAACAAGTATATATCTAGTCTCTTGTCTCAAAAACTACCAATTTTCCTGTAAAAATTTCCACTTTTGCTATCATTTCTGTTATTTCATTACTCTGACATATGCTCTCACCCTGTCTAAGAGTATATCTGTCTAATGGATATTTCACTCCTGATAAAGAAAGCCCGGCTTCAGGTGTCATTGGTGCAAATGATAAATAATCACCAAACTGCTTATCTTTTCTTATTTCAAAACTTTTATCCGCAAGATATATCTTATTATTTTTATCATAAATAGCACATCTGATGCCTGCCTCAAGTGATTCATCCAAAACAAAAATGTTGGTAAATGCATGGTCATATCTTGTTCCCGTGGCACCAATAATTGCTATTTCATCCTCTGTACTGTCTTTTGACGTGTCTTGCAATTTTTTTATTTTTTCTATTGCCTTTTTCAGTGCAAGATGAGTGTCTGTGTAATCTTTTTCGCACGGATAAGTTATTGTCTTTGTGTTTCCATTATATTTTTCAAAAATTTTTTTATCAACCGAATCATAATCTCCCAGCAAAAGGTCTACTGTAAGTCCTAATTTATCTGCCATAACCAGTCCCGAATCAGCTGCTATGCAATAATCCGGCTCATAATCAGCCACCCATTTCCGCCCCCACATTTCATCTATGCTTCCACCGCTTTTTATCAATATTTTCATAAAATAATCCTTTCTTGTCTCATTAAAATATATATCTATTTATTTTTTTTATCAACCCTGACAAAAAATCCGCATTGTTCTTTTTTTTTTCACATTTTACTGATATAATTTATCCAACAAGAAAAGGGAAATTCATCTTTTCCCGGAACGGAGATAATATGAAAGAAAAAGAAGTAACTAACGAAAAAAATATTACAACAGACACAACTGATAATGAAAATATCATTGAGCAGCTCACAACAGGCAGCAATTATGAAAATTCTAACGAAAAGTATCAGGATAACCTGTCATCAGCAATAACATTTCTCGTATGTGGAATCGGCGGACTTATCGTTGTTTTATTAAATGACATCGGCATACTGAAATTTTTCACTTACAAAGGTGCATCAGGAATATTAACTAATGTTGTTTTAATTGGAATGTTCGTTGCTTTTATAGTTATTGCAGCAATTTCATTTAAGGCCGCAAAGAGAGCAAAGTCCAATATCAGCACAGAAGAAAAGACCAATTCCGAAATTCAGGACTGGCTCACATCCAACATAACCGCTGATATGATTGATGCATCATATGATGGTTCCCAAATGGCAGAAGAAATGAAATATTTCAGCAGAAGCAGCTACATAAAAAATGAAATCAATAAAAAATACCCTGATTTAAACGATGATATCGTCGATTCAATAGCCGATGAATATATTGAAAAAATCTTTTAAAATCATATAATTATTGCATTATTAATATTTAACAAAATACAAAAACCGTGCTTTGATAATATCCATCTGGATTAATCAAAGCACGGTTCTTTTAATTTAAAATAATTATTTTACTTGCTTAAAAATTCATCAATACCCTTTGCAGCTGCTTTACCAGCACCCATGGCAAGAATAACTGTAGCAGCACCTGTTACAGCATCGCCACCGGCATAAACGCCTTCTTTTGATGTCTGTCCATTCTCTTCTTCTGCCACAATACATTTTCTCTTATTAATTTCAAGACCTTTTGTTGTTGAACTGATAAGTGGGTTAGGTGATGTACCAAGTGACATGATTACAGCATCAAGATCCATAACAAATTCTGAACCTTCAACTTCAACCGGTTTTCTTCTTCCTGATGCATCAGGTTCACCAAGTTCCATCTTTACACACTTAATGCCTTTAACCCATCCATTCTCATCTGCAAGAATCTCTGTAGGATTTGTAAGAAGATCAAATATAATACCTTCTTCTTTTGCATGATGTACTTCTTCTGCTCTTGCTGGAAGTTCAGCTTCACTTCTTCTATATACGACATGAACTTCTGCCCCAAGACGGAGTGCTGTTCTTGCTGCATCCATCGCAACATTACCGCCACCAACAACAGCCACTTTCTTAAATCTTGCAATTGGAGTATCATAGCTGTCATCAAAAGCTTTCATAAGATTGCTTCTTGTAAGATACTCATTTGCCGAAAATACACCATTGGCATTCTCACCAGGAATTCCCATAAATCTCGGAAGACCTGCACCAGAACCGATAAATACAGCATCAAATCCTTCTTCATCAAGAAGCTGGTCAACTGTCATTGACTTACCAATTACAACATTAGTTTCAATCTTTACACCAAGGCTCTTTACATTCTCAATCTCACTTGCAACAACTGTCTGCTTAGGAAGACGGAATTCAGGAATACCATATACAAGAACACCGCCAGCCTGATGAAGTGCTTCAAATATAGTAACATCATATCCGAGTTTAGCAAGATCTCCGGCACATGTAAGTCCGGAAGGACCTGAACCGATTACAGCAACTTTCTTGCCTTTCTTTTCTGTTGCAGGCTGTGGCTTGATATTATGTTCTCTTGCATAATCAGCAACAAATCTTTCAAGCTTACCAATTGAAATAGGTTCACCCTTAAAACCTCTTATACATTTGCCTTCGCACTGGCTTTCCTGTGGACATACACGGCCACAGACTGCTGGAAGTGCTGATGACTGACTTATTATCTTATATGCTTCTTCAATATTTCCTTCTTTTACCTCATGAACGAAACCAGGAATATTAATTGATACAGGACATCCTTTTATACACTGTGCATTCTTGCAATTAATGCATCTTGTTGCTTCTTCCTGTGCCTCTTCCATGTTATATCCCAAACATACTTCTTCAAAATTTTTATTTCTTACGTCAGGAGCCTGCTCTCTGACTGGAACTTTCTTTAAAACATCCATTCTGTATTAACCTCATTCCTTCGCTTTATTTAGTTGCAGTGACCGCATCCGCCGTGATGTGTATCCCCTTCAGTAAGTGCAAGCATAGCTCTTCCTTCTTCAGTCTTATACATCTGCTGACGTTTCATAGCCTGATCAAAATCTACCTTATGTCCATCAAATTCAGGTCCGTCAACACATGCAAATTTAATTTCATCTCCAACCTGAAGACGGCATGCACCACACATACCTGTACCATCTACCATAATAGGATTCATACTTACAACAGTTGGAATACCAAGTTCCTTTGTAAGAAGACAGACAAACTTCATCATGATAAGTGGTCCTATAGCAACACAAAGATCGTATTTCTTTCCTTCATTATTTACAAGGTCTTTAAGTACATCTGTACCCATACCTTTTCTTACATAACTACCATCATCTGTTGTAACATACAGATTACCCGCAACTTCACGCATTGGCTCTTCAAGAATAAGCATATCTTTATTCTTTGCACCTACAATAACATCTGCATCCACACCATGCTCATGAAGCCATTTAACCTGTGGATATACAGGAGCTGTACCTACACCACCTGCTATGAATACTATCTTTTTCTTCTTTAACTCCTCAATATCTTCATGAACAAGCTCTGATGCACATCCAAGCGGTCCTACAAAGTCTTCAAAACAGTCTCCTTCTTTCAATTCTGCCATCTTTGTTGTTGATGCACCGATACTCTGGAAAACAATTGTAATTGTACCGGCTTCTCTGTTGTAATCACAGATTGTAAGAGGAATTCTCTCGCCCTTTTCATCCATTTTTACAATAACAAACTGACCAGGCTGACAATGTTTAGCAACTCTAGGTGCTAATACATCCATCAGATAAATTTTTTCAGCCAGCTTTTCAGCCTTTAAAATCTTATACATTTATGTACCCCTTTCAAAGTAATAGTAAAAATTTAATATTGAACGGCAGAGAGTGAACCATTGTTATCAGTTATAACATAACACTGTCCGTTATTTACTCCAACACCGTAATATCCTTCTGTTTTTGTGCTGTTTCCAGAATTAACATCTAACCTTATATAGTACATCTTAGTGCCACTGATAGTTGTTGTATTCTGATATACCAGCTTGGCAGTTCCGCCACCGCCAACCATTGTTCCTGACTGACTTACTTTATTATTTGATACGAGACGTTTCATAAGAATACTTTCTGCCTCGTCCTTTGTATAGGTCTTCTCTTCAGAAACATTATAGCTTACTCTTGTAACAGGACTTGATAAATTATGTTTATTTATGACAATTACTGATACAACATAATTACCTGCTTTATCAAGCGTAATTCCACCTGAATACTGTGATGAATTAGCTGACGGAGTGCTTCCGTTTAAAGTATAATACGCCTTTTCGTCATCTGCAAGACCTTCAATAACAATTTTTGTTCCAACTTTTACATCAGATTCTGACGGATTAAGCACAGGTGCATCCGGTGCTTTCAATGATATAGAATACTTAAATTCTGCAACATCTGATGCAACGCCAATCGAATTAACTGCTATCGCCTTAACTGTAACATCATCTTTTTCAATTTTTATAGCTGATGAATACTTGCTGCTCTTTGTTGTCGGCTCACTTCCATCTGTTGTGTAATAAATTGTACATCCATCGGATGCCATAAGATTTATCTCTACAGAATCTTCAAAGCTTCCGGGATTTTCAGATGATGTTGGCTCATCTACCTTATAATCTGAAAGTAAGGCTTCATTCTTTGTTCCCTTATATTTTTTTATAAGCTCAGAAAGCTCTGTTCCCTTTTTCTCATCCTGATACAATTTAGCAAGAAGCGGAAGTGCCTTTTCATTCATCTTATCATACGAAAGTGCTGACTTTAACACTTCTATCGCTTTGTCATTCTGATTAACATGTACAAGTGCATCAGCAAGTTCATACATCATATCAGCATTCTTTTTTCCGTCGTTTGTATTATATGCTTTTGTAAGATATGTAACAGCATTATCATAATCCTGTGTATTGTAATACTGTGTACCCTTTTCAAGATTATATTTATATGACTTCTTATTTTTTGAATTCATATTAACTGCAATAACAATTATTATAATAACTACAAGTGCCGCTATTCCACAGGCTCCTGCAATTATAAGCTTGCTCTTTTTATCGAGTTCTTTTTTATTTTTTCCGTCTTCTGGACTTGTCTGATTTGACATAGTAACCGGATTATCTGAATTCATCTTATTAATTTTCTGCACTGTTTTACTTTCATCCAGATTTTCATCTTCATCCCAATCATTTTCATCATCTTCAATCTTTACAGACTTGATTGATGTTGTATTTTTTGATGCATTTCCAACATATGGTACATCTATCGTAAAATCAGATGTATCTTCAATAGTTTTTATATCCTGTTCATCATTAAGTTTTATAGCAGATGTCAAGCTTTTCACCTTGTCTTTGTCAACCATCTGCGTTGCTCCAAGATTAATATTTTCAGGCTCTTTCTTTATATCTTCTGCCTTTATTTTATCTTCTGAATATGCCGCTTTCGCAACATTAGTTTCTTCTTCTACAAGACGTTCCAGTGAACGTGCAAGTTCATCATCAATATCAAAATTATCTTTATCGCTCATATCGGTGACTCCTGTTTAAAATTTTTAGCATTGTATATTGCAAAGTAATAATAATATACTACGTATTCATTAAAAAAACAAGTCATATAAAATTATATATACTCTCAATATTTTCAATATATAATTTGCTTTATATTTTCTTTTGATTTTTAATATTTCTTTAATTAAACGTACACACTTTGCTCACATTTTTTGCATATAATAATTAACAGATAGAGTTAATAATTCTATCTCCCCCTCATATTTTATATTTATACATTGAAACAGATGACACTATGCTTCCACATTTTGTCATCTGTTTCTTTTTATATAAGTATACCAATGCCGGACAGCTAAGATTAATTCTTAACTCTCCGGCATTTCTGTTAATTTTTATATTTTATTACTTAGGTATATTGGTAACTCTTACAGTACATGTCATAGTCTTATTATGCGTAACTGCTGTAACTGTAGTCGTACCAGCTTTTCTTGCGATAACCTGTCCGCTTGAACTTATTGTGCAAACTCTAGGATTACTGCTTCGCCATACTATTCTATCATCAGTATCTGTTCCAAGAACATCAAGCCAGTATGAATCATACTGCTCAAGTGTTATATATGACCTGCTAAGTCCCACAGCATGAACAGTACATGTTGATGATACACCATTTGCTGTACTCTCACATACAACATCAGCTGTACCAGGACCTACTGTTGTTATAACACCGTCATCATTAACAGTAACAATTCCAGTATCTGTTGAATACCATCCATATGAATCTGTATTTGTAGCCGGTCTTACTCTAACTGTAAGCTGTCTTGACTTACCTGTGAGCATATAAATCTCACTTGAATTAATCTTTATAGATGAAATATTTACAACCGGTGTTACATATACCCAGCAGACACCCTTAATATCATTACCATCTTTAGACGTTGCTGTAACTTTACATTTACCTGTACTTAATGCAAATATTTCACCAGCCTCATCAACTACAGCAATTGCTTCATTAGACGAAGTCCAGTCTACATCTTTTACTGATGCATCCTCAGGATAAATATTTGCTGTAACAATTGTTGAGTCACCCACAAGCAGATGTACTGTTGATGGTTCAACACTTATAGATGTTACCGGATTGACAACTCGTACAATACATGAATCAGACACACCACTGCCATCCGCTGCTGTTGCCGTTATAACTGCTGTACCCGGATTATAACCTATTATGTTACCTTTCTGGTCAACAGAACAAATATCATTATTTGATGATGACCACACTATATTCTTATTAGTTGCTGTAGAAGTCTCAACTGATGCGGTAAGCGTTCCGCTCGCACCAACATTAAGAAACTTATTATGTTCACTTAATGTAATCGAAGAAACGTACTCTTTTACTTCAATCGTACATGCAGCTGTAAGCTGACATTCTTCTGTTGTTACTTCAATAACACATGTACCACCTTTTAAAGCAGTAACAACACCGTGTTCATCTACTGTTGCAACTGTAGAATCACTTGAGAAATATGTTACATTCTTATTTTCTGCATCAGCCGGTTCAATTGTAGGTATTATTGCATATTTTGATCCAACCCACATAAGCTGGTAATCCGAATTAAGTGTAATACCTGTTACAGGCTGTGTTACCGTAACTACACAATATGCAGTTAGTCCAGTATCAACATTAGTTGCAATAATTGATGTAGTACCAGCACCTGTCGCTGTACATTTACCATCATTTTCAACCTTACAAACACTCTCATCACGACTTTCCCATGTTACAATCTTATTATCAGCATTTTCCGGAAGACATGTAGCATTAAGCCAGAATACCTGTCCTTTTCTTACCGTAATATCTGTTGTATTAAGCACAATCTGCGTTACAGGCTGTTTTACATAAATGTTACACATTGCTGTACTTCCACCGTCTACAGACTTACAAAGGATTGTACAACTACCTGTTCCTACTGCTTCAACAAGTCCATTTGAATCTACAATACACACATTAGTATTTGATGATTCCCAGTATACATTTTTATTAGATGCATCTACCGGCAACACTTCAGCTGTAATTCTAAGACGCTGCCCAAGCGACATTATCTCATCTGTATAATCAAGTTTAATCGATGTTACAGGAATACTTATAATAAAGTTACATGTTGCAATAAATGCACCATCCTCGGTCTTACAAACAATAGTTGCATATCCAGGCTTAACAAATGAAACAAGACCATTCTCATCTACTGTAATTATAGATGTATCAGATGATGTCCATGTTACATTTCTGTTTACACCTTCTCCTGCCGGATTAACTGTAGCAACAAGCTGGAATTTACCAATTGCCATTGACGATTCAACCGTTGTTTCATTTAATGTAATTCCTGTTACAGGCTCTCTTACATAAACATCACAAGTTGCAACTTTAAGTCCATCTTCCGATATAACATTAATTGTGGCTGTACCACCTTTAACACCTGTGATTGTAGCTGTATAACTATCACCTTCAACCGTTGCTACATCAGGATTTGATGTACCCCAGAGAACTTTATTATTAGTCGGTCCTGCTGGATTAAATAAAAGCTGTACAGTTGTTGTTGAGCCTCTGTCAACCGTTACTGATGAAGGATTAATTGTAATTTCCCCAACCGGAGTAGTTACATAGACAACACACGTCTCTGACTTCATAACGCCATTGATTGTCTGTGTTGCCGTAATCTTAACAGTACCTGATGCAACACCCTTCACAGTAAGGACTTTTCCATTCTGTGTAGTTGTTACAAGTGTTCCTGTAGGAGTTATACCATCGGCACCCGGCTGATTTTCAACCTTGAATGTTACAGGACTCTTTTTCAAGTCTTCATCTGTTACAAGAGCTGTCAAATCAAACGAATCACCAATATTAACAGTAGCACTTGTTGTACTGAGTCCAAATCCATCGATAACTACGAAATCATATTTCAACTGATATGGAAGACCATATACAGTATATAACTCATCCTGTGTTCTTGTTGCAATAATTGTAGCTTTTCCTGCTCCCATTGCTGTAACAAGGCCTGTCGTTGCATCTACCTGAAGTACAGAGTTAGAAGTTGTAGACCATGTAACTTCAGATGGCTTTGCTGTTGTTGTAAGCTGTATCTGGTCACCTACATTAAGATTAGTTACATTATTACCCATTTTCTTAAACGGAACAACAACATTAATCTCATCTTTCGTAAGTGCAACCTCATTGCCAAGTGTATCCTGTGAATATATACCTGCCGATACTCTTGACACACCTGCATGGACACCAAGAAGGCTTCCTGCCGTATATGTGCAGACATCTTTATCATCACTTCTGAATGTTACTCCCGAAGTTGCAGGATACATAATATTAGAAGGAACTTCTTCCTGCATGAAGTCTTTATATTCTGTTGTATCAAGAACCATATATCTCTTTACACCATTTGAAGGAGTGGTTGAAGATGTCTGTATAAAATGGTTCTGAGCGTTTGCATTGCCCTGTCCATCAAGGAAATGAATCTTACCTGTCACTTTAAATATCTTAACAAGTGCATCTTCCTTTTCCGGATTATCAGTTGTACGTACATAAACAGTTGTCGTACCACCACCAACTACTTCAAGTGTTGCCGTACTTCCTGTACTCTGTACAAGTTTTACTACGCCATCTGATGAAACAGTTCCTGTCTTATCATTAGATGTCTCTATAACAATCCTGTTTGCATCACTTGCATTAGTTGTTATATAAAGCTGTGAACCAACTTCAAGATAATTTGGAATCGACTCGCTTCCATTATATGTAACTGTAACAGAAAGCGGAACAGTAACAGTCGCTTTTCTTGTATCAAGAAGTTCTCTTGAACCAACAATCTCATTATTATCCTCATCAAACTTCTTAGTATAATAATTAGCTGTTATTGTAGCTTTTCCTGCAAAATTCCCGTGAATTACAGGTGTAAGTCCTGTAACTGAATCCATATAAACCGGATTATCTTCTGTTCCTGTTGCAAAATCAGCTATCTGTGAATTAGATGTAGACCACTCAAGTCTTTCCGGAACCGGCACCGACTCCTGTGCATTCTCATCCGTTCCTGACAAACTTGCATACAACGTCTTTGAGGTCTTTCCTTTATAAACCGTAAGTCCGCCGACACTCATCGTTATCTTGACATTAGAGCTGGCTGCTACATACATACCGACTCCGCCGAAAACAATAAGAGCAAGCATGGCTGCAATAAATATTTTCCAGCCTTTCCTAAGTTTCCTTATCTGTTTCAACTTCTCCATATATAATTCCTCCAAACATACAACATGGTATACTCTTTCAGTATCGTCATATCTTTTATATAATATTAATCTATTTTAACAATTTTTTCAATGTTTAAAGGAATATTTTTTCAAGTTATTTACTTTTTTTATTAAAAAGTCCAAATAAATTTCTCACAAGAGGACCTGCAATGAATATCTGCCAGAAAAATGCAACTGGAAAATTCATAAATGTTTTCTGAATCCATACTGCTATCAGCTGATTACCTGCATGTGCAAATAAAAGAGTTGCAATAAAGCTCATTATCGGACACATTATACACACTATCATAGAAGAAATGGCAAGTGTGATAAAAATCGGTCTGTCCTGTGGCGTCACAATTCTGAATGCAAGTTTTGTGGCAAATTTTTCGACAATAAAAAATTCAAGAACAAATGCAACAGGAAGCATAATTACTATTTCATGAAATGCTATGAGAAATATTTCATTGCTCATACCACCTTTATCGAGTGCTATATTATAGCACACAAGAGCATAGACCATGACAAACGCCATGACAATCGTGAATAAAACATTTTGTAACTTTGATTTTGGCATAATTAAAATCTCCTTATTCTTTAATATAAAAAATAAATGAAATGTGTGTTGTTCGTTATCAGCCGCATGTTATCAGCATGTGTCGTTTCCAATTTTAATAAAACCAAAATCCTTTATTTTTTTATGCGTCAATTATAATATCATATGTATATACCTTCGCATAAGTATTTTATTAGTATATATATTCCTGTCTATTCATAAAATGAGCTGCCACAGCATGCAATCTTATTGAAA
>ENA-UOJD01002660-UOJD01002660.1-human-gut-metagenome-genome-assembly--contig:-P48-NODE-2660-length-14412-cov-15.401546_pt1 | contig 14412 bp, 15 predicted proteins | sample MGYA00242342_ERZ723889 | MGnify/ENA metagenome assembly ERZ723889
ATCAGCTCGCAGGCGGTGGTGAGACTATGGTCAACCAAGATGGCACAGTGCTGAACCCTGCCGACCCCATGTCTGCTTCCTCTCTTGCAAACGGTGATGGCTTCAAGCCGGTCGGCAAGGCTATTGTCGCTGCTGATGCCAATTCCGACAGTTCCACCGCTGATGCTATCGCTGCGCTGCGTAATCAGCTCGCAGGCGGTGGTGAGACTATGGTCAACCAAGATGGCACAGTGCTGAATCCTGCCGATCCCATGTCTGCGTCCTCACTTGCAAATGGTGACGGTTTCAAGCCCGTTGACAAAGCAGTTGTGGCAACAGAATGGTATCAGACTAATCCTCAACTTCAAAAGCTGGAAATTAAAGCGATGGCTGACATCCGTCCAGATGCAAAGATGGGATATCTTCCGAACGGCAAGATGTACTGGACGATAAGAATCCATCCCGTTGTTTGCGGCAAACGCAAAGACTGGACGCTTCTTGCTGTATATGACTCCGATCATCCTCAGCAAAGATGGGGTGGCTCAGTTAAATTTTACCCTGTTAAACCAAATTACGACGAGATGATGAAGATGGTCAATCGTTCAAATGTAACTCCAAAGACTATTCCACACTTGCTTAGAGATGAGGATAATCAGATTTACATGTGCACACAAGACAGAAATAACATCGAAGCTGGACACAACAAGGGGGAAAAGGTTACCACAGCGGCAGCTTGTCTTCGCTTTGCGATGAGATGGATTACTGTTTTTGAACTCGGTCTGATTGATCAAAAGACTTGGTCTCTGTTCCAGAAGCATGGGGAAATCTAAATCAGAACAGGAGGAACAAGGAGTGTCTTGTGGAGGGATGATAAGTGAGGTGGCTTTTTATGTTTAGAAACAGTAATGATAACCCAGAGAATCAAGTATTGGAGTATAATGTAGTATCAACGGATACTCAGGAGATTCTCGAGGACAATTATTCTGAAGCGCTTTCTCCTTTGGATCAGTGGCTTCAGAGAGACCCGAACTTTCGTTGTAAAGAGATTGAGTATATTAAGAGGGCAGAGCTGGGGTATCCTTATACCATTACAGAAAATGGTGATTTGCAGCAACCTTTTAATGAGTCAGGCTGGACATTCTTACTCGTATTGGATAGAAGCTTCCCAAGAGAAACTGAACACCGAGAATTGCCCATACGCGTTTATCTCGTAAATCCGGGACTTATGGAGTTTAAGAAGCTTTATAACATGGATAAGAGTAGTATTCCCGGTGTCAGACAGGATGCTTCCGGTGCAGCATATCTGTATATAGAAGAAGTTGATAAAGATTTTGAGAGATATGTCAACAACCTGCATTCAGGCTGTATGTCTGAAACGATGATCCTGTACACGAAAAAGTGGGTTGGTGCACTTCAGCGCACAATTGAGCAAGAGAAAATACGTCGCTCAAAGAAAAAGTTGGAATTACGCAATCCATTGTGGCCTTCCCGTTCTGTACAAAGGTATGATGACTATGGCGATTATTCGGGATTCCATGGTCAAGCAAAGTATGTTGACGGTAGAGTCTCTCGCTCGGGTCAGGTGAATCCGAGATGTCAAAAGGTCGTTCTATCCAATAGAGCATTTATTCAGATTTTCAATGAATCGCAATCGAAACTTGAAACTGAAACCGGTGGATTGCTTTTAGGGCATTATGACCATGGAATATGGTATGTCATTGAAGCAAGCGATCCTGGCATTAATGCCGTATTTCGTGTTGCGTACCATGAGGGGGATGACGTCTATCAGAACCATGTTTGCGATGTTATTTCGAGAACGTACAAGCATCCACTTGTTTTTCTCGGAATGTGGCACAGGCATCCGGGTTCTCTGGACAGTTTTTCCGGAACAGATGACGGAACAAACTACAAGTATGCTGCTTCAGCAGGCAATGGGTGCATCTCGGCCATTATCAATTATGATCCCAACTTTCGTATTACCTTCTATTACGCAGAACAGGACGACAATCGTAGCGTAAGATATACGAAGGTGGATGTAGAAGTTGGTGACGATAAGATTCCCAATAAAGAAATCATGATGCTGGCAGATATGAATGATGTTATATCCCGCATGACTTAGGAGGTTATTATGAGCGAACAAGAAAAAAAAGCACCTTCTGAAACTGAAGATCTCGATAGGCTTCGTGATTCACTTTTAGATGGTGGATTTGGAGCAGAAGATTCTACAGGTGGTGAAGATGACACCGTTGCGGATGAAGCGGTAGTTAATAATTTCGTATCTATGTTTGGTGCAAAAGGTGATACCCCGTTAAAAGCACATGATTGGGTCGCATACATTCCCTCGTATATGTGCGAAAGTGACACATTTTGGGGCCCGTTGTTTGGCATCATTCGTGAGGAGACCGAATCTATCTATGTGTTTGATTCCAAGCATTACGAAGAAGGCAAATATCTCATTGGATATATTGACAATGGATCATACCGGGCGAAAACGGCATATGCTGCGTTTGAGATGCCAGAAGGCAGAAAACGATTGATAGGTGTATATAACCACGGCAATCTGGTTTTAAAGTTAACATCTGATCCTGATCCGACAATTGATGCAATTGCTGCATTGCGTGCTCAGTTAGCTGGAGATGACCCGTATGTGGTTGACCAAGATGGACGAGTTTTGAATCCTGCTGATCCGATGTCTGTCTCATCCCTCTCCAACCCCGAAAACTTTACTCCTGTTGATAGAGCAGTCTTGGCTTCGCCAGAATGGTATCCAGAAAAGAGACCTTTCTCCAGTTATTATGGTAAAGAGGTTTTTGACGTGCGCATCAAAACCTACGATACGGTTACCAATCTGTTTTCGAGGAATACAGGGCTATTAGAGTCCTCCATAATGCTGGATAAACGTGCTGTTTTGGTTGGATGCGGTTCTGTTGGTTCGTTTGTTGCAATGGAACTGGCACGTTCTGGCGTTGGGAAATTTGTTTTGTGTGATACAGATACGCTCGAAATACACAATATTTGTCGTCATCAGTGTGGCTTTGACGATCTGGGAAGATATAAGGTAGATGCCGTCAAGGACAAAATCTTGAACATCAACCCCAACGCCGAAGTTATCACATACCGCTCAATAATCCAAAGAGTTCCGGAAGAAGAACTGCTTCCTCTACTTGGAAGAAACACAATCATTATTGGAGGTGGAGACAATAGAGGATCAGCGGATTGGGCTTGTAAGCTGGCTATTAAGACGGATAGCACTTTTGTTTCAACCTGCTGCTGGACTCGTGCGTTTGCCGGCGAAATTTTCTATTGGGCCTCTGGACGAGGCTTGTCGTGTTACTCCTGCGCTTTAGGCGGTCTTATTGATGATGAGCGCCCAGAAAGTCACGCCACATATTTTGGAAGCGATGAAGAGAAAGAGTCTCTCTCGTTTGAGCCTGGAGTAGCGGCGGATATTGATTTCGTCACAATAATTGCAATTAAGCTGGCATTGGATCTTCTCAACCGGGACAACCCGAATTATACTCCTCGTGTTATTAATTATTTGAAACAGTACACTTGGGTATGCAATACCAACAGCACCAAAATTGGCGGCGAAAGAGCAGGCATTTTCCCAACGCCGCTCTGGATTACCAACAACTTATCAGTTCATAAAGACGAGAATTGCCCTTATTGCGGAAATAGCACAACCGAATAATTGGATTCTCGTTCTTACCAAATAAAAACTGTATCCCAATTGGGGGGTGGATATATGAGTAATATCAGTTATAATAGTGATGAGATTACCCGACTGTTTTCCAATTGGGATACTATTATGGGCATGTGGGACGATAACAAGTCGCACAGTATAAATGATGGAGTATTTCAGTCTATTCAACAAAGGTGTGGGAGATTGATTGAACTGTCGGAATCGATTCATACTTTGGTGATGCAGATTGAAAGCAAAAGCGATTCAATTTATTAATACATTGGAGGTATTATCATGGCAGGAAGAGTAGTTGTACATAGCGTGGACTCGCTTTCTAGTTATTGTCAGCGGCTTTCTACGCTTAAATCGGAATTGGAATCAACCGCATCCAAGCTCGTTGCACTTTCAGATGAGCTTCAGCAGAAGGCAACAATCATGGGGAGTGCTACGGACTCGCAGGGGAGCAACTGGCAAGATCCGCAGTACGAGAAGCTTAAAAGCGAGATTACTCCCTGCATTACTGCGGTTAATTCAACGTCTGCTTCCGTAAAGGAAACCGCAGCAACAATCAAATCGCAGATGACACAGGTAGAAGGCTCGATTTCATATATTCAGAGCCTTGTGCGGAAGCTGAACGATATATCTTAAACACGAAAATGAATATAAAGAGAGATAAAACAGAAGCCAATTCCGATCCACAGTTAGAAAACAGCGTGAATTGTGATTCATTCGCCACCCGCTAAAGAGGATGCCAAGTTCGTCAAAACTTTAGTCTGATTCATCAATCGATATGATCTCTGTTAAATCGTGGCTGCGGATAGGGAGAAAGCGAGGAAACTTATCATGGGAGAAGTAATATTGAAAGACGGTTCTATAGTTTTGACAGAACCCATAGTTCCATCTGATGATCCATCCTCAATAAGGGCACAGTATGGCTTTGATCGTGATTACAAATGTTTAAAGAGTAATTCGATACTTCTAATTTCTGATATTCATTTTTCGGACAACCCACACAAGTTTAATTTTGTGGATTGCCAACCTATTAATCCTCCCGGTTCAGGAGTTCGGTTAAATAAAGCTATACTTGATTCGATAAAAACTACCAACATAGGTACGGTTATTTGCGCTGGTGATATAACACAGACATCGCAAGAAAGCGAATTTGCTAAAGCCGATGTATTTTTTCGGGAATTATCAGACGATTATGAAATTGACAAAAGGGATATGATTATCGTCCCTGGAAATCATGACATCGAATTGTGTAGTCATCATAGTGATACAAAAAGCCCGATTACATATATTACACCCGAGGCCAGCAAAAACTATAGTGTTTTTTATGAAAAGATATACGGAAAGAAAGGCACCCCGTTCTTTGCGGTTGGAAAAAAGTTTTTACTTAGAAATCATTTGCCTGTTGAAATTCTCGGCTTGAATTCAAATTGTTTGCAACAGGTAAAAGATAGTTTTATGGGTATGGGATTTGTTGGTGAAAAGCAGTTGCGTGATGTTGCAGAGGCAATGGGGTGGGAAAACAACCAGTCTGACTATGCATACAGGATTCTGGTTTTACACCATCATCTATTCCAAGTGGAGTATATAGAAGTGCCAGAAGACGGACGCCAATATAGTTTATGCTTAGACGCCGGTCAGATTTATCAGTTCATTGACCATTTCCATATCAATTTAGTAATCCATGGTCATAAGCATAAAAATAATTTTGTAAAAATCGAAAAGCTGAACAAGAATAAACATGATGTAACGATTATCGGTTTAGGGAGTGCTAGTTCTTCGGAGTTGGGAAAGTCTGATCAAAATACTGTTGGAATTATCGACTTTAATGATAAAGATCATGCCAGATATCGTAGCTTCTCTGTTAATTCTGAACAGGCATTTTCTAATGTATCAGATTGTGCGTTTGATACATCTTTTCCCCTCTTTTAATTCAAAGTTCCTTAATCGTGGGGATTACGGCAATAGTGGAGTCATAGAACTCGCCAAAGAGCTCGAAATGGACTTCTCCCATCATACCGAGCTATGAGGAGCTAAAAGCGTGTTCTGGAGTCAAGTATTAGCCCCAAAAAGGTTAGGAGTCCAGCAAGCTCATCAACTAACAAAAAAGAATGTTTAAGTATCGAAAGGAAAAATACAATGTTTTACCTCGAAAAGATGATTGTTGCTGTTGATGACAATTCTACTGCTGACGCTATCGCTGCGCTCCGCAAACGGCTTGTAGATGCCGATGAGTCGGTAGATGAGACTTTACCAGTGCTGAATCCTGCCGATCCCATGTCCATAGATTGGAATATTTTCGAGCATGTTGGCAGTGATAATTCTACTGCTGACGCTATTGATGTGCTCCAAAAACAGCTTGCTGGCAGAGATTATCCTACTGCTGAAGACTATATCAATGAAGCCTATTTCAGTATAGCCACTTCATATTATAAACTCCTTAAAACGGATTGGAAAGCATTTGTACCGAGCAAGCTGCTTAGCGCCCCATATTATTTTGGATCGATATATGGCATAATACGAGAAGATCCCGGTGAAATATGTACATACGATTCAAAAGAATTTGAGAAAGACGAATACAGAATTGGATATATCCATAACGACTCTTACGAATCTATTAAGCTGTGCGAAGATGGTTGTAACAGCTACAGGATTTTTGGTTATTATGCTAATGGATGCTTAAAACTAAATCTTTCGAACCGTAACCATGCCCTGTTCACATGGTTGTACTTGGAGGCTTTTACAGCAAATGAGATAGCAATGTTTAAAAGAACCATTTACAGCTACAACGGAGAAAAATACGGATTTCGACCTCTTGATCCGCTTCTTGGGCCCCCTGGCGCTCCTTCGACTGGGTTTAAGGATGTTCGTATTGAATTGAGTGAAAACATAGAATGTATATAGCCCTTGCAAGTACAGGTGTAGAGAGTTATAAGTTTTTTGGCTTAATTCTTTTAGAAGTGGTTGACTAGATATTACATTTTATACGGAGGTAGTTCGATAGTATGCTACATTAATCATTGGAGTGGAGGTAACATGTCAGATGTAAAGACTTCTGTTGTGGCAATAGATTCTGCGATGGATTGTTTTGAAAAAATAGGAGAATCAGCGAGTAATTATCAGAAAGTAGTGCAATACGACCTCTCTGAGCTCAGAGACTCTATTGCGTACAAACTGCGAAGAATTCGAGCGGAAATAGATTCCCTATATGACACGCTCTCTTATCTTGACGAAGAAGAAGATCTCGAAAGAGATCGAATCATGTCAGAGATTCGAGAATTGAAGAATAAGCTTTCACAGCTTGAAGGGCTAAGTAGCCGAGTCGGGCGGATAGAAACAGAATATCGTAGTGAATCGAAAGCTATTCTTAGTGCGGTTTCAACTGATATCTCTGGCGGACTGAGAGCAATGGCGACCTATCTCCGTGAAATAAATAGTATAGACGGCGTAGATGGTAGTGGCGCTACAGGGACTGTTTCCAATGTATTTACTGGAGAAAGCAATTACAATGTTGTCGTTATTGATTCAGTCAAATACCCTGAATCGGCAGAGCATATCAAGGCCGCAGTTAAGTCAGGTCACCCTGCAATGTTGACATTGAATAGAGCTGGTGCAGATGAAAATCGGCGTCAATCATTAGCGAGTATTCCCATCTCTCCAATTTATGACAGAGATGAGTACCCCCCTGCCGCTTTTTCCGAGGGAGGTGCCGGAGCTGATGTTGCATACATCAGTCCATCGGACAATCAGGGTTCAGGGTCATCGTTTAGATGGCAGCTTAATGGTATTCCCGATGGAACACGTGTAAGATTCCGCGTTATATGAGGTGAAGACAATGGCAGACAATGCGTTGGCGTTAATTCAGTCATGGATTAACAGTAGCAAGAAAAAAATAATAGTTATCCCAAGAACTGATCTTTTGGAAAAGTGTGATGAAATTCTTGGCGTGTCAGAACACTCTTCTTTGGGTACAATAATTAATCATACTGGAGGAATATCTGTAGCGAATGGTAGAATCCGGCACTTTGGAGGCTCAAACCAGTATGACTTGAGCATTAAAACAGTTAACAAATTAGAAGACGGCTTGCCCAAGTTAGTCCCTGGTATTCTCCTTGTGGCTGATGATATTTTTGGGGGGTTGTTTGGAATTAACTCTGGTACAAGAATCGGAAAACTTGGAAATATTCTTTATTTGCCCCCGGATTCCTATTCATGGGAGGATTTGAGTGTCGGTCATACAGCTTTTTTAGAGTGGAGCATGAATGGCGATACAGAAATGTTCTTCAAAGAATTTGATTACCTTAAACTCACGGAGGTAGTTCCTTTTAACAAGACTCTGAATTTCACTACTCCACTGTGGGTACCGGAGCGGTCATCGACAAATTTCTCTTTTGAGCAGATTGACAGTAAAAAGTCACATTTGATGCGAGCCGGAATATTGAATCAATTGCCATGAGCACGTTAATACAGTTTCTTGCCTCAAAAACGAATCAGTTCTATATTGAGATGAGCAACATGCGGGGCTCGCTCTTTCAATCATGGCTGGAAAAGGAGCTGATCGATAACCCTGCGGTGATAGCGAGTATTGAGTCATATTCTTATCAGATAGTTCAACGATCATCCGGTTCGCACAGGGCTTACTTTTCAGTGCAGTATGATTCTATGCCCCTGAAAGAGCCGGTTTTTTTATCGCAAAATTTGTTTGAACTTGTTACGGCCATTTCATCTTCCCTTCGGATGCACTTAAGCCGGACGATACTTGTCATCGACAATAGGAAAAACAAAATTGATGTTAACAATGTGTTTCGACTTCTTCATACGACAGAAGAATTTGTCGGAGAAGAGTTGCAGATACATCAAAACAGAGCTTCAAGTACCAAGAAGAGGTCTTTCTTCGATGGGAGAATTGTTGTACTATTAATCAGTCGTACTTTCTTTGATACCGCAAAGGATATAAACGATCTTTCATGTATATTAGCAGCGCAAGCAGAAGAGATTCGACGGAAATCAGGCAATGACACAGAAACCATATTGAATGAAATCATGCACTGGTTTCGTAACAATGTTGAATATGTAAATACAAATCGGCTCTCAGACCACTCGGCCGTCGGGCTGGTAAAACATGGTACAGCGGTGTGCCAGGGGATTGCTGCGTATGCATACCAACTACTGCATTTCTGCGGAATAGATGCACGATATGTAAGCGGTGAAGGTCTAGGGACAGATGGTTGGGGTCCACACGGATGGAACATGATATTATATGGCGGTCGGTGGATACATGTAGACTATACTTTTGAACTCAACGGTCATTCCGAATCAATCTTACAAGATGAACACGGCTTTCGGAAAGAACATCGTTGGGATGAATCAAGATACAACCCGAAGCAATCCGCTGTTGTTATAAACTCTAAAAAGACGCTTCGCAAATCAATAATCACTTTTATACCAAACACACCATGTTTAGCAATAAACGGATGTATTATTGATATGCGTCAAAGCCATAGCCCGTGCATAATTAAAGAAAGCAGAGTTTATGTTTCTATTTTTACGATTCTATCCTTGATAGGTGGAAGTTTCTGCGCTAACGGGAATCGAGTCCATATTTTTATAAACTGTGCTCATTATTGTATCCCGGCTGAGCAATTCGTCCCAATTAATGGCTACTTGTATACAGATATTACAAATATAGCCATTATTGGATTTGAGGTTAAGGTAGAAGGCGATACGATTTCTGTCAGATACAGTTCTTGACATGAATTGATTGTAAACAAAAACCGGAATATTAGTCAGATGTATTAGCTACCCATGATTACTAACGGATGCTTATTAGAAGCTTTGAAAAAAGTTGAGAATAAAATGGAGGATGAAAGTTGATAACTCTATGCTGACAAACCGAACACTCATCATGTTCAAATATCTCTGGGAGACCACGGACGAAGCTCACCCGGTTTCGCTTACGGATATTTCTGCTTTCTTGAAGCAACATGAAATAACCGCCGATCCGAGAACGCTCCGCCAGGACATTGAGCAGCTAACGGAGTTTGGCGTGGATATTGTCAAAGATCGCAGGGTTCAGAATCTCTACCATGTGGCAACGCGGCATTTTGAAGCGCCGGAGGTCAAGCTGCTGATCGACGCCGTTCAGTCAGCCAGGTTCATCACGCCCCGAAAGAGCAAGGCGCTAGTTAAACGGCTTTCGTCCTTTGTTGCTCCCGGCAACACAGCCCTTTTGAAAAGGCGTCTCTACATCGACAGCCGTTCCAAAGCCACCAACGAGAGCATCTATCTGAATGTAGACCGCATCCAGACCGCCATCACGGAGAGGAAGAAAATCTCCTTCTGCTATTTCGATTACGCTCACACTAAAGAGCAGATTCTTCGGCACGGCGGACAAGTTTACTCGGTCTCCCCGTTCGCCATGCTCTGGAACAACGATACATACTATCTTGTCGGCTTTCACGATCACCGGCAGCGGATCGCAAAGTTCCGCGTTGATCGCATCGTTCAGATGGAGGTCACAGACGAAACTGCTGTAAGAAAGCCAAAGGACTTTGACGTATCGGAGTTCTTCGCGCAGGAGTTTTCCATGCTCAACGGCAAGGAATGTACGGTAACGTTGCTGTGCGAAAACATCCTGATGAACAGCATCATTGACCGCTTCGGGGAAGATGTTCTTGTGCAGATCGTCGATGCAGACTATTTCAGCGCGCAGGTAACGGTCGATCTCAGCAGCAATTTCTACGGATGGGTGTTTGCCTCTGCCGGGAAGATGCGGATCACGGAGCCGCAGGAGGCGGTAGAAGGATTCCGCGCGGTGCTGAAGAGTTTCGCAGAACCCTTTCCAAATTAACCTTCTCATGCGCAAAAAACTATAGTTCTGGTCTGCTTTATCTCCCGCAACGCAGATGGCAGGGAGAAGTCTGCGGCGCTTAGTGTAAAATCGCATCCGTCGGTGCTTTCTTCTTGTCCGAAGATTCTTTCGGCATACGAGAGCACCGCGCTTTCCGCCAGATTCCGGCAGAAGCGTCCGTTTCCGGCGTCAGGATTGCCTGCTGCTCTGGTACAAATATCTAGTACTCGCAGCTTCGCTTCCGGCATAACGGCAAAGCCTCTTTTTTGCGTCTCCGCCTCGACGATCTGCGCCATCTCTTCTGCGGAGTAGTCTATGAACCGTATCGTAAACGGCACTCTTGACCGTAGACCGGGATTGCGCGAGAAAAACTCATTCATCTTATCGGGGTAGCCCGCGAAGATGACGACCGTGTCCTCGCGGTTGTTCTCCATTTCCTGCAAGATGGTGCTGATGGCCTCATCGCCATAGCTGTTTTCCCAGCAATCTGTAAGAGCGTAGGCTTCATCGATAAACAGCAGCTTGCCCTTTGCCTTCTGAAAGACTTCCTTCACCTTTTCCGCCGTCTGTCCGACATACTTGGCAACCATGTCGGCGCGCCCCACCTCAACCAGTTCGCTTGTGGGGAGCAGACCGATTTCATGGAGAATACCGGCTATAATACGGGCAACCGTAGTTTTCGCGGTGCCGGGATTGCCGACGAACTCCATGTTCAGCACTATGGGTGCAGACGCGCCATCCTTGTCCGACATGGCCTGTTTCATTTTCGCAAATGCAGCGAGCTTCTTGACCTGCGCCTTGACTTCGCCGAGACCGACCAGTTCGTCCAGTAGTTCCATATAGCTCCGACCTTCCGGAAGGCTTGGCTTGGTCGTTTCCTTCGTTTCTGGCATTTCCGCCAGTTTTTGTTTTATCTCTTCCACGCACTTTCTGCCCAGATTGCGGACGCGCATAAGCTTGTCGTCGCTCATCGTGCGAAGCTTTTCAACGCTCGTGATACCGGTGCGTTTCAGACAGTTATATGAGCGCACGCTCAAATCCAATTTTTCGATTGGCGTGGACGGCTTATCTTCCAGCTCTTCGTCGAACTCGTCATCATCGGACTCTTCGATCTCATCTTCCGAATAGTCCTCTTCGGTCTTTTTCCGCATTCGCATCAGCGCCTTGAGAAGCCTTGCAACACCGCATTTTATGAAGCCGCCATCAATAAAGGCGTTTGTTTGCGTAAGTTCGGTCAATTCTTTCGCCTCTGTGCCGGGAAACGCCATCGCAAGTATTGTACGCAGCCGCAGTGGGAGTGCCTGCGGTAGACTGAACAAAATGCGTCCTCTGCCAGTCTAACTTCCGCAGACTGGCTCCGCAATGATCCTTATAGCGGCAGACGGTCCGACCATCATGCCGAGAAGCTGTGTAAAATACTCCTCCGCAAGCCTTATGCTCTTTGCACCGGAAGGATGATCTCCGGCTTCGCCGCTTGATTCTCGCAGAACCAGGATGTAAACTCTGCGGTTCTCCGAAAACGTATCGTCGTGCGCGTCGTTTGAGACAAGAGCAACGTCGGCGCAGTCGTGGAATATCCACGCATAATCCTCCTGCGTAATGCTTACATCCACGCCGGAAAGGCAATCGCAGCGCAGTCGGTCTTGTCTTCGGGGGGATAACTGAAACCCAAGATAATCTCCCTCCGCGAGCATGGACGCCGTTTGCAAAAACTTCTCTCCGGCGGCGATTGCCTCATCACGGTCGCCATAATACCTGTTATATGCCTTGACTGCCAAAGAAGTCACAACATTGGATAACGCATTGTTTTCATATTGCTGATCATATACAGCACCTCTCTTTCAATAATAAAAACGCTTGGGAATTGAATTCCGCAAACGGACACGTCATGTATTGTTATTTCGACACCGTTTCACCAATATCGTTTTTATATCCCTGCCCTGGAGTCTCACCACGGCGTCGCCGCGCTCATATCGTCGCGCAGTCATATCTTTTTTTGGTAACGGCTATTCAGTTGTCAAAGTACAACGATTCGGGGACGTAAAAAGCCGATGCTTTGATAAGCCCCGAAAGGATAGACTCCCCCCTGGAATCTACTTTCAAATCACTTATCAAAGCATCGGCTTGATGCTTTTGCTATTAAATTGCTTGAATACTATAGCATATATGCCATTCGATTGTCAATAGTTTCAACAAATAATCCAGCCGATAAAATTCCAAAGTAAAATTCTTGTTTAGCGGATTGCTTGTCTAAATTCTTTGATTTTGCGAAGGTGTGCATCTGATTGCACACCTTCTTTTTTTCTCTTGACTTTCTCCGAGTTATGTGTATAATAGAGCTATCAGGAACACTTGTTCCAGATAGGAGAAAAGTACAATATGAGAAGCAAGAGCGAGGAGCTGATGCTCCGCATCCGGGAGTACATCGAAAGCTACTTTGAGCGGTATTCCTCTACCCCCACCGTCCGGGAGATTGCCGGAGCCATGAAGATCGCGGTTTCCTCCGCACACAGATACCTGGTGGCTATGGCGGAAAAGGATATGGTTTTCTACGAAAACGGTACGCTCTCCACGCCGAAGATCCGGCGGATGAATCCGGAGGTCAGTCTGGCTGCCATTGTCGGAACTATCCCCTGCGGCTTACCGGAGGAAAAGGAAGCGCAGGTGGAGGAATACCTGCCCCTGTCCGTGTCCTTCTTCGGCAAGGGAGAATTCTATGCTCTCCGAGCATCGGGCAATTCCATGGAGGATGCACAAATCGATGATGGCGACTTGGTAATCATTCGTAAACAGCAGATCGCCGAGATTGGTGATATCGTGGTTGCACTTACCGATGAAGGCAAAAACACTTTGAAGCGGCTCTTATACGACCGTGCTCAGCAGAAATACTATCTTCACCCGGAAAATAAAAACATGAATGATATCTACGTGTCGAAACTTCGGGTGCAGGGCGTAGCCACCCATGTGATCAAAGCCCTTTGACGGAGGTATTGCCCATGCAGAAAAAATATGTGTCCGTCAACGCGGAGGTGGATACGGACGGCGTGATCCGCCCGCTTCTTATCCGCTGGCATGACGGCAGACAGTGGGAGGTGACAAAGGTGCTTCATACCTGTACTGCATCTCACGATGAGTTTGAAGGCGTCCGCTACACCGTCAAAATCGGTCGTGCGGTAAGATATTTGTATCGGGAGGGTCAGCGCTGGTATGTTGACCGCTCCCCGTAGGAGGTGTTTGTGAGACATGAGGATTTTTTCCTATGAGGAACTCGACGAATTGGGCGAAGGTTTAATTCGCCAATATCTCGGGAAGGAAGCGGAGCGCACCTGCTGCGTGGACATCGAGGGGTTCGTTACTGACTTTCTGAAGCTGCCCCTGCTGTACCGCAGCTTTGCCGAGGAGGACAGCGACAAAATCGGCTTCATTGCGGACGGCGTGACCCCTCTGCGCGTCTATGAGGGCGGAACCATCGTCCGGCGCGTGTATCCCGGAGGAACCATCGTGATCGAGCGCTGCCTGCGGCAGGAGCACGAAAGCGGCAGACGGCGCTTCACCATCAGCCACGAGTGTGCCCACTACATCATGGACAGGGCGGTTCCCTCTGCTGCTTTCCACAGAGAGTTTGATAACGAGCGCATCTACTCTCAGGAGGACTTCAAAAACCTGTTCAGCTTTCGGGAGACACAGGTTGATCGCATGGGCGCAGCCCTCCTGATGCCCCGCTTCATGGTTCGCAATGTAGTTTCCATGTACGGATGCACAGACCGCATCCCCGTATATGGGGACAGCGTTCTGCGGACGGCGGACAAGCTCCGAATCAAACAGATTGCCAACGCCATGGGCGTGTCCTTCTCCGCCTTTCTCATTCGGCTGCGGGAGCTGGGCTGTCTGT
>ENA-UOJD01002667-UOJD01002667.1-human-gut-metagenome-genome-assembly--contig:-P48-NODE-2667-length-14379-cov-5.629433_pt1 | contig 14379 bp, 10 predicted proteins | sample MGYA00242342_ERZ723889 | MGnify/ENA metagenome assembly ERZ723889
CAAATCCTTCTTTTCCAACTGAATTTTCATCAAATACAATCTGCAAAAGGCCGCTTCTGTCCCTCAAATCCACAAATATAAGCGAGCCAAGATTTCTTCTTGTCTGAACCCAGCCCATAACTGTTACAGTCTCGCCTACATTGGCAGCTGATACCTCCGTACATCTATGTGTTCTTTTTAAGCCTACCATTGCTTCAGCCATTACTAACTTTCCTCCTGTAAATAACATAATTATTATTTATTATAACATGTTATTTAATTATAACATATTATTGTCAAAAAATATTCTTTTTCTTTCAATCATTTCATCAATTCTTGAAATATAGCTTGTCAGGTCTTTTACATTCTCGACACGCTCTATCCGCGGACTTGGCTGGTCCGCATCAAATACCGCTTTTGTTGATGCACCTGCACCCATGGCTATTATTGTCTGTTTTTCCTCCATAATAAGAATATTATAAATACATTCTTTTCCAGGAACAGAATAACCTACATTTTCAAGATTTCCTGCCATATTTTTCTGACGATACATATAATATGGCATACAGCCGATATCACCGGCATACTTTTGTGCAAGACTCACAGTTTCATCACTGTTTTCAAACTTCAGGTCTTCATATTTTTCACGCCATATATTGAGTGCGGCTGCCCTCTTTATCGCAAGCGAATGAACAGTCAGACTCTCCGGCTTTAACTCTTTTATTTTGTCAAGTGTATACCGCAGTTCATTAATTCCTTCACCCGGAAGTCCAAGAATAATATCCATATTAATATTATCAAAGCCAACGCTTCTTGCAAGTTTAAATGCTTCCTCAACCTGCGTGGCACTATGTCTTCTTCCGATAATTTCAAGAGTCTTGTCATTCATCGTCTGCGGATTTATAGAAATCCTGTCAACACCATGTTTTTTTAACACTTCAAGCTTCTGTACCGTCACACTGTCAGGTCTTCCCGCCTCTACAGTCAGCTCATTTACGGTACTCATGTCAAAGTCTGCTTCAAGCTCATTAAGCAGTCTGTCAAGCTGTTCAGGTTCAAGAGTGGTCGGCGTTCCGCCTCCAAAATATACTGTATCAAGACGTCTGCCTTTCATTCTGTCCGCAACAAATCTCATTTCTTTGACAAGTGCATCAAGATACAAATCAACTTTGGACCTGTTAGCTGCAAGTGAATACGATGTAAATGAACAATACAGGCATGTTGTCGGGCAAAACGGAATTCCTATGTAAATACTGTAACCATTTGTATAATCAATGTCTTCAAGAATCTTTTTCTCTGTCTTTGCGACCTGCATTGCAAGTTCTGCTTTATCATGAGACACAAAATGCCTTTCTTCAAATTCTGACATGATCTCCTCATCAGAATTACCAGCTTCTAACATTGAATATGCAATTTTACTTGGTCTTACACCTGTAAGATATCCCCATGGAAGATTTTTTCCCGTATCACCCTGAAGCTTTAAATACAGATTTTTCTTAAATCTGTCATGTGCCTCTTTCTTTGAAACACCTTCACACATTGAAGTATCTGCATATATAACCGTATCCTCATCCGTAAGCCGGGAGTCGTCTTTTAGAAGCGATGTCTGCATTCTAGGATAAAACGACTTTATAAGCACTTGTGCATCATCATAAAAATCAGAATTCCGCAAATCTACATAAATCATATTTTTCTCATTTCTGTTATTAATTTTTATATTGCAGCCAGACAGATATTTTACTGGCAATATGGATTATATTTCTTTTCATGGGCAATTGATGTGCTCTCACCATGCCCCGGAAATACAACTGTATCATCAGGCAGTAAAAACAATTTATCTTTTATGCTTGAAACAATATCCGAAAAACTTCCCGTTGCAAAATCTGTCCTTCCAACTGATTCAGCAAACAAAGTATCACCTGAAAAAAGCACAGATGCATCTTTAACATAATATGACACACCGCCTGATGTATGTCCCGGCGTATGGATTACTTCTATATCTATTCCGGCTGGATTAATATGTTGTTTATCTTTAATCCAGACATCTGCCTCAAGTGTTATCTTAGCTCCCATATGAGCCGAAAGATTCTTGTATGCATCTGCCAGAAGTTCCTTTTCATGCTCACCCGCGTACACTTTTATTCCATATTTAACGGCAAGCTGCCTTGCTGCACCTATATGGTCATAATGGCCATGAGTTATAAGTATTGCACATGGGCGACATTTATTTTTTTCAATCAAAGCACTAATCTGTGGCTCATTGCCAGCCGGGTCAATTATAACTGCTTCGTCTGTATCTTTGTTTATCAGAAGATAACAGTTTGTTGAAACTCCCGGTATTACAGTATAATCCATTTTTATATTCATATTATTTCTCCAGTTTTTAATCAGCCTGCTGTTCTTGCTATATCTGTAACGCCTTCGATATTTCTAAGCTTTTCTACAAGCCTGTTAAGCTCATCTTTTCCATGTATGTCAAATCCAAGATTAATTGTTGCAATACCTTTCTTATTAACACGGCTGTTCATAAATTTAACATCTATGTTAGCCTCTGTAAATATTCTTGATATATCTACAATAAGTCCGGTTCTGTTACCTGCAAAAATATTAATCTCAGTGCTGTATTTATCAGCAGATGAATCAACCTGCTCCCATTCAGCCTCAATGAGACGTTCTCTCTCATTTTCAGGAAAATTAAGAACATTTACACAGTCTGTACGATGTATTGTAACACCTCTTCCTCTTGTTACAAATCCGACAATCTCATCGCCCGGCACCGGATTGCAGCACTTTGAAAATCTTACGGCTACATCATGTATGCCTTTGACTACTATACCGCCACGTGTTTTTTTATATTTATCTTTATTCTTTGCTTCCTGCTGTACAATGCCTTCCAATACATCATTATCAGTAACTTCGGCTTTCTTGCGTTTTTCATTTTCCTCAACAAGCTTATTGACAACCTGACCTTCCTTTAATCCGCCATGTCCGACAGATGCCAGAAGTGAATTCCAGTCTTTAAAGCCATACTTGTTAAGTGTCTTTTCCTGATTTTCAGGTTTCATAATATCAGAAAGAACAATGCCTTTTGTCTTACAGTAATTAGTTATAAGCTCCTTGCCCTTTAAAATATTATCTTCTTTTAACTCCTGCTTAAACCATTGATTAATCTTGTTTCTTGCCTGCGTGCTCTTGACAATATTAAGCCAGTCACGGCTCGGTCCTTTTGAATTCTGCGATGTGATAATCTCAACTCTGTCACCGCTCTTTAATTCATAATCTATGGTTACAAGTTTGCCGTTGACTCTTGCACCTACCATCTTATTGCCGACTGCACTGTGAATGCTGTATGCAAAATCAACAGGGCATGAACCGGCCGGAAGATTCTTGACATCACCTGTAGGTGTAAAACAATATATATTATCTGAAAAAAGATTCAAATCACTCTTAATAGAAGAAAGAAATTCTTTGTTATCAGACATCTCTGTCTGCCATTCAAGCATCTGGCGAAGCCAGCTAAGCTTTGCCTCTTCATTGGAAGGTGCACCGCTCTTGCCTTCTTTATATTTCCAGTGTGCTGCAATACCATACTCAGCAGTTCTGTGCATCTCATAAGTACGAATCTGCACCTCAAACGGCTGTCCGTTAGAAGCAATCAATGTTGTATGAAGCGACTGATACATATTAGGCTTAGGCATTGCTATATAATCCTTGAAACGTCCCGGGATTGGCTTATACATCTCATGTATTACACCGAGTGCGGCATAACAGTCCTTTACTGTGTCAACCTTGATTCTTACGGCAAAAATATCATAAATCTGGTCAAGTGTCTTATTCTGGTTGACCATCTTTCTGTAAATAGAAAAGAAGTGCTTTACTCTTCCGTCAATCTCTGCCTCAATTCCGGCATTGCTTATGTGCATTCCGACTTCTTTTATAATGCTCTTGATAAATGCTTCCCTGCCGGGTCTGTTGAGATTTACCTGCTCAACAAGATCGTTGTATACATCAGGCATAAGATATTTCATTGAAAGGTCGTCAAGTTCAACCTTAATCTTTGAAATACCGAGCCTGTGTGCAATAGGAGCGTATATTTCCATAGTCTCTCTTGACTTTTCAATCTGCTTAGCCGGTGACTGGTATTGCATTGTTCTCATATTGTGAAGTCTATCGGCAAGCTTTATCATAATTACACGGATATCTTTTGCCATAGCAAGAAACATCTTACGAAGATTCTCTGCCTGGACTTCTATTTTATCATGCTCATAGTTGAGCTGTGTAAGCTTTGTAACACCATCAACAAGAAGTGCAACTTCAGAGCCGAATTCTTTTTCTACATCTTCACTTGTCATAACTGTATCTTCAACTACATCATGCAGAAGACCCGCTATAATCGACTCCTTATCAAGCTCAAGTTCTGCAAGTATAATTGCAACACAAAGAGGATGAATTATATATGGCTCACCCGACTTTCTCTTCTGTCCTTCATGTGCCTTGTAAGCGACCTTATATGCTTTCTCAATATCAGATAAATCCGATGACGGATGATATTTTTTAATCTCTGTGATTAAATCCTGATAAAGCACCTCCGGGCTTGTAAAATCCGCAGGAGTATCCACCGGTCTCTCAACTTCTTTTGTTTTAATATTCTTATCCTGTTCAAGTACAATCTTTTCCGGCATACCATTACCTCCGCTTCATCATCAGCTCCAGCTGTGTCTCTTTCTAGTTTTAATATTAATTATATATTCTACCATCTGAAAATACAAGTAGTCAATTACTGTATAATCCCTTGTTTTTCACGAAAACTGAGCATTATACATACTGTAATAGAACTGTTTTTTATCAAGCAGTTCCTGATGTGTTCCCTGCTCTACAATATTGCCGTCTTTTACCACAAGAATCCTGTCTGCATTCTGTATTGTAGACAGTCTGTGTGCAATGACAAAGCATGTTTTATTTTTCATAAGTTTGACCATTGCACCGGATATATCCGCCTCTGTTACTATATCAACATTTGACGTCGCCTCATCAAGTATGAGCATTGACGAATCAAGAAGCATTGCTCTCGCAATCGTAAGCAGTTGTTTCTGTCCTTTTGAAATATTTGTTGCATTTTCAGTAAGCACAGTATCATAACCATCAGGCAGACTTTCAATATATCTGTGAATCTTTGCTGCTTTAGCTGCTTCTATAACCTGCTGCCTTGTAGCATTTTCATTACCATATGCAATATTTTCGTACACCGTTCCGTTAAACAGCCATGTATCCTGTAAAACCATTGCAAAAGATTTCCTTAAATCCGACATTTTATAATCCCTGTAGTTTTTATCATCAATGCTTATCTTGCCGCTGGCAATATCATAAAAACGCATAAGAAGATTAATTATTGTTGTCTTTCCGGCTCCTGTTTCACCTACTATTGCTATTACCTGTCCGGGTTTTGCTGACAGACTTATATCTTTAAGTATTATCTTATCTCTTACATACCCAAAGCTTACATTATCAAAATCAACTTTTCCTTCTACATTACTAAGGCTGACTGCATCAGGCTTATCTACAGGTTCTTTCGGTTCATCAATAAGCCTGAACACCCTTTCTGCCGCTGCAATTGCAGATTGGAATTCATTCAGTACATTTGCTGCCTCATTGATAGGACCTGAAAATTTTCTCGAATAAAGTACAAACGAAGAAATATCGCCAATTGAAATCTTAGCTCCGATGTATAATACAGCACCAAAGACAGATATGCATGCAAGCGAAAGATTATTAACAAAATTAACACACGGACCTGTCATGCTTCCGAAATACTCTGCCTCATAATAACATTTTACGGCATCATCATTATTTTCTTTGAACTTGTTAATAGTATTTTCTTCCCTGTGATATGCTTTTATTGTCTTATGCCCGCCTATCATCTCTTCAACAAATCCGTTGAGACGTCCAAGTGCTGCTGAACGCTCCCGAAACAATGGTCTTGTTTTTCCTGTAATAAACTTTGTTATGAGAAATGACAAAGGTATTGTTACAACAAATATAAGTATCAGCATCGGAGATATCGAAAGCATCATAAAGAACGAGCCAACAACCATTATAACACTCGTGAGTATCTGCACAAGGTCAGTTGAAAGCGATGTATTTACTGTATCTATATCATAAGAAATTCTGCTTAATATCTCACCTGTCTGATGTTTATCAAAATATGATACCGGAAGTTTCATAAGGCTGTCATAGACATCTTTTCTCATCTGGTAAACACATTTCTGTGTTATATGTATCATAAGGACAGAAAGTATATAAGACATTACTGAAGATGCAATATAAAATATTGCCATCAGAATACAGTAATGCGCGACTTTTTTAAAATCCACCTGACCGGTACCGGTTATTGCATCAATCGCCTGACCTGAAAGCTTTGGTCCGATAAGTGCAAAAACATTACCCGCAATTGATAAAAATAACGCTGCTGCCATGAGATATTTATATTTCATAAGGTATTTTGACAGTCTCAAAATAGTACCCTTTTTATTGATACTTCTGCTGTTTTTATATATCTCTTCCGCACTTGTTCCCTTTGCAATCTTTGGTCCCATACGGAACATATCTGCACCTGTTTTTGCCATGATAACACTTTCTCCTTTACTGTGTTATTCCGCTCTGAAGACTGCTTATTCTTGCATAAATTGCACATGTTTTAAGAAGCTTATCATGATTTCCGCATGCTGCAATCCTGCCTTCATCTATAACAATTATCTTATCACAGTCAAGCACTGAACTTACTCTTTGTGCCACTATAATTGTAGTTGTGTTTTTTCCCATTTCATCAATATTTTTTCGTATTGCTGCATCAGTCTTGTAATCCAGTGCACTTGAAGAATCATCAAGCACAAGAATCTCAGGATTTCCCGCAATCGCACGCGAAATTAACATTCTCTGTTTCTGTCCACCACTAAGGTTATTTCCTCTTATTGCAAGAAATGAATCGTATCCTTCATCCATCTGGCTTATATGTGAATCAATACATGATGCTTTTGCTGCTTTTTTCATATTCTCGTCAGTTATATTTCTTCCAAGTTTTATATTTTCCGAAACACTGTCTTCAAATATAATGTCATTCTGAAATACAGCACCGAATTTCTCACGCAGAACACCCACATCATAATCACGAATATCTTTTCCATCAATGAATATCTTTCCTGATGAGACATCATAAAATCTCATTAAAAGATTGATAATTGTTGTCTTTCCAGAGCCTGTTGCACCAATAATTCCAAGCTTCTGGCCTTTTTCCAGTGAAAATGAAATATCAGAAAGGTTATCAACGTTTCCATTATATGAGAAACTCACATTATCAAAAACAATATACGGAAGGCTCTCATCACAGCTTTTATTATCATTAGCATCCTGATTCTTAATGTCAGACCGGGCTTGTAATATTTCTTCTATTCTTTCGGCAGATGAACCGGCTCTTGAAAACATAACGAAAAGACGTGTTATTGAAAGCATGGCATTAAGGATTATTGTAAAATATGTAAGAAATGCAATAATTTTACCAGGTGCTGTAAGTCCGGCATTTACACGGACTGCCCCAACAAATATAATCATTACCCAGCCAACATTAAGAAGGAAATTCATAACCGGATTGGTAAGTGCCATTGTTATACCCGCTTTTTTCTCCTTTTCAACAACATCCAGATTGATATTTTCAAATCTCTCACGCTCATAATCACCTTTTGAAAGTGCCTTGATAACTCGTATTCCTGTAATACTTTCACGCACACGGCCTATCATGACATCACTTGCCTTCTGATGCATGTTATAAAGAGGAATGCCTTTTTTAGCAACATATATGACTACTATTGCAAGAAATGGAAGTGTTGATGCAAGTATTGCCGAGAGCACCGGATCAAGTGTCATAGTAACAATAATCCCGCCAATAAGAAGAATCGGTGCACGCACACCCATTCTCTGCATAGAATTCATAATCTGATGAATATTATATGTATCACTTGTCATTCGTGATATAAGTGTGCTCTGAGAGAAGTTGTCAACCTGTCCGCACGAAAGATTCATAATTGCCGTAAATGTATCATTTCTTAAAACACGCATTGAATCTCTCGCAACTGATGAAGCCATTCTGTTTGCTGTCACATTGCCGAGTACCGCAATAAATGCACAGACAACCATGACAAGTCCCCACTGTACAACTCTCGCAATATCTGCCTCAGGCACAACTTCATCAATAATATATGCAAGTATCCACGGAAGCAGCAGATCCATTACTGTTCCGGAAAATTTAACCATAAACCCCACTACCATGCGTGGGAAGTGGGGTTTCATATATCTGAATATTAAATTCATACTTCAGCGTATGTTCTTTCCATAAATTCTCTTGTTGCGACAGCATTTTCAGGCACCGTATTTTCAAGCGTACAGTGAACATATGGCTTGTATTCTTTTATCTTCTTTAAGAGAAGCGGATAATTAAGGCTTCCTGTTCCGGCAGCAATAGACTTTAACTCATTGCCCTCAACGACATAATCCTTGCAGTGGACTACAGCTATATCATCTCCGAGAAGTTCAAATGCCTTTTCAATAATCTCATCCTGTTTATCGATATTATCAACACAAAGAAGATTTACAGGGTCAAATATAATCTGAAGATTAGGTGAATCAATAGCATCCAGAACTTTTCTTGCTCTCTCAACCGTGTATACAATATGCTTCCACACCGGTTCAATTGCAAATATAACACCAAACTGCTCTGCATATTTTACTATAGGTCTCAGATTTTCTATAAATGTCTCAAGTGCTTCCTCAGAATGATTTGCCGGTTCGTACTTGTATTCTTCGTTAACGGCACCAGTCTCTGTTCCAACAACTCCACAGCCTAAAATACTTGCAAATCTTATATGTGCCTTGTATTTTTCAACTATCTTTTTATGCTGCTCCGGATTAGGGTTGCATAAATTAAGATAACAGCCAAGCACAGCCACATCAACTTTATTTTCAGCACACAATTCCTTGATATACATTGCAAGTCCAGGTGTCATTGTGCTTATCTCCGGCTTAAATTCCTTAATTGACTTGCTTAGTGCTATATGCATGCAATGAAATCCCTGATTATGTATATTGGGAATCAGTTCATCAAGCGGTGCATATTTTACATCATGAGCCCTTATACCTATTCTCATATTATCCTCCATTCCGGCACATATAGTGCATTACCATATAATCAATATTTTAATATTACTACGGTTTTTTGGTCTTTGCAAGACATGGCGGATTAATACAATCCATTTTCTGACAATGCCTTGTAATATGTAATAACAGGGATAAAACTCTGAGCAAATCCCTTTGTGCTTGCACCGGCACATATCACTGCATCATCAACAATTTTCTTGACACCGTTTGTCGTTGCTGCCTTTGAATCAATTGTTTTGTCGAATGTCTTTATTCCTGGTTTAAGATACTTCACATCTCCTGTGAGTTCATAAGCTATTGCAAGAGATTCAAGCAAAAGCGTATTATTACCAAGTCTCTGCAGACTCGGAAGTTCTTTATAATAAAATACTCCACATCCAAGCATACAGTTTTCAATAAGATCATCAACAGCACGGATTATCATATCTTTGATATCTTCACGCGGAAATACTCTGTAATATCTCATAACACTGCCAATCGCAACAGAAATCATAAATCCTACACGTATTGTTGTATTGTCTGTATATGGTGCAAGCCAGTAGCCATATTCTTCTTCCCATTTCTTAAAGCTGTCAACGATCCATTCACATTTGTCAATCCACTTTGATTCACCAGTCTCAACATATAATGCCGTCAGTGCTCTTAGTGCCCAGCCTGTTTCTCTTGCATTTGCCTCACCCGGAACAGCATACATTGGTGTATCAAGAAGCTTTAATATATTATTTCCAATTCCAACAGCCGTAGTTAATGCTCTTTCGTCGCCTGTAAAATGATAATAATCAATAAGACCTTCAACCCACTCATGCGAACACACCATAATACCATTCTTACAATGTCCTGCCGTATGTTCCCACTGACCGCCGATTCGTAACGGATTATCACTGTAATGGCACACATCTACATCCATCTGATGCTCTGTTGAAACAAGAAGATAGTCAAGGAAACGTCTCACACCTGTTCTTGCATACTCCAACGCACATGAATGTGGATAATCATATTCATTATTACTCCACACTGTCTTTCCGTTGCCTCTTCCCTGCTGTGTATAATTAGAATCCCATGTATCGCCCCAGTTAAGCATACCATAGCATCTTGCATGTTCGTCAGCTCTTCCTATAAGAAACATCTCAACATCATCATTTAACTTATCAGGGAAAATATCCGGCATAACTCCGGCATTTTTAAACATCTCAGGAGAAATATATGGTCTGTCAGGCATCTGGTAAATAAGACTTCTGTTATCAATTTCAAGAATCTTCTCATCCGCAGCATGAAAATGCATAAGCACTTTCTGTGTTCTTGCCATTCCCGGCTGCATGATAACCTTGTCTTCTCCCTCCGGAACAAGCATAACAGCAATACCTTCACTGTCTGACTTTACAGCCTTTGGGTAATTTTGCTGTGCCTGATATACAGTTATACAGAGTCCGCCTTTAGCATCTGTCCTGTCAGCAAAAAATGTACCATATAAAACTTCCGCAAAATGCTCATTTGCCTCTTTCATAAGATAATGTGCATCTACATGACGGTTTACTTCTTCTCCATTTTTTCCTATATAAAAATCTGTCCTATAATTAGAACTTCCCACCATTGTCCTTACATCCAAAACAGGTGCTTTCTCATCAAAAAGTTCAAGTTCATGCGTTCCCCTTGTATGAAAAACAGGTCCGGTACAGCTGGTATTATCTGTCATTATATCGCCACATCCTGTAGAATCCGGCTTCTCATCAAAATTCATAGGTTTCATAATATCACTAAGGCGGCTTGAAGAATCAGCTTTTGCATAAAATACAAGTGATGCTATATCAAGTTCTTCCATGCTTGTGTTTATAATTCTGTATGAAAGTTCAACCCACGGTTTTCCGGCATATGCATTAATTCTTATCTCAAACTCTATCTTTTTATCTTTATCTTTTGATACATTTACGCCTTTTGTACACAAAGACACACACACCTGACCGCACTCTATTATATTCCATTCTTCAAGTTCTATATCATAACTTGTTCCATCAGCTTCTTTAAGATATGGGCCGGCAAAATTTTCATTTGTATATATCTTATTTCCATCATTAACTTCCTTAAAAATGTATGAGGCATAATCTTCAACCTTAAACTTTAACGCACCCGTATCAACTTCTATTCCTGTACTACTCTCAGTACATAAAATGTCCGGATTATCATTGACATCTTTACAATCAAGTTCACAATATACTTTTGTGCCCTTATTTGCCGGCAGATCAGCCATAAACCTTACAAAAAGATATCTTATTGATGTGTCATCATATCTTGATGTAACTTTTGCCTGTGTAGGAACCGGTTTTCCATCCTGCATAACGCATACATTATCTTTAGAATATATTTTTCCTTTTTCTACCGGAATACATATTGTACACGGTTCTGCAATCCTTGGATATCTGTAAAGTTTGTCAAAATTAATCTCTATCATAATGCTGTCTTCCTTTCATGTAAAAGTCTTATTTATGTTGTTATTATTTTAACATATATTCTGTATTTTTCCACTGAACTATAGATATTTATATATATTTTTACAGATTTTTAAACCTATTCAACATACTTTTTTTCTGTTATAATATGCAGTGTTAATTAACGTAAGATTGGAGACTGATCATAATGAACTATGCAGAAATCAAATATTGTGATGTAGCCAATGGTCCGGGAGTACGCACATCTCTTTTTGTAAGCGGATGCAGCCATCACTGTCCCGGATGTTTCAATGAAATCGCATGGGATTTTAATTATGGGAAACCATTTACACAGGATACCATTGATTCTATTATCGAATCTTTGAAACCGGATTATATACAGGGGCTTACACTTCTTGGCGGTGAACCATTTGAATACAGTAACCAGAAAGGCCTTCTTCCTCTTGTAAGACAGGTACGTGAAGTCCTGCCACAAAAAGATATATGGTGTTTTACCGGGTTTTTATTTGATAAAGATATCATAGAAAACATGTGTAAAAAGTGGAAAGAAACCAATGAACTGCTAAGTTATATTGATGTTCTTGTTGACGGACGCTTTGTTGAAGAGCTTAAAAATCTCAATCTCAAATTCAAAGGCTCTGAAAACCAGCGTACAATCCTTGTAAACGAATCATTGAAAAGCGGCAATGTCATTTTATATGACTTTGATAAATAAACCTTTATTATTTTTAAGAATGGAGACTATTAAAATGAAACAGACTGTAAGATTAAAAAAGTTAAGAGAAGATGCCATTATTCCAGCTTATGGAACTGAGTTTGCCGCTGGTGCCGACCTTTATGCATGCATGGATAAAGATATAACTATAAATCCCGGCTGCACAGAATTTATACACACAGGAATTGCACTTGAGATTCCAACAGGCCTTGTCGGTCTTATTTATGCAAGAAGCGGAATGGCTTGTAAACGTGGACTTGCTCCGGCAAATAAAGTAGGGGTAATTGATTCCGATTACCGTGGTGAAATCATGGTTGCTTTATATAATCACTCTGACGAAGCCGTTACTGTATCAAAAGGTGAACGTATCGCACAGCTTGTACTTGCACCTTTTATAACTGCCGATTTTACAGAAGCTGATTCATTAGAAGATTCTGTCCGCGGCGAAGGCGGTTTTGGTTCTACAGGAACACACTAATCCACAAAACAAATAAAAAACATACAAAAATCCACAGACCATAAACATCTTCGTTTATGTCTGTGGATTATTTTATGCAGACAGCCAATGCCTTGCTGGCAGATGCCTACTTATATACAGCATTATCCATTACGATATCCTGTGCTTTCTGAATAATCATATTCTTAACAATCTTGTCTTTACCATACTTCTCAACAAATGAATCTTTATCAGAATATCCTCTGTCTTTTGCAAACTGAGGAAGCTCCCCTTTGTAATCATAATCTTTAATTGATATATTTTCCTTATCGGCAATCGCCTGTAAAATCATCTCCTGGGCAACAGCCTTTTTAACATAATCATCAAAGCTCATATTAAATGTCTTCTGGCAGTACTCATCAACTGTTATTCCCTGCATCATTGAATAAAACTTAATTGACTGTTCATAATCACTTGTCTTTGTTGCAAGATAATTCTCCGGATAACCTTTGATTGTACATCTTTCCTGAAGCTTTGTAAGAACAGCTTGTTTCTTTGCTTCAGTTACCTTTTCATCAATAGTATCCTGAATCTCATTCTTGATACTCTCTCTGTATTCAGCAACTGTATCATAATTGTAATATTCTTTTGCATAAGTATCTGTAATCATAGGCACATTAGGCTGTGCAACTGTTTTTACTGTAATCTCAAATACAATCTTACGTCCTGCATACTCAGGTGCATCGCTGAAATCTTGTGGAACTGTAAGTGTAACAACCTTGACATCACCGCTCTTTACTCCGTAAAGTTCATCAACAAACCCTTCAACCGTGAATGTATCTTTTCCAAGTACAATAGAGTAATCATTATCACTGAAGCCGGATACCTGCTCACCACCGATTGAGCCCTTAAAATCAATTGTAACTTTATCATCAGCCTGGGCAGCTCTTGTTGTTTCAACATATGTTGTATTGCTCTCAAGATCATTCTGTATTCTTGTATTGATAAGATTGTTCTCTATTGCATCAGTATCAACGCTTACCTCTATGCCCTTATATTCTCCAAGCGTAACATAATCTTCCGCATTATAATCATAATTAACTTTAATCTTTGTATTACATGCTGTCATGGAAACCATCATAGCTGCTGACAGCAAACCAATACTTATCTTCTTTAAAATATTCTTTTTCATATTCACTCATCCCACACTTTCATAATCGTGAAAGGTCTCTTCAATCAGAAACCAATCTAGTAGATAATAACATATCTTTCAACATATGAACAGTGTATATATCATTTTTCACATTTATTTCACAAACTTAAAAGAGGCCCGCTTCAACGATATATAACCGTTAAAGCGACAGCCCCTTCAACTTATAACTTAATATATAATTAAGCAACCTTAGACTTTGCTAACTCAGCAAGCTTTGCAAATCCTTCTGCATCATTTACAGCCATCTCTGACAATACTTTTCTGTTAAGGTCAACATTAGCAAGCTTTAAACCATACATAAATTTGCTGTATGATAAACCATTGATTCTTGCAGCAGCATTGATTCTTGCAATCCATAACTGTCTGAACTGTCTCTTCTTCTGCTTTC
>ENA-UOJD01002674-UOJD01002674.1-human-gut-metagenome-genome-assembly--contig:-P48-NODE-2674-length-14355-cov-4.087133_pt1 | contig 14355 bp, 23 predicted proteins | sample MGYA00242342_ERZ723889 | MGnify/ENA metagenome assembly ERZ723889
GAACAAATTTTCACTTTTCATGCGAATTATTGCACCTCCTTCCAATTATATTATTCTCGAAAATTAATTCATACTCGTTCAGTAGAGGTCAAAATTAGGAACGCAACTGAACGACACCCCGTTCAGTAGAGGTCAAAATTAGGAACGCAACTGAACAGTAATAATAATATATATATAAAACAATATAAGATAACAATCGTTACCGATCTCTGATCGGTAACTCTTAAACCCCTTTTTCTTTTCTCTTGTCTTGTTACATCTTGGATGATTATATCCTTGATACAATATTTGACTCCTTTCTGTATAACACATTAACGATTACGATATATTATTCTCGATTTATAATTCTGTTTCATATAATATATTGTCTATCCCAGAATTCTTATCCTGTTTGCTAACGCTGCACAGTCTAAGACCGACCCTTATCAAAGGGTCTATTCTTAAAATTCTGTTCTCTTATCTGTATAGTTTTGATATACCCGGTACAACGCAGCACAGTACGTCGTGGTAATCGCTGCACAGAATTTTGTGCAATAGTTACAATTTTTTAGTTTCTGTTTTGTGCAACTTGTACAATGGATATATATCTGTGAACTCGTCTGATAGGGCTAGAATGGATTTTTATTTCTTTTTTGGATAAGTTGGTAGACTAAAACGAAAAACACCTATATGAGGCTGTTAAGGGGCTTAGAATTGAAATTGCATTTTTAGACATAAAAATAGGACAGCTTTTATACTGTCCTGCGATAGATTAGATATTAGATTATATGTTTTCTGTTATCAGCCAATTAGATTCTGGTTTAGCTATCAGCCTGGCATCCATGTATGCCATATCCATAGATAGACATGTTGCTGCTTGGTAATAGCTACCGTTCATTGGATTTAGTACCAATGCGACAGATGGCTTGTTGTTGTCTTCGAAATATAGAGGAATAAGCAATTGGATTTTGTTTTGATACCAATGCGGCACGGCAAGTTTATAATTTGCTGTTACACGCTGCATAGCTGTATCTACAACACCCTTTAGAAATTCCAATTTATGTTTGTGGTTTTTGATCGAATCTGGTAACCGGCTAGATGTATTCAAATCATCAAGGATGTGTCCATAATTGATATTGATTGGATAATGCCAGTTAAATACTAATGCAGCTGGATCTGAAAAATAATCCGCTCTTTCCGGAAGATCTTTATTGATGTTCAACTGACCTAGCTCGTAAGTATCCTTAAATCCTTTGAAAAACCATTTCTGTGCATTTCCTGAAGTATTATGATTGACTTCCCCGTAAGCATAAATAGGAGAGTAATATGTTGTAAATAGTCCTGTATTGAACAGACAATATGTGTCAGTTTCAACTATTTTGTTCTCATCTTGTAGCTTATTAAATGTGTAGCGTAAATAATTCTTCAATATATTATTTTCGCTTTGATCATCAGAATCAGAACTCCATTTCTCCGGCAGGGCTTTGTCAGCTAATTGCTGAATTTGTTCGTTATAGTCTCTCCAATACATATAATCATATACATTAATATAATTGTCCATATTATCCTCCTGTGATATGTTTTCATAATGATTTTCAATCATATTAATTATATACAATTTATCACTATTTTTAAATATCAATCCATTATAATGATAGAGGTTTTCGTCATTACAGGTAAGAAGTCTCCATTTTGCTATATTAGTATCATATTTATAATTTTTTGCTTCAAGGCGATGCCCGGCATCATCAAAACTATTAGCAAAAATGAGAATAAAACTATCATCTTCATTAAATAAATCATCTTTTCCACCTATTAACGGTATCAAATATACATATTTCATTTTTTACTCCTTTCTCTGTCTACCCATAAAATTCTTGCCGCAAGCGTCAAGACCGTCCCTAATCATAGGGACTATTTTTAATAAACGTATTTTTGATCTGGATCTAATTCGATTTCTGACAATATTTCTATCTTGTTTATTGTCATATTATTATGATAGTACTTGAAATCTGTTTCAATCATCTTTAATAACTCTTTCTTACAATATCTATTATTTACAAGTATAGTATCTATGTAGTTACAATTGTCTTCATATTTGATACGATATACGTACAAGATTTGGTTTGGCAGTATTTCAGCATCATCTTGTTTTAACTCTTCGTCGATCGGTTCAAATGCTTTGATTTCTAGATAATCCATAAATTCATCTTCCGGCACATCTATTTTGCGGCGTGCAATATCTAATACATCTATTGATGAAAGTGGGGTTGTTGTGTTGACTGTTTCTATGCCTCCACTCCATAGAGAGCCGACTTGATATTGATATTTTACATAATATCTCATGTACATGTTGTACCTCCTTTGGTGATATGTTGACGGTTACATTATATTGTTCTCGGTAAATTGATTTGTCTGACCTAAAATTCTTGCTAAAGCAAGACCGATCCTGATCACAGGATCTATTTTTAATGCACCGGGATATTGTGGAAAGTCTGAAATTGGTGTTAAGTCTAAAAAACGACTTTTTACTATTTTAGTGCGTAGTTTGATGACTTGACAAATAAAAAATATGGCAATGTAAACAAAATGAGATACTATGTTTTTGTGCATCGTGCATAATTGATTCGTTTTTATTGGATTAATAGGAGCGATGTTTGTGTTAGACAGCGGATTTGAGTGCAGTGTGGTTGATTTTTGTTATGCTGTGATTGGTGATTTTGGCGTAAATAAGGGGATTTTGCGATATATTTGACGATAAGTGAGCGGAGATGAGTCGGAGCGGGATATTGCGGTAGGGATTGGCGAATGTGGGGACGGGAATTTTTTTGGATTTGGGACGTGGAATTTTCAAGTTAGTGTGTGGAATTAACAGCTTATAGGAATACCTGATTTACTAAGTCAGTTGCTAGTTTTTACTACCCCCATCTGACGGATTTTCAACTTGCCAAAAATCCGTATTTTTTGCAACTTTGCACTGAAAAACTAGATTTTTTTTGTGCTAATGTGTAACCACGCTGAACAGCGAATCACCAAAGCAGTTCAGTAAACAAAAAAAATATTTATTTAAGAAAGGTTAAAAAAGGTGAATATCATGAAAACATTATCGAACGCAGTAATCATTAACGGGGTTAGTTACACAATTAACGCAACAGAAGCAAAAAAAGTAGCACAGTTACTAGGACTGGAAGTAGCGCAGACTACTGCAAAACAGTCTAAAGAGTCAATGAAACAGTCTAAGGCGTCTAAAAAAACAGAGCCTAAGACAGAGTCTAAGAAGTCTACACGGATTGTAGGCAGTCTTGAGTGCGACGGCAAGTTTGTCCGCACTGTCAAAGGGGCGTTTTTATCTAGCAAAGCTAGATACGCCATCAAGATGTCCGCAACTGAGGACTTCGGTGCAACCAAGCTCGGTAAGGGTAACAAGGTCTATGACGCCCTTGCAAAAGATGACAAATATGTGCAGATTTACGAGTTTAAGTCTGCCGATGACGCAAAGAAGTTTATGGACAATCAGGAAAGCCGTATGGCTAAATAAGGGGGTTGATTGCTATGAAGATAGTATGGTATACGAGTAACTTCGGACGTGTTTATGTTAATAATATGTTTGTAGGTTTAGCTCATAAACACAACGATGGCTCAGTAACACTCGACTAGGCGAGTATAAACAGGTGTCAAGCCTAGTGCGTTACCCACTCAAAAAGAGTGGGTAGGTCACATAGATTCTCCATGTTTCAATCTCTGTGATGGGTTCTCCATTCACCAACCCAATACATAACAATAAAAATAAAACCGTGATAAGCCGTAGAGGTGCGTCAGACGTTCCCAAACGGTCTATTAAAGTCACCGAAAATTAGAAAGACGCAATATTAAGTCTGTATCTATGGGTTTTAGTGAGATAAACCGACTCACGACATCAACACATAGATATAATTTGACTAAAAAGGAGGTGTGCGTTAATGAGTAGGTGATAAATAGACTTTAGGTTTCTCTGCCAAGTACAGCGTATGTCTTACATTTTCGACATAACGCTTACAAGAAAGAGTGTAATACGTGGGATATAGTCGCATAGGGCTGACAAGGAAGTAGGAGCTTCCCCAAGTTATCAGGTCAGCGATTGTAAACTCTACAATCGGGAAAGTCTGGTAAAACGAGCAAGAAAGTGGTGTCGTGTGACAGACACACTAAACATAGTGTATTGGAAACACTATCACATGATGACTTGGTACAAATATGGGTAGATGATTGACACAATCTTCCATCAAAACTGACAACAAACGGCAACTCAGTTGTTTGTATGGTAGTCTGCCATGATTAGTAATAACACAGTAAGGTGTAAGCCCACTCATTAGTGGCTTGTGTTATAAAAGTCATAAGTCTTTGCTCGACTATATCGGTATCATTTGCTGATAGGTGCGATAGAGTAATTCTGCTTAGTTGTTCGCTAGTTGTTAGTCGGTAGTACACAAGAGTTAGTGGTAACACTAATGTTGAATACATCTATCTGTATTCGTGTATGAGGTATGTTTGGTACAATCCCCAATTGTAAATCCTACTGCCTAGTGTAGCTAGGTTGATAGTATATTCTGTAATCAGGAGAATAATATCCCTGATAAAACCGTATGTCTTACAATCGGTTTGTATAAAACAGTGGTTGAAATACCAAAGATATTCGTAACAGTTGGAGCGAATTAAAACAATAAACTGTTGACTGTATAAGGTTTAGTCACCTGATGACAAGTAGTAGCTACTTGTCTTTGTGCAAATATGTGGTGGATAATATATGGCTAACAACTATATATTTATCAGTGGGTTCGATTCCCACTTGCACATTCAAAGATAGTATATGTTCAAATGCTATCTTTGAAAATAATCAATATAAATAAGAAAGCAAATAAAGGAGGAAACAAATTATGAGAATAACAGGCAAATATTATATTGACGCAAACTTCGTCAATGTGTGCACGGACAACACATTGTATACGATCACCCGAAATACAGGCGATTGGGGTTGTCGCAAAGTCGGAGACAAAACCGGGTTCGGTGTGTTCGACAGCGAAGCATATAAGGCAGAGCTGGAGCAATGCACCAAAACAGGCACATTCACACTAAAATAAACGTAAAGCACCCAAAACAGGGTGCTATTTTTATACTTGACAATACAACAAATTTGTTGTAAAATAGGTGCATAAACAAAGGAGGAGAATATAATATGACACGAACCTTTATTGAAACACCAATGTTTACTGCTAAATGGCAAGACTTAGGATTAACTGATGATGACCTAAGAGAATTGCAAAAAACCTTATTAAAAAATTCAAAATCAGGAGATACTATTTCTCATACTGGTGGATTGAGAAAAATTCGTATTCCGATGGAGAATAAAGGTAAAGGGAAACGAAGTGGTGCAAGAGTAATTTATGTAGATGTTGATATAAAAGAAAGTATATATTTAATCAATGTCTACGCAAAGAATGAAAAGGCAGACTTAACACCTGATGAAAAGAGGGCTTTGAAAGCTGTAGTAAAAATTTTGAAGGAGGAATAATTATGAGTAAATTTTTCGATGAAACAATGCAGGGATTACTTGAGGCAGTGGCAATCGACCAAAAGCAAATTCCAGTTAAACAGGTAAACGGCTTACCAGCTACTACTCTTCGTGCGGAAGATGTAGAAAAAAATTTAATTGATAATGTTGTTAAATTACGGAAAGATTCTAATATTTCTCAAAAAGAATTAGCAGACTTAACGGAAAGTAAACAACAAAGTATTTCACGGTTTGAAAAGAAAACACATAGTCCGTCGTTAGTCTTATTTGTTAAAATTATTGACGCACTAGGATATAAAATGGAACTTGTGAAAAAATAATTTAAGTGTCATATTAGTTTATATAGCATCTAATGGAAATTTAATCTGTTAGGTGCTATTTTTATGCACAAAAATAAAGGAGACAGACTGATGAAACGGAAAATAGTATACGGAGTATGTATGGTCGTAGCAATCGCTACGGCTTTTTTAATTGGAATGAAAACGGCACAACCAACGCAAAACAGCAAGGATATGTTAGATATGCGTACCGTTACGGATTTTAAGGCAACGGATACAGGCTTGACACTGTATACGAAAGATGGTGACGGATATTACTGGGAGCGATAAAGGGAAATATTTGCATAGTTAGAGGGCTGGATAATTCCAGCCTTTTATAGTGTGTAAATACTGTGCGGATAGGCGGTGTGATAATGACTGTCACAACTACGCACGGAAACTTAAATAACACACTAGAAAGGCAGGTGTAGGAATATGAAAATTGTATGGATTACGGAGACAACTGGGAGAGCATACGTAAATGGAAATCTTGTAGCGTATGCTCACCGAGACAATCAGGGAAACGTGACGTATGATTCCCGGTTCTAAATGGAAATGGACGCCTTGCGAAAACAAGACGTCCAATGCGAATCAAGGGCGGTTATAGGGTTGTAACCGTCCTAATAAGACAAATCAATTATAACAAATATCAGGAGGAAAAGCAAATGAGTAGAGAATTATATAACTATAAACGCAGGGCAATAACCGCCGCAAGGGATTTATGGTATGGCGATGATGTACTTGCGGCAATTGATAGTGCAACAACGGTAAATGAAGTAGCACGGATTATGTAGAATAGGAGGAAAGAATGGGTAAAGTAACTATTACACACGACACAACAAAAAAACCGATTACTATGATCGGGTATTACTCCGGCGTGTGTCGACATGCTGATGTGTCAGATGATGAAAAGAATTATAAAAGAGGATTAGAGTGTATAACAAGTGAACATGGTCGTACTTTCGAGTTTCCGGACGTATATGCCGTGATTGAAGGATATTCAGCAAAAGTATTGCGTGAATGGTATACGCATATTGGCGGATTGCCGACTCGACTACAGGATTCTACTCGGTATATTGATTATTCTAAAGGTGATGGGTTTGAGTATACCACACCGCCAACTATTAAAAATAATGAATACGCTAGTGTAGAATGGGCAGGACTCATGAAATACATCAATTGTACTATCAATAAGTTTATTAACGAATACGGTATTCCTATAGAAGATGCGACAATGGGATTACCTATTGCGTATCATAGTATGATGGCAGACAAACGTAATTTTAGAAGCATTGTCGATATGACAGCACAGCGAACATGTGTCAGAGCTTATTGGGAATACAGAATGGAATTAATGAATGATTATCTTAAAGCGTTGCGACAATATTCCAGTGAATGGGATACATTAATCAACATGACGTGTACACCAAAATGTGAAAGAGTCGGATTCTGCACTGAGAAAAGATCATGTGGTTACATGCCACCTAAGGAGGAGGTTATGAATGAGAGATCCTAAAAGATTGGATTTTACATACAGCGAATTGAAGCGTTTGCATCAGACGTATTTCCCGGATATGCGAACGGGGCAGTTTTTCACAAATGTGTTCCGCTATATGGACGTTGCCTTGCAGCGTGATCCATTTTTCCCGGAAGAGGAAGAGCTGCTCAAATATTTTAGAGATTATTGTAAGGAAGTAGAGTAATGGAAGATTTTGAAATTGGAGATTACGTTTATTTTGCTCGAATCATACCGTCTTGTGACGTGTATGAGCTTAAAAATTTGAAATTACGAACAGTTGATCATGCTGCCGGCTGGTTTGTTGGATTAGATACAAAGACTAAAGGAGCGTATTTGTTCCAAGAGGCTGATGTCGGCAAATCAGTTTTTCTAAGTGAATCTACGGCAAAAGATGTAATCAAGGAAGCAAAGAAAAATAGAAAGGAAGTAAATTGAGGGGACATTGTTAGGTAAAGAATTAAAAAGAATTATTAATGAACATATAAAAGATGAGGATTTGGTGTGTCTAGGAGAACAAGGTGACAAATTTGGCAGATATGATCGTAAAATTATCGGTATTGAAACTCGTCAGGTTGGGTTCGATAATAATGACGTATATAAAATTATTGTATCTCATCCATTTGAATCACAAGGAAATATGAAATTTTGGTCTTAATAATCGAGAATAATATATTGGCAGAAAGTTAATGAAAGGAGATTATTATGACACAAGGAAAAGGATTCTTAATTGACCTCAAATCTATGGAAGATATTAAATCTTTTGCAAATACGGTTGTGAAATACGATAGCGACGTAAATATTTATCAAGGAAGTAAATCATACGATGCAAAAAGTATTATTGCTATTTTTGCTTTAGATACGTCTATTCCTAGATTTGTAGAAATTATCTCAAATGACAAGGAAGAAATTGAGGATTTTGCACGTGACATGGAAAAATTTGTACCTACAAAGGAGGAACAAGATGGACAATACACACAATTATGATTATAGAACACTAGAAGAGATTGTTGCGGCGTTCGAGAATGAGAACGAAAGAGTTATATTACATAATGGGCACTTAGTAGGATTTGAGCATTAGGAGGCGTTATGAACAATTTATATTTAATTTGCGGCAAATCTGGATCAGGTAAAACATATGCTGTTGAAAAATTATACGATGAATGCGGCTATGATATTTTATGTTCATATACGACTCGTAATAAGAGACATAAAAACGATACGGATCATATTTATGTTGACGTAAGTATGTACTATCATATGAAAGCCGAAAACCAAATTGCGGCAGAAACATTATATGATCATCATTTATACTGGTCTACAATTGACCAAGTAAACCAATCAGATTTATATGTAATAGACGTTGCTGGCATTAAGTCATTACAACAGTTGCAGCTCGATAGACCGTTGGTGGTGATTTATCTTGATTGTCCCGAAGAATTGCGTATGAAACGCATGAGATTACGTGGCGATACAACAAAAGATATCAACAAGAGGATCGAAGAAGATGCTACGGCATTTGATGGCGTTGAGGATCTGGCAGATTTTATTATTAATGTAGAGAATAATGATACGGTAGAAGTTTTGAAAGAAATTATCAATAAATGTGAGGAGGTATCAGATGGGGGTATCGAATAAAAGTTGGCAGGTATACCTTGCCGGCAAGATGGATGGATTGACATTTGAAGAAATGAATACATGGAGACAAGATGCTAAAACAAAAATTCAGATAGCTGCCGATACAGCCGGCTATAGGTGTACAATTATTAATCCATGTGACTATTACAATCAGACAGAGCGTAGATACCAGACAGATGAAGAGGTTCGTGATTACGATTTACGTCATGTTAGAAACAGTGATATTTTGGTCGTAAACGCTGCTGGTGTAAATACAAGCCCCGGAACAATTTGTGAGATGTTTGAAGCTTGGAAGAATGATATTCCTATTTTTATGTTTGGAGTTGGACGTGGAGTAATACACTCATGGCTAAATAGCTTTGTAACACGTTTTGAACCAAATATTGATTACTTGATTACATATCTATGCGATTTTTACTTAGTATAAGGAGGATGAATAAGTGTATAGAGTAATAAAAAAAGATGGCACCATTGAAGATTATAATGAACAAAAAATCATTGACGCTTGCAACAAAGCAGCAAGACGGGCAATGTATGAATTCAATGAAGCAGAATACTCCGTGTTATTAAACGATGTGTTGATGCGCATAGAAGAATTATATGATGATAATACAGATATTAACATTTACGATATGCATAATATTGTAGAATCGGTTTTGGAAGAAGATTTCCCAACGGTTGCTAAAATGTATAAGGAATATAGAAACTACAAAAAAGACTTTGTACACATGATGGATAATGTATATGAACGTAGTCAGTCTATTAGGTACATTGGCGATAAAAGTAATGCTAATACAGATTCAGCATTGGTGGCAACAAAAAGAAGTCTTATTTATAATGAATTAAGCAGTGAATTATATAAGAAATTCTTCTTAACTCATGATGAAAAGCAAGCCGCAAAAGATGGATATATTTATATTCACGATAGAAGTGCAAGGCTTGATACGTTCAACTGTTGTCTTTTTGATGTAGGCAATGTGGTACATGGTGGTTTTGAGATGGGAAATATTTGGTATAATGAGCCAAATTATCTTGATACGGCATTTGATGTAATGGGCGATATTATTCTTTCCACTGCCGCACAACAATATGGAGGATTTACTGTTCCAGAAGTAGATAAAATTCTTGAACCATATGCTGAAAAATCATATGAAAAATATTATAAAGAATATATGAAGATTGCAGATGATATTGAATATGAACAAGTATTAGAAGTGCATTCTAAAAAAGCTTCTGAATATGCTACAGAGAAAGTTCAGCGTGATTTTGAACAAGGATGGCAAGGCATTGAAATGAAGTTAAATTCTGTCGGATCAAGCCGAGGGGATTATCCTTTTGTCACGATGACACTTGGATTAGCAACATCCAAGTTCGGCAAAATGGCAGCTATTTCACTTCTTAAAGTTCATTCTGAAGGGCAATGAAAGAAAGGGTTCAAACGACCTGTATTATTTCCTAAAATTGTATTTTTGTATGACAAAAATCTTCATGGAGATGGTTCAGATATATATCCGAATGCAGACGTATTTAATGCCGGTATTGACTGTAGCAGTAAAACAATGTACCCAGACTGGTTATCATTAACTGGTGATGGATATGTTGCAGAAATGTATAAAAAATATGGTAAAGTGGTATCCCCAATGGGCTGCCGAGCTTTCTTATCACCTTGGTATGAAAAAGGTGGTATGCATCCAATAGACGAAAATGATAAACCAAGATTTGAAGGACGTTTTAATCTTGGCGTTGTTTCTCTTCATCTTCCTATGATTCTTGCAAAAGCTCGTAGAGAGTCAAAAGATTTTTATGAGGGTCTTTATTATTATCTTGAGTTAATTAGCGCATTACATAAAAGAACATATGATTATATTGGTGAATTAAGGGCAAGCGTAAATCCAGTTGCTTTCTGTGAAGGTGGTTTGCTTGGTGGTAATTTAGAGCCAACAGATAAGATTAAAACGATTCTTCCACCAATGACAATGAGTTATGGCATTACTGCGTTAAACGAATTACAGAGACTTTATAATGGTAAATCTATTCGTGAAGATGGACAGTTTGCATTAGAGGTTATGCAATATATCAACGATTATACGAACCGAATTAAAGAGGAAGACCATATTTTATACGCAATTTACGGCACTCCTGCCGAATCGTTGTGTGGTCTTCAGATTGAGCAGTTCCGCAAAATTTATGGAATCATTGAGAATGTATCAGACAAGCCTTATGTAAGTAATTCATTCCATTGTCATGTTTCGGAACAGATGTCACCTATTGAAAAACAGGATAAAGAAGGACGTTTCTGGAATTTATTTAATGGTGGAAAGATTCAGTATTGTAGATACAATCTTGGATATAACAAAGAAGCAATTAAGACACTTATTCTTCGAGCAATGGATAAAGGCTTTTATGAAGGTGTAAATCTTGCAATGTGCTACTGCGAAGATTGTGGATATCAGCAAGTTGAAATGGATACATGCCCGAAGTGTGGTAGCAAGATGATTACTAAAATCGACAGGATGAACGGATACTTGGGATTTACAAGAGTACATGGCGAGACAAGATATAACGAAGCTAAGAATGCAGAAATTGCAGATAGAGTTTCAATGTAAGGAGTGTGGTTCATATCAACTATCATAATATTACACATGATGATATGAACAACGGTGATGGTCTGAGAGTTGTTTTATGGCTCTCAGGCTGTTCTCACCATTGTTATAATTGTCAAAATCCTCAAACATGGAATCCAGATAGCGGTATTCCATTTGATGAATCCGCAAAACAAGAAATATTCACAGAACTGTCCAAAGATTATATATCGGGCATTACCTTTAGTGGTGGCGATCCACTACACGAAAATAATCTCGATGAAGTCCACAAATTAGTCAAGGAAATCCGTATTTCATTTCCTGAAAAAACTATTTGGTTGTATACGGGATTTGAGTGGGATCAAATTATGGACATTAAAGTAATCCAACCAATTTTCTCTTGTAAAGATTTAGAAAATAAAATACAAAATGTTTTAAAAAGACAAGAGATAATAAAACAATGCGATGTGCTTGTTGATGGAGAATATATAGATAAGCAGAAAGATCTTACATTAAAATGGCGAGGTAGCAAGAATCAGCGAGTCATTGATGTGCAGCAATCTCTCGCTCAAAATAAATTAGTCCTATATTGTGACTAGAAAGGAGGTAACACATGGACGGAGTAACAATTTTACAGACGATACCGGCAGTGACCAACAAAGAGTACATAATTATAATCATAGCGGTTTTGTTTTTGATTATATTAGGAGGTGTATTGCTATTAAAATTTGATGCGTTGTTAGCCGGATTCGCATTCATGGCATTTGCACTTATAGTCGCTGCACAAGGAATACATCCGCACCCTAAGCAGTACAAAATTACAGTAGATAATACAGTCAGTTATAACGAATTTACAGCAAAATACAACATCATAGAAACAGATGGCAAAATTATTACAGTGGAGGAGAAAGATAATGAAAAAAATTCAGATTAAATATTTCGACAAAGACATTGATAAGATTGAGAAGATTTCACAGGGCGATCTTATTGATCTTAGAGCGGCAGAAACTGTACATATGAAAGCAGGAGAATACAAACTAATCCCACTCGGCGTTGGAATGAAGTTACCTGCCGGTTACAAGGCGAATGTGTATCCACGAAGCAGCACATACAAGAATTTTGGTATTATTCTCGCAAATTCTGTTGGGCAAATTGACGGATCGTACTGTGGGGATTCAGATCAGTGGAGATTCCCGGCGATTGCGCTGCGAGATACAACGATCAATAAAAATGACCGTATTTGCCAGTTCGAGATTCAGAAAGTACAGCCGGCAATTGAGTTTGAGGAAGTCGAACACCTAGATGAACATAGTCGAGGAGGTATTGGAAGCACGGGAGTTCAGTAGAATTTGTAATAGATAAACGCCACACCCATATTTCAGAGTGTGGCAGGAAAAAAGGAAAAATGAATATGACATATACAGAGAAATAAATTACAACATCATATTAGTGATGTTTTTAACTTTTTCATCGGATAACTCAGGGTGTTTACAAATCATTTTGGTTACAATGACTTTGCCCAATATGGAACGCAAATTATACTTTCCATTTCCGATAAATATTGCTAGAAATTCTAGCATTTCTCGCCTCCCTTCTTGTAGAACTTTATAAATAAAGGGAATTTATGCGCCCAGAAAGGGCAGAATATTCACTTTTCGAATTGTGCCAAAATACTACAATAGGCACTACCACATGGTAAATAATACCGAGCATTCTGTCGTGCGTGGAAAGTAATGTGGTAATACAATCACAGTTTGCTTGGTGTTATTTTATCATATACAAAATAAAAATTGAAGAGTAAAACAAAGGAGTGATCCAAACAATGAAAGTGAATGAAGACAAATCCCAAATAATACCTATCAGTGAAAAATTTAATCTAACTGTCTCAGAAGCCAGTGTATATTTTAACATCGGTCGGGATAAACTGTACGAACTTGCTAAAGATAATAAAAATGATTATACATTACATAACGGGAAAACAATATTATTTAAGAGGAAACAATTGGAGGAATTCTTCAAGACCCAAAGTTACATATAATTGTAAAAGGCTAAGTCGTGTGATATAATTACTATGAACTTAGTCTTTTCTCATGGAAAGGAGTGTATTATGGGTAAAGACTTAAAAGGAAAACAACTGGGCACTGGATTAAGCCAACGAAAGGATGGTCGGTATCAGGCACGTTTAACAACAAATAACGGTAAGCGTATTGAAAAAAACTTTATTAAACTTGCAGATGCGAAAGAATGGTTGATGTCTCAGAAGTACACCAAACACATATTAACTACTAATGATTTAACGGTAGATCAATGGTATAATTTTTGGATGTCGAATTATAAAATAGACATCGTAAGAGATAATACCGCCGACCAATATCGAAGCAGATATCAGTTTAATATCAAAGACGCAATTGGTAAGATGAAATTAACTGATGTCAAGCCAATACACTGCCAGCGATTATTAAATCAAATGTTTGATTGTGGTAAATATTCACATGGGACAATCAATCTTGTTAAGGTTACAATGCATGATATGTTCAAATATGCCGTTGAGAATGAATACATTCTTAAAAACCCGGCAGATAATTTGAAAATGAAACCGGTTGCTAAAGCAGAAAGAAGAGTCCTGTCGAGAGAAGAACAAAAAACATTTAAACAGTATGCTGAGAATACATTATATTATAATGCATATTGCTTGGTTCTAGAAACAGGGTTGAGAGTCGGTGAAGTCGGCGGTCTTCAATGGGGCGATATTGACTTTGAGCTAAGGACTATGAT
>ENA-UOJD01002684-UOJD01002684.1-human-gut-metagenome-genome-assembly--contig:-P48-NODE-2684-length-14338-cov-10.609816_pt1 | contig 14338 bp, 9 predicted proteins | sample MGYA00242342_ERZ723889 | MGnify/ENA metagenome assembly ERZ723889
CTACAATTTTTGAAGCCAACTTTTAGTCGACCCTATCTAATTGCGGATTACCGTTTTAGTTCCCAATGTTGAATGAAGAAGAGGAATTATAATCATTGTTCTATATCAAAATATGTTTGATACATGATAAAATATTTAATATACCATCAATAGATGAAAATGATTACAACACTAAAAAAATTAAAATCATAAAATTAATAATTTCGATTCTTTCTGATGAATAAAAAACTGGAAGGACGTATCCCTCCAGGCTGAGCGCCACAGTGCACTCCTTCGTCACCTTCAATATACCACAGTTTCTAAAAAAAACAACTAAGCAAATTACAGATTCTATAGTATGAAAAACGGGTGTCGACTTTTATAAAAGAATCTATTTACCTTTACATAAGGTAAATAGATTCAGATTAGAATATAATCTAAACAGTCTAGTTCTTTTTGGTTTTATGTTTTAGTTCCAGAAGTCAAATGGACTAGAGGAGTCATCGTCTTCATTATTGTTGTACTGTGAATAATAAGAAGATTGAGTCGATGATTTACTTACATCTTTTCCTTCAAGCATAGTATTGATTGAATCTTTGACATCGCTGATCGCAATCGCATAGCCCATACCTTCTACATCCGTATCACTTAATTTGGCTGAGTTGATGCCAATCAATTCACCACTCATATTCAATAATGCTCCACCTGAGTTACCTGGGTTAATAGCTGCATCAGTTTGAATATACGATTGTGATTTGTCTGTATCTGAACTTGTTGAAACACTACGATTTGTAGCCGATACAATACCTGTTGTAACACTTTGACCATAACCTAACGCATTACCAATCGCTACAACTTGTTCTCCAACTTGAAGTTTGTCACTATCTCCAATTGTCGCAATCGCAATTTGTTTTAAAGTATCTTCACTTAAGTCTTTTGTTTTGATGGAAATCACGGCTAAGTCACGATCTTCATCTACACCTTTTACAGTGGCTTCTACATTTGTATTATCCGCTAATGTACAAGTCAAGGTCTTGGCATTTTCAATAACATGATAGTTTGTCAAAATATCGATTTCACCATTCTTTTTATTGATGATCACACCACTACCTACACTTGTACTTTCTTGTTGCGTAAACGGATTGCTTCTTGAGTTATTTCCATACATACTGAAATAATTTTGTACATCCGATACGGAAACATTGGTAATCGATACAATACTAGGCATACAATTTTGTGCGACTTTACTTACATTTGAAGTTGATGAACTTGAAGTATTGACTACATTTGTACTTTGCACCGTTGTATTTTCTTTATTGTAGTTATTCACTACATAATTGACTCCTTGAAAACTTCCGGCCGCAACCACACCAAATGTAGCGGCACTTAAAATTAATTTTGATCCTTTTTTTAATAAATTATAGTTAGAATTTGGAATTCTTGGCATTTCTTGTTTCATGTCCTTATACCTCCTTGTTTACAATACAAGGATATATTAACAAGCTTAAAACAAGTTTAAATTATTCCATATTTGTATAACCCATTAAATACGCATCCACTTCTTTAGCACACTCTTTACCTTCATGGATTGCCCAAACAACTAAGGATTGACCTCTATGGCAATCACCAGCTGTAAAGTATTTGTCTTTGACTTGATAAGAATTTGGTTGTGTCACAATCGTATTTCTTTGTGTTGTTTCCAATTTAAAACTCTTCTTTAAATCATCTTCAACACCAATAAAACCAGCCGCAATCAATAATAAATCGCAATCCAAGATTTGTTCTGTACCTTTCACTTCTTCAAGCTTTCCATTGTTGAAGTGTACTTTGACCGTTTTGATCTGTTTTAGATTTTTCTTGTCATCTAAGATACATTCTTTAATCGTTGTTTCATAAATACGAGGATCATTTTTAAAGACAGCTATTGCTTCTTCTTGACCGTAATCTGTTTTACAGATCTTTGGCCATTCGGGCCATGGATTACTTTCCAATCTTTCATCCGGTGCTTTAGGCATCATTTCAATTTGAACTACACTTGCACACCCCTGACGAATACTTGTTCCAACACAATCATTTCCCGTATCACCACCACCAACAATCACAACATGTTTATATTTGGCAGAGATTTCTTCGGTATTATCCAACAAATGTTTTGTGGCTTTTGTAAGATAATCTACCGCAAAATAAATGCCTGTACAATCACGATTTTTTACGTTTAAATCTCGTGCTTTTTTGGATCCAGTCGCAAAGATGATCGCATCAAATTCTTTTTCCAATTCCTTTTTGGTGATGTCTTTTCCAACATTGACATTGGTTTTAAAACCGATTCCTTCTTCGGCAAGTATGTCTAATCTTCTTTGAATCACTTTCTTTTCCAGTTTCATATTTGGAATACCATACATCAATAAACCGCCAATACGATCTTCTTTTTCAAAGACTGTAACAGCATGTCCTCTACGATTCAAATCATGAGCCAAAGCTAAACCTGCAGGTCCTGAACCAATGATGGCTACTTTTTTATCGGAGCGAACACTAGGAATAAAAGCTTTCATCCAATTGTTAGTATAGGCTGTTTCAATCGTATACAATTCATTTTCTTTAATTGTGACTGGATCTTGATCTAAACCATTTAAACATGCCTTCTCACAAAGAGCAGGGCATACACGACCTGTAAATTCAGGAAATGGATTGGTTTTCAATAATCTTGATAAAGCACGTTTATCATTACCATTATAGATTTCATCATTCCATTCAGGAATCAAGTTGTGTAAAGGACAGCCTGTCACCATATTTTTTAATTTGATAGCGGATTGACAAAAGGGAACGCCACAATTCATGCAGCGTGCACCTTGTTTGCGCCTTGTTTCTTCATCTAAAAAAGGATGAAATTCATTAAAATTTGTGATTCGACTAAGTGGCTCAATCGCTTCATTTTCTTGTCGTTTGTAATCTAAAAATCCTGTTGGTTTTCCCATAATCCTTCATCCTTTCCTATGCGTGTACTTGTTCAAAAGCCATAAGACTGGCTTCATCATCATGATAGCCTTTTGTCTTTAATTCTTGAATCAAAGTCGTAATTTTTTCATAATCCTTAGGAACGATCTTTTTAAAGTTTGATAATTCTTCATCTAGATTTGAAAGAATCTTTTTAGCTACATCTGAATCTGTATATGTATAATGCTTGTTTAAAAGCTCTTCTAATACTTCTTTATCCGCTTTTCCAGTTACTTCATATGTATTGACTAACTGTTTATTTAAACGCATATATAGATCATGATTCGGATCGTATACATATGCAACACCACCAGACATACCGGCAGCTAAGTTTTTACCAGTTTGACCTAAAATGACAACAGTACCACCTGTCATATATTCAAGGCCATGATCTCCAACTCCTTCAACAACGGCTTTTGCACCAGAATTACGAACCGCAAAACGCTCACCAGCCATACCACGAATATAGGCTTCACCACTTGTAGCCCCATATAAGGCAACATTTCCAATAATGACATTTTCATTTGGCTTAAATTGAGCTTCCTTTTTAGGCTGAATAATCAATTTACCACCAGACAAACCCTTACCAAAGTAGTCATTGGCATCGCCATGAACATCTAAAGTGATTCCTTTTTGTGCAAAGGCACCAAAAGATTGTCCAGCTCCACCATTACAATGGACTGTATATGTATCATCTTCTAATGTGTTATTAAATTGTTTAGTGACGGCATTGGATAAAATTGTTCCTACGGTACGATCCGTACTTGAAATTGAAATGGTTTCTGAATGTGGCTTTTTCTTGTTGAAATAAGGTTCAAACTTAGGAAGTAATGTCTTCATATCCACCGTTTTTTCAAGTTCAAAGTTAAATGTATCTTTAGGTTCATAATGAATGTTGTATGGAGTCATTAAAATGTTTGAGTAATCCATATTCGCATCTTCATCAACCTCAAGATTATCTGTATGACCAACCATTTCATCAATTGTGTGATAGCCAAGGTCAGCCATAATTTCTCTTAATTCACGGGCAATAAACAACATGAAATTCATGACATATTCCGGCTTTCCTTTAAAACGCTTTCTTAATTTTTGGTTTTGTGTTGCCACACCAAATGGACAAGTATCTAGATTACATACACGCATCATCATACATCCCATAGTAACAAGTGGGGCAGTCGCAAAGCCAAATTCTTCCGCTCCAAGTAAGCAGGCGATGGCTACATCTTTTCCGGTCATTAATTTTCCGTCAGTTTCAATTAAAACACGACTTCTTAATCCGTTTTCCACTAAGTTTTGATGGGCTTGTGCTAAACCTAATTCCCAAGGAAGACCGGCATGGTGAATACTACTTTGTGCAGCAGCCCCTGTACCTCCATCATAACCAGAAATTAAGACGACGGTTGCACCGGCTTTGGCAACACCTGAGGCAATCGTACCAACGCCTGCTTCACTAACGAGCTTGACGCTGATTCGAGCTTGTGGGTTGGCATTCTTTAAGTCGTAGATCAATTGAGCTAAGTCTTCAATGGAATAGATGTCGTGGTGAGGAGGAGGGGAAATCAAAGATACGCCTGGCGTTGAATAACGAGTTTTCGCAATCCATGGATAGACTTTCTTTCCTGGCAAGTGTCCACCTTCACCTGGTTTTGCGCCTTGTGCCATTTTGATTTGAATCTCTTTAGCACTCACTAAATATTCCTCGGTGACGCCAAAACGTCCACTTGCCACTTGTTTAATAGCGGAGTTCTTTTCTGTACCTAAACGTTCTGGTTTTTCACCACCTTCACCCGAATTGGATTTACCACCCAAACGGTTCATCGCAATCGCCATGCAAGTATGTGCTTCTTCAGAGATAGAGCCATAACTCATAGCACCAGTTTTAAAGCGTTTTACGATTTCATATTCACTCTCTACTTCCGATAATGGAATTGAATTTCTTGTCTTTTTAAAGTGCAATTGACTTCTCAAATGGTGCTTTTGATTGTTTGAATTTAATTCGTTGGAATATTCCTTAAACAAATCATAATCGTTGGTTTGTGTAGCTCTTTGAAGTTTCACAATTGTTTCTGGAGAATATAAGTGATCTTCTTTTCCATCTCCCTTTCTTAGTTTATGGAATCCAATGGAATCTAGACTTGTATCGGTTGTAAGTCCTAATGGATCATAAGCACGATCATGATGGTAGATCAAATCTTTTTCGATATCTTCTAAAGTGATACCTTCCACTTCACTAATGGTATTTGTGAAATAGGTATCGATGACTTCTTTTGAGATACCTATGGCTTCAAAGATTTGGGCTCCTTGATACGATTGAAGCGTTGAAATACCCATTTTAGCTGCAATCTTAACAATACCTTTTAAAATGGCTTCGTTATAATCATCAATCGCAATGTTGACTTCTTTATCTAACATATTCAATTGTATCATTTCTTCAATACATTCATGTGCTAAATATGGATAGATGGCGGTTGCACCATAACCTAAAAGTGTAGCGAATTGATGGACATCTCTTGGTTCACCACTTTCTACAATGATTGATACATCCGTTTTCTTTTTGGTTTTCACTAAGTGTTGTTCTAAGGCAGATACAGCTAAAAGACTAGGAATAGCCATATGACCTTCGTCTACACCTTTATCAGAAAGAATCAAGATATTTGCACCATGTCTATAGGCTTTGTCACATTCAATAAATAAGTTGTCTAAAGCTTCTTTTAATGAAGTTGAGCGATAGAACAATAGGGAAATGGTTTCATTTTTAAATCCTGTCTGATTTAATTGACGAATCTTATCCATATCACGTGATGTTAAGATTGGATTATTAACCTCTAAGACTGTACAGTTGTCGGATTTGTCTTTTAATAAGTTTCCGTCACTTCCAATATAGATGGTTGTATCTGTAACGACTTCTTCACGTAAAGAATCAATAGGTGGATTGGTTACTTGGGCGAAGAGTTGTTTAAAATAATGGAATAAACTTAAATGATTTTTGGAATAAATTGCCAAAGGGATATCGGTACCCATCGCACTTGTTGGTTCAAGTTTGACGCGGGCCATTGGTAAAATAATGTCTTTTACATCTTCATAGGTATATCCGAAGATCTTATAAAGAATATCTCTTTCATGTTGAGAGTGGATGTGGGTTTTCTTATCGGGAGCTGGTAAGTCTTTAAGATGTAATAGATAGGTATCTAGCCATTCTCCATATGGATTTGAAGAGGCATATTCTTTCTTTAAATCATAATCTTCAATCAATTCTTTTTTCTTTGTATCTACGAGCAGCATTTTGCCTGGTTCAAGTCTTGATTTTTTAATGATCTTTGTTTCATCTAAATCTAAGACACCGACTTCACTTGATAAAATCAACATGTTGTCGCTTGTTAGATAATAACGACTAGGTCTTAGTCCGTTACGATCAAGTACAGCTCCGACTTTTTCACCATCACTAAATAAAATGGCGGCTGGGCCATCCCAAGGTTCCATCATTGTGGCATAGTAGTGGTAGAAATCTTTTTTCTTTTGATCCATGTCTTGGTGTTTCCAAGGTTCTGGAATCAAGATCATAACCGCTTTTTCTAGTGGCATTCCATTCATAACTAAAAACTCAAGGGCATTATCTAGCATGGCAGAATCCGATCCTGAAGTATTGATGATAGGTAAAATCTTACTTGAATTTTTGTCTAAGAATTCAGAGTGCATACTTTCTTCACGCGCTAACATTTTGTTGACGTTAGCACGAATGGTATTGATTTCACCATTGTGCGTAATAAAACGATTTGGATGCGCTCTTTGCCAAGATGGTGTGGTATTGGTAGAGAAACGTGAGTGTACGATCGCAATGGCAGATTTATAATTTTTATCTTGAAGATCTAGGTAAAAGTTTCTTAATTGGGATACTAGAAACATGCCTTTATAGACAATAGTACGACTGCTTAAGCTTGCGATATAGGTTTCTTTACAGCTCTTTTCAAATTCACGACGAATGACATATAAGACTTTGTCAAAATCTACATCACTCGAAATATTTTGAGGTCTTTCAATAAAAGCTTGATAGATATTTGGCATGCAGTCCTTGGCCTTTTGACCTAAGATAGATTCGTTGCAAGGAACTTTTCGCCATGTGATAAATTTGCAGCTTTCTTGTTCTACAAATTTTTCAAACATCTTTTTGTGTTGATTTAATAAAAGTTTATTTCTTGGCAAGAAAAACATACCGATTCCATAGTGTTCTGGTAAATTGATGTTGTCTTTCTTTAATGTCTTTTTAAAAAAATCATCACTAATTTGAAGTAAGATTCCAACACCATCCCCCACTTTACCACTCGCATCTTTACCGGCTCTATGTTCTAATTTTTCTACAATGTGTAATGCCTTATCGACAACGTCATAGCTTTGTTTGCCATCGATTTGGACTACGGTACCAATACCGCAGGCATCATGTTCAATTTCAAAATTCATAGTTTATACAATCCTTCCTATTTTCCGCTGTCTCCATAGTTTGATAAATATCGAGCGCTTGGATCATTGACGTTACATCCTTCCCAGTTCTTATTTGGCATCCAGAAATCTTTGATCATACTCGCTTGGTTTGGATAATACGATTCAAAAATTTCTCGATATAATAGGGATTCCTTTGTGAATGGAGTACAGTATTTGTATTTTTTTACTTTTTCTTTAAATTCTTCATCTGTGTAATAGCTTTGAGCATATTCTTTGATGTCATCACTTAAAGAGTGTCCTACCGCATCCGAGAAGGCGGCTTTTTCACGCATCAAAATGTCATAAGGAAGAATTTCATCTTTTTCAAATGCATGACGAAGTAGATATTTTCCTTTATGATATGTATTCATTTTCTTTTCAGGATCTATGGACATAACGTATTTGACAAAGTCTAAATCGCCAAAAGGAACACGAGCTTCAATGGAGTTTGTGGAAATACAACGATCAGCTCTTAATACATCATACATGTAAAGTTCATGTACTCGTTTTACACTTTCTTCTTGAAATTCTTCTTTGCTTGGGGCAAAGTCGGTATATTTATAGCCAAACAATTCATCACTGATTTCTCCAGTAAGTAATACGCGAATGTTACTTTGTTCGTGAATAGCTTTACAAATTAAATACATTCCAATGCTGGCGCGAATGGTTGTGATGTCAAAGGTTGCTAAAGTTTTAATGACGGGTTTAATGGCATGTAAAACATCATCTTTATTAATTATAATTTCATGGTGGTTGCTACCAATAAAGTCAGCGACTTCTTTGGCGTATTTTAAATCAATCGCATCTTCTTCCATTCCAATCGCATAGGTTTCGATGGGTTTGTTTAGTAATTTTTGGCTGATGGCACATACTAGACTTGAATCCAATCCACCACTTAATAAGAATCCTAGTGGAGCATCAGCATCTAATCTTTTCTTAACACCTTCCACTAATTTATCGTGGATGTTTGTACAGATGGTTTCAAGATCTGAAGTGATTACTTTATCCACTTTAGTAACATCTAAATAACAAGTGAATTTTCCATCGGCATAATAGAATCCAGGAGGGAAGGGAAAGATTTGTTCAACAATTGAAACAAGATTTTTAGCTTCGGAAGCGAATACGATATTATGGTTTTTATCATAGCCATAAAATAATGGACGGATTCCGATTGGGTCACGGGCAGCAACAAAGTCATTTTTCTTGGCATCATAAATAATGCATGCGTATTCGGCATCTAGCTTTTTAAACATGTCTAAACCATATTTTTCATAGAGTGGTAAAAGAATTTCACAATCACTTTGCGAAATAAATGTATAGCCATCTTTTTCGAGTTCTTCTTTTAATTTTCGAAAGCCATAGATTTCACCGTTACATACGACAAGGTTGTTATTTCTAACAAATGGCTGCATGCCTTCTGGACTGAGTCCCATAATGGATAGTCTTTGAAAACCTAAATAGCCACATCCTACTTGTTGAATTCTTTCATCATCAGGTCCTCTAGAATAGGTGCTTTCCAATGCTTTATGAATTGTGTTTTCGCTTATTTTTAATGATTTATATCCTATAATTGTACACATAAATAATATCTCCTTAGAACGGAAAAGCCGGCAATTGCCGGTTTATAGAATTCCGAATAATAATTTTCCATAGGTTGGGAATGGCCAAGCTTCATTTGATGTTACGACTTCTAATTCGTCACAAGGTTTTCTTAAGGCCGCCATGTCTTGGATAATGAAGTCTCTTACATAGAAGGCTGATTTTTCAAAATCATCGATTGAATGTAGTTTTTCAACATCTTTTTCTAATGTGATCAAAGTTTGATAAGCTTCGGTTAAATATTCACTGACCTTTTTAGCTGTTTCAAGTTCATATGTTAAGTCAATGCCAATGGCTTTTTTGTTTGCGATGGTATCTGTCAATTCTTTAGAGAACTTACTTGCGGCTGGTAAGATGTCTTTTTTGGCAATGTCTAACATAGTCAAAGCTTCAATGTTGATTTGTTTTTCATATTCATCCATTAAGATTTCATAACGAGATTGGACTTCTTCTTTTGATAAGACTTTCTGTCTTTCAAATAATTCAATGTTTTCTTCTGTTTTGAAATATGGTAAAGCATCAGGCGTTGTTTTAAGATTTAATAGACCTCTCGATTCAGCTTCTTTAACCCAAGAATCATCATAGCCATTGCCATTGAAGATAATGCGTTTGTGGTTTTTGATTGTATCTTTGATCAATGCGTGTAATGTCGTGTCAAAATCATCTGCAGCTTCTAAGATATTCGCAAATTTTTCGATTTCATCCGCAATCACTGTATTTAATACAATGTTGCATCCGGCAATACTTGCGTTTGATCCTGGCATTCTAAATTCGAATTTATTTCCTGTAAATGCGAATGGAGAAGTACGGTTACGATCGGTCGAATCTTTAGGAAATTTAGGAAGAACAGTAGCACCAATCTTCATCAATTCTTTTTCTTTTCCATCATATGGTTTCTCTTCTTCAATGGCCTTTAATACAGCGGTTAATTCATCACCTAAGAAAATGGAGATGATAGCTGGAGGAGCTTCATTTGCACCTAATCGGTGATCGTTTCCTGCAGTAGCTACGCTTAATCTCAATAAGTCTTGGTGTTCATCAACGGCTTTGATAATGGCAGCAAGGAAAACTAAGAATTGCGCGTTTTCATGAGGTGTATCGCCTGGTTCTAGTAGGTTGATGCCTGTATCTGTAGATAATGACCAGTTATTGTGTTTACCACTTCCGTTGATGCCTTCAAATGGTTTTTCATGAAGTAGGGCAACCAATCCATGCTTTTTGGCAACTCTTTGAATCAATTCCATTGTCAATTGGTTATGGTCTGTTGCGATATTTGTCGTTGTAAAAATTGGAGCTAATTCATGTTGAGCAGGGGCTACTTCGTTATGTTCCGTTTTAGCTAAGATGCCAAGTTTCCACAATTCTTGATTTAAATCCGACATGAATTCTTGTACACGCGATTTAATAGTTCCAAAATAGTGATCTTCCAATTCTTGTCCTTTAGGGCATGGTGCACCAAATAGTGTACGTCCTGTATAGATTAAGTCTTTTCTTTGTTCATAATATTTTTGGTCAACTAAGAAATATTCTTGTTCAGGTCCTACGGTTGTTTTAATGGTCTGAACATCGTCATTGCCAAATAGTTTCACAATACGTAAGGCTTGTTTATTAATGGCTTGCATACTTCTAAGTAGTGGAGTTTTCTTGTCTAGGGCATGTCCTGAGTAAGAACAGAATGCGGTTGGAATACATAGTACGCCGTTTTTAATAAAGGCATAGCTTGTTGGATCCCAAGCTGTATATCCTCTTGCTTCAAATGTGGCTCTTAATCCACCATTGGGAAAACTTGAGGCGTCTGGCTCACCTTTGATTAATTCTTTTCCACTAAATTCCATAATGACTTTGCCATCTTTATCGGGATTGATAAAGCCATCATGCTTTTCAGCTGTAACTCCTGTCATTGGCTGGAACCAGTGTGTATAGTGTGTTGCACCTTGTTCTAAGGCCCATTCTTTCATGGCGTGGGCTACCGCGTTTGCGATTTTGATATTTAACTGTTTTCCTTCGCGAATGGTTTTTTCTAATTCGCGATATGTATCTTTTGCGAGCTTTTCTCGCATAACAGATTCATCAAAAACTTTACTTCCAAAAATTTCTTCTACGATCGATTTCATAATGGCTCTCCTTTACATAAAAAAGGGCAAGGACACTAAAAAACTAGGGTTTGACCTATGTTTTCTTTGGCGTCCTTGCCATGTATGCATTCATTATAAACAGATATTTTGTGTTGTCAATGAAAAAATGTAAAAAGATTTGAAAACATTATGAAAATAGTGTATTAATTAATCGAGGTGAAAATTATGACTTATGAAGATGTATTGAGTTTTTGTGAAGAACAAGATGTTCGTTTTATTCGTCTTTCTTATTTTGATATTTATGGTAGGCAGAAAAATGTTTCCGTTTTACCAACCGAATTAAAAAGAGCTTTTACGGAAGGTATTAGTTTTGATGCCAGTGCCATTGATGGCTTTTTAGATGAAGTGCATAGTGATTTATTCTTATTTCCAGATCCAAATACGATGAGTATTCTTCCTTGGCGAAGTATGGATGGCAGTGTAATTCGTATGTATTGTGATATTCAATATCCGGATGGAACGCCTTTTGAAAGGGATGTAAGGTATATATTGAGAAAGGCTGTTAAAAAGGCAAAGGAAAAAGGAATCACAATTAATTTTGGTTCGGAATTTGAATTTTATTTATTTAAACAAGATGAAAATGGCAACAATACCTTTGTTCCTTTAGATCAAGGTGGATATATGGATATTGCCCCTTTAGATAAGGGTGAAAATATTCGTCGTGAAATTTGTTTGACCTTATCGGAGATGGGTATTGATCCGGAGGTTTCACATCATGAGATGGGTCCGGGTCAAAATGAAATTGATTTTCGTTATTCACAAGCTTTACAGGCAGCCGATAATGCGGCAACTTTTAAGTGGGTTGTAGAGGCTTTAGCGAATATGCAAGGTTTAGTGGCGGACTTTTCACCAAAACCAATAGAGGATGCTCCAGGTAATGGTATGCATATTAATATGAGTGTGCAAAGTCATGAGGAGTTGTTGATGCCTTTTATGGCTGGAATCTTACATCATATTGAGGAGATGACTTTATTTTTAAATCCATCAAAAGATTCATATAAGCGTATGGGTAAGGATAAGGCGCCTAGTTTCATTTCTTGGTCCTACCAAAATCGCAATCAATTGATTCGTATTCCGGCTACGCATAGTTCGAATCGTATGGAGTTAAGAAGTCCGGATTGTAGTTGTAACATCTATCTTGCGTATGCCTTATTGATTTATGCTGGTTTAGAGGGTATTGAAAAGAATATGATTCCAGATCCTTGTACGGATGTAGTTAGTGTTGATACAAAAAGGCTTCCTCAAAGTTTAAAAGAGGCAAAATCAATAGCTTCAAATGCATCTTGGTTAAAAGAAATATTAGGGAACGATATAGTGGATATTTATGTTGGGTAAGTGCGTATGGAGGCAAGTAAAGTATTAGTAATAGGAAATGAGAATTTCTTAGCTTTATTAAAAAATACGGCCAATTATCAATATGTACTTTCAAAAACATATAATGATGCCTTTAGCAAGTTAAGGAATACTCAATTTGATATTGTGGTGATCTTGTATTCGCAAACGCAAAGTGGTCTTTTGAATTTTGCGAAGAGTTTAAATGCGCAAGTCCTTATGGTGTGTAAGCAGGAAATCTATGATCAAGTTTTATATCAGTGTAAAGATAGTGGTATAATACTTTTGTCGTATCCCATTAAGAAACAAGTTTTGTATGAGACTTTCCAAATGATGAAGAGTTTAAAATCGAAGATTGCGATGTATGAAAAGAAAATCCATAAGCTTGAGCAGAAATATTTAGAGCTTAAGATGGTGGATCATTGTAAGTTGGTTTTGATCTCAAATTATCATTGGAGTGAAGAAAAGGCGCATCACTATATTGAAAAGATAGCGATGGAGCAGCAAAAAACGAAGTTTCTTGTGGCCAAAGAATTATTAGAGGAGTTTTCAAAATGAAAAAGATTCAAAAAACGAATGCGATGCGTTTTTTAGATCAGCATAAGGTGGAATACAAAGCGCATACGTATGAACATAAGGAAAATGATCCTGTAGATGGTGTGCATGTTGCGAATATGTTAAATCAGCCTGTTGAAAAGGTATATAAGACATTGGTAACTGTATCAAACACAAAGGAATATTTAGTGTATATGATTCCAGTTGAAAAGGAATTGGATCTAAAGAAGTGTGCAAAAGTAGCAGGGGTTAAATCTTGTGAAATGATTCATGTGAAGGATATTAATAAGATCACGGGTTATATTCGTGGTGGATGTTCTCCGTTAGGTATGAAAAAGCAGTTTCGTACATTTATGTATGAGGACAGTTTAAATCAAGATACAATCTATTTTAGTGCCGGTAAGATTGGCATGCAGATTGAGATGGATCCTAAAGTATTAGTGGATTTAATTCATGTACAAGCTGTAGATATCATAAAGGAGTAACATAGCATGTGGGCAAGTGAGAGTGTATTTTATCAAATCTATCCTTTTGGAGCTTGTAATGCGCCATTTGAGAATGATCATGTTCTAGAACATAGAATTCATAAATTAGAGGAATTTATTCCGCATTTAAAGAAATTAAAAATAGACTGTATCATGTTGAATCCAATTTTTGAAAGTCGTACACATGGCTATGATACAACGGATTTTAAAACGTTAGATACGCGTCTTGGTACAAATGAAGACTTAAAAGAAGTCATAGAAAAATTTCACAACAACAACATTAAAATTATATTAGATGCGGTATTTAATCATGTGGGTCGTGATTTCTTTGCGTTTAAGGATGTCTTAGAAAAGAAGTGGGATTCACCTTATAAAGATTGGTTCTATATTGATTTTAATGGAAACAATCACTACGATGATGGATTCTGGTATCAGGATTGGGAAGGCAATGATATCTTGGTGAAGTTAAATCTTCAAAATCAAGAGGTCGTAAATTATATTCTAAGCGTAGTGGATTTTTGGCAAGAAGAATTTAAAATTGATGGTTTAAGATTGGATGTCGCATATTGTTTGGATAAAAATTTCCTACAAACCTTACATAATCATGTAAGTAGAGATTTCTTCCTTTTAGGCGAAACTTTACATGGAGACTACAATCAGTGGATGAATGAGTCTATGTTGGATTCTGTCACAAATTATGAGTGTTATAAGGGATTGTATTCAAGTTTTAATGGTAATCCGCAATTAGATAGGGTCGACTAAAAGTTGGCTTCAAAAATTGTA
>ENA-UOJD01002686-UOJD01002686.1-human-gut-metagenome-genome-assembly--contig:-P48-NODE-2686-length-14335-cov-7.272199_pt1 | contig 14335 bp, 10 predicted proteins | sample MGYA00242342_ERZ723889 | MGnify/ENA metagenome assembly ERZ723889
TTACGGATGCGGCACACCCCTTGCGGGTGCCGCTCTGCCCATCTTGTAGAAGTGCAGCCTAATTTCCGTCTACCGAGGCACTGCTCAATGCGGCGAGCGCAGCAATGCTGCATTCCGCAGGCAGTCTGCCGCCGAGCAAACGTCACTCGCGCCTCACGACAGTAAGGCGCGGCTGCAATCGGTGACGACTCGCAGAAGATTCATGGCGAAGCCATGTACACCGCACCTGATTCCGCAGGCTGCGCAGCTCTTCGAGCTGCAAACCTGCAATGTGCGGGGTCGAGGGGGAAGGCCCCTCGTCCCTTTCTCTTGGGGGGTGTAAGGGGGGATGTTCTCTTTCCGAGGAAAGAGAACATCCCCCCTTGTCGCATCCCCACACGGTGTGGGGCCCCCTCGCACCTCCTACGGTGCGACAATATGAACCATCGCCGTGTACGTCTGGTACCCCGACCCAAGGCTCGCGTAATACTGCACCGTCACGTCGGCGCTCTTGCCGTCGTCCGCGATCACGGCGTCCAGGACGTCTGCCTTTTCGTCCACGCTGACCCAGCCGCGACGGTAGCGCGGCAGCGTAAGCCCTTGCGCGCCTGTGATCTCCGCGATGCGGGATGTGCCGTCCGACTGCTGTTCCAGCCGGTAGCTCACGCCGACCGTCGCCAGAAATGTCTCGTTCCCCTCGATCCCGACAGGGGCGAAGTACGTGCGCTCCGCGCCGTCGCCCTCCGTCCAGTCGGTGAGCGAGGTCTGCTACGCGCTGCCCTCGCGCGTGACCGTCACCTTATGCTCGCCGCTCTTGCCGGAGACCGTCGCAATGATCGACACGCCGTCGGGCGCAAAGGCGAGGCCGCTGATCTCCTCGCCGCTCGCGAGTTCGAGCGCGGCGAGCTTCGTCCCGTTGAGCGCGTAGACGTCCGACCGGTAGGAGTAGACGGCGGTGGAAAGGTCATTCCCTTGCCAGATAAGGTTGTTGCCGGGGAAGGTCTTAAGCAGCGTGCCGTCTATGGCGTTGAACACCACATAGAGGTCGTTTTTCTTCCCCAGACGTCCCGTCACCACAAGGTAGTTACCCACCGTCTCGCTGCCCTCAAAGCCGCTGAGCGACGGGTATTGCCCGGCAAAGTCCCAGCTCTTTTTGCCGAAACTGACCGTCGTGCTGTCCAGCGTCGCCGTGAGCTTTCTCGGCGATACGCAGTACCAGCGATACACCTCGCTCGTCAAAATGAGCTCGCCATCCTGCCAAGCGACAAGGAATTCGCTCTGGGCTATCAGCGCATTGACGCGCGCGGCAAATACTTCCTCCGCTTTGCCCCACTCGCCGTTCTGGCCATCGGTCGGATTCAGATAAATGCCCGCATTGGCATTTTCCACAACGTGACAGCTGCCGCCGTCATAGGTGTAAAGTCCATAGTAATAGCCGTAATAGCTGCTTCTGCCCTGATATTTGCCCTTGATCAAGTGATACAGCAGTAGCATGTCGCGCCCGTTTTCACGGCAAAGGAGGTACACGTCACCCTCCGACATGCGCTCGCGCATCATTTCCTCGCCGTTGTCATCGATGATGCACAGCTCATAGACGCCGAACGTGTTCTTGCATACAATCCGCTCCGCTCTGCCGTCATTGTCGAGGTCGGCGGACATCAGCGTCCTGCTGCCGTCGCTCTCCGACGGATCTGTGCAGCGGATGACTGCGTCGTCGCCGTAACAGTGCAGCTCGCCGTTCAGCGTGGAGAATAAAAGCTCGCTCTGATCTAAAAGCCTGTTGACCTCGTCCGCGAATTTCTGTGCCTCGGCGGGCCATGGGTCTTTGGAATCGGGATTTATGCTGAAGCTCACCGAATTCTCCGCCAGCGTGGTCGTCTCGCTTCCGCTGAGCAGAAAGAGCCTATAGGAATACGACGCCTCGCCCTGATACATCGTCGGCTCGTAGCACAATAGCGCCGTCTTGACGCTGTCGCGATAGAGGAAATAGCTGCTCCAGCCTGCGTGCGCCAGCCCCAGCTCCGCGCTCCAGAGCTCTTCGCCGCTCTGATCGCTCACCCGCAGCCGGTACGGCTTCTGCGTGGAAGTGCCGGTATAGGAGATCACTTCCTCGATCCCGTCGCCGTTCAGGTCAGCGCGGGTCAGCTCGGTCGCGCCGCCGTTCAGGCGGACGATCCAGCGGTAGGGATGCGCCCCGCTGTAGGGAAGTCCCCCGCTGCGATAGCCCATCACAAGGTAAAGGCTGCCGTCCTTCTGCTGCAATAAGAGCCACTGGTCCATCGCCGCAAGCTCATCCCAGCGGAGATATCTCTCAAGCGGGGCCGTCGCATTGTCGTCCTCAGCCGTTCTCGTGCCGCGCCAGGCGCGCACATTTTCTCGGCGCAGCTTCGCAGCGCTCGTGCCGTTCCAATCTTCGCCGCTTCCGCTGCGGAACAGCCAGTCGAAGTTGCTCACGGTCAGGTCGATCTCCTCCCACTCCGAAAAGCGGTAGCTGTATCCTCTCGCCGCCGTCACTGTACCGTACAGAATACCGGTCATGTCCGTGCCAAGTGCGGAGGAAAGCCACAGCTCGGGCGTGGACTTCGTATTGGCAAAGGTCTCCTCATAGCTGGTTTCCCAGACGGAATCCTCGAAAACGGCCTCGCCGAGCGTATACACCCCCGTTGTCATCCCATAGAGTGCATACGACAGCCGGTCTGCCATGTCGATCGGACTTGCCGAATCGCCCTTTAGCACATAGTTTTCCCATTCCGCCTGATTCTCGACGTCCGCATCAAAAGTATCGCCGTCGATGATCAGATAATGGCCCACTACGCTGCCGACAGCATGCACCGTGCCGTCGTCCATCGTGAGAAGGAACCACACCGGCAAGCTGGCGTAAACCGTCTCCGGTTTTTCGATATATGTGCCGCGGCTGCTGTTGATCAGTTCGACTGCCTGTGCCATTTCTTCCGTATCGAGTTTTTTATACTGCCGCGCCTCCCCTTCCGCCGGAACGTAGAGCTCGATTGACGCAACGTCCGCCGCATTCAGCTTCTGCGCCCAGACAAGGCTGCCGCGCTCCGACCTCGGATTCGTCAAAAAGCACACGGCCATGATCACAACCGCGAGCACCGCCGCGGCGGCGACCCAAAACGCGGGCTTTTTGTAGTGCAGTGCGCTTTTCACGCGCGTTTTGATGTTCCCCTCGCCGAATGCCAGCGGGCAGGCCGCGACGGCTCTTTTCGGCGCGGCGCAGGATAATAGCGCCTGCGAATAGTCCGCGCGTGCCGCACCGTCCAGCCCCTTAACGACTTTTTCATCGCACGCGAGTTCGATGTCGCGGCAGAAGAGGATGTAGGCGACCCACACCAGCGGGTTGAACCAGTGCAGCGCGAGCACGAGGTAGCCGAGCACCTTCCACCAGTGGTCGCGGCGGGCGAGGTGCGCGCGCTCGTGCGCGATGACATACGCCGCCGTCCCCTCGTCCATGTGCATGGGAAGATAAATGTTCGGCTTCACCACGCCGAAGACGAACGGCGAATCGACAAATTCGCTCTCGTAGATGTTATCTCGCAGCAAAATCGCCGTTGCGAGCTTTCTTTTCAGCTTTCCCGCACTCACGAGCGCGTGGACGAGCAGCGCCGCCATGCCGGCGAGCCAGAGGACGCTGTAGATGTTGAAATCGACCTGCGCCTGCTGGCGGCTCACGCCGACGGGGACCTCCGCCGCCGAAGGCAGCGTCGGATTCGTGACGATGTCAAGCGTCGCCTGCTCGTAGAGCACCGGCTCGCGCGTTTCGGTCACGATCTCGCTTGGGATGGTCTCGGCGCTCGGGATGAGCGAGAGCGCGCTTTCAATCGAAAACAGGCAGACAAGCCGCAGTGCGACCACACCCCAGAGAAGCGGCATGACCCACTTCGGCGCTTTTTTGAGGACAACCCGCAGCACGAGCACCGCCAGAATGAGCCAGCTTGCGCTGATGCTGAGGTTCACGAGCTTCAAAAAGACGTCATCCATGATGATTCTCCTTTCGATAAAGGTCGATCATTTTCTGCACCTCGTCAAGCTCTTTGTCGCTCACGTGGCTCGACTTTGTAAACGCGGCGACGAACGCGGGCAGCGAGCCGTCGAAGCGCTTGTCGAGCAGCTCGTCGATCTCGGCGGTCTGCGCCTCGTCTTGTGAGATGAGCGACGTGACGACGGTATTCTCGTTTTTCAGCACCCCGCGCTCAGAGAGCCGTTTGATGACCGTGTAGGTCGTCGTCGGTTTCCAGCCCAGGTGCTCGGCGCAGAGCGCGACCAATTCACGGCTCTTGACCGGCTCGTGTGCCCACAGGATTTGACAGAAGCGGTATTCGCTCTCAAAAATTTTCGGCGTTTCCATCTTGTTCCCTCTCTAATCTGTTAGAGTATATTTGTACACTAACAGATTAGAGTCCTTCTGTCAAGCCCTTTTGCGCTCAATTTTGGGCAAATCTCACTTGACAAGGTCCTCCACGCTCCTTATAATAATTCATATCGCACAAAAAGCTCCGCGCAGGAGCTTTTTTTATGTTTGGAGAAAGAGAGTGTCATCCCATGTCGAAAAAAGCCAATCCCACGGCGCTGCTGCCGATCTTAGTGTTCCTTGTCTTATATCTGGGCCTCGGCCTTGTCTTTGAGTATGTGCTCAAAATCCCGATGGGATTTTATTCCATCCCCATCGTCGTCATCTTTCTCATCGCGCTGCTCGTAGCCTGCTGCCAGAACCGCGCGCTGTCGTTCGACGAAAAGCTCACGCTGATGGGCTATGGTGTGGGCGATAAGAACATCATCACGATGCTGCTCATCTTCTTAGCCGCGGGTATGTTCGTCGGCGTCGTGGGCCGCTCGAGTGCGGAGAGCGTTGCGTACTTCATGCTCTCGATCATCCCGTCGAAATTCGCCGTGGCGGTGCTGTTCGTCGTAAGCTGCTTTGTCTCCACCGCGATGGGCACGAGCGTCGGCACCATCACGCTCATCACGCCCATTGCCATCCCCATCGCCGCGGCCAGCGGCTATTCCCTGCCGCTGTGTGTCGCGTCCGTCATGGGCGGGGCAATGTTCGGTGACAATCTGAGCTTCATTTCCGACACCACCATCGCCGCCTGCAACGGCCAGGGCTGCGCGATGAAGGACAAATTCCGCGAAAATTTCCACATCGCCTTCCCCGCCGCGCTCGCGTCGCTCGCACTCATCCTCGTGCTGACGCTGAATGCGGACGTGCACCCCGCGCCCATCCCTGCCTACAATCTCATTCAGATCATCCCCTATGTGCTCGTGCTCATCGGCGGCATCATCGGTATCAACGTCTTTGTCGTGCTGCTCATCGGTATCGTATCGGGCGCGGTCATCGCGCTTGCGACCGGCGCAACGGGGCAGACCGGCATCCTCGCGGTCAAGGCGCTGCTCGAAAACATGGGCAGCGGCGCGGCCGGGATGTTTGAAACCTCGATGGTCGCGATCTTAGTTTCCGCCATCTGTGCGCTGATCCGTGAGTACGGCGGCTTTGAAGCGCTGCTCGGCTGGATCAAAAAGGCGTTTCGCGGCAAGCGCGGCGGCCAGATCGGCATGGGCCTTCTCGTCGGCGCGATGGACATTGCCACCGCGAACAACACCGTCGCCATTGTTATGGCGAACCCCATCGCCAAGGAGATGAGCGAAGAGTACGGCATCACCCCGCGCAAGGCCGCATCGCTCCTTGACACGTTCTCCTGCATCTTCCAGGGAATCATCCCCTACGGCGCACAGATGCTCGTCGCGATCTCCGCGGCGCACGAGCTGGGCTACGCCATCTCGGCGTTCGACATCATCCCAAACCTCTTCTACCCCTATCTTCTGGCGGTGAGCTCATTCTTCTTCATTGCGATCGACAGCAAAAAGAAAGCGTGACTGATGGTTGACCATAATCTTCTTCAGCGCAAAAAGCTCTTTCTTTTCGACCTCGACGGCACGCTGTACTTGGGCGACCGGCTCTTTGAAGGCGTCCGCGAGCTGCTCTCTGCCATCCGCGCACGCGGCGAGCAGTACCGCTTTCTGACGAACAACTCCTCGCGCAGCGTAGCGGCCTACGTCAAAAAGCTCACGCGCCTCGGCGTCGCGACGGAGGCGGCCGATTTTCTCACCTCGGTCGACGCGCTGATTCACTATCTCCGCGAGCACGGCGGAGAAGACCGACGCTATTACGTCTGCGGTACGGAGTCGATGAAATCACAGCTCCGCGCGGCTGGCTTTACCGTCGCAGAACGGCGTGAGGACGCGAACGCGCTTCTGATGGGCTTCGACACCGAGCTGACATTCCAAAAGCTGGAGGATGCCTGCATCCTGCTCGGACAAGGCATCCCCTACCTTGCGACCAATCCCGACTGGGTCTGCCCGACGGCCTACGGCTTCGTGCCCGACTGCGGGAGCATGTGCGAAATGCTCTGGCGCGCGACCTCCCGCCGCCCCATCGTCATTGGCAAGCCCGAACCGCTGATGCCGCAGCTCGCAATGCTTGAGGCGAGCGTTTCCGCGCAGGAAACACTGCTCGTGGGCGACCGCATCTACACGGATATCGCCAGCGGCGCGAACGCGGGCATCGACACGCTGCTCGTCCTCTCTGGCGAGACGAAGGAAGAAGACCTCCCCACCGCTGACCCGCAGCCGACGTTCGTTCTGCCGGACGTCGCCGCACTGCTGAACATCTTGGAATCTTAAAAAGGAAGACCTATGGCAAACATCATCGAAATCCACGATTTTTCCGATCCCGCGCTCGACATCTACGCGCGCCTGACCGAAAACCAACTGCTCAATCGCGCGGACCCCGACAACGCGCTCTTCGTCGCGGAAAGTCCGCTCGTCATCGGCCGTGCGCTTGATGCGGGCTGTGAGCCGGTGTCGCTTCTGATGGAGCGGCAGCATACGCAGGGCAAGGGGCGCGAAATTCTCGCCCGCTGCTGTCAAGATATTCCGGTTTACACCGCTGATGAATCCGTGCTGACACAGCTCACCGGCTTTCACCTGACGCGCGGCATGCTCTGCGCCATGCGGCGGCCGAAGCTCCAAAGCGTCGAGGACGTCTGCCGCGATGCGCGGCGCCTCGTCGTGCTCGAAAACGTGATGAATCCGACGAACATCGGCGCGATCTTCCGCTCCGCCGCCGCGCTCGGCATGGACGCGGTGCTGCTCACGACCGCGGGCAGTGATCCGCTCTATCGCCGCGCCTCGCGCGTCAGCATGGGAAACGTGTTCCTCATCCCGTGGACATACCTGCCCGAAAACGGCGACTGGACGCAGCTGCTGCGCGATCTCGGCTTCCGTACCGTCGCGATGGCACTGCGCAACGACTCCGTACGGCTCGACGATCCGCGCCTTGCCGCCGAAGAAAAGCTTGCCATCGTCATGGGCACGGAGGGTGACGGGCTCGCGTCCTCGACCATCGCGAGCTGCGACTACACGGTCAGGATCCCGATGTACCACGGCGTCGACTCGCTCAATGTCGCCGCAGCGAGCGCCGTGGCGTTCTATGAGCTGGGACTTCCCCCGCTGAACGAAAAGGAGGACTGACATGCTGAACAATACCGGCTTCGACCTCTGGGCCGACGGCTATGACAAGAGCGTCGGCCTCTCCGACGAGAACGACCGCTACCCCTTTGCGGGCTACCGTGCCATGATGAACGCGCTCTATCAGCGCGTGCTCGCGCAGAGCGGGCGTGATGTGCTGGATATCGGCTTCGGCACGGGCATACTGACCTCGCGGCTCTACGAACAGGGCTGCCGCATCTATGGGCAGGACTTTTCCGCGCGCATGATCGAACTGGCGCAGGCAAAAATGCCGGACGCACGGCTCTATCAGGGCGATTTTTCCAAAGGCCTTGTGCCCGAGCTTTGCGCACAGCAGTACGACGCCATCGTCGCGACCTACTCGCTCCACCACCTGACGGACACGCAGAAAATCGGCTTTCTGCGCACACTCCTGCCGCTTTTGAAGCAGGACGGCTGTCTTTTCATCGGCGACGTCGCCTTCCGCACGCGCGAAGAGCTCGAAGCGTGTCGAACTGCGGCATGCGAGGATTGGGACTCAGATGAAATTTACTTCGTCTACGGCGAACTCCGTCCCCACTTCCCCACGCTGACGTTTGAATCCTTCTCCCACTGCACCGCGCTTTTGACGCTGCGCCGCTGATTCCCCGGGAAATACGATAAAAAGCCTCTGTATGGTCAACCCATACAGAGGCTTTTCTGTGAAGCATTATTCCTTTTCAGTCGTTCAAATGGTCGAGGATCGCCGCGATCAGCTGCTCCTTGCCCGTGCCCTTTTCGGCAGAGAACGGAATGACGAGCTCATCGTCGCGCAAACTCAGCGTCTCGCGAATTTGGGCAAGATTCGGCTCGATCTCGCGCGCTTTGAGCTTGTCGAGCTTGTTCGCCACGATCACGACGGGACAGCCCGTCTGCACGAAGTAGTCGTGCATCGTCACGTCGTCCGCCGTCGGCTTGTGCCGCGCGTCGACGATCTGCACACCGAGGTGAATGAGCCCCGCAGACTGGAAATAGTTTTCCATCAGCTTGCCCCAGCGGTCGCGCTCGGTCTTGGAGACCTTGGCGTAGCCGTAGCCCGGCAGGTCGACGAGGTAGAGCTTGCCGTCGATCTTAAAGTAGTTGATCTGCGAGGTCTTGCCCGGGGACGCGCCCACGCGGGCAAAGTTCTTGCGGTTGACGAGCCGGTTGATGACGGACGATTTGCCGACGTTCGACCGCCCCGCAAACGCGAGCTGCGGCATCCCGTCGCGCACGAACTGCTTTTCCGACGCCGCCGAGAGGATGAATTCGACCTTGTTGAAGTTGATCGCCATGGTTTTCGTTTCCTTTCAGCTCATTTCGCCCGCACGCAGCGTGCCATGCGCGCTCTCCTGCACGGGAGGAAGATAGCTCTCGTGCGCGGCAGCGGTGCATTTTTCGGGCAGCACGAGCGCCTCGGCAAAGACGGCGTCCACCGTCTCGACCGGTACAAAGCGCAGCTTTTCGCGCACCAGCGGGTCGATCTCGTCGAGGTCCTTTTCATTCTCCTTCGGGAGAATGACCGTATGTACGCCCGCGCGCAGCGCGCCCATTGTCTTTTCGCGCAAGCCCCCGATGGCGAGCACACGGCCACGCAGCGTGATCTCGCCCGTCATGGCGACATCGCGGTGTACCGCCTGCCCCGTCAGCGCGGAGAGCACCGCTGTCGCGATGGCGATACCGGCGCTGGGTCCGTCCTTGGGGATGGCCCCCTCAGGGAAGTGGATATGGATGTCCTTCGTCTTGTAGAAGTCCGGCGCGATGCCGAGCTCCTGCGCCCGCTGGCGCAGGCACGAGAGTGCCGCGCGGCAGCTCTCCTGCATCACGTCGCCCAGGTTGCCCGTGAGCTCGACCTTGCCGCTGCCATCCATCACGCCGACCTCGACGAGCAGAATTTCGCCGCCCACCTCGGTCCACGCAAGGCCGTTCACCACGCCGACAAGGTCCTTTTCGGGAATCTTCTCCTGTGCAGCACGCGGCGCACCGAGGAAGTCCTTGATGTTCTTCTCTGTCACGGTGACTCGCTTTACATCGCTTGTGGCAAGCTGCATTGCCGCCTTGCGGCAGATCTTGCCGAGCTGACGCTCAAGCGAGCGCACGCCGCTCTCGCGCGTGTAGAGCGCGATGGCCGCGCGGATGGCGCTCTCGTCCACGCGCAGGCTCGAGGCCGTCAGCCCGTGGGCCTGACGCTCCTTGGGCAGCAGGTGCCGTTGCGCGATCTGCACCTTCTCCTCGTCCGTGTAGCTGGGGATTTCAATGATCTCCATGCGGTCGAGCAGCGGGCGCGGAATGGTGTCGAGCGTGTTGGCCGTCATAATGAACATCACGCGGCTCAGATCGACGGGAATTTCAAGATAGTGGTCGCGGAAGGCGTAGTTCTGCTCGCTGTCGAGCACTTCGAGAAGTGCGCTCGCGGGGTCGCCGCGCCCGTCGCTTCCCATCTTGTCGACCTCGTCGAGCACGAGCAGCGGATTCATCGAGCCGCTGCGGGAGATAGCCTCGATGATGCGGCCGGGCATCGCGCCGATGTAGGTCTTGCGATGGCCGCGGATATCCGCCTCGTCACGCACGCCGCCGAGCGACAGCCGCGCGACCTTGCGGTTCATCGCCTTGGCGACCGACAGCGCGATCGACGTCTTGCCGACGCCCGGAGGGCCGACGAGACATAAAATCTGCCCCTTCGCCTTGGGGTTGAGCTGGCGCACGGCGATGAACTCTAAAATGCGCTCCTTGACCTTCTGCAAGCCGTAGTGGTCGCGGTCAAGAATCTTGCGCGCGGCGTCTACGCTGGCGCGCTCCTTCGTCTCCTCGCCCCAGGGCATTTCCATGCAGGTGTCGAGATAGTTGCGCAGCACACTCGCCTCGGCGCTGCCGAACGGCTGCTTGGCGAGCTTGTCCACATCTTTCAGCAGCTTGCGCTTCACTTCTTCGCTCAGGTGCGCCTTGCTGATCTTCTCGCGGTACTCGTCGAGTTCTTCGTCCTCCCCGCCCTCACCGATCTCGTTCTGTAAGACCTTGATCTGCTCGCGCAGGACAAAATCCTTCTGAATTTTTCCGACGCGGGAGCGGACCTTGCTTTCAATGTCCTGCTCCATGGCGGTAACTTCGATCTCGCGGCGCAGAATCTCGTTCATGCGCTGCAATCTCGGCAGCGGGCGCAGCTCGTCGAGGATATCCTGTTTGTCCTGATAGCGCAGGTTGAGCTGCTGGGCGATAAAGTCAGCGAGATAGCCGGGATCGTTCGTCGATAAAATGGCGGCGTAGACATCGTCCGGCAATTTCTGCGCGAGCTCGGCATATTCCGTCACGCTGGCGTAGGTCTGGCGCAGCATCGCCTCCGTCCGCTTGCTATGGCACGAGGTGGCCGGCTCGTCGATGAGCTCGACCTGCGCCTGCAAAAACGGCTCGCGCTGCCACAGCCGCTTGAGGCGGGCGCGGCACGCGCCCTCCATCATCACGCGCAGCACGCGGTCGGACACGCGCAAGATCTGCGTCACGCGCGCGACCGTGCCGATCTCGTACAGGTCTTTTTCCTCCGGCTGCTCCACGCCGATCTCGCGCTGGGTGACGAGAAAAATCTCCTCCCCGTTTTCCATGGCGCGCTCAAGCGCGTGCACGGAGATCGGACGCTCGAGGTCAAAGCTCGTGTTCATGCGAGGGAACACATTGAGCCCGCGCATGGCGATGACCGGAAGATTTTTTGTTACAGGTTCCATGGGGTTTCTCCTTATGAAGCGGAGTCTGCCGGCAGCGACGGCTGCGGCGCCTCCCCTTCTTTCTCTGTGCGGTGGGAAATTTTCGGCTGTTCCGTCCCCTCCACGCAGCCCGGCGTGATGGTCACGCGGTCGATCGTGCGGTCGGACGGGATGTCGTACATCACGTTCATCAGCAGACCCTCCATTACCGCGCGCAGGCCGCGCGCGCCGATCTTGCGCTCGATGGCCTTGTCGGCAATCGCTTCGAGCGCCTTGGGCTCGAACGTGAGCTCGGCGTCGTCGTAAGAAAACAGCTTTTGATACTGCTTGACGAGCGCGTTTTTCGGCTGGGTCAGGATCTTGACAAGGTCGTCGCGCGTCAGCGTGTCGAGCGCCGTGATGACCGGCAGTCTGCCGACCAGCTCGGGGATGATGCCGAACTTCAAGATATCGTGCGGCTGCACCTCGCGTAAAATCTTGCTTTCATCCACGTCGTTTTTGCTCTTGAGCTCCGCGCCGAAGCCCATCGACTTGCGGTCGAGACGGCTCTCGATGATCTTCTCGATGCCCTCGAACGCGCCGCCGCAGATGAAGAGGATGTTGTGCGTGTCGATCTGGATGAACTCCTGATGCGGGTGCTTGCGGCCGCCCTGCGGCGGGACGTTGGCAACCGTGCCCTCGACGATTTTCAGCAATGCCTGCTGCACGCCCTCGCCGGAGACGTCGCGCGTGATGGAGGTGTTCTCGCTCTTGCGGGCGATCTTGTCGATCTCGTCGACATAGATGATTCCGCGCTCGGCGAGCTCCACGTCGTAATCCGCCGCCTGAAGCAAGCGGAGCAGAATGTTTTCCACATCGTCGCCGACGTAGCCCGCCTCGGTGAGGGTCGTCGCGTCCGCGATGGCGAACGGCACCTTCAGAATGCGGGCGAGCGTCTGGGCAAAGAGCGTCTTGCCGCTGCCGGTGGGGCCGAGGAGCAGGATGTTGCTCTTTTGCAGCTCCACCTCGTCGTCGCCGCCGAAGAAGATGCGTTTATAGTGGTTGTAGACGGACACGGACAGCGCGACCTTGGCTGCCTCCTGCCCGATGATATACTGGTCGAGCACCTCGCGAATTTCGCGCGGCGTGGGGATGGAGTCGGGCGCTTCCAGCTCGTCGTGCGGCTCATAGCCGTCCTCCAGCACGTCCATGCACAGGCGGACGCACTCATCGCAGATGCGCACGCCCGGCCCCTGGATCATGCGGTGCACTTCGTGCTCGCTCTTGCCGCAGAACGAGCAGCGAATCTCTTTTTTCCTATCTTCACTCATAAGTCAAACTGTCCTTATCTCTTGTAAATGACCTTGTCCACAAGGCCGTAGGCCTGCGCCTCATCCGCCGTCATCCAGTGGTCGCGCTCGGAGTCGAGCTTGACCTGCTCGGGCGTCTTGCCGGTGTTCTCGGCCAGGATCTTATTCAAGCGCTGCTTGATGCGCAGGAAGCGCTCCACGTCGCTCTCCATATCCGTGACCTTGCCCTGCGTACCGGCGGAGGGCTGGTGGATCATGATCTCCGCGTTCGGCAGCGCAATGCGCTTGCCCTTGGCGCCGGACGAGAGCAGGAACGCGCCCATGCTGGCGGCGAGGCCGACGCAGATGGTGGACACGTCGCACTTGATATACTGCATGGTGTCGTAGATCGCCATGCCGGCCGTCACACTGCCGCCGGGGGAGTTGATATAGAGCTGGATGTCCTTGTCGGGGTCCTTGGCCTCGAGGAATAAAAGCTGCGAAACGATCAGGCTCGCGGTCGCATCGTTGACCTCTTCGCCTAGAAAAATGATGCGGTCTTCCAGAAGGCGGGAGAAAATATCGTAAGAGCGCTCGCCGCGGTTGGTCTGTTCAATGACGTAAGGGACTAAACTCATCTTGGTAACCTCCTTGTTCATACCCTGTTCAAAAAATTGGTATGTACACAATCAACCACAAATGGCAGGCATTTGTGGTTGATCGTCGTTTCTATCTATTATGGCCGCTTTGCCGATTATTCAGTCTTTTCTTCTTCCTTCTTGGCAGGCTTTTTGGCAGCGGTCTTCTTGGCGGGCTTTTCCTCGCCTTCAGCGGCTTCGCCCTCGGCTTCCTTCTTGGGAGCCTTCTTCTTTTCGATCTTCGCGCTGTCCACGACGACGCTGATGGCCTTGTCGCGGATGATCTGCGTACGGACGGACATGGCGTCAAGATACTTCTTGAGCTCGTTGACGTCCATGCTGTACTTCTCAGCAAGGTCGTTGTACTGCTTTTCGACCTCCTCGTCGGTGGCCTCGAGCTTCTCTTCCTTGATGATGGCGTTCACGGCAAGGTCCATGCGCACCTGACGGGTCGCGGGCTCCTTGCCCTCCTCCAGGAACTTGGCCTCATCCATGTTGGTCATCTTGCAGTACTGGTCATAGGGGATGCCCTGAGACTGTAAGCGCTGCTTGAACTCCTCGAGGAAGCGGGCGCACTGCTCATCGATGAGCGCATCGGGGATGTCGCACTCGATGTTCGCGGCGACCTTCTCCATCAGCTCGTTCTCGACGGCATACTTGGCGGACTGCTCGCGCTGCTCGGTGATCTCGCGCTTGATGCTGTCCTTGAGCTCCTTGAGCGTGTCGTACTCGGACACGTCCTTGGCGAAGTCGTCATCAAGCTTGGGAAGCTCCTTGCACTTGATCTCCTTGGCCTTGACGTGGAAGACGACCTTCTTGCCGGCGAGGTCCTTGTGATAATCCTCGGGGAAGGTGATGTCGAGATCCTTCTCTTCGCCGGCCTTCATGCCGATGACCTGATCCTCAAAGCCGGGGACGAAGCTACCGGAGCCGAGCTCGAGCTCGTAATTCTCGCCCTTACCGCCCTCGAACGCTTCGCCGTTGTCGAAGCCCTCGAAGTCGATGACGGCGATGTCACCCTTCTTGGCCTTGCGGTCGACGGAGACGAGGCGTGCGTTGCGCTCGGCCATCTCATTGAGGCGCTCCTTGACATCGTCGGCGCTGACCTTGATCTCTTCCTTCTCAGCAGTCAGGCCCTTGTACTCGCCGAGCTTGACTTCGGGATACACGGCAACGGTCGCCTTGAAGGTGAAGCCGTTCTCGTCGATCTTGT
>ENA-UOJD01002694-UOJD01002694.1-human-gut-metagenome-genome-assembly--contig:-P48-NODE-2694-length-14307-cov-6.176256_pt1 | contig 14307 bp, 8 predicted proteins | sample MGYA00242342_ERZ723889 | MGnify/ENA metagenome assembly ERZ723889
CCGCGGCATGGACCCCGCCCGCCGACGGCTGGCTGACGCCCAGCCCGGCTTCGGGCGATGCGGGCGAAACCGAGGTGACGCTCACGGTCGGAGAGAACGGTACGGGGGCTCTCCGCAGCGGAGAAGTGAAGATCGTCACTGCGCAGACCGGACTCGAAGAGACCGTAAGTGTCAGCCAGAACGCCAAGGACAATCTGTTCGAGGACGACGGCCAGCAGGTCGGGCATGTCTATTATAACGAGCCGTTCGACTGGGCCATTCCGTTTGGTATGGACGACCAGGTGGGGCTCAATGGCACCAAATGGACGCGTCTCAGCGTACAGAAGAACGATGAGATTAAGGCGGCTTGGGCGAAATGCGGTCTCACCGACTTCAATCCGGATGCGAATTGTCTTTTCATCGCTTCCGATTATCTTCATATGGGAGGTAAAAATATTCAGACGGGCGTCATTCTTCCTGCAATCGGAGTTAAGGCCGGCCAGAGTACCGATGTCGAGCTGTCGATGGAAACCTGTGCCAATATCGGCGGTTCGGGAACTCCGGACGGTGTTACCGTCACGGTCGAAATCACTGCCGGTCCCGGTACCGTGAACGGTGATTCGGAGAAGTTGTGCGAGCCGATGACACCGGCTCCGAGTTGGGGATGGACTCCGATGAGCGTGAAGCTTTACGGCATTACGGCCGACACCCGGATTGTTATCCGTTCGACCCAGCAGGGACAAAACGGCTACTTCCGCTGGTTCCTCGACGACATCAAAATGACGAAGATCGCAGCCGAATAGTCCTGCGGTGACAAATCAATGAAAAACAAGAAGACAGATATGAAAAACAGATTTGCAGATACGGGAAAATCCTATGCAGGGTATTTTCTGCGTTTCGTGTTCTGCCTGGTGCTGACGGCGGCCGCGTCGCTGGCGCAGGCTCAGAACCGCAACCAGGTGAGCGGCAAGGTGACCGATAAGGCCGGAGAACCGCTCATCGGCGCCACGGTCGTGGTGGTCGGCACGACGACAGGTGCGACGACGGGGGCCGACGGTCGTTTCACGATCGGGGTTCCTGCCGGAGGCGAACTGAAAATCTCCTACATCGGCTATGTGGAGCAGACCGTCAAGGTCAGCGCGCAGTCGGTGCTCGACATCGTTCTGGAGGAAGACAGCCAGATGCTGAAAGATGTCGTCGTGATCGGCTACGGCACGATGGAGAAGAAGTCAGTGACTTCGTCCATCTCCTCGATCAAGGGCGACGATCTGGTGGCCGGCATGGGCGGCTCGACCATCGCCACGGCGCTTCAGGGCAAGATTCCCGGCCTGACCATTTCGGGCAGCGCCAGCCCCAACAGCAGCAACGACTTCCAGCTGCGCGGCGTGGCTTCGGTCAACGCCAGCAAAGGTCCGCTCGTGATCATCGACGGCATCCCCGGCGGCGACATGCGCGCGCTCAATCAGGAGGACATCGAGTCGGTAGACGTGCTCAAAGACGCCTCGGCAGGCGCCATCTACGGCACGCGCGCCGCCGGCGGTGTGATCCTCGTCACGACCAAACAGGCCCGGCAGGGCCGCGTAACGGCGCGTTATACGGGCGAATTCTCGGTCGAGGCCATCCGCAAGACCCCCGACCTGCTCTCATCAAGCGAGTACGTCGAGTACGGACTCGGCGAGGACTACGGTCACGACACCGACTGGTACAAGGAGCTTACCAACGAGCTTCCGTTTTCGCAGCGCCATTCGGTGAGCATTTCGGGCGGATCGAACGTGGCGCAGGTCTACACCTCCTTCATGGCGCAGAACCAGAAAGGCATCGTCATCGGCGACAACCGCAAGGACTACTCGGGCCGCGTCAACGCCAAGTTCAACCTTTTCGACGGAGTGGTCGAGATCCGCACCAACGCCCAGTTCCGCGAGGCCGAGCGCGACAACCGCAACTCGTCGGGCATCTTCAAGATGGCTTTCGGGCTCAACCCGACCATTCCGCTCCGCGACCCCGCCAATCCGTCGAACTACAACGTCGTCGGCAACGGCATCTCGGGAACGAGCTTCAACCCCGTGGCCGACATCATGCTGCGCACGAACAACGGCAAGGACCAGTGGCTGCTGGCCGATGCGACCGTGAAAATCAACCTGATGAAAGGTCTTTCGTTGCAGGGTACCGTGGGTATCGACAAACGCCAGTATCAGCAGTACACCTACGTTTCGCACGACCACAAGGAGTCGATCGACAACAGCCGCCGCGGCGGAGCGTCGCACAAGTTCAGCAAGGACAACCGGGTCTCGATCGAAGCCTATGCCAACTACCACAAGGTTTTCCGCGAGGACCATACGCTCGACGCGGTTGCCGGTTATAGTTTCTGGCAGGCCGGCGGCGAAGATTTCAACATGGCGAACTACGACTTCCCGGTCGATGGGGTCGGTCCGTGGGATATGGGCGTGGGTTCGTACCTCTCGGAAGGGCGTGCCACGATGGACTCGGGCAAGGACCCGCGCGAACGGCTGCTCTCGCTGTTCGGCCGCGCCAACTATTCGTACAGGGACCGCTACATGGTGAGCGCGAGCTTCCGCCGCGAGGGTTCCTCGAAATTCGGCGCGAACAACCGCTGGGGTAACTTCTGGGCCCTCTCCGGAGGCTGGCGCATCTCGAACGAGACGTTCCTGCGCGACGTGAGGTGGGTCAACGACCTCAAAGTCCGCCTGGGCTACGGCGTCACGGGCAACAACGGCTTCGGAAACGGTTACACGACCCGCATGTACAAGGCCAACGACATGTGGCCGACCAACGGCATCTGGCAGCCCGGCTACGGTTCGGTCCGCAACGTCAACCCCGACCTCAAATGGGAGGAGAAATCGGAGCTGAATTTCGGTCTGGACTTCTCGCTGTTCGACGACCGGCTGTGGGGCAAGTTCGACATCTACCACCGCAAGGTCGATGACATGCTCTACGAAGTCAACGCCCCGATGCCCCCGATGGTGCACGATACGGTGATGAAGAACATCGGCAGTCTGGAAAACAAGGGCTGGGAATTCGAATTGGGCGGCGACATCGTCCGCAGCAAGAATTTCCGCTATACGTCCAGCCTGCGCCTGTCGCATAACAAGAGCAAAATCAAGCGTCTGGGCGACGACGGCTACTTCCTCGACCAGGTGACCTTCCCCTCGCCGGGCAACCCGGGCACGGCCGTGCGCCTGCAAAACGACGTCGAGATCGGCCAGTTCTTCGTCTACAAGTATGCCGGACTCGACGAGGACGGCAAATGGATGATCTACGACAAGAACAACGAGATCGTGCCTGCCGTGGACGGCACCAAGTCGAATCTCGTCGCCGAAAACAAGCACTTCGTGGGCAACGCCATTCCGAAAGTGATCCTTTCGTGGGACCACACGTTCCGCTACAAGAACTGGGACCTGTCGGTCTTCCTGCGCAGCTGGCTCGATTACGACGTGTTCAGCCAGGTCAACATGTACTACGGACTGGCCAACGATTCGCAGCTCAACGTCCTCAAGTCGGCCTATACGCGCAACCGCAACATCAAGGACGAAAAGATCCTCTGCGACTACTGGATCGACGACGCCTCCTTCCTCAAAATCGACGCCATCAACCTCGGCTACACGCTCGACCTGAAAAGGTGGACGCGCTACATCCAGTCGGCCAAGATCTACTTGACGATCCGCGACGTGGCCGTATTCACCGATTACAACGGCATCAACCCCGAGGTAGACATCAACGGCCTGAACCCCGGTTTCGAGTATGTGAACAACACGGCGTCGATGTATCCGCAGACGACCCGTTTCACGCTCGGCGTGCAATTAACGTTCTAAACAAAATCAGAGATGAATATGAAATTCAAACATATAGCAGCCGTATTGGCCGGAGCGGCCGCACTCTCCGCGCCTTCCTGCGATCTCAACGAGAAGTTCTATTCGGAGGTGACCCCCGACACGTTCTTCACCTCGCCCGAGAGCACCTATGCCGTGCTGTGCCGCCCCTTCACCCATTGGAAGTGGTACATCGGCGCCGACCGCTGGTACCTCCAGGAACTGACGACCGACGAAATGACCTGTCCCAAACGCGGCGCGGACTGGTACAACGGCGGAGAGTACTACCGCCTGCACTACCACACCTGGTCGCCCGACGACCGTTTCGTCGTGAACACCTACGACGGCACGACGGGCGGCATTTCGCGGGCTCTGGAGGCCAAAGCCGATCTGGAAAGCGTCGATTACAACGCCATCGGGCTCAACGACGCCGTCAAGGCCGACCACATCAACCAGCTGAACGCCATCACGGCCTACTTCTACATGAAAGGTCTCGACTATTTCGGAGGGATGCCGATTTACCATTCGGTGAACGACGGTCTGCGCCCCCGCAATACGGCGCTCGAAACCTACCGGCACGTCGAAACGCTGCTCAAAAACGCCATTCCCGCCCTGGCGAAGAAATCCTCGCTCGGAGCCCCGGAGGACGGCTACATCAAGCAGGCTGCCGCGGCGGCGATGCTGGCCCAGCTCTATTTCAACGCCGAAGCGTACATCGGCGAGGAACACTTCGACGAATGCGCGCAGATCTGCCGCGACATCATCGGCGGCCTTTACGGCGTCTACGAACTGGACGACACGTGGTACGGCCCCCACACGTTCGACAACGACTCTTCGCACGAGGCGATCTGGAACGTTCCGTCGGAGAACTCGAAGGTCGAGTGGAGCTGGTATTTCAAGTATTTCTACCACAATTCGTCCTATGTCTATTTCGACATCGAAACCGCCGGTTACAACGGCTTCATCCTGACGCCTTCGCTCAACCCGCAGGGGAGCTACTACACCCAGTGGAAGCTGGGCAGCCCCTACCGCAAGTTCAACGACAAGGACCTGCGCAAGAAGCCCTACCGCTATCTCGGCAACAAGCGATACGAGGGCATGTTCCTCGTCGGCAAGCAGGTCAACTTCGACGATCCGACCAAAGTGTGCCTGGGACAGAAAGAGTACAGCGGCAAAGTCATCGACATGGTGGATCAGGTGGCCCGCTTCTCGGAGGTGGGCAGCAAATACGGCTCGGTGGCCGAACTGACTTCGACGATGGCCGACGGCGAGGAGAATTCGGGCATCCGTCTGGTGAAATCCCCGCAGCCCAACCTTGCGGACAAGCAGCTGCGCTGGAATCCCGACTGTCCGGTCATCCGCCTGTCGGAGATCTATTACATGCTGGCCGAATGCGAACTGCGCGCCGGGCACAAGAAAGAGGCCGCCGAACTGATCAATCAGGTGCGTGCGCGCAACTTCGAGAACCGCAACGACCCCGATCCCGTGACCGCGGACAATCTCGACGAATACCGCATGCTCGACGAATGGATGATCGAGTTCCTCGGAGAGGGACGCCGCCGCACCGATCTGATCCGCTGGGGCGCGTTCACCTCCGAGTCGTGGTGGGACCACACCCCCTCGAATGACAAGAACATGAACCGCTTCCCGATTCCCAACTCGGCCATATCGGCCAACAACCTGATCAAGCAGAATCCGGGGTACGGAGGTACGGCCGAAGAGTAGAACGCCGCTTTTCCCCGGATGCCCGAGGGTGTCCGGGGAGAAATCCGGCCTTTTCATAAACCAAACAAAAAAACCGAACAATGATCAAACACCTGTTCAAATACCTGCTGATAGTCCTGCTCGCCGGAGGGTTCACGGCCTGCTCCGAAGACGAAGGCGCCCAAATACTCGGCGGCCTTTACGAAAAGGTTGACATCGCCCCCGAACCCGGCATGAACCTCGTGGGCCGCGTGACCGACGGCAAGAATCCGATCGAAGGCGCGGTTGTGAGCGACGGCTTCACCGTAACGACCACCGATGCGCAGGGGGTCTACCAGATGCGCGTGAAGAAGAGCACTCCGTTCGTGTTCGTCTCGGTGCCCGCCGACTGCGAGATCCCGGTGGAGAACGGCATGCCGAAGATCTATAAGAAGATCGCCCTGGGCGACAACGACGTTGTGCAGCGCAGTTTCACGCTCGAACGCACCGGCAAAAAGGAGCGGTTCACCCTGCTGGCGCTGGCCGACGTGCAGATCGGCCGCGACGACGAGGTCGTGATGCTCGAAAAAGAGGTGCTGCCCCTGCTGGTGCCCTACGTACAGCAGCTGGACAAACCGGTCTACGGCATTTCGCTGGGCGACCTGGTGTGGGACAACATGCCTTTCCACAGCGTCTACAAGGAGCAGATCCGGAAGATCGGCGTACCCGTCTTCCAGGTGATCGGCAACCACGACCACGACAAGGCCATCGGCATGGACACGGAGGCCGACCACAGTTTCCGTGCGGCGTTCGGCCCCACCTATTATTCGTACAACATCGGCGACTGCCACTTCGTCGTGCTCGACGACGTGCTCTACACCGGCTCTTCCAACTACACCGCCGAAATCACCGAGGCGCAGATGGCATGGCTGGAACAGGACCTGAAACACGTGCCCAAAGACAAACTCATCATCATAGGAGTGCATATCGCCACCTCGCGCCGCAACCGCCCCACGAGCCACATCGCCAACTACCGGGAGCTCTACGCCCTGCTCGACGGATACAATGTCCGCATCCTTTCGGGACACTCGCACAACAACTACACCACGACGATCTCCGAAACCATCGAGGAGAACACGCTCGGCGCCGTGATGGGCGCCTACTGGAACGGCGAGGAGCTGTGCAACGACGGCAGCCCCCGGGGCTATGCGGTCTACGAGATCGAGGGCAACCGGATCGCAAACTGGTATTATAAGGGTACGGCCTATCCCAAGGAGTACCAGATGTACCTCTACGGTCCCGGGCAGGCGGTGTCCGAGCAATACCGCGACGGGCTGATCTTCAACATCTTCAACTGGCACTCCACCTGGACGGTCGAGGTCCGGGAGGACGATGCCGCCTGGACGACCCTGCCCTCCGGATCGAACCTGAAATACGAGATGGACCGCCGGGCCTACGACTTCATGTACGGCGACACCAAACCCGAGCACCGCCCGACGGCCGAACCGGAGACGAACAACGACCACATGTTCTATTACGAACCGTCGTCCGCGACGTGGAGCGAAGTCACGGTAAAGGCGTCCGACCCCTACGGAAACGTCTATACCGAGAGTATCCGGAACGAATAGAACCCATTACGAAGAATCGAATCCCCTCTCCGCATCGTCGGAATGAACGGTGCGGAGAATTTTTCAACTGTTTTTCAATCCATGAAAAAATTTTTCCCGACACTTCTGCTCTTGCTGAGCTGCGGACTTTCGGCCGTCGCACAGCCATCAGGGAATCCGCTCGTCTTCGGCGAGAACCGCCTGACGCTCATCACGCCGACGCTCTTCCGGCTGGAATTCGCCCGCGACGGCAAATTCATCGACGATCCCACGATCTTCGCCTACGACCGTTCGAACCTGCTTCCCGCGGACCGGTTCGAGGTGCGGGCGCTGGGCGGCGACCGCTACGAGATCACGACCGAGGCCCTGCGTATCGTCTACGAGCACGACGGCTTCCCGTTCGGACTGCACAACTTCGCGGCCTACTACAAGCTCAACGGCAAGGAGAAGAAGTTCACCAACCGCTGCATCTTCCGCAACAACCTCGGCGGTCCGGTCGAAACCCTCGACCGCGTCACCGGTGAAATCCCCATGCAGGACGGGTTGCTGAGCCGCGACGGCTGGTACGTGATCGACGACGAACGCTCCGACCTGCTGGTCGATGGATGGCTCCGCCCGCGCGACACCCGCAGCCATGTGCAGGACCAGTACTGCTTCGTCTACGGCAACGACTACAAGGCCGCGCTGGCCGACCTGGGAGCCATCGGCGGACGGGTTCCGATGACCCGCAAATACATCCACGGCGTCTGGTACTGCCGCTACTGGGACTACACCTCCGAGGAGTTCCTCTCGATCATCGACGGCTACGAGCAGAACGACTTCCCGCTCGACAACCTCGTCTTCGACATGGGCTGGCACACCTACACGGCCCGAACCGGCACCGGTCATGCCGGCAGCCGCAGTTGGACGGGCTATACCTGGGAGCGCGAACGCATTCCCGATCCCGAAGCGCTGATCGCCGAGGTGCACCGCCGCGGCGTGACCGTGTCGCTCAACGACCATCCGCACGACGGCATCCGTCCCCACGAGGAGATGTACGGCGCCTTTATGAAGGATATGGGGGCCGATCCGGCCAAACCGCTCCTTTTCGACCTGGGCGACCGCAAATACATGGAGACCTTCTTCAAACACGCCCATCACACCACCGAGGATATGGGCGTCGATTTCTGGTGGCTCGACTGGCAGCAGAACTACCTCTATCCCGAGGTGCGGGGATACCGTTCCACCTCGTTGCAGTGGATCAACGAACTTTACTACCGCGAAACGGAGCGGAAAGGACTGCGCGGCGCGGGTTACAGCCGTTGGGCCGGGTGGGGCGACCACCGCCATCCCATCCAGTTCTCGGGCGACGCGCAGGCCAACTGGGAGATGCTGGCTTTCGAGGTCAAGCTCACGGCCGCCAGCGGCAATGCGGGCTGCTACTATTGGGCGCACGACATCGGCGGATTCCGCGGCGACCCCAATCCCGAACTTACCGTGCGCTGGACGCAGTTCGGAGCCTTGTCGGCCGCCCTGCGCGTGCACTCGACCAAGGATGCGCGGCTCGACCGCCGTCCGTGGATCAGCGGCGAACGCGAAACCGCCGCCATGCGCCGCATGTACCACATGCGCTCGGAGCTGATGCCCTACGTTTACAGCAGCGTCTGGCAGACCCATTCGACGATGGTGCCGCTGAACCGCCCGATGTATATCGAATACGGCGGCGACGAACGCGCGTACTGCAACGAGCAGGAGTTCCTTTTCGGGGACCTGCTGCTCGCCGCTCCCATCGCCTCGCCCGGCACGGGCCCCGACAAGGTCGCTTCGCAGCGGGTGTGGTTCCCCGGAGAGGATGTCTGGTACGACTTCTTCACCCACGAACGCTTCGACGGCGGCCGGGAGTGCGAAATATCCAAGCCGCTCGAAGAGTTTCCGCTCTACGTCCGGGGAGGCTGGGTGCTGCCCATGCAGCCCTATACGCCGCGGCCGGCCTCGACGCCGCTCACGACGCTCGTCATGCGCGTCTACCCCTCGGCCGGCGATGCCGACAACACCTATACGCTCTACGAGGACGACGGAGTGACCCGCGATTACGAACAGGGCGCGTATGCGACCACGCAGCTCAATTACCGCCGGACGGGGCGGGTGACGACCGTAACGGTACGTCCCACCGCAGGCTCTTACGAAGGTCAGGTCGTCAAACGCGCCTACCGGCTTCAGCTCCCCGCCGCCGGGAAGATCGAAAGAGCGAAGGTCGGCGGCCGCAGCGTGAAGCCTGTGTTCGATGAAAAGCTGAAATGCCATGTGATAGAGGTCCCCGCGGCTGACATCCGCCGGGAGGTGAAGATCGAAATCATCGGTTGATCCGGCCGCCGAAGACCGGAACGTGCGACGAATCTCCGCCGGAAAACGGTGCGGGATTCGTCTTTTTTTGTAAATTTGTATATTTGAACAAGCGTCCCGATGAAAAAGTTGATCATGTTCTCCCCCCCCTCGTTTTTGTGATCTGTATGGTTCTGCTTTGTGCCTGTCATGAGAGTGATAACGAACAGATACTCGACCAGTTGGATCAGGTCATCGAAAGTAAGGGCCTCTATGCGGTACGTTTCGAACGGCGAGTAGACTCGCTGCGGAGGGAACTATGCACCGCGTCCGACGACACGATGCGGTGGAGGACGGCCAATCGGCTGTTCGATTCCTATATCACTTACAACATCGACACGGCGGCCCGTTACGTCGCCCTGATGTACGACCTTGCCGAGCACACGGGCCGCCGGGACATGAAGTTTCTGTCCACCACCTGCGACATATCCGTCCTGATCGGCCGCAACAACATCGAAGACGCTTACGACCGGATTCGGTCGCTCGATACCGCAGGCATCACCAAGCGGATGCGTGCGAACTACTACACTCAGCAGATGGTCGTCTACGGGCGTCTCGCCTCGCAGAACACCTCCGAATCCCGCAGCAGGGCCTATGCCGACACACTCGCCCGGATACGGCGCGTGCGCATCGGCTTCGACGGACACTCGTACGTCACACGCCAGCGGCTGCGGGCCATCGACCTGCTGTCGCAGCAGCGTTGCGACGAGGCGCTCGATGTGCTGCTGCCGCTTTACAACCCCCGGCAGAGTTCGCGGACACTGGCCCGCGTGGCGTACAACATAGCCAACGTATACGAAACCCTCGGCGACCGCGAGCAGCGCAAATACTGGCTCGCCCGCGCCGCGGTGAACGACCTGCGAACCCCCGTCCGGGAGTACCTCTCCCTGTACGAACTGGCGCTGATGATGTTCGAGGAGAAGGACATGGAGCGTGCGGCCCGCTACATTCAGTGCACGGTCGCCGATATGCTTTCGTGCAACTACAACACGCGCATCTTCCATTCGAGCCAGGCCGAGATGATCATCAATCAGGCCGTGGTTTACAGCATCAACTCCCGCAGCCGCATCCTGACGGTCATGGTCAGCGTTTTCCTGCTTCTGCTGGTGATCATAGCCCTGCTGCTGTTCCACACGCAGCGCCAGCACCGGCGGCTGAGGCGCAACACCTCCCTGATTTACGAAGTCAACAGGCGGCTTTACGAACGCAACGAACAGTTCCGGATCGTGAACGACCATCTGCGCGATGCCAACAAGATCAAAGACAGTTATGTGTTCCGCTACATGCAGCTCGCCACGCATTACATCGGCCGGGTCGACGAATACCGGATGGAATTGCGAAAAACCGCCAAAACCGACGGTACGGAGGCCCTGATGCGCAAACTGCGGTCGCCTTCGGATGTGGACCGCAATTACCGCGACTTCTACCGCATCTTCGACGAAACGTTCCTCGGCATCTTCCCCGACTTCGTAGAGCGGGTCAACGAGTTGCTCGAAGAGCCGGCGCGTTTTCCGGTGCGTTCGGACGGGGCTCTTTCGACCGAACTGCGCATCCTGGCCGTCATGCGGCTGGGGATCACCGACAGCGGTTGCATCGCCAGTTTTCTGAACTGCGCTTCGGCAACGGTTTATACCTATCGCACCAAACTCCGCAATTCGGCGCTCGGCTCGCGCAGCGATTTCGAAAACCGGGTTCGGCGCATCGGCCTCTGACCGGATTTCTTACGGATCGCCCATTTGCGGCGGGGATTCTTTCATAGTGGCTGTTTCATACGGGTTGTCAGATCTGGACCGGTTTTGACAACCGGCTATCAGTGTGCCGTTTACGCGGGGATCGGGTTCTCCGTGTCATGAAAACGGCTTCTTTATACGCGATTCGGGCCCTGCGCCGGGAAACCCGCGCGCGGGGAACGGAATTTGAAACGATGGTCGGGACAGCAAACCAAAAAAATTAAACAACCATGAACGTCAAAAAATTACGTTACTTTGCGTTCGCACTCATTGCAGTTGCGTTCTGCGCGTGTCAGAAGGAGCCTTCGACATCGGACCTTCACCGGGATTATCTGGTCTACACCGCCCACGATACCGGCACCGACTTCGCCGCGATCGACACCTACTACATTCCCGACAGCATCCTGATCATCGGGAACAGCGACAAAACCGAATACTGGAAAGACGCCGACGCCATGGCGATCATCGGCACGGTGGTCGGCAAACTCGACGATGCGGGCTACACGCGCACCGAGGACAAAGACGCCGCCAGCGTGGGCATCCAGCTCAGCTACGTCCGCAAAGTGACCTACTTCGTAGGCTACGACTATCCCTACTGGTGGTGGTACTATCCCTACTACTGGGCTCCCGGCTACTGGGGCGACTGGGTGGGATGGCACTATCCTTACAGCGTTTACTACGGGTACACGGCCGGTTCGCTGCTGATGGAAATGCTGGACCTCCAGGCCGACCAGGAGAGCGGCAAGAAACTGCCTATCGTATGGGACAGCTTCATCGGCGGCCTGCTGACCTCCGACGCCGACCTCAACCAGCAGCGCACGATCGCCGCCGTCGAGCAGGCATTCGAACAGTCTCCTTACCTGGCCAAATAGTTTAACAGCAAAAAATCGTCCGATTATGAAAACATCGAAATACCTCAAAACCATCGCTTTCTGCGCCTTGATGCTCGCTGCGGCCATGCCGGGCAAAGCGCAGGTATTCCCCAACACCTACATCAACATCGACTGGCAGGTAGGCGTGCCTCTGGGCGCCGGTTTCGCCGACAAGGCCTCGGGCTGGGGCATGAACTTCGAAGGCGGATACTTCGTCACGCCGGCCATCACCGTCGGTCCGTTCATCTCCTACCAGACCAACCTCCAGAGCATTTCGCGCCAGACGCTCGATCTGGGCAACGGATCGGCGCTGACGACCAACCAGAAACACGCGCTGTTCCAGCTGCCGTTCGGTGTCACGGGACGATACAACTGGCTTACCGACAGCGTATTCCAGCCATATGCGGGTCTGAAGCTGGGCGCCAACTACGCCGAAATGTCATCGTACTACTACATCATCAAGCAGTACACCGACACCTGGGGATTCTACCTCTCGCCCGAAATCGGCGTGTCGATATTCCCGAGGCCCGACTACCGGCTGGGGTTCCACGTAGCGCTCTATTACAGCTACTCGACCAACAGCGGCGACGTGCTGACTTACTCGATGGACAACATCAACAATTTCGGCATCCGCGTCGGTATCTCCTTCTGACGCCCGTTGGGTGACGCCTCACCGGAACGCCGGACCCGTTGCAGGGTTCGGCGTTTTCATGCGTCCGGATTTGACGGTTCCGGTTTAAAAACCTATCTTGCAGGACCGAAAACTATTTCGCCCTGGCGGCCGCCCGCATCCCCGCCTTTTCTACATCGGCCAGAAGCGGCAGCGCCTTCCCATGACACGAAAGACCCGATTTCGCAGGAAATCGGGTCTTTTTTTTCGGCTTCGGAAGAGGGTCATTCCCGCGAAAGGGCATCAATGCGCGCCAGCTCGTCGTCGGAGAAGGAGGCGTTTTCCAACGCCCGCAGGTTGTCTTCGATCAGCGCCGCGGAGCTGGCCCCGACGATTACCGACGTAACGCGTTTGTCGCGCAGAAGCCATGCCAGCGCCATTTCGGCCAGCGTTTGGCCGCGCTGCCGGGCGATGTCGTTCAGGGCGCGGAGACGTTCCAGCATCGCGTCGGTCAGCACCTCGCGCTGCAACGAACGACCCGCCGCCATGCGCGAATCCTGCGGAATGCCGTCGAGGTAACGACCCGTCAGCAGTCCCTGCGCCAACGGCGAAAAGGCGACGAAGCCCGAACCCGACGCGGCGGAAAGCGACAGCACGCCCGAAGTTTCGGGCTGGCGGCTGAAGATATTGTACCGGTCCTGAAAAAGCAGGCACGGAACGTCGCGTTCGGCGAGGTAGCGGAAGGCGAAACGCGCCGCTTCGAGCGGGTAGCGCGACAATCCGACGTAGAGCGCCTTGCCCCGGCGGACGATGTCGACCAATGCCTGGAGGGTCTCCTCAAGGGGCGTCTCGGGGTCGTGGCGGTGGGAATAGAAGATGTCGACGTAATCGAGTTTCATGCGGCGCAGGCTCTGGTCGAGGCTCGCCGTGAGGTATTTGCGCGATCCCCAGTTGCCGTAGGGTCCCGGCCACATGTCGTAACCCGCTTTGGTCGCGATGAACATTTCGTCGCGGTAGGGGCGGAACGAGCGTTCCATCAGACGGCCGAAATTCTCCTCGGCCGTGCCGTACGCCGGCCCGTAATTGTTCGCAAGGTCGAAATGGGGGATTCCGCGGTCGAAGGCGTAATGGGCCATCCGCTGCACGTTGGAGAAGGCCTGCCCGCTGCCGAAATTGTGCCACATACCCAGCGAAAAGGCCGGCAGCAGCACGCCGCTGCGCCCGGCGCGCCGGTAGATCATACCGTCGTCGTAACGGTCGGGCGAAGGTTGATAGGGTGATTCAATCATGGCTGTAAACAGTTATTCCCGAAAGCCTCCCTTTTCAAAGGGAGGTTCAGAGGTTTTGTCGAAATGGAGGCGCAAGGCGCATCGGTTGTGACTTTTCCACAATCAATGCGCTTCCAGCCAGTTGCCGCCCACGCCGGCGTCGGCGATCAGCCGGACCTTGAGCTGCGCGGCGGACTCCATGCACTCGGTGACGATCGCCGTGACACGCTCCTGCTCCGAGCGGAGCATGTCGACCACCAGTTCGTCGTGCACTTGCAGGATCACCCGCGAGCGGATGCCTTCGGCGGCGAAACGCCGGTGAACGTTGATCATGGCGATCTTCATGATGTCGGCCGCAGAACCCTGAATC
>ENA-UOJD01002699-UOJD01002699.1-human-gut-metagenome-genome-assembly--contig:-P48-NODE-2699-length-14265-cov-8.362562_pt1 | contig 14265 bp, 17 predicted proteins | sample MGYA00242342_ERZ723889 | MGnify/ENA metagenome assembly ERZ723889
TTACGGGGAGGAAGTTGCCTGTCTTATTTATTTACTCAGAGCGAATTAAATGCTATGTGGTCTACCACTTTATGATCCACGAAAAGGGCTGTTTCCTCGATTAAACCATGATCCGCGCCACACTTTTCTCATAAAACTGCTCATTAATCATCAGGAGTTGATCAAAACAGGGGTTCGACGTATTAAAGTTTGCTAACCTGTCGTACCAATTCAAACAGGTTGTATGACTAATCAGAAGGGAACCCATTGTGAAAACACTAAATCGTCGCGATTTTCCCGGTGCACAGTATCCAGAACGTATCATTCAGTTTGGTGAAGGTAACTTCCTGCGCGCCTTTGTTGACTGGCAAATCGATCTCCTGAATGAGCACACCGATCTGAATTCTGGCGTGGTCGTTGTTCGTCCGATTGAAACTTCATTCCCGCCGTCACTGAGCACGCAGGATGGTCTGTACACCACCATTATCCGTGGCCTGAATGAGAAGGGGGAAGCGGTCAGCGACGCGCGTCTGATTCGCTCGGTTAATCGTGAAATCAGCGTCTACAGTGAATACGATGAATTCCTGAAACTGGCTCACAACCCGGAAATGCGCTTTGTTTTCTCTAACACCACCGAAGCGGGTATCAGCTACCATGCGGGCGATAAATTCGATGACGCGCCAGCGGTAAGTTATCCGGCAAAACTGACCCGTCTGCTGTTCGAACGTTTTAGCCATTTCAACGGTGCGCTGGATAAAGGTTGGATCATCATCCCGTGTGAGTTGATTGACTATAATGGCGACGCGTTGCGTGAACTGGTGCTGCGCTATGCGCAAGAGTGGGCATTGCCTGAAGCATTTATTCAATGGCTGGATCAGGCTAACAGCTTCTGTTCTACGCTGGTGGACCGTATCGTTACCGGTTATCCGCGTGATGAAGTGGCTAAACTGGAAGAAGAACTGGGCTACCACGATGGTTTCCTCGACACCGCTGAACACTTTTACCTGTTTGTGATTCAGGGGCCGAAATCCTTAGCGACTGAACTTCGTCTGGACAAATATCCGCTCAACGTGCTGATCGTTGACGATATTAAACCGTATAAAGAACGCAAAGTGGCAATCCTCAACGGTGCGCACACCGCGCTGGTGCCGGTGGCGTTCCAGGCAGGGCTGGATACCGTAGGTGAAGCGATGAACGATGCTGAAATTTGCGCATTCGTTGAAAAAGCCATCTACGAAGAAATTATTCCGGTACTGGATTTGCCACGCGATGAGCTGGAGTCTTTCGCCAGTGCAGTCACCGGACGTTTCCGTAACCCGTACATCAAGCATCAACTGCTGTCTATCGCGCTCAACGGTATGACCAAGTTCCGCACACGCATCCTGCCGCAGCTGCTGGCAGGGCAGAAGGCAAACGGCACACTTCCGGCGCGCCTTACTTTCGCATTAGCGGCATTGATTGCGTTCTATCGCGGTGTGCGTAATGGAGAAACATATCCGGTACAGGACGATGCACACTGGCTGGAACGTTATCAGCAACTCTGGAGCCAGTATCGTGACCGTGTTATCGGGACCCAGGAACTGGTAGCGATTGTGTTGGCAGAAAAAGACCACTGGGAGCAGGACTTGACGCAAGTGCCTGGTCTGGTCGAGCAGGTTGCTAATGACCTGGATGCGATTCTCGAAAAAGGGATGCGCGAAGCTGTACGCCCGTTGTGCTAATACTCTGAACCCGGTTTCGACCGGGTTTCTTATTCCGCTATATTAGTTACAACATTCTATATGCCTTTATCATTAACAGGTGCCACATGCAGCACCTGTTAATGTTGTAATCTTGTAGGTAATTTGTAAGTGGTATCTTGAGAATGTGATCATAATCACGTTTAATAGGGCGACTTTTCCACGCCTGAAGATAACCATGATTGTTCGTCCACAACAACACTGGCTGCGCCGTATTTTTGTCTGGCACGGCTCAGTATTATCCAAGATATCCTCGCGCTTACTACTCAATTTTCTCTTTTCGATCGCTGTTATTTTCATGCTGCCCTGGTACACGCATTTGGGCATTAAATTCACCCTCGCACCGTTCAGCATTCTCGGTGTCGCCATCGCCATTTTTCTTGGTTTTCGTAATAATGCCGGTTACGCCCGTTACGTTGAAGCGCGAAAACTTTGGGGGCAGTTGATGATTGCCTCGCGGTCGTTACTGCGCGAGGTAAAAACGACATTACCGGATTCGGCAAGTGTAAGGGAGTTTGCCCGGCTGCAAATCGTCTTCGCCCACTGTTTACGCATGACATTACGCAAACAGCCACAGGCGGAAGTGCTGGCTCATTATCTCAAGACTGAAGATCTTCAGCGTGTACTGGCTTCGAACTCTCCAGCTAACCGCATCTTGTTAATAATGGGGGAGTGGTTGGCGGTTCAGCGACGCAATGGACAACTTTCAGATATCCTGTTTATTAGCTTCAACGATCGGCTTAATGATATTTCAGCGGTCCTGGCAGGATGCGAGCGCATTGCCTATACGCCAATTCCCTTTGCCTACACCCTGATTTTGCATCGCACCGTGTATCTGTTTTGTATCATGTTGCCGTTTGCGCTGGTCGTGGACCTGCATTACATGACGCCTTTTATCTCTGTGCTGATTTCCTACACTTTTATTTCGCTGGATTGTCTGGCGGAAGAACTGGAAGATCCCTTCGGTACTGAAAACAATGATTTACCGCTGGATGCCATCTGCAACGCTATTGAAATTGACCTGTTACAGATGAATGATGAAGCAGAAATTCCAGCGAAAATTCTTCCCGATCGCCATTACCAGCTGACGTGATAATTACTCCGTACGGCGGGCAACAATAAACAGACGCGGAAATGCCAGCAATATCTGTCCGTTCTCCTGGAGGGGATATTGCTCTTCCAGCATCTGATGGTAGCGCGTAAGAAAATGCTGCTGTTCGCTCTCGGTCAGATCCTGTAACCACGGACGTAATCCAGTGGCGGTCACCCAATCGATAATCGCCTGGTGCGACGGCATCTGGTGATAGTAAGTGGTTCGCCAGATATCGACCTCACATCCGGCTTCACTCAGAATATCGTAGTAAGCATGAACGCCAGCCAGCGGCTCACGCCCGCGATCCGGGTAGTTTTGTTCCCAGGCAACTTCGCGCATGAGCACATGGGTCGGCTCCAGCCAGTTATCTGGCATCTGTACTGCCAGCACGCCCAGCGGACTGAGTAACGAAACCAAATGAGGAAACAATTCGTAGTGGTCGGGCAGCCATTGCAGTGAGGCATTAGCAAAAATCAGATCGAGTGCCTGTTCCGGTTGCCAGTTGCGGATATCTGCTTCCACAAACAGGCAGTCTGGCAAAGCACTGCGCGCTTCAGCAATCATCGCCGGAGATGAGTCGATGCCCGTTATCCTGGCAGCAGGCCAACGTTGGTGTAGAAGGGTGGTGCTGTTACCTGGGCCACAGCCAAGATCGGCAACGTATTTGATATTCTCCAGCGGCACTCTGGCAAGCAGCTCCACCGCCGGACGCGATCGTTCAGCGGCAAAGTGCAGATATAAAGAGGGGTTCCAGTCAGACATTTTTTTACTCCCGTCAGCGCGTTACCCCAATTGTAGATAAAACTGATAAATTCGCCTCACGGCATCAACCCATTGAACAGACGTTTTTTACGCGGCCCGGTCATTAAGATTACAGATTCCGGTAGTCAAAGAAGCCACCGCATTAGGATGTGCTTTTTTAAATCCTCCTTTTTATCCGCGATCGCGGATATCGCAGCGTTTATCCCGTAGAGCGGATAAGATGTGTTTCCAGATTGACTTTATCCTCACTAAAGGATAAAACTGATAATATCCCCTTAAGCGGATAAATTTGCTGTGGACGTATGACATGATGAGCTTTCAGAAGATCTATAGCCCAACGCAATTGGCGAATGCAATGAAACTGGTTCGCCAGCAAAACGGCTGGACGCAGAGCGAGTTGGCGAAAAAAATCGGCATTAAGCAGGCGACAATTTCCAATTTCGAAAACAATCCTGACAATACCTCGCTCACGACATTTTTTAAGATTTTACAGTCGCTTGAACTCTCAATGACGCTATGCGACGCGAAAAATGCCTCGCCAGAAGCAACAGAACAGCAAGATCTGGAGTGGTAATGCCTAAACTAGTCACTTGGATGAACAACCAGCGTGTAGGCGAGTTAACGAAGTTAGCCAACGGCGCGCACACCTTTAAGTATGCACCTGAGTGGTTAGCCAGCCGTTATGCCAGACCGTTGTCACTTTCGCTGCCATTGCAGAGGGGGAATATCACCTCTGATGCCGTATTTAACTTCTTCGATAACCTGTTACCCGATAGCCCGATTGTACGTGACCGGATCGTTAAACGTTATCATGCTAAATCCAGACAACCGTTTGATTTATTGTCAGAAATAGGGCGAGACAGCGTTGGTGCCGTGACGTTAGTCCCCGAAGATGAAACCGTAACGTGTCCGATAATGGCATGGGAAAAGCTTACTGAAGCCAGACTTGAAGAAGTATTAACGGCTTATAAAGCAGATATCCCGTTAGGCATGATTAGAGAAGAAAATGACTTTCGCATCTCGGTTGCTGGCGCACAGGAGAAGACTGCGCTGCTCAGAATAGGCAATGACTGGTGCATTCCGAAGGGAATAACGCCAACGACGCACATTATCAAATTGCCGATTGGCGAAATCAGACAGCCCAATGCGACGCTCGATCTTAGCCAAAGCGTTGATAATGAGTATTACTGTTTGCTGCTGGCGAAAGAACTCGGGTTGAATGTTCCGGACGCAGAAATCATTAAAGCGGGAAGGGTGCGCGCGTTAGCGGTCGAACGTTTTGACAGGCGTTGGAATACTGAGCGAACGGTTTTACTTCGCTTGCCACAGGAGGATATGTGCCAGACATTCGGTTTACCTTCATCGGTGAAATATGAATCAGATGGAGGCCCCGGTATCGCGCAAATTATGGCTTTTTTGATGGGGTCCAGCGAGGCGCTGAAAGATCGCTATGATTTTATGAAGTTTCAGGTCTTCCAGTGGTTGATTGGCGCAACGGATGGCCATGCAAAAAACTTCTCCGTATTTATTCAGGCTGGCGGCAGTTATCGGCTCACACCATTTTACGACATCATTTCGGCATTTCCGGTCCTTGGCGGTACGGGAATACACATCAGCGATCTCAAACTGGCAATGGGGCTTAACGCATCCAAAGGCAAAAAAACGGCAATCGATAAAATTTATCCGCGACATTTTCTGGCGACAGCAAAGGTGCTGAAATTCCCGGAAGTGCAGATGCATGAAATCCTGAGTGACTTTGCCAGAATGATTCCGGCAGCACTGGATAACGTGAAGACTTCATTACCGACAGATTTTCCGGAGAACGTGGTGACGGCAGTTGAAACCAATGTGTTGAGGTTGCACGATCGGTTAAGCCGAGAATACGGTATTAAGTAAGATATGGGGTTTTGGTCGTTGTTAATGAGCAGAACAATCATGAACCGCCAACGACTGGATTCGCCCTTGGTTTATATTGGTGCGCATAATGTACGACTCGTTATGTTGAAAAGGCCGCTGCGAAAATCGAATCCCGCAGCGGCCTCTTTAGCATAACGTCATTGTGCGAACCAATTTATATAGAAATGAAAAACTCCTCTTCATTTCTTCTTTTATAATTGTCATCCCATATGAGTTTTATTCGGTATTTAGTTTTACTTCCAAAGCTTATTCCCGCTAAAATTTCAATCCCATGTTGCGGGTGTAATACCTCATATGGAAATTTATCTTCTACATCATGCATTGAAAGATATTCATTTCCATCGTTATCAGGGAAATGAATCTCTATATTTTTAGCCTCAACCCTCCCTCTATTAAATATCTTGAGCCTATAGTTGTTTTTGGCTATTTTTACGAGGCGAGCACCAAGCTCAGCTTTCATCTCATTAATTGCTGACTTTGTTTCTTTTTCCAGAAGCAACTTACGTAACCTGTCTTGCTCATCCTTTATAACCTTTTGTTCTCTATCGCTTTTTCTCGATTTCATTTCTGACGATATGATAGTGTAAATCGATACTACAAGCGCAGCTAAAGCGATGGCATCACTTGTTGTCATTATTTGATCCTTATATTCTTACTTCCCTTAAATGCCTTTTTGAGCATGTCGTTAAACTGTTTTTGAATGTCTTTTGTTAACTCTTCTTTTATTTCATCTACATGAGCGTCAATACTCACCCCGTTTTCTTGGATTAACTCATCATTAGTAAATTCTTTCCCGCAGCCTACACATCTAACGACTTCAGACTCTTCCTCGTGTTCCATCTCTGTATTTCCGCACACAGGACATAGCAGGGTAATGTTTCTATTGTATTTCTCAGGATTCAGTTTCATATGTTTCCTCTCTTCTACGTTTTATTGATTACCAGTAATATGAATTTCTTCTGTGCCACCAATAAAGCAGGCCATATCCGACAATAAGAATCCCGAAGAACATCAGAGACATTCCCCAGCCAGTTCCATACCACGAAACCATATCATCGAAAACCAGCCCACCCGTTTCACGAACTCCGGCAGCTTCCTTAAGAATTGGCTTGAATACCGGAATCAGAAGGGCGATCGCCAGTGGAGCACCCCAGCGAATAAGGCCAGTTTCCATTTTGATCCCGAAAAAGATCCCCGCACCGACAACAAGCAGCCAGACTATCAGGCCAGGCGCAGTTTCCAGTGCTGTTTGCCATTCAACATCGAAAGTTTTCATTAGCCAGGCAACAACTGCCAGACAGAAAGCAAATACGCCCACGACAACCAGTTCAACGCCGCTTGTTTCGTTATTTCTACTCATCCTTTTGATCCTTTTTCACTATTCAAAATTCGCACAATAAAGAACGTGCAGTGTTGGTAATACTGCACGTTAGTCTCATTCCTGAGACCGCTAGCTTTTTACTCTTCGCCTGAGAATGCTTTTTTCATAAACATTTTTGTACTGTAAGTATATGAACTTAATGCAGAAACTTGCCTTGCAAGTGCCAGAATATCTTGCTTCTCCAGTGTTCTGATGTTCCACACGATGAAATTATGCGCGTTCGTGGTTTCTTCATCAGTATATCCGTCAGCAGAAGTTATCAGCTTTCGCTCAGTAGCTTCTTCTTTAACATCAAGAGCATAGCCATAAGCCAAGGTGTTCAAATCTGCGCCAGTAATTTTAGCTATCTGAATTATATCGCTGAATTTAGGTTCAGTTTTGCCGGACGCTATCCTGACCAGCGTACTTACGCTAATGCCAGTCTTCTCGGCCAGTTCTTCATAAGTCGAGTGTTCCAGAATTGCCTTTTTTATACGTTCTGCTCTCTGTTTGTCCGCCATAACTTCATGCTCATTGTTGCCCATCTACTTGGCTCCATCTTAACAGTGGTTTTTCAATAGTCTGATTACATGCTCAGTTCTGACAATTTAAACATTGCAAATGTATTGACTGTCAGATCTGAGCATATTACATTGTGACCATTCAATCTGCTCACAAATGACTATTGACACATATTTTGATGGGTGTGACTACTTATGATCGACTGGTTTACCGGAATTCTTCCTTGCACACACCGACCGTTACCGGCCGGTAGTGTCGTCAGCGTTGATGCTGACGGTGCAGTGGAGTGGGAAACAGTAAAGCGGTTGACCGTTCGCGGTTCATACGAATCCACAATGAAAGTACGATCTGTTGGATCAGACGGGGAAAGCCGGGCAACTCATCTTTATATTGACGGAAATCCGTCAAAATTTCTTCAGGGGCATTCTGTTATTGGCTCCGATGATTTGCAGGGGCTGGTATTAACCGCTTACGCAAGAATATTGGCATTACTTCATATTCCTCATGATCTACCATCCTATCGTCAGGTAATGGCAGGGCAATTTAAGATCTCACGCATTGATATTAACTACATGTATTCATTATCAACGCTGGAAAATGTCCGCGCATGGCTATATGCTGCAGAATTCAAGGCTAAAACTCGCCATGGTCGCGCCTGTGGTAAAGGTGGAACTGTTTACTTAGGGAAAAACTCCCGGCGGTGGAGCCTGAAATTTTATTCAAAATATGATGAGCATATTTCTGGTAAAAAAGGACACCAGATAGCAGAAGAGTTTGTTAAAGCTGGCTTACTTGACTGGTCTAAAGATAAATTACGAATTGAATTGACTCTACGAACAACAGAATTAATTGACTTAAACCTTACGCTTGGCAGTAACTGGAATATCGATACTCCAAACAAATTATTCTCTGAATATGTAGGGAGAATAGAAATGAATCAAAATGCCATTTTGACCGATGAAAAAATAGTTAAACTGCCGAGGAAAATACAATCAACATATTTACTGTGGAAGCAGGGCGCAAACATGAAAGAAATGCTTCCAAAACCAACATTTTACAGGCACCGAAAAGAATTATTGTCTTTCGGGATAGATATTAATTTTTATTGTGAATCCCCTGATTCAAATAATGTTGTTCCATTAGTAAGAACACTTGAGGCTAAACCAGCCCAAATCCCTACATGGGTTTATGAGAAAGGTTTTATTTTTGATTACAACCGTATGTCACATGCCAGTAACTGGCATTAAAGGAGCGTGATATGTCTAATTATGGTCTTTTTGTAAAAGGTAAAATGCTTGGTGCTCGTCAGCGTAATAAAGTCAATGGTCAGGGCTATTACAATGAAATTGGTATCGGTTTAGAGATCCCTGATGGTTTTGGCGGTACTAAGCAAGACCAAATAATTATTCGTGTATCACAGTCCCTTGTGAATGCCGGAGTCATGAATCAAGCCAATAGTTTTACGGGGAAATTAGTTCAAATCCCTGTATATGTTCGTGTCTGGTCAATGGAGGGTAGAGAAGGTGTGACTTATAATATTTCATCAGATGGTGGGATCACTGAAATAAAAGGTTAATTATGGATGATGTTATTCAAATATTAATAGCATCCGGTATTGTTATTTCTTTTGGTCTTGGTGCTATTACCGCAGGTGTCATTCGTTAATGTACATTGTGTATTTCTTCGGGGCTTATACCTTAGGATTTGCCCTTTTCTATGCGGTCGGTTCGTTTAAAACATTATCTGACCGATTAATGTAATAAAACCTAACTTAAATGGAGTTATTTATATGAAAGTCATTTCTGTTATTAAATCTAAAATTGCTGTGGCTTCAACCGCGCTTTTTGTTTCTGCAAGTTGTTTTGCTGCTGATGGCGCAACGGGTAGCACTGACTATGCAGGTCAGGCAATGGATTCACTGCTGACTCAGGCAAACGATCTTATTGCAAAAGTATGGCCTGTTGTTGTCGCTGTCGTTGGTGCGGGTCTTGCCATTCGTTTGTTTAAAAAGTTCTCTTCGAAAGCAGTTTAAAATTCACTCAGGGGCACTCGTTGCCCCTTTATTAAAGCGGGTTATTATGAAAAGGAAAATATTAATTATTTCCGCTATTCTTATTTCTTCTTTTTCACATGCTGATTCATGGGAAAGCATTACTAAATCTACTTTTCAAAGTTCTGCCTATTCTGAAAGTAAGCAAATAACCAACCAAGATGGCACTAAACAAACTGCTTATTATATTGATGCAGCTATGCAGGCTTCTGCCTGTCAGGGGGCTAAAGACAGTGCTCAGGGTGTTTTTACTCAGGTTAAACCAACTTATGAGGGAGCATGGCCTAACTCTGAATTCCGTCTTGTGTTTTCTGACGCTTGTACTTACAGCGACTCTCCGGGCCAGAAAGATAAATACTGGACTTTAACCGCTTATATTATCGGTGATATTCAGCGTTCTATTCCTGATGAAAAACCCTCCGAGCCTACACCTGAAGAAATTTGTGAAGCTAAACCTCCTGAAGAAGGTGTATTTAATAATGTCTATTCTTATGATGGTGATCGTTATATTTATTATAACGGTTGTGAATATGAGGCCACTGGCGTCATTGTTTGCCAGGGTGATGGCACTGTTTGTGCTGCGACATGGAAGCCTACCGGAACCGTAGCCGATCCTTCAGATAAGCCTTCTTCTCCTGCTGGCGATGGTGGGGATACTGGAGGCGGTGATACGGGGGGTGGTGATACTGGAGGAGGTGATACGGGGGGTGGTGATACTGGAGGAGGTGATACAGGCGGTGGTAACTCAGGTGGCGGTTCTGGCGGTGGTAATGGCTCAAGTATTACCAAAGGAGATATTCAGTCAGCTATTGAAGGTGCTTCACCTAAAATGGCCAGTGAGATTCATGATAAGTTAACAGAAAAAGACACCTCATCTGATGATAAAAAATCGGCTGATGAACAGACTAAAAATAATATAAATCGTCTTGGTGACGCTATAAATAACCTTACTCGCGGAGCCGGACGTTTTGCTGATCCTTCTGGCGGTGATTCTCGTTATGGGAAAGGGGATTCCGAATTAGACAGTGCTTCAACATTGGCTGAATCCGAATTAGGAATAGCTAAAGATTCTCATGGTGCTTTATGGGAAGCATTCCTGAATAAAGGTGCTATGCTCCCTAACTTACCTAATGGCAATGGTTGTTCTGAACTTGTTATTTTTCCCGGTGAAATTTATCAGATTGATATTGAATGCGATAAATTACTTACTATCAAAGATGCGCTTTCATGGATTTTTTATTGCCTTACCTTCTGGTATGTATTTACGTCTTTAACTTCATTACTTCGTAAAGGAGGTGAGTAATGCCTTTATTATTAGGTATTCCTGCACTATTGCGTTTTCTTATTGGGCTTGTTCCTTTATTTATTGGCTATGTGGCAAGCTTCCTCGCACGCCTTGCGACTAAAACGGGATTGATAGCCGTAGCATTAGTTGCATTAATTACAACAACTGTCACTCTCTTAATGCAATATCTTGCTGAGGTTATGTACAATGGCCTTCCTGCTGATTTTTCACATTTAATTGCATCTGTCTTACCAGACCATTTTCAGGCCTGTGTTAATGTCATTATGATTACTCGCATTAGTGTTTTTGTTTTCGATTTAAAACAAAAATTCCTTGATTATGCAAACAAGGTGATTTGAATGACGGTTCATGTCGTAACAGGGAAATTAGGTTCAGGTAAGACACTGGTTAGTGTTTCCAGAATACAGGAAAGACTAGCTAAAGGCTGTCCTGTAGCCACTAATCTAGATATTAAACTACATAATATGCCCATGGTTGGTCGTTATGCGAAAAAAACGCGCGTGATTCGTTTGCCTGACAAACCTTCATTAAATGATCTGCTGGCTATTGGTGTAGGCAATACTTCCTATGATGAATCACGTAATGGTCTACTGGTTCTTGATGAGTGTGGGACTTGGTTTAATTCCCGTTCGTGGGGGGATAAAGACAGACAGCCAGTTATTGACTGGTTTTTGCATGCCCGTAAATTAGGCTGGGATATTATTTTTCTGATTCAGGATGTTTCGATTATGGACAAGCAAGCACGGCTGGCGCTTGCGGAGCATGTTGTTTATTGTCGTCGTTCAGATAAGTTAAGCATCCCATTTATTGGTTCTTTCATGAATATAATTTCAGGTGCTCGTTTTTCTTTACCAAAGGTTCACTTTGGTATTGTTAAATATGGTGACAACGTTAATTCAATAACTGTTGATAAATGGATATATACCGGAAAGTCATTATATTCCGCCTACAATACAAAACAGGCTTTTACTGATAATTATCCGCATGGTGCTTATTCGCTTTTGCCGCCATTTATTACACATGGTCAGTTTTCCGTTAACAAAGGGTTTAATTATTACATGCGTCTCACGAAAATTTACTTTCGAAAATCAAACCGATTAATATTAATGCTTTCATTTCTGGCGTTGGGGCTTGGACTTGGCTTCTGGCTACAATCTGGTAAGAATGCTGATGAAATTTCGGCTATTAAATCTGCTCATGCTGAACAGGTGAGGGCAGTAACTCCTGACAGCGCCAGCGATTTACCAAGACTATCAATTAATTCTTTCTCTCAGCTTGGTTTTGATGTTTCCGTTACGTTTGTTGATGCTAAGGGTATGAAGTACCAGTATTTTGATTTAATTAAAGATGGTTATTCCGTTGATATTAAAGATGCCTGCCGAATTGTTATCAGAAAAGGCCGTTATTTACAAAACGTCACCTGCCAGGAGTAATATTATTATGCGTTTATTTTTCATTGCTGTCTTATTCACTTATTCTTTTTGCGTTTCTGCTGAAACTGTTAACCTGAATAATTCATCCGTTCGCTCATTTGTCCAGTGGTATTCATCAAAAACTGGCAAACCCGTTATTGTTAATCCTGATGTTAAAGGAACCGTAACGGTATTTAATGCTGATGTTAATCCCACAAATATTGATAGTTTCTTCAAATCTGTACTGAATGCTAACGGATTTGTCATGCTTTCGGGTAATCCTGCAGTAGTCTCTTTGCCGTCAAAATTACCATCACAGATGGCATCAGACCTTGATGATGCTGATATTCGGTCTTATGACTCTTTCCCGTCTGAGCCATCTTATCAGCCAGCGCCAGTGGAGTTTACTGTCAGAAATTTTAAGCTGACAAAAGTTCGATCGTCTGATGTTCAGCAACTGGTTAAAATTTATCTGGATTCTAATGGCGGGGGTAATGTTGTGGATTATCCTGGCAATAACTCCCTGATTGTTTCCGCACCTGACGAGCTGCTTCCCGTCCTTTCCGATTTCATCAATTCAGTGGATGTTGCCCGCGATCAGGTTTTGATTCAGTCGCTGATGTTTGAAACCAGTCTGTCGGATGGTGTTGATTTGTCGTTTGCAGCTGGTTCTGCATCCGGGCATAAAGTAGCAGGGGGCTTTAATACTTCAGCATTGGGTAGCGCATTGTCGACTGCCGGCGGCTCTTTTGGCATTTTTGATGGTAATGTTCTGGCCGTATCCCTGCGTGCGGTGCAGAGTAACTCCCGGTCTAAGGTGATTTCAACGCCCCGGATTCTTACCCAGTCTGGTCAGACAGGCTATATTTCTGTTGGTAAAAATGTACCCTTTATCACGGGTAAAGTTACGGGTGAATCTGCCGGGGTAAATAATCCGTTTCAGACCATTGAACGTCATGATGTTGGCGTATCTCTGAAGGTGACGCCTGTTGTTATGGGGAACGGCCAGCTTGTACTTACTATTGATACCCGTGCTGATTCTATCAGCAACGATGACCAGGCATCTGATATTATTACGAACCAGCGTCAGATACAGACAACAGTTCAGATTAAGGATGGCCAGACGCTCTTACTTGGTGGGCTGATTGATTCATCATCCAGCAATGCTGACCGTTCTGTACCGTTTATCAGTAAAATTCCGGTGATTGGCTGGCTTTTCAGGAGTAAAGCTGACAGTAATGAGCAACGCATTATGTATGTTCTGCTGACCGCTCATATTATTCGCGCGCTTTGATGGGGCCGTGGCGGGTGCGTTAAGCCCCGGTATGGCCCCATCAAGAGCCGGATTTTACGTTTCACCACGGAGCCTCTATATGGCCTTAAAACTGACAGGATATGAACAGAAAGACATCTTCTAGGTGATTCAATTACTTAGAGGTTTTTTATGTCTGTAAAAAGCAGGGTGCGCGATCGACTTCCCGGTGGTCGCATGAAATCTTACCGTCGTGTTGGTTCACATTTTACCAGTTGTTCCAGGTGGTTTGATAAATCACCGTCCTGGTATCGCAATATGATGATGACCCGGCCAGAGCGCCGTGAAGTCAGAAAGCTTCTTAATCAGGTCTTGCGTGGTCGTGATGCTGACGGTATCGCATTTCCTGTCAGTAACAAGCCGTTTGCATGGTGGTGGTGAACTTTTTAGCCGCTAAAATTTAATGCTTACGAAGTTATCGTAAACTCCGGTCAGTGACAAAACTCGTTTTGTTGCTGTCCGGGGTTGGCCAAGCCGTACAGTTTTCATTTTGAGCGTTATAGCTGATTCGGCGCGGCAGCGTTCATCTTATCTGACATTGTGGCTGTATTTCTGGGGAAGGTTTCATGTAGCAGGTACAGATTTACCAACTGCAACTGGATGAACAGGCCTGATTGGTGAGGTCAGGCCGTTCACTTACTGCTGATAGACATTTGATTCTGATTCGTTTGGAGAAACGGATGATTTTGAATCACTGTCGATAGTAGCCAGTTGACGCCAAGTGTCAACGATTCCCGCCAGATTCTGCCATCCTTACCATTGGTGCGCATAATGTACGACTCGTTATGTTGAAAAGGCCGCTGCGAAAATCGA
>ENA-UOJD01002714-UOJD01002714.1-human-gut-metagenome-genome-assembly--contig:-P48-NODE-2714-length-14195-cov-4.294484_pt1 | contig 14195 bp, 6 predicted proteins | sample MGYA00242342_ERZ723889 | MGnify/ENA metagenome assembly ERZ723889
CCGAAAGAGATGCTGGCTAGTGGAGAAGAAACATTGAAAAATCCATATACGATAAATTTGAATAAACAGCAGATTTATACGGTTTATGGTGTAGACGAAAATAGCTGTGTGACAAAACCCGCTAATGTGACAGTCAAGGTGACGAGCGTTACACCACCGGAGGATGGAAATAAAGAATTGTTTGCTGTGATCGAACCGGATACAAGGACGATTTGTGTTGAAAATAAATTGCAATTGAATACGAGAGTGTGGGGTAATCCGGGTGGAGCAACCTCTTATAGCTGGGAGCCGACCGATCATCTCGATATGACCCCGGGAGCTGATAAACCGATTTTCTCTGTCAATCAACCGGGTGATTATTCCTATGCGGTGACAGTGAGTCGGGGTGACTTGAAGGCTATTGCCCGTGCAGACATCAAAGTGGTTGCCGGTACCTTGCCGGAATTGGCAATCGATTTGTCGAAGACAGGGCTGGCTTGTGCCGGAAGTGAAGTGGTGGTGAAAGTACAGAATGGGGTAACGGTAGACAAATATACCTGGATTGTCGATGGCGTAGTGGATCCCGCGGTTACCGGAAATACCTATAACTGGCCCTCTGTGGAAAGTCCGACAAATGTGAAATTGCAGGTGATAGCCGAAACGTCCGGCAGCTGTATGTCGAATGTCATCGCTTTGGATTCGGTCGTTAAACCGGCTTTGAAACTGGATGATCTGCAAGTCGTAGATAGTTGCGGTCAGGTGATCCTCTTCTCCAATGCGGGAAAAGATCAGCAATACACCTGGTCGCTGACTGCCGGAGATACGCAGTTGCAAAAAACGGAAGGTGCTTCGGCCGATACGTTGTACCTGACTCAGAAGACTAATTTCACGGCTGCTTCTGTACCTTATACAGTGGTTGTGAAGGTGAAACCCAGGAACGGCGGCTGCGAATCGACAGGCAATAAGACCGGAAAGGTATATTTCCAGCCCAAAGTAGTTTTGGATAAGTGGACTTACGAAGGGGAAGCGCTGTCTTACACCGTGAGAGAGAAAGGAGAGAATGTTCCGGTATCTATCGATAACGATCACTCGAATTTCGGCGTCGGAAATTCAACACTCGACTGGATATCGTATGCCGGGGTTGCCTTGACTACAGGACCGGAACAGGCAATCGTGTATAATGTCCAAAAAGAGGATACGATCGTTGCGATTGTCACCAACAAGGAAGCTCCCGGTTGTGTATCCCGCGATTCCATGCCGGTATACCTCTATCCCGATGCACCCGAAGTGGATATCGATACCAATACCAACCGAAACAACATTAAGCTGACCTGGAAGTCTGTCCCGGCAGATAGTGTAAGGGTATGGAGTATAGTGGACGATGCATATAATGTATTGGGGAATGGCTATAAACGTCTGGCTTCCGTCAAAGCTGTGAATAAAGAATGGAGCGAACCCAATATGGGCGACCGCCTGAAGTTCTATTACCTCCAAAGCGTCCGTAAGATCGGCAACAAATCTTTTGCTTCACAAATCGTAAGCGATACGGTAGGCTGGCTGAAGCAGACATTGTATGGGAAGAATACATTTAATCCTTCTTTAGTTGCTGAGAATGTGATTGCATATCCATTTGATATGAGTGGGAAAGGGATAATTACAGATCTTGATTTAGTAAATAAAGTGATATCACCAGCCTTGATACACTCTGGGGCTTCGATTGGTTATTGGAACTTTACTGACCAGGAATGGAAAAATGATGATTATGTAGACATGATGGGAGATGGTACTTGGATTGAGTGGATGGGGGACAATGAATTTGATTTGACAAAAGGAGCAGTATATCGAATAGTATTTTCTAATTCTGAAATTGAGTCTGCTGATTTATTATTATATGGAAAATTAGATGTTTGGAATTATGATTTCCATATTAATACGAATGGAAAATCTTCAATGAACTTAGTTTTGAATCCTTTATTAATGATTGATAAACGGAAACGTCAGGCTTTAGGGAATGAAATTCCTGCTATAGCTGTTGGCATTTGGGACCTTTCATTGCAAGAGTTTGCTAATGCAGATTATGTTGATTTTGGTGATGGATACTTTGTTTGGTTGCCTGATGAAGAATCGGATTCTATATTGTTACTTCCATTGCAGCCTGTAACAATTGTTGTTGAAGAAGAAAAATTAGATTGGAAAAAATAAATTATGAAGAAGATATTGATTTTAGTTTTAGTATTCAGTTTATCAGCACCATAATATTGTGAATCCTGATGGAACTACAGTAAGTGTAGACGTTCCACGAACAACTGGTAATACTGTGCAATCTGGGAATATAGATATTACGCCTGAAAATTCCTAATGATTGGGAATAAGACTTTTATAATGATGAATTAGGAGAAAAAATAATGAAGAAATTTTTTGTAATTTGTCTGTTGTGTTTGTTGAATATATATTTGGCGTGGGGTGCTGCAACAAATAATGTAACGACTTATACCATATTTTTAACAGATGCTTCTGGAAAGTATTTGGAAACTCCCACTGATTTTTCAGAGAGTGACGTTAAGAAGTTTTCAGCGAAATTGACATGGAAGGAGCAGGTTGTGACAATAGCTCCGGGAGCTACAGATCCACAGGCCTGTTTTATGTTGCAAAAAAATCCAAGTGGAACAGCTAAATATATTATATTAAGGGTTACTTTACAAAGATTTTCTGGAACAATTCCTTTGCAGGAGGATGATCCTGTTGGTTCCATCGTAAAAGTTTCTATTACAACGTCTGATGGCTATACAAAGGAAGAAGATGTTCCTCGTACAACAGCGAATTCAGTTCAACGTATTCTGATTGACGTTACTCCCCCTGCCACCCCTCCTTCCCTCGCGATTGGTGGTCAGCTTTGTCCGGGTGGGGCGTCTACGTCTATAACGATCAGTGATTTGGCTGATTTTACAGGATGGACAGTGAGTGTTGTCGAGGGGGGAGATTTTACGATTTCTTCTCCGGTGCAGGCGAACATGACTATTTCTGCGGGAGCCGGGGTGGCTGCCGGGAATTATACGGTGGCACTGACGAAAGGTAGTGAGACGTATACACAAACTTTGATGGTGGGGGCGGTTCCGAACCTAACTATTGCAGCAACGAATACCAATAATGGAAACGGTTATTTCTGTACGGGAGGAGATGCCAATTACAAAACTTCGGTAAGACTGACGGCTTCCGGTGCAGGCAGCGGATATATCTACACCTGGACCAAACCCGATAACTCTACCGCAACCGGCGCAGCGTTGGATGGAGTAAAGGTTGCCGGAGAGTATACCGTGGAAGCGACGAAAACCGGGGGATGTCCGGCTGAAAAGAAGATTACGGTGGAGGAGTTGGCCGCTCCTGCTGCTCCCGAGATTCAGGTGCCGGATCCTGTGCATGTGTGTACGAAGGATGGAGGAACGACTACTTTGGAGTTGAATAATAAGGTCTCCGGATATACGTATGAATGGAAAAATACTTCCGGCATAGCGTCGAATACGGTTGCCCATTCTCTGATAGCCGCGACTACGGCAGGTACGCCGATTACCGTACAGGCTTTGGATGGTAAATGTAAGTCGGCCGTGTCTAATTCTGTCGTATTGTATGGGCACGAACTGAAGTTGGCTTTAAATCCTGCCGGGACACAGCAAGTGGTAGCCAGTTCGGTGCAAACCGTGACGGCAACGCCTTCATTTACTCCTGATAACGGTACTGTCATTGATGCAATGAGTTGGAGCTGGACAGGCACAGGAGACGGTATCGCTGCCGGAACGGGAACGAATGAGATTACCACGAATCCAGTCACTCAAACCTCGACCTATAAAGTGACAGCTAGAGATCAATATGGGTGTCCGGCTACCAGTGCCACGACAACTTTTGAAGTGAAAGTCGGTTCGGTCTGGAATATCAATTTGGCCGATATCAGCGGGTGTATCGGCTCGGCCATGACCTTGACGGCCAATACGACCGGATCGACTCCGGCAGCTCCGGTGTCTTACACCTGGACGTGTGCTGATCCTAATGTGACATTCGGATCACCGGCAGGTAAGTCGACGACTGTTTCCGCTACCGCTCCGGGGAGCTATACAGTAAATCTGGTTATGCAAGACGGGAATAAGGTGACTAAAACGAAAGATGTTACTGTGACTGTCTTCGGCAGACCGACACTGAATAAGATGGAGGTGACTTCTACCGATGTTTGTAAAGGCGATCAGGTGACACTCTTGGCCAGCGGCGGAGCACCGGCTGCCGATGTGTTGGGTAATTCGAATACGATTCATTATATCTGGACCGGGGCTACGGCTGTTACCGGGAATGAGACACAAGCGAAAGCGACGCTCGCTACCGGGAATAACAATTACAGCGTAAAAATCCGGGATGGTAATAATTGTGAGAGTGATTCTAAAAATGTAACCTTTGTGGGCCATGAAGTGACGGTGACGCCGAAAATCAATGGTTCTGCATCTGCTGCAACGGTTGCTTATGGCAGTACGGTGAACCTGGATTGTGAGGTGAATTACCTACCCGAGCCCAGTACGGTGAAAATATATACCTGGGGACCTACCTCGGCTATTAACGGAGATTACCAAAGTCAGACAGCGGTTTCGAAAGCCCTGACTGCAGGAGGAACTTTTACGATTGCAGTTGTCGATAATAATAACTGTAAGGCTCAAAATACGATTAGCTACGGGGTGACTGGAACGGAACTGAAAGTGACGCTGACGAATGTGTATCTCTGTGCCGGTGCTGAAACACCACTTAGTGCGCAGACTACAGGTGGCACAGGGACAGCAATGGACTATACCTGGATCTCGGTAGACGGTAGACTGGCTTTCGACGATGTGAAGGCTGCTAATCCGAAGGTGACAACCCAAACTCCGGGGAATTATCCGGTGAAAGTGGAGATTACACAAGGAGCCCAGACGGTGACTTCCAATGAGATGACTTTGACGATCGGAGCACAGCCTTCTTTACAGAGTATGGCTTTTTATAAAGATAATATACTGATTCCGAACGACGGGACGACGGTATTGCCGGGTAGTGTCGTACAAGCTTTGGCTACTCCGAAGAACTTGCCTGAGGGAACGAAGTATAGTTGGACTTCTACGCCGGATATCATTGCCGAAGTGTCGGCCGATCATTTGACAGCTACTTCGAAAGCGCTGGCGTTGGGAAATAATTGTATGAAACTGACGGTAACCAATGCGGAAGGTAAATGTCCGGATGAACAGGAGGTTTGTGTGATGGTGGCCGGTACTGCTTTAGCGATCAATATGACGGATAAGACGTTGTGTGCCGGTACGGCTACGGATATCGTTACGAGTGGAGCGGTGATCACCGGGGGAACGAAACCGTATACCTGTGCCTGGAGTTGTGATAATGCAGCTTTCAAGTATACTCCTTCGGATGATAATAGCACGATCACGGTGTTGGCCACGACACCTGCCGGTGTCTATCAGGTAACCCTGGAGGTAGAAGATAAGAAAGGAAATACTGTTTCTAAGACTTTCCAGGTTACTGTAAATGCGATGCCTGCTTTCTTAACGGCTCCGGCATCACCTCTGGTTGCCCGTACGGGAACAACAGTAAATCTGGTAGCTTCGGTATCGCCGAATACAGCGACGGTTACCTGGACGGGCAATCCGGTGACCGGAGCACAGACAGGTACGACAGGGGCGGCTTCTATCGAGGCCGGGACATTTGCAGCTGCCGGTAAATACCTGTATACTGTCGAAGCGGCTAATGGCATCTGTAAGATCGATTCAACGATCATGGTTAATGTGCTGGATAAAGTTCAGGATATTGTGCTTACTGCAGGGGATGTGAATATTTGTGAGGGACTGGAAGGGGTGTTGAATGCTTCTGCTACAGGAGGCTCCGGTAACCTTTCTTGTAGCTGGGAAGTACGTCAGGGAGATTTGCAGCTGAGTAATCTTACGGATTGGAATCCTACGGTGGTGTCGGGTTCTGTCGGGAAACACACCGTGAGAGTGACTGTGAAGGATAATGCTACAGACGATCCTGCTGATCCGAAGTATAAGGATATTGTCGTGACTATTTTAGCTAAACCGACGATCAATTCGTTGATAGCCGATAATCTGACGACGGGCGAGCATGGAGTGACGACAGTCAATTATGGAGATGAACTGAAACTCATTGCTACTGTCGATCCGGCTTCGGTCACTTGTACATGGACTGAGTTGTATACAGACCTGAACTCGACGACCGGAACAGAAGTACAGACCAAACCGATGAGGCAGACCAATACGTTTACGGTGACTGCCGACACGAAAGGATGTACAGCATCGAAAGATATTACCGTGGTGGTAAAACAACCGGAGGCAGGAGCGGTATTATCTATGAGTCTGGAAAGGAAATGTGCGGATAGCGGTGAGAGTATGATGTTGACACTGAGCGCTACCGGAGCGACTTCCTATTCCTTTACTTTGAAGAATAATGCCGGACAGAGCTGGAATTTTACCGGTGCCGGTCCCTGGCAACATCCGATACCTTTAAATGAACAGGATACTTATTATGTACAGGATTTCAAGGCCTTTAAGAATGGATTGGAGATCACGGATACTCATGTGCCGGATGAGATCGAAGCTTTGTTCTATACGACTCCGGTGATTACGATTGACGGAGGAAATGTACAGAAAGTTTGTAAGGGAGATGCTTTGACATTGACGGCTAACAGCCAGTTGGGAGGAACAAAGTATGTATGGAATGATGGAAGCATAGAAAACGGAGTGCCCTTTGTGCCGGAAGCTTCCGGAGTTTATACTGTAACAGCGACCAGTGATAAAGGATGTTCGTCGACTTCAGAGGTGAGTGTGAGCCTGATCGATAAACCGGTTATCACGATCAATGCCAGTCCGAAGGTGATTTGTCTGGGCGATGCTGTTACCCTGACTGCAGGAGGAGCTAACGAGTACAGCTGGAATAATGGCGGGACTGGTGAAGAGATCGAGGTGATCCCGAATGTCGGTGGGACGATCAAATATGTGGTCAGCGGCAGGGAGACGGTTAATGGCTGCTCGGATACGGCCAGTGTAAGTATTGTCGTGAACGAACCTCCGTTGATTGTGGAGGCATCGAAACAAATCCGCAATATTGCAATCGGTAAGGCTGTGACGTTCGGCGTGAAGGCTACGGGTAAGGACCTTACTTACGAATGGTCGCGCTGGACAGGTGATTCCTGGTTGACTTTATATAACACATCGACCGACGAGCCTATGGTTGAAGGTGCCCAGACCGATTCGTTGACATTGAAGAATGTGCCGCGGAGCTGGAATGAAACCCAGTTGAGATGTGTGGTGAAGAACGGATGTGGAAACGACGATACGACCTTTATTTTGAATGTGAAAGAGTGCTTTGCTCTGGCAGATATCGAATGGAATATGTGTGAAGGGATCCGTCCGGAAACCGATCCGAGCGTACAGATCGACGGTTGGTACTGTCCCGGAACGAAGATCGCTGTTTGCGCCCGTCTGATACCGGAAGATCCGGAGAATGAAATCGAGAATCCGGTGTATAAATGGACGGTAGACGGTTTGAGCACGGATGACGGACGTTGGGGAGAGATGACATTTATTTCGGATTCCAGTGTGTTGAGCTGGGTTCCGCCGGTAGATTGGCAGGATAATATAACCATCGCTTTGTGTGCCTATGCCGACGGAGCTTGTGATACGATTTGTAAAAAGTACCTGCGGTTGAAAGCCCGGGATTTTGCCGAAGTCGACTGGAAACTGAATACTTCTATCGATCCGTCCCGGATGTTCTGTAGCGGAGATACGGTGACATTTACGATTTCCGATCCGAAACATACGGCAGGGAAACAGCCGTTGTATAAATGGTATAACGATATTTTCGATTTGCAGGAAGAACCTTCAGAATACAATGAGGTGATCAGCCTGGAAAATGAAAAGCTCGTCATGGCCATGGGACAAAAGGATTCGTGGGTGAAAGTGGTGATGACACCTTCGCCGGAGATTTGTACCCGGGAGCCCTATTATGTAGATACCGCTTTCCTGAAAGTAAAAGAAACGGTTCATCCGAAACTGACAATCTGGTGTGAAGATACGTTGGCTTGTCTGAACGACAGTATCCGCTTCGAAGCCCGTTGGGAAGATGCCGGTGAGAACCCGTCTTTCAAATGGACACGGAGTATCGGCTATCCTTATTGGGATCTGGGAACGAAAAACTATGCGGTCAGTATGTTGGATGATAAGGATATGTGGATCAAATGTGAGTTGAAACCTTCTCAGGAAGTATGCTATGATACCGATACGATCTTTAGCGATGTCATTCAGGTGAAAGCCATTACCGATCCGAAAGTGACGATTACTGCCGATCTGGATGGTAAAGTCGAAGGGGATGAGGTGATTGTCGAATCGGATATCACCGGAATGCCTATCCGGAATCCTCATTATACCTGGTATATCGACGATATGATTGCGAAAGATCAGGAGAGCGAACTGATACGAAGTGATTTACATCAGGGAGATCAGATCCAGCTGGGCGTTCGGGGAGATCGGATTTGCCAGAATCAGGTACTTTCGAATGTATTGGAAATCAATTTTGAAAGTTCTGCCCGCGATACCTTGATCGTCATATATGTAGGCGAATCTGTCCGGAATGTCAGTCTGTTCAGGACAGGTGACGAATCATGTGAGTTCTTTATCGCACCGGATGGATATACCGGGAATGCGAAGGTAACGATGGGTGTCGACGGATTGTTCAACTATATTCCCGACCGTGATTTTACCGGTAAGGAAAAGATTACTTATAAAGTGGTGAACCGCTATACCGGACGTACTGAAATCGGGTACATCTACATCGAGGTAAGAGGAAAAGAAAAGTACTTTATTCCGAATATTATCACGCCGAACAACGATGGGTTGAACGATACCTGGAAACTGGATTTCCTGACCGACTTCCCGGATCATGTGATCACGGTTTATAACCGGAACGGTAAGATCGTGTTCCGTGCGGACAACTACCAGAACGATTGGGATGGTACAGGTAAAGGAAATAGCGGGTATGTGGCTTATTTTAATTTGTCGAACGGTATTTATACTTATGTGATAGAATTAGGAAATAAAGAAATATTGAAAGGCTGGCTGGAAATTCGGCGGGATATGAACCCGGGGAAATATTCCCGTTAGGTGAAATACAGGCGGGAAATGCAGTGAAAAATCTCTTATGGTCCCCGAAGGCCGAGGAGATCTTTCACTGTATATAGTGGTAAAGCCGGAAGGAGTGTTAATGGAAGCTTGAATAGATCGGAAAATACAAGAGAATTATGAGATTTGTAATTGCAGGATTATTGGTGTTTGTAACGACCTGGAGCAGCTGGGGACAAAGTAATGTGTTGAGATTTACAGATTACAATATGGTACAGCCCGTGATTAATCCGGCCTGTATGGGCATAAACGGAGGAGTGAACGGCTTGTTGCTGTATCGTAGCCGTTTCGAGAAATCGGATTATTGGCCTTCTACCGGCGTGTTCAATCTGAATTCTATGATCGAGAATAAAAATCTCGGCGGTGGGATCAATCTGGTTTTTGATAAATATGGTCCCTATGAAAAACTGAATGCTTATTTGGCCGGTACTTACCGATTGAAAGTAAATGAAGGTAAGTATCTGTTTTTCGGATTGCAGGCCGGTATCAATTACGTGACTAATAGCGGGGATTATAAGAAATATGATGAAGCGGAAGTGATTTTCAACGATAATTATAGTCAGCCTAATTTCGGTTTCGGGTTACATTTTCAGGCCGACCGTTATTTCTTCGGAGTGTCTATACCTGAATTCCGCTACAATACGATCGATGAAGAGGGGAATAAGGTGAATTCGATGATGTCGGATATGCTGAAGATGTTCGCTTACGGAGGGTATCGTTTCAAGGTGGGAAAGAATGTGGATTTCGAACCGTATTCTTATCTGACCTATTCCGGAGAAGAGAGTGCTACCTGGGATTTGGGGTTACGGATGATTTATCGGGATTGTCTGATTTTCGGAGCTCAGTACCGGACAGAAGAGGCTTTTGCTGTGATGTTGCGGATAAAGCTGTTCGATGATCTTTGGCTGGGATATTCCTTTGAAGGAAATAATTCGGACATCGATAATAATTTTAATAGTGTACAGGAAATCGGCCTGACTTTCCGGTTCGGAAAGAAAGGAAAGAAATCGGGGACATCGGCTACCGAGGACCGGTTCAACGATATCAACTCGATTCGTTACTTTTAAAAAGTTTAATGGTTAAGGATACATGGGGAAAGGATTATTTTTGGTTGTATGGTTTTTAGGGATTATCCTGATGGAGGCAACTGCGCAGTCTCGTGCTGACCGTTTGTTTGAGCGGGGAGATTATATGGGAGCTTTAAAGGCTTATCAGAAAGAGCTGGAGAGTACAGGGGAGGATGGGTCGGAGAAAAGCGATTTGCTGAAGATAAGGGAGGCGAATTGCTTTTTCCACTTGAATGATGTGGTGCGGGCAGGACAGGTGTACAAAACGGTAAATCCGAATCTGATGGGTGCCGAAGATCTGACCTATTATGCGATTACACTGATTCACTCGGGGGATTATGCCCAGGCGGCCGAACAAGCCGGACTGGCAGAGGCGTTAGGAGCCGATCCGATGATTATCGAACGGTTGAGGGGGTCTTGTGCGTTTGCTAAAGAGGTGGCTAAAGAAAAGCCACTGTATACGGCGAATAAGACAAAAATCGATTTCGCCGGTTTTTCTGCCGGTGTAACTTACTATAAAGGCCGGAGCGTGATTCTGGCAGCACCGGGGACTGGAGAAGGGGCGGTGACTGATACCCGGGGATATAAGGTGACCCGGCTTTACAATGCAGTATTTACCGGTGACGGCACCAGTGGGCGACTGATTCCCTTTGCCGATGAACTGGCCGATAAGTATCATATCGGTGCAGTGACTTTTACGAAAGATTACAAACGGATTTATTATACCCGTACAATTCTGAAAAAAGACGGGTCCAGTATACTCAAGCTGATGACGGCCGTAGAGGCAAATGGAAAGTGGGAACAGGTACAGGAATTGAATATCAACTCCGATGACTATTCTTGTGCCCATCCTTGTTTGTATAGGGATTCGTTGTTGTTCTTCGTTTCCGATATGCCGGGAGGAGTCGGGGGAAAGGATATTTATATGACTACGGTACAGGGACCGGAATGCGGGGATATCGTGAATCTGGGCGAACAGGTCAATACAGCGTTCGACGAACTGTTTCCTTTTGTAGCCGGAGACGGGAAACTTTATTTCGCCTCCAACGGACATGTCGGCCTTGGCGGATTGGATGTGTTTGTGGCGGAGCGGCAGCCTGGCGGGAGTTGGGGTGAACCCCGGAATATGGGACGTCAGATCAACTCTTCGATGGATGATTTTGCTCTCGTTTTCCGGGATACCACTTGCTCTGACGGCTATGTGTCCACTAACCGGGGAGGGACCGGATATAATGATTTCCTGTTTTCCCTGAGACGATTGAAGGATGCCGAAGTGCCCGAGCGGATATTGGCTCGAAAGAAGAAAAATGAAGCTGTAACGGACCGGTCTATGCCGGTGGAAAAAACACAGCAGATGGTGGCCGATCAGGATATGTTTACCGTAGATTACCGATATGCGATTCAGATCGGTGCTTTCCGTAATCCGGTGCCACGGGTATTTTTCGAACATTTCAACAATGTAAAAGTATACCTTGGGTTCGACAATGTGTATCGCTATACGGTGGGAGAATATCCGGAGGAACAATTGGCACAAAGTGAGTTACCGGTAGTACAACAGGTCGTTCCCGATGCTTTTGTCATGAATGTGAAGCGATATGTGGCTCAAAAAAAGATTCAGCATGATGTGCAGGGAGATGATATCGGGGACGATGAATTATTACTCCGGCGGTTGAGAAATTATGAACGGGCGAAGCAGCAACAGCCGGAGTTGCCTGTCGAGCCGACTCACCGTTTTTTGGATAAACCCCGGACACAGGAAAGTCCGACCGGGGCAGTGGGATATACCATTGTGCTGATGTCGGCCGACGAGGTGTTCGACCCTTCTGAGTTCGAAGGAATAACCGATATAGATGTCTATGCCGTTCAGAAAGGGAAATATATGTATTGTACCGGTATGTATGCTACGGTCGACGAGGCGAACCGGCAACTGAACGTTATCCGGAGGAAGGGGTTTAAGGAAGCTTATGTCTTGCGGAAAAAATCAGGGGTATTTTATAGCGAATCGGAACCTGCACCCAAAACAGCCGTTCCTAAAAAAAGAAATTCGGAAGAACTGAAAAAGATCCTGAATTTTTGACAGCTTAAAAACATTTGTAACTTTGTCTGTTGTCACATCGTTGTAAATGAACTATGATTGCATCAGAATTGATATCGAATGTTGTGCCGGTGCTCAAACCCGAAGATACCTGCTTGCAGGCACTCAACTGGATGGAACTTTTCCGGGTGTCCCATCTGCCTATGGGGCAGGGAAAGACGTATCTGGGCCTCGTGGATGATGAGATGATCTATGCTCACGGCGACATGAACGATCGGCTGGATGTGTTGCAGATACCGGTGGAAGGTACCTTCGTTTATGAAAATTATCATATTTATGATGTTATCTGTCTGGCGGCTGGAAGTTTGTTGTCTGTGGTACCCGTACTCGACCGGAAAAATAATTTTGTCGGTTCGATTACCTTGACCGATATTCTCCGGCATTTGGACACTTTGCTATGTGTAGACCAGCCGGGAGGTATTCTGGTGCTCGAAGTCAACCGCATCGATTATTCATTGGCCGAAGTTGCGCAGATTGTAGAATATAACGAAGCCAGGGTGTTGAGTTGTTACGTGTCGGGAAACCGCGATTCCCAGCAACTGCAGATCACCTTGAAGATAAATACACTGAATGTAGATCCGATCCTGGATACTTTTATCCGGTACGGATATACCGTTAAAAATAGTTTCGTCACAGGCGAGGAAGAACAGGATAGTCTGAGGGAGCGCTATGGATTATTGATGAAGTATTTAGAGTTATAGAGTTGCTGAGTTATAGAGTTACTGAGTTTAAAAAGTTAGCAACTCAGCAACTCAGCAACTCAGCAACTTAGTAACTCAGTAACTCAGCAACTTTTTTCTATCTTTGTCTGTTGAATGAAGGAGGATCGATTTATGACCGTAGCAATTTATGGCAGAAGTATAGAACCGGAATTTTTTCCTTACCTGAAACGTCTGGTCGAAGGACTGGAGAGGAAAGGAGTGGGGATGGTGTGTGAAGAAAAATTCGCTGCGCTGTTGAGTGGAAACTACGGTTACGAACCGAAATTTTTGAATTGTTTCGGCAGATGTACCTTGATAAAAGAGGAGGTTGAATTACTGCTGAGCGTCGGTGGGGACGGTACTTTTCTGGATTCGGTGATTTATGTGAAAGATAGTGGGGTACCTGTATTGGGGGTAAATAGCGGACATCTGGGGTTTTTAGCAAATGTACCCGTGGAGGAGATAGAAGATGCTGTCGATTTTATCGCTGCCGGGAAGTATGAGGTGGAACAGCGGGATATGTTGCAGCTTGAAGTGGAAGGACAACGGATAATGGATTTCGATTATGCCCTGAATGAAGTGGGAGTTTTGAAAGCTGCTACTTCTTCTTTATTGAAGATACATGCCTATATCGGAGAGAATTATCTTACGACCTATTGGGCCGACGGATTGGTGGTGGCTACTCCGACGGGGTCTACGGCTTATTCCCTGAGTGGTGGAGGACCGATTGTGAGTCCCGAATGCCGGAATATTATTCTGACTCCGATCTGTCCGCATAATTTGACGATTCGTCCGTTGGTGGTACCGAATACAGCTGAAGTGAGGCTGAAAGTGGAGGGGCGTTCCGGCGAATATGTGTTGTGCATGGACTCCCGGATCCGGAAGATGACGGACGGACAGGAATTGAAAATTTGTACCGGAAACCAAAAAATCAATGTGGTGAAACTACCCCGGCATAATTATTACGATACCTTGAGGAATAAGCTGATGTGGGGGGAAGACAGACGCAACGGAATGAAAGACTAGAGTGAAAAATCGGAAATGGAAGTAGATAAAAAGGTGCTATACGATAGGACAGAACAAAGGGAGTTGCCGGAACGATTCCGGCTATGTTATTGTTTCTTAGCATTTGTTACCCGATTTTTTA
>ENA-UOJD01002721-UOJD01002721.1-human-gut-metagenome-genome-assembly--contig:-P48-NODE-2721-length-14144-cov-7.846121_pt1 | contig 14144 bp, 9 predicted proteins | sample MGYA00242342_ERZ723889 | MGnify/ENA metagenome assembly ERZ723889
TTTTTATATCAAATTTACTACTCTTATTATCAGAAACATTAACGCTTTCATCTTTTTTATTTAACTTATTTTTATTATCTTTACCTTTTACATTACCAGAATTTCTTGATACATTTCTTCTTTTTTGGGTATTTTGCATATTACACTCTCCTTAAACTAAACAATCATAAAGTCAATTTCTTTTAATTTTATGTCTGCCCTTATAAGTTTAACTTTTAATTTATCGCCTATTTTAAAAGTTTTTCCTGTTTCTTTTCCAAGAAGTCTATGTTTTTTATCATCATATATATAATAATCCAAATCATTAATATTGTCAAATGAAATTAAACCCTCAACTGTATTTTCAAGTCTTACAAATATTCCAAAAGATGTTACATTTGAAATTACAGCTTCAAATTCATCACCAACAAATTTACTCATATATATACATTTATATAAATCATCAAAATCTCTTTCTATTAAAGTTGCATTTTTTTCAGTTTCACTAGATGTTTTTGAATACTCTATAGCTTGAGTAGCATATTTAGCTATCTTTTTATCACTTAAAACATATCCACTTTCGATATAATCAGATATTACTCTATGAATAAACAAATCAGGATATCTTCTAATAGGTGAAGTAAAGTGACAATAATATTTTGCAGCAAGACCAAAATGTCCTAAACATTCTTCAGAATATTTTGCAATCTTTAATGTCCTTAACATATAACTTGAAATAATTCTTTTTTCTTCCTCATCTTCAATATTATCAATTAAAGTAGATAAAGTCTTTGGATGTATATTTTTTATTCCTTTTAATTTAAGTTTATATGAACTTAGTATCTCATTTAACTCTCTTAATTTTTCTTCATCTGGCTTTTCATGAATACGATAAATAAATGGAATATCTAGGAAATAAAATTTCTCAGCAATTTGCATATTTGCAGCAAGCATAAATTCCTCTATTATTTTATTTGCAATTGTAATCTCATATGGTTTTATATCAACAACTTTTTTATTTTCATCTAACACAACTTTGGTCTCAGGTATATCAAAATCTATACTTCCACTTTGTTTTCTTTTTTTATTTAAAATAACAGCAAGTTCTTTCATAAGCATAATATCATCTATATAGTCTCTATATTCTCTTAATACCTCTTCGTCTTCACCACATATAACTTTATATACCTTATCATATGACATTTTTTTGGTAACACGTATAACAGACTTAAAAACATTGCTTTCTATAACATTACCATCTTTGTCAAATAAAATATCAATTGCAAGAGTTAGTCTTCTTACTCCTTGATTTAAACTACAAATTCCATTTGAAAGTTTTTTTGGTAACATAGGAATAACAGTACCAGGAATATATATGCTAGTTCCTCTATATATTGCTTCCTTATTTAAAAAAGTTCCTTCTTTTACATAATTAGAAACATCTGCTATATAAACAGATAAAAGATATCCATCGTTTTTCTTTTTTACCTGAACAGCATCATCAAGATCCATTGCATCACTAGCATCTATTGTATATACTTTTTCTTTTGTCCTATCAACTCTATTTATTGTATCATTATCAGTTACTTTGGAAGGAATTTGCCTTAACTCTTCCCTAATTTGTGATGAAAATTCTTTCATATCCTCTAACCCATAAGATATACTTAAGGCTTTAATTTCTGACTTTTCATCTTTACCACTTGCTATAGTTCTTAATATTTTTCCTTCAGCCCTAGTATCACTAGTAGCATATTTAGTTATTTCTACTTCTACAATTTGTCCATTAATACGTCCAATTGATTCCTTTTTAGGTATATATATATCAGGTATTTTTTTATCAATTGGTTCCACAAATCCAAAATTATTATTCTTTATAAATCTACCAATTACATTAACGGTATTTCTTTTTAGTATTTTTATTACTTTACCTTCTCTTCTATGATTAGAATCTAAAATTTGCTTAACCAATATTTCATCATTATTTATAGCGCCAAGAGAATTTTTTGAAGATATGTATATATCTTCTCCTTTATTAGCAATACCAAAACCAAATCTTTCTGACTTTGACTCAAATACACATTTTATAACATCCGTATTATCAACAGGAACATATCTTTTACTTTCATCTAAATATATAATTCCTTCAACTTCTAATTCATCAAGTATTTCATCTAATATACCTATATCATTTTTTGGAATATTAAAAAAACTGCAAATTTGTTTTTTAGTCATTAGTTTATATTCTTTATTTGAAAAAAAGGAAGTCAACGCTTCCTTTCTTCTTAAATAATCTCTATTATTTATATCAATTTTTTTCATATCTTTTTCCTTATTTAATTATTGCAACCGTAGTGACAAAACATAACACGCAAAATAATATTGCAAGGCCTACAGTCCATTTAGATAATACACCATCTAAAGTTTTTGATTTATTTGAGCCATAAAAAGTATTTGCTCCAGTTAAAACTGATTGTGAATCTTTGCTATTTTGCATCATTACAACTATTGTAAGAATTATACCAACTACTACAGTAGCTATTGAAAGTGTCCAATCTATCCATCCCATTTTGTATTTCCCCCTAAAAATTTCTCTAATACAACAATTATAGCATAAAAATATATAAAAGACAAGTAATTAGAAAAATGTTTTGTTTAAAAATTATATTTATTGATTACTTATTTGAAATAAATTTTCTATTTTATATAATTTAACTTTTTATTGTATATCACAAATAAAAAAATAAACCTATAGGAACAGACACTCTTTTTTCGTGTCCACCCTATAGGGTACATTTTAAAAATTACTATCATTTTTTGTTTTTAATCTTTTCTTGATCCAAATAGTTGTAATAATCTTAAGAAAATATTAATAAAATCAAGATATAATTGCATAGCGCAATATATGGCTAACTTGTCATTACTTCCATTTACACTTTCTGCAAGTTGTCTTACTTTTTGCATATCCCACGCTGTAATTCCAAAAAATACAATTAAAATTACCCAGTCTACAGCAATGTCAACTACTGAATTTCCTATAAATAAGTTAATTAAGCTTATTATTACTCCTACAATCAATGTTACCAATAAAATATTACCTATTTTATTTAAATCTCTGTTTGTCACCTTACCATAAAAAGCACAAATTCCAAAGATAGCAGCTGCTGCAAAGAAAATGATTACAATTGAAGATAAATTATACACATAAAAAATTGTGGACAAAGTTACTCCATTTAATATAGCGTACACAAAAAATAGCACACCTACCACACTTGGTGGCATTTTTTTTAAAAGTAGTGAAAACACTATAACAACAACTACTTCAACAATTAATAAGACTGGCCATATTTCAATAAAATTAATTGTAAAACCTGTAGCATAGGAAAATACAGATACAAATGCCGTAGCAAGTAATCCTAAAAACATCCATAAAAAAGTCTTAGTGTATATGTCTTTATGTACATCCACATTTTGAACAGGATTGATATTCTCTTCCATAAAATTCCTCCTTATATTTATTATAACATTCATTCTATTACTTTTATTCAAATTTGTCAATAGCCAGAAAAAAGTAGCCAAGATTTTATTCTTAGCTACTTTAATGCTACTAAATTACTTTCTTAAATTTAATTTTGAAATTAAATCTCTATATCTTTCAACATCTTTAGACTCAAGATATCTAAGTAATCTTTTTCTCTTACCAACCATAATTAAAAGTCCACGTCTAGAATGATTATCTTTTTTATGCACTTTCAAATGTTCAGTAAGTTCATTAATTCTTTCTGTTAATAGAGCTACTTGAACTTCTACAGAACCTGTATCTTTATCAGCTCTTGCATAACTTTTTAGAATTTCAGATTTTCTTTCTTTAGTCATTTTTTCTCCTCCTTCTTATTATCACTTGCCTATAACTAAGAAACAGTACGAGGATACTAATTTCCGAGTAATAGGTGAATTTTATATAAATGGATAAACCAATTATATCAAATTATTTTCCAGCAATATATGGATATGGATTAGTAGGTACTCCATTAAATCTCACTTCAAAATGTAAGTGAGGTCCAGTAGTATAACCTGTCATACCAATTTTTGCAATCATTTGACCTTCTGTTACCTGCTGTCCAACTGAAACTAGAAGTTCACTACAATGGGCGTAATATGTTGTCATACCATTTCCATGATCAATTTTTAGGTGAAGTCCATATCCACTACCCCATCCAGCAAATGTAACTGTTCCTGTTTTATATGCATATATTGCAGTACCAATAGCTCCTCCTAAGTCTATACCAGTATGTCCAGAATATCCCATATATTGGCAGTTTATTCTTCTGTTAACTGTAGGCCATACACCTCCACCAGTTGCTTGGACAGAAGTTGCACCTATAGTTTCTGCTTTCTGCACATTAGAAGAATTATTTGTACTTTTAGTAGTCTTGGTAGAAATTGTTGCTTTTGGAGTTTCAACTGGTTTGTTCCTATCTACTATATCTTTTAAAATACTGTCTGCCCTCTCAATAGTAGTAATTTCTCCCTTTTCTTCTACTTTTTCTTCTTTTACTTCTACATTTAATTTTGATACTTCAGCTTTTAAATTTTCTGCATACTTATTAGCATCATCTTTTGTATCAAATTTCATTTTATTATCACCGTCAACAGCCACTTCATAAACTGTATATTCGGTTTTCATTTCAGCTCTTAAATTTGTATAAACATTTTGTTTAGCAATAAGTGAATCTCTTGTATAACTTGTTTCAAAAGTAGGTTCACTATCTAGATAAACTTTTACATCGGAATCAACATTTTGTTTCTCGGTAACCAAGTCATTATACACTTCATCAAATTGCTGTTCTGATGAAAAGTACCCAACAAATTTATCACCTATATAAGCTTTAACTGTTGGTTTATATGTATTTAATACAGTTACTAAAACAGCACTAAATATTAGAACTAAAGCTAGTATTGTAAAAAATACAAATCTTAGTGTACCAAGCACACTTCTTTTTTCCATAACTTTATTTTACACCTTCCTTTTTAGGCCGACTTAATTTATTATAGCATAAAATGCAAAATCTGTCAAATTTTAAGTTTACTGTTACAAAATTATACCTCTAAAAATCTAATTTCATTGTAGCATATAGTATATTATATGTCAATAATATTACAATGATTTTACAAAGCAACTTAAACCCAGATAATATACCAAAAATTAAGGCAGAAAAAACAGGATGAAATCATAATTATGATTTTCACCCTGCTTTTGCTCCAAAGATTATTTGTGATTTTTTATAATGTTTCTTAATTCATCACCAGAAATAGTTTCCTCCTCACTTAATCTCATTGCAACAGTATTTAAAAGTTCCCTATTTTCTTCCAAAATCTTTTCACAAATTTCATAACATTTGTCAATAATCTTTTTTATCTCCATATTTACTGGATTATTAAAATCATTTGCAACTGAAATAACTTCATTGTCACTAAGATATATTGGACCAATACACTCGCTCATTCCATACTTAGTAACCATTAAAGTAGCTATACTAGTTGCTTTTTCCAAATCATTTGCTGCTCCAGTAGATATGTCGTTTAAAACGAGTTTTTCTGCTGCACGGCCTGCAAGAAGTGTAGATATTTTCTTAATGCAATATTCTTTTGAGATATAGTTAATATCATCATCGTTTCCTTCATACATGGTATATCCGCCTATTTTTCCTCTTGAAACGATTGATACTTCTATTACATTAGAACTATCACCAATTAATGAACTTACTAATGCATGGCCTGCTTCATGATAAGATACCAATTTTCTTACTTTTGGAGAAATAACTCTATCATTTTGAAATACACCAATAAGCTGCTTTCTTAAAGCTTCATCAAAATCTGCTTGATCAACTTTAGTATGCTCATTTCTCACTGCAATAATTGCAGCCTCATTTGAAATGTTAGCAAGTTCTGCTCCACTATATCCTGCTGTTTTTGCAGCAATGGCCTTCAAATCAACATCACAATTAACAGTAAGATTTTTAGTATGTATTTTCAAAATAGCTTCTCTTCCATGTAAATCAGGTTTAGGAATATAAATTTTCCTATCAAATCTACCAGGTCTTAACAATGCTGGATCAAGACATTCTTCCCTATTAGTTGCTGCAATAACAATAACATTATCATCGTTAAATCCATCCATTTCAACCAATAACTGATTTAATGTTTGTTCAGAATAATTATATTTTCCACCTCGTTTTAAGCCAATTGAATCAATTTCATCGATAAATATAACACTTGGAGCGTTTTTTCTAGCTTTTTTAAAAAGCCCCCTCACTCTAGAAGCTCCCAGTCCAACAAACATTTCTTCAAATTCAGAACCATTCATATTAAAGAAAGACACTCCTGCTTCACCAGCTAGTGCTCTAGCAAGTAAAGTCTTTCCTGTTCCAGGCTCTCCACTAAAAAGTATACCCTTTGGAATCTTAGCACCAATTTCTTTATATTTTTTAGGATTTTTAAGAAAATCCACCACTTCAGTTAATTCTTTTTTCTGAGATTCAATTCCAGCGACATCATCAAATTTAATAGCATTCTTCTTTGAATCATCAAATTTTTTCGAATTACCCTTAATATACTTTGAAAATGTTGATCTAAAAATCATAACAAATAAAAGTATGTATAACAAATTCATAACAATACTAAATATCGTAGTTACAACTTTTAAAAAAGCTGCTCTACTATTTATTACGTTAAATTCAATATGGTTTCCATCCTTTTCATTTTCAGTAATAAGTTCAGTAATCATATCAACTGAAGGAATAACAACGCTTTTCTTTACATCATCACCTTTTACAACTACTTCAGCTTTAGCTTCAGTAACATCAAGGTTAAGTTTTTCTATTTTACCATCTTCAATATACGATACTAACTGAGTATAGCTAATATCTTCATTTTTTGGTAAATTAAGAAAAACTATAGCTCCGATAAATAATATAGTGATAAAAACAAAAATTATGATATTATTCCTCTTTGAATTTTCTCTTCCATTTAATTTTCTCATAAATTAACTCCTCTTATTAAAAATAGTAGTATTCCTATTATTTAATTTTAAATAAATAGAAAACATATTTAAACTTGCTATAGCATTATACATCGCGTTACATTTTTTGTCAACTAAAGTGCTAATTTTTCTACTTATTTAGCTATGTTACCACTTTTATTTACATTTATTTTTTATAATTCTATTGCTTTTTGAATATACATATTGTATAATATATTTAATTACTATTTGAGAGGAGGAAAATCATGTTTGGTTTACCACTTTGGGCAATTTGGTTGATTTTATGTGGAACTTTCTTACTTATAGAAATTTTCAATATTTCATTTTTACTGATCTGGCCCGGAATTGGATCATTTTTTGCATTTATAGCTTCTGTTTTAGGCGCACCTATTGAAATACAAATTGCAGTCTTTGCGATAAGCACAACTATAATGATAATATTTATGAAGCCCCTAACTAAAAAGTTATTTAAAAATAAAGACAGCACAAAAATGAATAATGATGCAATGATAGGAAAAAAAGGTGTTGTTATAAAAGAAATTAATTCAACAGAGGATGTCGGTCAAGTAAAAGTAGCTGGTGAATTATGGTCAGCTATCACTCTTAATGATGAAAAAATTAAAATTAATGAAATTGTTAAGGTTACAAAAGTTGATGGAGTAAAACTTGTTGTAACAAAAATTAATGAAAATGTATAGGAGGAAATTTTATGGAAATATTTTTTATAATAGTAATTGTTTTAGTTTTAATTGTAGCTTTTGCATCAATTAAAGTAGTAAGACAATCAGAAGTTAGAATAGTTGAACGTTTAGGTAAATATCATAATACTGCTGAAGCTGGACTTAATTTTATTTTACCGTTTGTTGATAAAATTAGAGCTGTTGTTAGTCTAAAACAACAAACAATGGATGTAACACCACAAAGTGTTATTACAAAGGATAATGTTACAATTACAATTGATACAGTTGTTTTCTATCAAATAACAGATCCTGTTAAAGCAGTTTATGAAATAGAAAGTTTACAAAAAGGTATTGCATATATTGCAATTACAACAATTCGTGATATTGTTGGTAAAATGGATTTAGATAGTACATTCTCTTCAAGGGATTCAATAAATAACCAACTAAGACAAACACTTGATGAAGCTACAGATAGATGGGGATGTAAAGTTGACAGAGTTGAAATTAAAGATATAAAACCTCCAACAGATATTCGTGATGCCATGGAAAAACAAATGAATGCAGAAAGAAATAAAAGAGCTATTATTCTTGAAGCTGAAGGTAAACGTCAAGCTGACATCACACTTGCAGAGGGTAAAAAGCAATCAACAATTCTTGAAGCTGAAGCAGAAAGAGAATCTAGTATAAGAAGAGCTCAAGGTGTAAGAGAATCTAAAATACTAGAAGCTGAAGGTAATGCTGAGGCAATAAAAAAAGTTGCTGACGCAAAGGCACAAGAAATTTCACAAGTTTATGGAGCTATAATGAGTGCAAAACCAGATGATAAACTTGTTGCAATCAAGTCTCTAGAAACTCTTGAAAAAGTTGCTGATGGAAAATCTAATAAAGTATTTATTCCTTTTGACACAACAAAATCACTTGGTGCACTTGGAGCTTTAACTGAAGTTGTAAAAGAAAGTAAATCTAATAAATAATAAATATAGTTAATGGTCACTAGAAAATCTAGTGACCATATTTTATATTCATCTATATAATTTCTTGTACTCAATAAATTTACAAATATCTCCTAACTCTAATTTGATATTATTATTAACACTCTTTTTTATATTAATTATTTAACTTTTACATTATCGCTTCCAAAAGTTATACTTAGTTTATTTAAAACATCATCATTTAAGTTTAGAGAATATTTATCATTTAATACTTTAATCCTATTTGTACCTTCATAGAATAAATTGACTTTGGCATTACCGCTATTTTCCTTTGCAATATCATTTATTACATTAAGTACAACACCTTCTAAGTCAAGTTTATCTTTGGGTATTCTTATATATACCTTTCTTTTTTCCTCCATTTTTTTATTTGATATATCTTCTATATAATTTACTAATATCTTTGGTTTTTCTCCCTCTTTAATATTTACCTTACCAGTTACCTTTACAACCATGTCTGTTTTTATCAAATCATAAAATTTATTAAAAACTTTCGGAAAAATAACTAGCTCAACACTGCCATACATATCTTCAAGAACAGTAAACATCATTTGATTGCCAGATTTAGTATTAAGTAACTTAGATGAAGTTATTATTCCACATAAACTAACAGTTTTATTATCGAAATCCTCTTTTTTTGTTTTACTATTCTCATCAATATCTTCATTGCTATTTAAATCTATTGTACTGACTGTTGAATTTTTTTTGATATATTCTTTATATTCATCTAGCGGATGACCAGATACGTACATTCCCAACATTTCTTTTTCCATATTAAGCAAATCTTTATTTGTAGGCTTTCTTGATGATTTAGCTATTACAATTTTTGCGTGTGCATCATCAGATACAACATCAAAAAAGTTCATTTGATTAATATAGTTTTTCTTTTTTGTTTCATTTATATTATCAACTATTGTCTCGTAACTGTCTAAAATATCAAACCTTGTACTTTCTTTTTCTATTTCATCAAAACATCCAGCTTTTATTAAACTTTCAATACACTTCTTATTTACTGTATCTCCTGAAACTCTCTCACAAAAATCAATAAAACTTAAAAATTTACCATTTATTTTTCTATCTTTTATAATTTCACAAATAGCATTATTTCCTACATTTTTAATTGATGATAATGCAAATCTAATTTTGTTATTTATAACTGCAAATTTTAAATAACTTTCATTAATATCAGGTCTTAATACTTCAATATTAAGTTTTCTACACTCCTCTATATATAAAGGAATTTTATCAAGATTACCAAGGAAACTATTCATAGTAGCAGCCATAAATTCATGTGGAAAATGTGCTTTTAAATATGCTGTTTGATAAGCAACCACTGCATAACATGCTGCATGAGATTTATTAAATGCATATTTAGCAAACTCAGCCATTTCATCAAATATTTTATTTGCACTTTCCTCATCAATATTGTTTCTTTTAGCCCCTTCAACAAAAACTTCTCTTTCCTTTGCCATTACATCAAGTTTCTTTTTTCCCATAGCACGTCTTACTAAATCAGCTCTTCCAAAACTATACCCAGCTAAATCTCTAAAAATTTGCATTACTTGTTCTTGATAAACCATACATCCATATGTATCTTTCAATATTGGTTTTAATGAATCATGAGTATAAATAACATTATCTGGATTTTCTTTATTATGTATATATCTTGGAATTTGATCCATAGGTCCAGGTCTATATAACGATATCATAACAATTATATCTTCTAAAGTATTTGGCCTTAATTCCATCATAACACGTCTAAATCCTGAACTCTCCATTTGAAATACACCTAAAGTTTTTCCTTCTGTAAGTAGCTTAAATGTATCTCTATCATCCATTTCTCCAAAATTCACATCTACACCATGTATTTTTTTTATAAGTTTTAAAGTATCACCTATTACAGTAAGAGTTCTAAGTCCTAAAAAGTCCATTTTAAGAAGTCCTAATTCCTCAAGTGTTGTCATAGTGTACTCAGTAGATATAACTCCGTCACTTTCATAAAGTGGGACATAGCTTACAACAGGCTCTTTAGTTATAACAACACCCGCAGCATGAGTAGAAGCATGTCTTGCAAGTCCTTCTGCCTTTCTAGACAAGTCAATTATTTCTTTAACTTCCATATCAGTTTCATAAAGTTCACTAAGTTCTTTATTAACTTCTAAAGCCTTATCTATAGTGATTTTTAAATCTCTTGGTATAAGTTTTGCAATCATATCAGCTTTAGCATATGGAATATCTAAAGCTCTTGCCACATCACGAATTGCAGCTCTTGCAGCCATTGTACCAAAAGTTATAATTTGTGCTACATGATCATGTCCATATTTTCTACATACATACTCTATTACTTCTTCTCTTCTTTCATAGCAAAAATCCACATCAAAATCTGGCATACTAACTCTTTCTGGATTCAAAAACCTTTCAAATATTAAATTAAATTTTAAAGGATCAATATTGGTTATTCCTATAAGATACGCAGCTATTGAACCTGCACCACTTCCACGTCCAGGGCCTACTGCAATCCCCTGTGATTTTGCATAATTAATATAATCCTGCACAATTAAAAAATAATCTATATATCCCATTTTATCTATTATTTCTATTTCATAATCAAGTCTTTTTTTTGCTTCTTGTTTTTTTTCTAATGGATATTTTTTTTCTAATCCCTCGTAACATAGCTTTTTAAAGTACTCTAAATGAGTCATATTTTCATTTATTTTAAATTCAGGCAAAATAGTTTTTCCAAATTCAAATGTTACATTACACATATCTGCTATTTTTTGTGTATTCTCGATTGCCTCAGGTAAATTTTCAAAATCACTTTGCATTTCTTCTTTAGTCTTTACGTAAAATTCATTTACTTTAAAGCTCATCCTATTAGGATCAGACATAGTGGTTCTTGTTTGTATACAAAGTAGCACCTCATGAAAATCATAATCTTCCTTATTTAAATAATGACAATCATTTGTAGCTACAAGACCAACACCAAACTCTTTAGAAAATTCAACAAGTTTGCTATTTACTAATATTTGCTCTCTTAATTTATTTCCCTGAACTTCTAAGAAAAATCTATCTTTCCCAAAAATTTCTAAATATTCTTTTACTGAATCTTTTGCTCCCTCTATATTATGATTTACAATTTTTCTTGCGACTTCACCAGCAAGACAAGCACTAAGAGCAATTATTCCTTTATTATATTTTTTTAACAAATCTTTATCAACACGTGGCTTATAATAAAATCCTTCTGTATAACCTGAAGATACTATTTTAATTAAATTCTTATAACCTTCATTATTCATTGCAAGCAAAATTAAATGGTAAGGTTCTGTATCTATTTTTCCTTGCTTATCAAATCTACTACGAGGTGCAACATATACTTCACACCCAATTATTGGCTTGATTCCCTCAGCTATACAAGTTTTATACATTTCAACTGCGCCAAACATATTACCATGATCAGTTATAGCAACAGCATTCATTCCATTTTCCTTTACTTTTTTTACTAAATCTTTTATTCTTATTGCACCATCAAGCAAACTATACTCTGTATGCACATGTAAATGCACAAAACTCATAAAATCACCACCAAACATTTCAATAAGATTATATCAAAAATAATGGTAAAAGTCTATACGTTTATTTATTATACAATATCAACTATAAAAGAAATGTGATAATGTCTTAAGTAAAGAAATGAGAAAATGTCCCAAGCACAAAAATCGCTTACTTAAATAACATAATACACATTAACAATTAACACACTCTCTCCCTTCCATATCCCAGAGTTAGTTTTGTAAAAAAGTATACAATTAGATTTATATATCGTATCGACAAAACTAGACAATAATTAGTATTATTTTTTCCTTGATTTCAAATTAAAAAAATGCTATACTAAATTAAATTTCACTGTGGGGTACACAGGTTGAGCGTTCTAACTACACTTTTTAGTGACTATCTACGAATTTAGTAGTACCTATTTTTTTCTTTTGGAATGGGAGTTATACATACTAAAATGCCAGAAATTCTAACTCAAGTTTATTTATATTTATCAAAAGATTTAAATGTCATATATAAAATAGCTATTCAAAAAAAAATTAAAATTTGTATGGCTTAGTTTTTCGTGTATTTTTTATTTTTAATTTATATTTTTTCATAATTTTTCAGATTTTTTCATATTTTTTACAAAACTAACTCAGAGGGGTGGGGTATGTTTTTTCTTAGTTTATAGAGCATTGTTATGTTGGGGAGTACCATGAGTGCATTTGCTATTGAGGAAATGCTCCAGATTATTTCTATTTTTGATATTGAGCCTATAAATACGCATAATAGAAATATTATTCTATATTTTTTTATACTTTTTTTGTTGTTGAAAAGATATTTTATTGCTATGCTTCCATAGAAGCCTGAACATGGAATTGTTGATATTGCAAATACTACTATCATAAATATGAATATGTAGTTTCCAAATGGGAGAAGTGAAAATACATAATTTGCAATTAAAGCTGGATTTTCAGTTATTGTATACATTCCACTTGCTACAAATACAATTCCTGTGAGTGTGCAAAGTAATACTGTGTCTATAAATACACTTGTTGATGATATAATTGATTGCTTTTTTATATCTTTTTCATTTACCATTACATCAAATATTGGAGAGGTTCCCATTCCTGCTTCGTTTGTGAATAGTCCTTTTGATAGTCCTGTATTCATTGCTTTTACCATTACACTTCCAAAAATTCCTCCTACACATGATTTTATATTAAAAGCTTCTTTTATTATTTTTAATATACTTGGTAATAAATTATTTCTGTAAATATACATTAAAATAATGCATGAAACAAGATAAATTATTGTTGCTATTGGTATTAATACACTGCTTATATTTGATATTCTTTTTTCATTTCCAATTAATGCGTATGCACATGGAATTACAATAATAATTCCGAGAACTACTATATTTATATTAAAATTTGATATTATACTAGATGATATTGCGTTTGATTGTATCATTGCTCCCATTCCTAGAGTTGTAAGTATAAGAAAATAACAAAATAATTTTGCAAGTAGTGGCATATGTAGCTTTTCTCCTAGTACATACATTGCTCCTCCATAATATTTTCCTTTTTTATCTTTTTTTCTGTACTTTAAAACTGCATATGTTTCTGAATCTTTTGTTGCAATTGCGAAAAAACCGGTGATAAATATCCAGAAAATACTTCATATTCCTCCTATAGTAATAGCTGCTGCTACCCCTATTATATTTCCAGTTCCAAGAGTTGAGGCTAAAACTGCCATAAGAGATTTAAATGAACTTATTCCCTCTTTTGTATTTTTTTTATCTCCTAATATCATATATTTTATACCTTGTAAAATATTCTTTTGGGGAAACTTAAGTTTAAATGAAAAATATATGTGTGTTCCCATTAAAATTATTACAAGGGGAAATCCACATACAAA
>ENA-UOJD01002724-UOJD01002724.1-human-gut-metagenome-genome-assembly--contig:-P48-NODE-2724-length-14120-cov-6.242801_pt1 | contig 14120 bp, 9 predicted proteins | sample MGYA00242342_ERZ723889 | MGnify/ENA metagenome assembly ERZ723889
CACGTTTTCTTACGGCACTTTCGGTTCCAAAAGTGCCTACCCGTGAACAGAAACGTAACAGAATATACCAGAAAAAGACAGAGTTTTGTAAGTTGACTTCCGTTTAAAACTTATATACAATAGGACGATGGAGGACCAGCAACACAGATAGAATGGATTTTTGTCAAAAAAATATGCCAAATGATAAAACCATTACTTGAATGGCAGATCCTTCCGGGAATAGGAACCCGTATTGGATTTTTAAAGGGAGAATAGGACGATGACAGATAGAAACGGGAATTTGAATGAAAATTCACGTTCCGGCAGCCGCGAAGATGGGCGGGAGCCGGTGAGACGAAATACGGCGATGAACAGCCGGGAGATTATGCTGGAAGATGAAGATTATCTGGATGAGCCGGATGAGGGCTATTTGGATGATGATTATTTCGACCGGGATATGGAAGAACGGATCCTGAGGGAAGCAGAGCTGGACATGGAAAACATACACCAGCCAGAGCGTCAGGATCAGAACCGGTGGGAAGAGCCGGAACGCCTGCCGGAGAAAGAGCCGGAGGAGACAGTCAGTCGAAAGCGCAGCCGCGCCCGTGGAAATCAGAGCGCGGGTACAGGGCGGGAGGCAGCCCATGCGGCGCCGCAGCGGGGACAGGATTCCGGAAAGACGGCATCCTGGACGGAAACCACCCCGGAAAAGGCAGCTCTGAAAGCTGAGTATAGAAAAAACGGTAAAAAGGCGGCATGGATCGCTGCCTGTACGGCGGGCATTCTGCTCGTGGCAGCCGGAGGCGTCTATGTGGGAATGTCCCAGAAATATAAGGCCCGTTTCTTTCCGAATACGCAGATCAACGGTGTTGACGCGTCCGGAAAGACAGCGGCAGAGGTGCAGGAACTGATTTCGGAAGGTGTGAATGGTTACACACTGACGATCGATGAGAGAAATAATCAGACAGAAACGATCGCCGGAACCGATATCAAGCTGCATGCGGAGTTTGACGGCAGCCTGGAAAAGATGGTAGCGGCGCAGAATCCGTTCGCATGGCTGTGGCATATGAAACAGGAAGAATATACGATCGAAACGATGGTGGCGTATGACGATGCGGCGCTGGAAAGCCAGATCCGGAATTTATCGTGTTTAGACCCGGAGAAAGCGGTAGAACCGGTCAATGCAAAGATTTCAGAGTATGTGTCCAGACAGGGATATTCGATTGAGCCCGAACAGGAAGGAACGGCAGTCGAGGCGGAGAAGCTGACACAGGCGGTAACGGGTGCGATCGAGAATCTGCAGGATCATTTATCGCTGGAGGAAGCAGATGTCTATAAGAAGCCGACGGTATTGAAAGACGATGAATCTCTGGCAGAACAGCTGGATAAGATGAATAAATACGCGAAAATGAGCGTGACATACCAGTTTGGCGATTCGACGGAGACCTTAAATGGAGATCAGATTCATGCGTGGCTGATTGCCAATGCAGACGGAAGTGTTTCGGTAGATTCCTCCAAGGTGTCGGAGTACGTGTCTGAGATGGCGAAAGCACACAATACTTCAAACAAAGCGAAAACATTGAAAACATCGTATGGTTCCACGATTCAGGTAAGCGGCGGAACGTATGGCTGGAAGATCAACCAGGCGGCAGAGACGGAAGCGCTGGCAGCGATTATTGCCTCCGGCGAGAGTACGACGCGTGAGCCGGAGTATTCCCAGAAGGCGGCGAGCCATGGGGCAAATGACTACGGCGACACTTACGTGGAGATCAACCTGACCGGACAGCACCTTTTCTTCTATAAAGAAGGAAAGCTGGTGGTAGAGTCGGATTTCGTATCTGGAAACCTGGCGAAAGGCTGGGGAACCCCGGCAGGCTCGTATCCGCTGGCATATAAGCAGAAAAATGCGGTCCTGAAGGGTGAGAATTACCGGACGCCGGTTAATTACTGGATGCCGTTCAATAATGGTATCGGTATGCATGATGCGAAGTGGAGAAGCAGTTTTGGCGGTACGATTTACAAGACGAGCGGTTCCCACGGCTGTATCAACCTGCCGCCGAGTGTTGCAAAGACGATCTTTGACAATATTTCGGCAGGAACTCCGGTGATCTGCTACAATCTGCCTGGTACGGAGAAGAGTACGACGAGCGGTACGGCAAAACCGGCGGAGACGAAGCCGGCGGAGACGAAGCCGGTAGAGACCACGGCGCCAGCAGAAACACCAGCTCCGGCAGAGACGCAGGCGCCAGCACCGGCAGAAACACAGGCACCGGGTCCGGCACCGACCACAGCGCCGACGCAGGCGGAGACGAAAGCGCCGGAGACTGCGGCACCGACCCAGGCAGGACCGGGAGGTCCTTCGGGGGATAATGGTGGAAATATTGCAGTGGGACCAGGAGCATAGGAAGAAACGGGAATAAAAATCGAGAAAAAACCTGCATAAAATGATTTACACCGAAAACATATTGTGTTATACTAAATACGTATGAGTCCGCCGGTGCTCAGTTTTTTGACGACTCCGACATAAACTTAGCATACGGTAAGAATAATTATTTTAAGGAGGAAATCACAATGATTTCAAAGGAAAAGAAAGCAGCTATTATCGAACAGTACGGAAGAAAAGCAGGCGATACAGGTTCACCGGAGGTTCAGATCGCAATTCTGACCGCTAGAATCGCTGAGCTTACAGAGCATTTAAAATCCAATCAGAAGGATCATCATTCCCGCCGCGGACTTCTGAAGATGGTAGGACAGAGACGTGGTCTTCTGGATTACTTAAAGAAATCCGATCTGGAAGGATACCGTGCACTGATCGAGAAGTTAGGCATCAGAAAGTAATTAAGATTAAAACGTATAGGGTGGAGCAATCCACCCTAGTTGTTTATGTAGAAGAAAAGTCCGAGACCGCTGCTGTACCCGTAAAGCAGAAAAACATATTTGCGGGCAGAGCAGTAGTTTCGGTATTACTTTTCACAGAAAGGCACTTTTGGAACCGAAAGCGGCGTATGAGAATGTGAAGGTTCTTCTGCAAAACAAGATGAAAGGAGATATGAGATGTACAAGAGTTTTTCGATGGAACTGGCTGGCAGAACTTTAACAGTGGATGTTGGCCGTGTAGCAGCTCAGGCAAATGGTGCTGCATTTATGCATTATGGAGATACAACCGTATTATCAACCGCGACAGCTTCTGACAAGCCGCGTGACGGTATTGATTTCTTCCCGTTAAGCGTTGAGTTTGAGGAGAAGATGTATTCGGTCGGAAAGATTCCGGGCGGATTTAACAAGAGAGAGGGAAAGGCATCTGAGAACGCAGTTCTGACTGCACGTGTTATCGACCGTCCGATGCGTCCGCTGTTCCCGAAGGATTACCGTAACGATGTTACCTTAAATAACCTCGTATTATCCGTTGACCAGGACTGCAGCCCGGAGTATACCGCGATGTTAGGTTCTGCAATCGCAACCTGCATTTCCGATATCCCGTTTGATGGTCCGTGTGCGACCACCCAGATCGGCATGATCGACGGCGAGTTTATCGTAAACCCGACCAACGCACAGAAGAAAGTATCTGATATGGCTCTGACCGTTGCTTCCACCCGCGAGAAGGTTATCATGATCGAGGCTGGTGCAAAGGAAGTTCCGGAGAACATCATGATCGACGCGATCTTCAAGGCACACGAAGTAAACCAGGAGATCATCAAATTCATCGACACCATCGTAGCAGAGTGCGGCAAGCCGAAACATTCCTACGAGAGCTGTGCAGTTCCGGAAGAGCTGTTTGCAGCGATTCGTGAGCTGGTTCCGCAGGAAGAGATGGAAGAGGCTGTATTTACAGACGAGAAACAGAAGAGAGAAGAGAATATCCGCGCAATCACCGAGCGCCTGGAAGAGGCATTCGCTGATAACGAGGAGTGGCTGGCTGTTCTGGGTGAGGCTGTATATCAGTACCAGAAGAAGACTGTCCGCAAGATGATCCTCAAAGATCACAAGCGTCCGGATGGCCGCGGTATCACCGAGATCCGTCCGCTGGCAGCAGAGATCGACATTCTGCCGCGTGTACACGGTTCCGGTATGTTCACCCGTGGACAGACACAGATTTTAAATATCTGTACACTGGCTCCGCTGTCCGAGGCACAGAAGATCGACGGACTGGATGAGAACGAGACATCCAAGAGATATATGCACCATTACAACTTCCCGTCCTACTCCGTAGGCGAAACCAAACCGTCCAGAGGACCGGGACGCCGTGAGATCGGTCATGGTGCGTTGGCGGAGCGTGCGCTTGTGCCGGTACTTCCGACTGCGGAAGAGTTCCCGTATGCAATCCGTACCGTATCTGAGACGATGGAATCCAATGGTTCTACCTCCCAGGCAAGTATCTGTGCATCCACTCTGTCCCTGATGGCAGCAGGTGTACCGATCAAAGCTCCGGTAGCTGGTATTTCCTGCGGTCTGGTAACAGGCGACACCGATGATGATTACATCGTTCTGACCGATATCCAGGGTCTGGAAGACTTCTTCGGCGATATGGACTTCAAGGTAGGCGGCACTCACAAGGGTATTACTTCCATCCAGATGGATATCAAGATCCACGGTCTGACCCGCCCGATCATCGAGGAGGCAATCGCTAAGACGAGAGAGGCAAGACTCTACATCCTGGATGAAGTTATGGCGCCGGTTATCTCCGAGCCGAGAAAGACCGTCAGCCAGTATGCTCCGAAGATCGTTCAGATCTCCATCGATCCGCAGAAGATCGGCGACGTAGTCGGCAAACAGGGCAAGGTAATCAACAAGATCATCGAGCAGACCGGCGTTAAGATCGATATCGAGGACGATGGCAGCGTAGCTGTATGCGGCACCGATCAGGCAATGATCGACAAGGCAGTTTCCATCATCAAGGGCATCGTGACCGACATCGAGCCGGGGCAGATTCTGACAGGTACCGTTGTCCGTATCATGAATTTTGGTGCATTCGTAGAGCTGGCTCCGAACAAAGATGGTATGGTTCATATTTCCAAGCTTTCGGACAAGCGCGTAGCGAAGGTAGAGGATGTTGTCAACATCGGCGATGAAGTTACTGTAAAGGTAATCGAGGTCGATAAGATGGGTCGTATCAACCTGAGCATGAAACCAGGCGATCTGGCTGAAAATAAATAATAAATAGATTGCAAATGCACACGATGTGCTGCAATCATCCATCATAAAATCAATGTGCCTGCATCACTGCGGCGCAGACCAGATAAAGTAAGGAATGCTGCAAGGCAGAGAAGCGGTTCGCTTCTGCTTTGCGGTGTTCCTTTTTACTTTATAAAGAGGAAAAATATGTTAGAGGTAACAGGGATAGAAAAACGGTACCGCGGAAGGACGATCCTAAAAAATGTCTCTTTTGGGGCAAATCCAGGGGAATGCATCGGGATTGTCGGCGGAAATGGATGCGGCAAGACGACGCTGCTATCGATCCTCGCGGGGATCCGCAAGCCGGATCGGGGGAGTATTCGGATTGACGGGCAGGAGGCGCTTGGAAGACATCGTCTATTAGAAGAAAAAATCGCCTATGTGCCTCAGGAAAATCCATTGATCCCGGAGCTGACGGCATTTGATAATTACCGTCTCTGGTTCCGGGGAAAACGGCGGGAGATGGAGCGGGATCTGGAATGCGGCGTCGGTCATGTGCTGGGTGTGGACCGATTCTTGAAAACGCAGGCGGGACGGCTTTCAGGCGGAGAGAAAAAGAGGCTGAGCATCGCGGCGGCACTTTCCGGACGCGCGGATATCCTGATTCTCGATGAACCGGGGGCAGCGCTTGACCTGGAGGCAAAGGAGCAGATCCTGACTTATATCAGGAGCTATGTGAAAGCAGGGGGAACAGTTCTTTTAACGTCCCATGAGATGGGAGAGATAGGGGCGTGTACAACCCTTTATGTATTAAAGGACGGTGTGCTGGTTCCGACGGAGGCAGGGCTTTCGGCGCGGGAGCTGATACAGAGGTTTTAAGGTTACTGGGCACGTATGCGTGAACAGTAACGTTTTAGGAGTGAGAAAACAGGAGGAGGTACAAGATGGAAGAGGGAAATAATGCAAACAATACAAACAATGCAAACAATGCAAACATGTCAAGCAATTCAACCCCGCTAAACCCGGCAGAGGCAGCGGCGCAGGCGCTTACGGCCGCATCTGACACAGCGGATGGAACCAGTGCAGGCGGATCCGCTGGTGCTGGCGGCGGAATCGGTGGAAATGCTGCAGGCGGCAGTGACGGTGGCAGAACGGGCGGAAATGGTTCTGGCAGGAAGAAATGGCTCATTTCAGCCGGAGCAGCCGCAGCGGTGGTCGTGGTCGGCGGCGGTGTGATGCTCAGCCATCAGGCAGACCCGAAGGACACAGTGATCGATGCGTTCAAGAGCATTACGGCGGAAGGGCAGTTAAATCCGTCTGAGGAGATCTTTGGGACGAAAGAGCTGGAAAAACTTTTACAGAAGGGATCCGCGCAGACGGGGATGGAGTTAAGCATGACAGGTATTTCCGATGAATCCCTGAACCAGATGAGCGGTGCGGGCATCGGTCTGGATGTGAAGCGCGATGTGGACAGCGGACGGCAGCTGCTAAATCTTTCCTTGCAGTATGGCGGCGGAGAATTGGCGGACGCACAGCTTTACATGGATGATACACAGATCATGGCGGCGATTCCGGCACTTTCCAGCCGTATATTTACCCTTGATTATGTCAATGATCTGGAAGGACAGCTCATTAATTCTCCGTATGCGGCGCAGAAGCTCGAAGAGCAGGGGATTGATATTGAGGGGCTGGCAAATTATCTGGGACAGTACAAGGAAGCGCTTTCGGACGAGGAGCCGATGATGGATCTGAAAGCACTCTGGAACCGCTACAAAGAGGGAAGCAAGGCGATTGATGACCTCAAAACGGCTATGACCGTCACTAAGAATGACAAAAAAGAGTTTACGATCGACGGACAGAGCGAGAACTGCCGCGGTTACCATGTGACTCTGCCGAAGGATGCGCTGATTCGCTTTGCAAAGACGACGAGAGAATTTTTCCTGAATGATGAGACACTCAAACAGGATGTGGTGCGCTATCTGGAACTGGCAGGCGACGCAAGCAGCATCTATGCAGCGGACGGGGACGGAGAGAGCGTGGATCCGGAGGAACAGCAGAAGGAACTCTGGGCGCAGGCGGAAGCGGTGCTGGACAATCTGGTAGAGGAAATGGAAAATACCATCGGGGATGTGACGATGGATGTCTATGTGAGAAAAGACGGCAAAATGGCTGGATTTTCCTATGAGACGGATGCAACGGTTGAGGAAGAAAATGTCCGTTTTTACGGCGATGTTTCCTTTGGCGGCGGTTACAACATGCTGTCGAATGTGAATGGGGCGTTAAATATTGAGGATTCGGACGGTCAGATTATCACGGTTTCCCTGGATAAAACAGGCGCTTACGAAGCTGGAAAGAGCTGGAGTGGTCAGGTAATTGCGACCCTGCAAGGCGACGAAGAGAAATACCAGTTTATCCTGGATGGAGATTATCAGATCGCGGACGGCAGCTATGAGGTGAAGCTGGATCTGCAGAGTAACGGTGCGTCTCAGGCGTCGCTCACGGCGAATGGCGCGGTCAGCGAGCTTTCGAAGGGCGAGAGCGTCCATATCGATATGGATTCCCTGCGTCTGGAAACTACATTGTTAAATGGAAGCAGTTCTTATGTTGAATTTGCCGGTTCCTATTATGTCAACCCGCTGGAGGATGAGATCGCGCAGCCGGACGGCGTTCCATTTGATGTGCTGGCTTCCTCCGAGGAGGATTATAACCAGGTCACAACGGAGATAACAGGCAACCTGTTCGCAATTCTCCTGAAAGTCATGTCATAGGTGGCGGAAAATGCGAACATATATGATATATCTGCTGCTGACCGGAAAGCGCCTGCTCCGCCAGCTGCCGTGTTTTTTGGCAGGGCTGGCGGTGATGGTGCTGCTCGTCGGCATGGCGGCATTTTCGGCGTCTAAGGTTTTATATGGGGAAACATCTTTAAAGAAAATCGAGGTGGGCGTGGTGCTTCCGGAGGACGATGCGCTTTCGGAAAAGATAACCAAAATGATTGCCTCGCTGGATAGCGTGGAAAGTCTCTGCGACTTTTCGTATCTGGAACACGATGAAGCGTTCCAAAAGATGAAAAGCGGGGAGCTTCAAGCGGTTTTCGAGGTGCCGTCCGGCATGGCGCGCGGCATTTTGGACGGTACGAACCAGCCAGCCACGATCTGGTTTCCGGATGAGAGCGGGCTGGAAGGCGCCGTTTTCCGGGAACTGGCAGAGTCGGGCAGTTCGATGCTTGGCACTTCGCAGGCGGCGATCTACGCGGCAGATGAATATTTGAATCTCCAGGGAGTGCCGGAACAGATTTCGGTGTCTGAACAGGATTTGAACCGTATCTTTTTAAAATATGCGATGAACCGCGAGGCACTTTTCCGGAAGAAAACGGTCAGCGCTGCAGGGAATGTATCGACGGCGGTCTTTTATGGAATTTCGGGGATTGTATTTCTGATGATTCTTACCGGAATCCCGGCAGCGCCGTTTCTGGCTCCCCAGACGGAGGCGCTGGAACAGGGGCTTCGGCGCATCGGGATCCGGCGGTGGTATCCGCTTTTCTGCAAATGCTTGTGCATGACGCTTCTTCTGATGGCAGTCACGGCGGGCGGCTATGGCTGGGCGGTGCAGAAGGGATATGCGCTGGCGGGGCGGGAAGAACTGGCGGCGTGGGGGCTGACCTGCGCGGCAGTTTCGGCGTGGATTCTGCTGTTTTATGAGGTGTGCAGAAGTTCGGCAGCGGCGATTTTGACGTTGTTTGCGGTCAATGTGGTATTTCTCTTTCTGGCGGGCGGCATCATCCCGTCCGTCTTTCTGCCGGAACTGGTTCAGAAAGTCGGAAATATGACGGTGACGGCGCTCTGGATGGATGGAATCCGCTTTATCGCTTCGGGCGGGGAGACAGGGGCGGTTCCGGTGCTGTGGAAACTGGCTGCGGCGGCATTGGCATGCTTTGCACTGGCGCTTGCCGCCGGAAACAGGAGGGATTGACGGATGCGGAAGCTGGCGTGGTGGTTCTGTATGTTTGGAATGACGCTGCGGCGGGCTCTTTACCGCCCGGTGTTCCTCCTGTTTCTTCTGATCTTTCCATTGGGAATGGGCGTGCTCCATCAGGTGGAAAAACGGGATTCCGGGCGGATCGCGGTGGCGCTCTGCCCGGGAACGGATGTGTGGAATCAGGCGCTTGTAGAAAGACTGGAATCGGAAGAGAGCCGTTCATTTTTCTTTTATCCGTGCGGGACGGAGGAAGAGGCAAAGAAGGCGGTTATGACCGGACGGGCGGAGTGCGCCTACCTGTTTCCAGAGAGATTAAAAGAACGGCTGGACGAGGGGCATTATACCCGTGCGGTCCGCGTGCTGGTGTCGCCGTCCACAGTGGCAGAGAAAATTATATCAGAAAAGATATTTTCTGAACTGTTCGAGGTGTACGGGCGGGAACTGCTGGCGGACTATGGGGAAAATGGAGCGGCATTCCAGACGGTGATGGCGCGCTGCCAGACGACGGAGGCGCGGGAAAAGGCGTGCGGCGTGCTGATGGAACTCTATGAAAAATACCGCAGCAACGGAAGCACCTTTACCTTTGATTATCAGACCTTACAGGGAGGAACGGCACTGCAGACAGGGGCGATGAAGGTGGTCTTTCCGGTGCGCGGGCTGACGGCGGTTTTCCTTTTTATCATGGGGCTGTCAGCAGCTGTCATGGCGGGCGAGGATGCAGAGCGCGGGCTTTATGCGGCGGTCCGGAGCCGGGAGCGGTGGCTGCTGCAGACGGCGGAGATCGCGGCGTTTGTCTTTTTAGCATCCATTTCGGCCTATGCGGCGCTTCTGGCGTCGGGAAATGGGGCAGAGCCGCTTTTAGAGGCGGGAAAGCTGCTTTTTTATCTCTTCTTCGTAACCATGTATGCCTTTGGATGCCTGGCAGTCTGCCGGAAGCCGGGATTTCTGGCGGCGCTGATTCCGGTGTTTATCCTTGCGAGCCTCCTGCTCTGTCCGATCTTTTTTGACGCTTCAGTCTTTTTGCCGGGAGCCGCGGGTGTGCGAAAGCTGCTGCCGCCGTGGTGGTATCTGAGCGGCATTTTCGGTTCCCAAAGTGTCTACCCGTGAACAGTTACTTTTTAACAACGTTTTTTTGGATAACTTCGATAAAAAGATTGCTATTTTTTCATTCAATTATTATAATAAAAAGAGACATCCGGTATCGAGCATCAATCTGCCGGATGTTTTCATGCGAGAAAATCAGGAGAGGAGTGAACACAATGGAAAGCCGGAGTCATAAGGCGGAATCAGACGGCAGCTACCCAGAACCGAAGGCAGCGTACACATGCATTTGCAGGAATGACAGCTGCAAACAGCGGATTCCTTGTGTACACTGCCGCATCTGTGGATAAGTTTCCGGCATTCTGCCTGTGTGCAGGAGCAGGAAGGGAGCAGCCTGTCCGATTTCCAAAATGACAATATTTTGGAAGGAGACGGGAATGTTAGAAGAAGAGAAGAAAGAAGAGCTGCTGGCTCTGCTGGCCGGGAAGAAGTACCGGGAGCTGAAAAGCCAGCTGATCGAGATGAATGAGGTGGATATTGCCTCATTTATCGAAGAATTGGATTCAGAAAAGACGGTCGTTGTATTCCGTATGCTGCCGAAAGAACTGGCATCGGAGGTATTTGCCTGTCTGGAAGTCGAACAGCAGCAGCACATCATTACCAGTATCACGGATAATGAGCTGCGTGCCATCATTGACGACTTGTATGTCGATGATGCGGTCGATATGCTGGAGGAGCTGCCGGCGACGATCGTGCGGCGCGTACTTCAGAACTCCAGCCCGGATACGAGAAAACTGATCAACCAGTTCCTCAATTACCCGGAAAACAGCGCCGGAAGCGTCATGACGGCGGAGTACGTGGGACTCAAGAAAAATATGACGGTGGAGCAGGCATTTGATTATATCCGGAAATATGGCGTGGACAAGGAGACGATTTACACCTGCTACGTCATGGATGAAAAACGCCGCTTAGAGGGCGTTGTGACGGTCAAGGATCTTCTGATGAATGATTATGCGGCGCTCATGGGCGATATCATGGATCCGCATGTGATCAAGGCGTATACGACGGAAGACCAGGAAAAGGTCGTGGAGACGTTCAATGAGTACAACCTCTTGAGTTTACCGGTTGTGGACGGCGAAGACCGTCTGGTCGGCATCATCACGGTCGATGATGTCATGGATGTCATGGAGCAGGAGGCGACGGAGGACTTTGAGAAGATGGCGGCGATGCTGCCGAGTGAGAAGCCGTACCTGAAGACGGGCGTGTTCCAGCTCGCGAGAAACCGTATTCCGTGGCTGATGATCCTGATGTTGAGCAGTATGGTGACCGGCGGTATTTTGTTAAAATATGAGAATGCCTTTTCGGTAATTCCGCTTTTGGTTACGTTTATTCCGATGCTGATGGATACGGGCGGAAACTCCGGCAGCCAGGCGAGCACGATGATCATCCGTGGTATGGCGGTCGGCGAGGTAGAACCGGCGGATATTCTGAAAGTTATGTGGAAAGAGATCCGCGTGGGAATGCTCTGTGGACTTTCTCTGGCGCTTGTCAATTTCGTGCGCCTGATGATCCAGTATCCGGGGCAGGTACTCATCTGCCTGACGGTAGTTATCAGCCTGTTCTGCACGGTTATCATCGCGAAGACGATCGGATGTGTGCTTCCGATTGCGGCAAAGACGATCCATCTCGACCCGGCGATCATGGCGTCGCCGATGATCACGACGATCGTGGATGCGTGCAGCCTGATGATTTATTTCCAGCTGGCGTGCCATCTGCTGAATATGAAGGCGTGATATAAATTACCTGCCTTCTGGCCCGTGTTTTCGTACGGTCAGCGCAGTAAATGCGCAGACCTACGGAACAGTTACTTTATTTTATCATTCCAATATTTTAATTATTTCTAGGAAAGGAAAAACTGTTTGGAACATAAGCTTCCAGACAGCCGTGTGAAAAGTATGACAAAGATCAGAACCAGATACGCACCGAGCCCGACAGGCAAAATGCATGTAGGAAACTTAAGAACTGCATTATACGCATACCTGATTGCAAAACATGAGGGCGGCGATTTTATCCTGCGAATCGAGGATACCGATCAGGAGCGTTTCGTTGAAGGCGCGACCGAGATCATTTACAATACGATGCGCGATACCGGACTGAAGCATGACGAAGGTCCGGACATCGGAGGTCCGGTTGGCCCGTATGTACAGAGCGACCGTCAGAAACAGGGCATCTACATGGAATATGCGAAGAAGCTGATCGATAAAGGCGAAGCTTATTACTGTTTCTGCGATCAGGAACGCTTAAACAGCTTAAAGAGAGAAGTAAACGGCGAAGAGATCATGACCTATGATAAGCACTGCCTGCACCTTTCCAAGGAAGAGGTAGAGGCAAACTTAAAGGCAGGAAAGCCGTTTGTCATCCGTCAGAACATCCCGAACGAGGGAAAGACTACCTTCCACGATGAGATTTACGGAGATATCACCGTGGATAACTCCGAGCTGGATGATATGGTTTTAATCAAATCGGATGGATTCCCGACCTACAACTTCGCAAATGTGGTGGACGATCATTTACAGCAGATCACCCATGTAGTCCGCGGTAACGAGTACCTGTCTTCTTCACCGAAGTACAACCGTCTGTACGACGCATTCGGATGGAAGGTTCCGGTTTATGTGCACTGCCCGACCATCACGAACGAGGAGCACAAGAAGCTGAGCAAGCGAAGCGGTCATTCTTCCTATCAGGATCTGATCGATCAGGGCTTCGTTTCCGAGGCAGTTGTCAACTTCGTTGCCCTGCTTGGCTGGTCACCGGAAAATAATCAGGAGATTTTCTCCTTAGACGAACTGGTAAAAGAGTTCAACTACAAGAATATCAGCAAATCTCCGGCTGTTTTCGATATGGTAAAACTGAAATGGATGAACGGCGAGTACATCAAGGCGATGGATTTTGATAAGTTCTATGAGATGGCAGAGCCGTACATCAAGAAAGTAATCACCAAGGATCTGGATCTGAAGAAGATCGCGGCGATGGTTAAGACGAGAATCGAGATTTTCCCGGATATCGAGGGACACATCGATTTCTTTGAGACACTGCCGGAGTATGATCCGCAGATGTATGTTCACAAGAAGATGAAGACCAATCTGGAGACATCCTTAAAGGTATTAAAAGATGTTCTGCCGATTCTGGAAGCACAGGAAGATTACTCCAACGACGCCCTGTACGCGGCGCTGTCCGAGTATGTATCCAAAGAGGGCGTTAAGACCGGCTTTGTAATGTGGCCGATCCGTACCGCTGTATCCGGCAAGCAGATGACGCCGGCAGGCGCGACCGAGATCATGGAAGTGCTTGGCAAGGAAGAGTCGATCAGCCGTATCAAGAAGGGGATTGAACTTCTGGAGGCACAGCAGTAGGCTGTCGTAATCGTAGATATTCGACTTGAAGCAAGTTTTTATCTCAGTCGAGAAGACTCCCACATCTTCAGGTGGTGAGTAATAGCAAATTTGTCTCAGTGGGAGTCCATTCTCCGACTGAGATAAATGCTCCGCGAGGATGCGCAGTGATTCTGATAGGAATATGTCAGCTTTGCTGACCAGAATCACGCGCCAAGTCTCACGGACGTTCGACTTGAATCTCAGATTAAATCAGTAGGTAGTAAATAAACAACTGCTTTTCATGTATCGTAGATGCATGAAAAGCAGTGAAAAGGTGCGCTTTGTGAGAAATACATTCCAAGGCGCACTTTTCTTACATTTGTACTTGACAGATTTGCTTCAGATGCGCGGCAGAAGTATGTTTTGCACGCCAAAATGCGATTTTCGAAGCAAATATGCCGAGATATTCTTGAATTGTGTAGTAAGGAAACAGGAAATGGCATTCAGTAAAGCACAGACACAGGCAATCATGCATAAAGATGGTCCCATGATGGTTCTGGCGGGACCGGGCTCAGGGAAAACAACGGTGATCACCCATCGGGTCCAGTATCTGACGAAGGAGTACGGAATCGATCC
>ENA-UOJD01002731-UOJD01002731.1-human-gut-metagenome-genome-assembly--contig:-P48-NODE-2731-length-14062-cov-5.115871_pt1 | contig 14062 bp, 7 predicted proteins | sample MGYA00242342_ERZ723889 | MGnify/ENA metagenome assembly ERZ723889
GAGGAGAAGAAGAATAAATCAAATCAATGTGTTCTTGTTCGATGATTTTTTTTGCTGCTTTAACTGCATAGGCATACCATCCGATCCGGGCATCGGGAATGAATAAATTCAAGCGTACCCATTTGGCTAAACGTTCAACGAAAGTTTTATCCTTTTGGCCAAAAACATTGGCATTATTATGTGCATTTCTTTTTTTACCGGTTAACATCCGGTAAAGTTGGAAGGGTTGGAAAGCTTTTGTTTTATATACTTGTATGTTATCCGGAATTTCTTGGATCAGTGAAGGATCGATAGCCGGATATTCCCCGTTTTCAACAGTTAATATAACAGGTTCCCAACCGAAAAACCTCATGTATTTTACGAATTTCAGCGTCCTCTGTATAGCCGGTCCTCCGGCTGGTGGCCAATAATAAGTAACAATTAAAACTTTTTTCAATTCAGGCATTGGGTCGATTCTATATTGACGTAGCAAAGTTAAAATAATAATAATACATATCATATTCCTTTGTCTTTACAATCCTGATTTTCCAAATGAAAAAATATTCTTTACCTTTGGAAAAATTAGGAATTGGATTTATGCCTTATTTGTCATTGATCGTACCCGTATATAATCGTCCGCAAGAGGTGCAGGAATTGTTGGAAAGTCTGGCCGTTCAGGATAACCGGGATTTTGAAGTCATTATTGTCGAAGATGGTTCGACAGTGCGTTGTGATCGGATCGTGGAGCAGTATAAGTCTGCTATCAATATCGGATATTTTTATAAAGAAAATAGCGGACCTGGCTTGAGCCGGAATTATGGTGCCGAAAGAGCCGAAGGGAAATATGTGGTCTTTCTCGATTCGGATTGTATTATTCCCCGGCAATATACTCAGGTGGTATGGCAAGCTTGTCAGGAGGCCGGGGTAGATGCTTTCGGAGGGCCCGACCGGGCACACGATTCTTTTACGAATGTACAGAAAGCCATTAATTATTCGATGACCTCCTTTTTCACTACGGGAGGGATACGGGGACAAAAACAGTCGATGGAAAAATTTCATCCACGGAGTTTTAACATGGGTTTTTCCCAGGAGGTGCTGAAAGCTACCGGGGGATTCTCCGGTCTGCGTTTTGGGGAGGATATCGATATGAGTATCCGCATCATGGCTGCCGGATTTAAAACCTGTCTGTTGCCCGAGGCCTATGTTTTTCATAAACGCCGAACTTCTTTCCGAAAGTTTTTCAAGCAGGTGTATAATTCGGGTATGGCCCGAATCAATCTGTACCTTTTACACCCTCATTCTTTGAAATTGGTGCATTTTCTGCCTGCTTGTTTTGTTATCGGTTGTTTGTTGTGCTTGTTGGGAGGGATATTTTTTTCTTGGTATTGCCTGCTTCCTTTGCTCTTATTAATATTTGTCTTTTTTATCGATTCCTGGCGGTTGAATAAAAGTATAAAGGTTGCATTTTTGTCGATTGTGGCTGCTTTTATTCAGTTATTTGCCTATGGAATAGGTTTCATTCATGCTGTTTTTGTAGCTTTGATATTGAAAAGACCGGTGAAAGGCATGTTTGTGCGGAATTTCTATAAATGAAGAAAACTTCCTGCCTGATTATACTGGTTTTCAGGGACGAAGTTCCGCCGGTCAGAAATCTGTAGAATTTCACCGGCCCGGGTTTTCGGAGCTTACGAATCAGGTTTGTAAAGCCGCTCCTCTTCTTTATAAAATCCTTTTGAAATAGGCGATGGTTTCCTTTAATCCGCCTTCTAATTCAATTGCCGGCATCCAGTCCAGCTTCGATTGAGCCAGGGTGATATCCGGTTTACGTTGGGTCGGATCGTCTGAGGGGAGAGGCTGAAATACAATCTTCGATTTGGAATTTGTCAACCGCAGCACAGTTTCTGCTAACTGTAAAATTGTGAATTCACAAGGATTTCCCAAGTTTACGGGCCCGGTGAAATCATCTCCCGTATCCATCATTTTTATCATGCCTCGAATGAGGTCGTCTACATATTGGAAACTACGGGTTTGCCGGCCATTTCCGTAGATCGTGAGGTCTTTATCCTGTAGAGCCTGGACAATAAAGTTCGAAACGACGCGGCCATCCTGGGGATGCATATTCGGGCCGTATGTATTGAAGATACGGATAATCTTGATCTTTACCTTATATTGCCGGTGATAATCCATAAAAATGGTCTCTGCACAGCGTTTACCTTCGTCGTAACAGGAACGGATACCGATGGGATTTACATTTCCCCAATAATATTCAGCTTGCGGATGGATTTGCGGATCTCCGTATACCTCACTGGTCGATGCTTGCATGACCTTACACTTTACCCGATTGGCCAGCCCCAGAACATTGATGGCTCCCATAACCGACGTGTTGATGGTTCGGATAGGATCGTACTGATAATGGATGGGTGAAGCCGGACAAGCCAGATTATAAATCTCATCTACTTCTGCGTAGAAGGAATTCATGATATCGTGGCGGATGACTTCAAAATAAGGATGCTGGATAAGAGGAAGTATGTTTTCTTTATTTCCTGTGAAGTAATTGTCCAGGCAAAGAACCTCATTTCCTTCATCTAGTAGACGCTTACAAAGATGTGAACCGATAAAGCCGGCACCGCCGGTAATTAATATCCTTTTTTTCATGAAAATAGGGTTAAAAAAAAACAGGAAGAGTCGTACTCACTCCTCCTGTTTTTTCATATTTATACTTTCTATCAATAGAATTTGTATCTCTGGTCAACTATTTCGCCATTTTTCAAGATAGCTTGAATAGCCTGATAGTTCGCGCGATACATATTACTTTGTTGTAGGTCTTGTTTGCTCTGAGCGACCATATCCGGTGTTACCTCTTCGGTTGTCCGGTTGTTGACCAGGATCAGATATACCCCCTGATTTCCTTCGATGGGTTCGGAAATCTTGCCTTGTTCGGTTATGCTGGAAGCAGCGATTACTTTAGGTTCGATTCCTGCTCCCGGAATTTGGAAAGAATTGAATGAAATTTCGTTGGCTTCTTTGACTTCCAAACCGGCTTTCTGGGCAATGGAAAGTAAACTTTCACTACCACTCTTAGCCGATGCCAGTTCTTTTTTCAACAAATCGGCTTTCTTCTTCTGTATCAGGATCCGTTTGATATTACCGGCAACCTTATTGAGCGGAGCGATACCTTCTTCGTCGATTTCTGTCAGTACGGCGATGGTGAATTTGTTCCCGTTTTCAAAGATGGTCGAACCATCGTTTGTTTTTAAAACTTCGTCCACCTCTTCGGCCATATAAGCCTGGCGGATCATTTCACGGGCACTCTCCATACCGGCGATTGTTTTATCATTTTTGCCGATGGTTGCGATACGTTTGGTTAAACCGCTTTCTTCGACTTTTTTGTTGAAGTTGTCGAGATTGGATACTTCAATAGCAAAAGTACGTGCATCGTTGTAAATTTGATTGGTGGTTTTAGCAGATGGAGAAACTTCTTTTTCAACCGTTGCAATCTGGATTTTTTTCACCGGTTTAGCCATGTCCGTTACCTGCAGCACATGTGCGCCATATTGTGTCAAGACTACCTTGATATCGTTTTTCTTAGCGAAGAAAGCAGAATCACTGAAAGGCTGTACCATTGTTCTCGACGTAAACCAACCCAGATCGCCTCCGTTGACTGCTGAATTTTGGTCTACGGAATTGGTTTTAGCCAATTCTTCGAAATTAGCTCCTTTTCTTAACAGATCGGCTAAGCTGTCTGCTATATTTTTTGCTTGTGCATAATCCTGATTTTGAGGCGCGATCAGAATGTGGCGGGCTCTTACAGAATCGGGCAACATTTTGACAGAAGCTACTTTGGAGATTTTATAGGCGTTATTTTCCAAATAAGGACCGAATACGGCTTTCTCGTTGTTAAAAAGGAATTGAGCCATACTGTCGTTTGCTATTTCATCCTGTTTGAAATAGTTTCGGTCGGCTTTTTTATCGGAAGAGAGGTTTACAAACTCCAGTGGGTCTGCACTTTCTTCAAATTCTTTTACCAGGTCGTTCACCGCCCCTTCAGTTTCGGAGAAATCTTCTCCGGAAGGTTCGATATCAAAGTTGACGTAAACAATTTTCCGCGCTTCCGGTTGTTCGAAGCTCTTCTGATGTTTGTTGTAATATTCTTTGATCTCCCCGTTGCTCACGTTGATCGTAGAATCTTCAATTGTAGAATAGTTTTTGACGATATAACTGATGTCGGCTTTATCAGCACTGTTGGCAGCTGCTTCTTGTGCCTGGGCATCCGTAATATACAGCGCTTTGGCGACAATTGCATTGTATTTCGCCATTTTCCGGCTGTCGGAAACTTCTTTTTCCATGTTCAGCCAATATGCTTTCTGCGGAATATTATTGGGAGCGGAAATTACTTTTTTTACATAATCTCTGGCACCGGCATAATCGATTTCGCCCGTATTCGGATTTGTAAAAAGCTGGCGTAATGCCGGGCTCATATTTTCGCCGAGTAATGCATCGTACAATTCATCACCACTGACATCGATACCGATTTCATCATATTCTCTTTGCATCAATTGTTCCATGATCATTTGCTGCCAGGTGTTTTCCCGCAACATGGTCTGCTGTTCTTCATTCAGTGAAGATACATTGTTCATCGCTTTGATCATTTCTTCATTTTTACTGACGCGGTTTTGGAAATCTATGATAGATACTCCCTCTCCTGCGATCTCGCCAATCTGATTCCGTTGGCTATTGAAAATTCTTGAACCTGAATTTAATGCATCTCCTACAATGAATGCTATCAGGGCCAGACCGATCACAATACTAACAAGTAGTCCGCCGCGATTTCTGATTGTTTGTAATGTTGCCATTTATATTAAAAATTTAATGTTTTTTACGGTTTACATTATTTTTAGAGGCTACGAAGATAGATAAAAGTGCATTGTTGTGCAAATTTTCGGGCTCGCTTTTCCTCACTTTATTTCAGGTTTATTTCCTGACACACATCCTTTTAATAAAGGAAATGGTTTAATTTTTCTTTTTCGTGGTCGTTTGGGCTTTTCGGACAGGCGTTTTTTTGCTGCTTCTGCCTGTCTTTTTCTTGCTACTTTCTTTCTCAATCAATTCCATACATTTCTCTAATGTAAGCTCGTCTGCTTTACATGTTTTAGGGATTTTATAGTTCGCTTTGTTGTAAGAAATGTAAGGTCCGAAGCGGCCGTTCAGGATTTGCACTCCATTATCGAAAACTTTTATCAGTTTATTCCGGTCACTTTCTCTTTTTTCTTCAATGCGTTGAATAGCTGTCTCGAGAGTGATGGTCCCCGGATCGTCTTCTCCTTTTTTCAAAGATACGAACACATTGTTGTGCTTGATATAAGGTCCGAACCGGCCGATCCCGATACTGACATCTTTATCTTCGTACTGGCCGATTTTACGTGGAAATTTGAATAAACCCAAGGCCTCTTCCAGGGTGATGGTTTCCATGAGCTGTCCTTTTAAAAGGCCTGCATAACGTACATGCTCTCCTTCCCCGATTTGTGCCATCGGACCGAACCGGCCGATTCGTACACTCACTGTCTCGCCGCTTACCGGATCTGTACCTAGAATTCTTTGCCCGCTATTCCGTTCCGAATTTTTGAGGGTAGATTCGACAGTTTCATGGAAAGGATGATAGAATTCTCCGATCATCTTTTGCCATTCGACAGATCCTTCGGCAATATCGTCGAGGGCTTCTTCTGCTTCAGCGGTGAAGTTATAGTCCATGATATTGGTGAAATGCTCCGATAGAAAATCAGTAACTACCATACCCATATCGGAAGGGAAAAGTTTTTTCTTTTCTGCGCCGAATATCTTTTTGTTGGGTTTGATTTTAATATCGTTGCCCTTCAGTTCGATCTGTTCGATATTACGCTCGACGCCTTCCCGGGATTCTTTGATGATGTAGCCCCGGTTTTGTATAGTTGTGATCGTCGGAGCATAGGTAGAAGGACGTCCGATACCCAAAGCTTCCATTTTCTTTACCAGACTGGCTTCGGTGTATCTCGGCGGATGAAGGGTGTATTGTTCTATAGCTGTAATGAGCTGACGTTGTAACTGGTCTCCCGGAGCTAAAGCAGGTAATAGACCGGCCTGTTCATCATCGGTTTCTTCGTCATGTGATTCCATGTATACTTTCAGAAAACCGTCGAAAATAATCACTTCACCGGTTGCCGTAAAGGGGATGGAATGGTTGGATAAACCGATGATCATATTGGTCCTTTCCAGTTGGGCGTCCGCCATTTGCGAAGCCAGAGTCCTTTTATAAATCAGTTCATATAATTGTTGCTCGTTCCGGTCGCCTTCTATGGCTGTTTTGTTCATATAGGTAGGCCGGATAGCTTCGTGGGCTTCTTGTGCTCCTTTGGTCTTGGTCGCGAAATTCCGTGGTTTGGAATATTTTTCTCCCAATGTTTCGCAAATGACAGCTTTGGCTGTCCGGATGGCCAGATCGGAGAGATTGACCGAGTCGGTACGCATATAGGTAATAAGCCCGTGTTCATAAAGCTTTTGTGCTACCGACATGGTCTGGGATACCGAAAAACCCAGTTTTCTGGAAGCTTCCTGTTGTAATGTGGAAGTGGTGAACGGGGGAGCAGGCTTGCGGGTTGTCGGCTTGGTCTCTACACTATCCACATGGAAAATAGCTGTTTTACAGGCTTCCAGATAAGTAAGTGTCGTTTCTTTATCGGTAAAACGGGTTTGTACTTCGGCTTTTAATTGAACATGTTGCTGGGTTTCGAAAGTTCCGCAAACCCGGTAATATTGTTGTTCTTTGAAAGCATTGATTTCGCGTTCGCGTTCAACGATCAGTTTTACGGCAACGGATTGCACCCGGCCGGCAGAAAGTGAAGGCTTTACCTTTTTCCATAACACCGGCGACATTTCGAATCCGACCAAACGGTCCAATACCCGCCGGGCCTGTTGGGCATCCACCAGATTTTTGTCAATGTTTCTTGGGTTTTGAATCGCATGGAGAATAGCATCTTTGGTAATCTCATGAAACACTATTCGCTTGGTGTTCTCCGGTTTTAATTTCAAGACCTCAAATAAATGCCATGCAATGGCTTCTCCTTCACGGTCCTCATCGGAAGCCAGCCATACGGTCTTCGCTTCCTTGGCCAGTGTTTTCAGCTCTTTGACGATTGTTTTCTTGTCGGAAGATATTTCATATTTAGGCTGAAAATTATGTTCGATGTCTACTCCTAAATCTTTTTTTTCCAAATCGCGGATGTGTCCGAAACTCGACTTCACGGTATAACCATTCCCTAAAAATTTCTCTATGGTCTTGGCTTTTGCCGGAGACTCCACTATCACTAAATTCTCAATCATATACTTTCAAAATAGCAGGTACATTACATACCGAAATTAATCTTTGGAAATCGGCTACAAACCTACGAAAAAAAATTAAAATCACAGCATCTTTCATTTTATCGTAATAGAATATATTTAGGCGTGTTATTAACGGCTGCCGGAACAGCCGATGGGGACGAAGTCCAAAAAATATTTTTTAGTTAGTTAAATTATTTTATTAACCATATTTTTGTCATAAAAAATAAATAAGTATAAAATTATTTTTGATTTGTGTGTGGAGCGTGGGAGTTTCCTCTCTTCGGGCAGCCGTTCCGGTGGCGGGTATTATTTATTTCAAGGAGGGAAAAAGTGTCGGATTTTCGGGTGAGCATCGTGTGTGTATCCCCCAAAAAGGCAAAGATGTTAAAGCATTCCGGGGCATTTTCACCAGGGACAAGCAGAAAGAGATTTATCCGGCGGAGGAAATCGATTCAATTGTCTGTTGGCATCCCCGGGCACTCGTTCCCGCTCCAATGGGCTTCCGGCATAAAATCCTGCATCTCACGGCAGAGCTAACCGGCAAAGAAAATACAACCAGAAATTTGCAGTAGCAGGAAGCCGGACCGTCCGGATTATTTCCAGTGAGAATAATCTTTCTTAAATCAAGATTAATCTGCAATTCAGTGATAATGTTAGTCGGAGGTGATCGGGATTGGAGACCATTGGAGCTCTGTCGAGTGTCGTCTTGCTTTTTCTGAATGCCCGACCGGTGATGTCTGACGGAAATGTAACGTAAAGTTTTTTGCGAAGTGAGGAGTTCCGCCGGTCAGTGATAGAAAAAGTTAGACGACCGCCAGAAGCGACCGGGGCCCCAATTCCGATCACCGAAGACGAATTAGTAACGAAATATACCTACCATTATTTTTGTTGCTGGAGGACTGACAGAGAAAAAGCCTTGCGACGGATGATGGCGTATGCCGTACAGACAGAGATACCGGTAATCACCCAGGAAATAGGATAGACAGCCAGTAAGGTTTCATAACTTTTCGACAGGGGAACAACTGTGAAAATCCATACCAAGCGCAACAGGCAGGTGCCGAATATGGTCAGTACGGTTGGGGTCATGGAATAACCTATGCCTCGCAGGGCGGCACCACTGATTTCATAACTGCTTGCTATGAATTGGAAAAGTAACACATATTCCATGCGGATGGCGGCATACCGGATGATTTCGGGTTCAGTGGTAAAAAAACGGATGAAAAATTCTTTTTGCCATACAATCAGGAGATTTAATGCGGCACATCCCAAAAGTCCGAGCAACATGCTTTGCCGGAAGATTGTTTTGCAACGTTCAATTTGCCCGGCTCCGTAATTTTGACTGGTGAAAGCTACGGTTGCTTGGGCGAAAGCACTCACTACGAAATAACAGTAATATTCGTAATTGAGGGCTGCTGAAGAGCCTGCTACGGCTGCCGAACCGAACGAGTTTATGGTGGCCAGTACAAAGACGTTGGAAATGGAAAATACCATTCCCTGTATGCCGGCAGGAACTCCGATTTGTAATATTTTCTTCAATTCCGCCTTGGATATGGACAATTTCTTCAGTTCTAAGCGGAATACGCCCTTTTCATGGGTCAGGAAAAAAACGATGATACCGGCATTGACGATGTTGGAAATCACGGTCGCGACGGCGACACCTGCCACACTCATTTCGAATTCGATGACCAAAAGGAGATTCAGTCCCACATTAATGGCTCCGGCCACCACCAAACTGTAAAACGGCCGTTTGGTATCGCCGAGGCTCCGGAGAATCGCCGCCCCGAAATTGTATATCATCATGAAAGGCATTCCCAAGGAATAGATGCGAAGATAAAGTACGGCAAGGTCGATGACGTCTTCCGGTGTATCTAACGCTTCCAAAATGGGTTTGGCTATCAGCAGACCGGTAATGAGCAGGAAAATGCCGCTTGTTACGGCAATGATAGCCGTTGTGGAGATAGCATTTTTAATGCCTTTCTCATCTTGCCGTCCGATATAATGGGCGATGACTACATTTGCACCTATCGATATGCCGATAAAAAGATTGATAATCAAACTGATGACCAATCCATTGCTACCGACGGCAGCCAAAGCCTGACTGCTGGCAAATTGTCCGACAACAGCAACATCTACTGAATTGAACGATTGTTGCAGGATACCGCTGGCGATCAGAGGCAAGGCAAATAGCAGTAATTTGCGGAAGATTCCGCCGTGAAGCATATCTATACGGACAGTACTATTCGTTTTTTCTTGTCCCATAGCGGTGTCATTTTTCGATTTTAGCTATTCTGTTCTCTGGCAAAACATTATAAAGTTCGCCGGCATGACAGTACGGCAAGTCAAAGATTCAGTGTGCTTTGAAAAATGATTTAAAGTAAATTATTTTTTCGTAGCGAAAAATTTCCGGTAAAAAAGGATTAACATCAACACACCGATCGTGATATATGAATCGGCCAGGTTGAATACCGGACGGAAGAAAAGAAAATCTTCACCGCCCCAAACGGGTACCCAACCGGGGATCGTACCTTCTATTAAAGGAAAATATAACATATCGACAACCCGTCCGTGCAGGAAAGAAGAGTAACCACCGCCTTCAGGGAATAGGCTGGCAATCTGATAGTGACTGTCGTTAAAGATCATACCGTAGAAAAGACTGTCAAAAATATTTCCGATAGCCCCGCAAAAAATCAGGGCAAAAGAAAACAGTACGCCTAAAGGGGCTTTTTCACGGATAAGTTTTAAGATATACCAACCGATACCGGCAACAGCCACAAGGCGGAATAAACTCAACACAGCCTTTCCGAATTTCCCATCTCCCAGTTCCATTCCGAAAGCCATCCCGTTATTTTCAATAAAAAGAATTTTGAACCAGTTTCCGAAGACACTGAATTCTTCCCCAATCATCATATGGGTTTTGATCCAGATTTTTACAGCTTGATCCAGAACAAGTAAGACTATAATGAAAATCACCAGTTTATTCCGCACACTCATAATGAAAACCAGGAGTTTAGAATTAAGAACTAAGAGTTTAAAATTGCAAATCCGAAACGGTAAATAAAAGAGAAAAAATAATCAGATTCTTTTCAGAGACTGACTGGAACAAAGCTGATTGGCATAACCGGAACACCCTGATTCATATTTATTGATCAGAACCGGAAGTCGTTTGCCAATCAGAGTGTTCGAAGGGCCCGCTAATCAGACCTGAAAATCCGCTGACCGGACTGGATCAGTTCTCTTTCCCTTCTTTGGCCTCGATGCTTAACGTGGCATGAGGAACAGCACGTAATCTTTCTTTCGAAATCAGCTTACCTGTTACCCGGCAAATACCATACGTTTTATTTTCGATCCGAATTAAGGCTGCTTCCAAATGGGCGATAAACTTAGCCTGTCTCTGAGCTAAACGGCCGGCCTCTTCTTTAGAAAGAACAGAGGCTCCTTCTTCCAGTACCTTGAATGTAGGACAAGTGTCCGCAATGTCGTTCCCGTCACTTCCCGAGATGACACCTTTCAGCAAGTCATAATCTTTTCTTGCTTTATCGAGTTTCTCCAGAATTAATTCCTTAAATTCCTGCAACTCTTCATCCGAATATCTCGTCTTCTCTGCCATAGCTTATAAGTTTTTGTCTAAATTAATAAAAAACATCAACATTTGAAAATTTTACAGATGTTTCTTCATACGAAATACCGGCGGGATTGTTCGCCGGTTTCGTCATTCAGTTTATTCTTTCAATTTTGATAAAGGTGTGAATGTCGTCGATCTCGATATCCTTGGCTTTATCATCCTTCTCGTCCGTTAGTTCGATATGCTCGGCTAATACCTGACTGGCAATGTATTGCGAGAAATTTTCGACAGCTTCGTTTATCTCTTTGTGCCGGCCGATAGCTAACGTGATTTTATCCGTAACATCAAAATTACTTTCTTTCCGAAGATTTTGAATCCGGTTGACCAATTCCCGGGCAATTCCTTCTTCTTTCAATTCTTTGGTTACGTTGATATCTAAAGCTACCGTCAGGCGTCCTTCGTTGGCGACTAACCAACCCGGGATATCTTCCGACAATATTTCGACATCTTCCAGGCTCAAATCGATCGATTCGGTACCGATATTCAGTTGATAGCGACCATTTTTCTCGAACTCGAAAATATCACTTTGTTCCATTGCGGCGATCAAAGTGGAAATTTGCTTCATATATTTACCGTATTTCGGTCCCAAAGTCTTGAAATTCGGTTTGATTTTCTTGACTAAAACACCTGTCGTATCGGTGATGTATTCGATTTCCTTGACATTGACTTCCGAGAGGATAATATTTTTCACAGCGTCCAGTTGCCGGATCATATGATCGTTCAGAATCGGTATGATGAGTTTGCTTAGCGGTTGGCGCACGCGAAGTTGAACTTTTCTCCTCAAGCCCAGTACCATAGAAGAGATTTGTTGGGCAAGTTCCATTCTCTCTTCGAGTTCATTATCGATCAATTTTTCGTCGGCTTTCGGAAAATCGGCTAAATGTACACTTCCGCTGTGCCGTCCGGTCACTTTATTCAGGTCACCGAATAGTTTTTCCATATAGAACGGAGCGATCGGAGCCGAAAGAATAGCGATCGTTTCCAGACAAGTATACAACGTCTGATAAGCGGAAATCTTATCCTGGGAGTATTCACCTCCCCAATATCTTTTCCGGGATAGACGTACATACCAGTTGGACAGATTTTCGATAACGAAATCCTGAATAGCCCGGCCTGCCCTGGTCGGTTCGTATTTTTCGTAAGCTTCGGTCACTTCCTTGATCAGAGAATTCAGTAAAGACAGAATCCAACGATCGATTTCGGGACGTTTTTCAATAGCGACTTCTGCCTCTGCATAGCGGAAATGGTCTACATTGGCATACAAAGCGAAGAAACCGTAGGTATTGTAGAGGGTTCCGAAAAATTTACGTTTCACCTCGTCGATACCCGCCATATCGAATTTCAGGTTATCCCAAGGCTGCGAGTTAGTAATCATATACCAACGCAATGGGTCCGATCCATAAGTGGCTATCGTAGAAAAAGGATCTACTGCATTCCCGAGCCGTTTGGACATTTTATTGCCCTTGGCATCTAATACCAGCCCGTTGGAAATGATGTTCTTGAAGGCAACCGAGTCGAAAGCCATTGTCGCGATGGCATGCAGGGTGAAAAACCAGCCTCGGGTCTGATCGACACCTTCGGCGATAAAGTCTGCCGGAAAGCGCAGTTTCTGATCGATCTCTTCGTGATGTTCGAATGGATAATGAAGCTGAGCATAGGGCATAGCACCTGAGTCGAACCACACGTCGATCAGATCTTTTTCCCGGTACATTTTTTGTCCGCTGTCTGACACCAAAATGATGTCGTCGACATAAGGACGATGCAAATCTATTTTATCGTAATTCTCTTTAGAATAATCACCGGCGATAAATCCCTGATAAGGATTTTCCTGCATAAAGCCGGCTTGGATTGATTTTTCGATCTCTTCGATTAGTTCTGCTACCGAACCGATACATTTTTTTTCTGTGCCGTCTTCACTTACCCAAATGGGGAGTGGAGTGCCCCAGTAACGTGAACGCGAAAGGTTCCAGTCAACCAGATTTTCCAGCCACTTCCCAAACCGTCCTTCGCCCGTACTGGCCGGTTTCCAGTTGATAGTCTTGTTGAGCTCGATCATCCGTTCACGTACAGCGGTAGTTTTGATAAACCACGAATCCAAAGGATAGTACAATACCGGTTTATCGGTACGCCAGCAATGTGGATAATTGTGTTCATGTTTCTCGACCTTGAATGCTTTATTTTCTTTTTTCAGCATGACAGACAGGTCGATGTCGAGGGTGGCATCTTCTTCAGTCAGTTGAGGGTCATAAGCGTTTTTGACAAACCGGCCGGCATATTCACTGTAAAGTTCGGTATTGACATGGCTCTTTACAAATTCGGGATCGATTTCTTCCAAAACGAAAAGACGTCCGCGTTTATCGACCATCGGTTGTTTATTACCGTCTTTGTCGACCAATAACATCGGAGCGATTCCGGCTTGTTTGGCAACCCGGTCGTCGTCGGCACCGAAAGTCGGAGCGATATGTACGATACCGGTTCCGTCTTCTGTACTCACATAATCCCCGAGGATTACCCGGAACGCATCTCCTTCGGGACGCATCCAGGGCATCAGCTGTTCATAACGGATACCTTCGAGTTCCGGACCTTTGAATTCCCCGACTTTCCGATAGGGAATCAATTTGTCTCCTGCCTGATAATCTTCCAGGGCCAAACTTTCGGCTTTGGGATTGAAATAGGCACTGAACCGGTCTTTGGCCAAAACGACGGTCACCGGAAGATAGGTATAAGGATTATAAGTCTTTACGACATAATAAGTGATATTAGGTCCTACAGCCAGGGCGGTATTAGAAGGCAAAGTCCAGGGTGTAGTTGTCCACGCCAGAATATATACCGGTTCGCTGTCGGCAAATAGCTTTTCGGATTTTTCGTCCCGGATTACCTTGAATTGGGCGACACAAGTCGTATCCTTTACATCCCGGTAACATCCCGGTTGGTTCAGTTCGTGTGTACTCAGACCGGTACCCGCAGCCGGAGAATAAGGCTGTATGGTATAACCTTTATAAAGAAATCCTTTTTCATACAATTTCTTCAATAGATACCATAACGTTTCGATATATCGGTTGTCATAAGTGATATAGGGATTTTTCATGTCTACCCAATATCCCATTT
>ENA-UOJD01002755-UOJD01002755.1-human-gut-metagenome-genome-assembly--contig:-P48-NODE-2755-length-13952-cov-6.445852_pt1 | contig 13952 bp, 11 predicted proteins | sample MGYA00242342_ERZ723889 | MGnify/ENA metagenome assembly ERZ723889
TTCGCCCGCCACGGTCTAAGGCAGTAAGCGGCAGAAAAGTTTTGCGTGAGTTTGGGGCAAAGCCCCAAGCATCACTGGTGCGGCGTTTCTTTTCCTTAGCTTTTCCGAACAATGCGGAGCATTGTTTGTATGAAGCTTTGCGGTCCTACATAGCAAGATCGCCCATGACGGCAAAGAAATCTTCATGTTGATTCGCTATGCGATTCAACGTCGCCTCCGCTCGCACAAAGAAAAGCGGCTGAGGCTCTGATTCTCTTAAAATCGTAATGATACATGAAATTTTGCGGAGCAAGAACGCTGCCGTCGGCGGCAAAGCAAAATTTCATATTTAACCGTGCGGCGGTTAAACGGAGAGGCTCTCACGTCCGCAATCGCCGCTCGCGATATCAACTCTGTCCCATGCCAAATCAAGTTTTTCCAATCAAAAGTCAATATTTCTTCTCCTTACTCAACTGCATATTTCACATCCGTAACTTTCTCACCCTAACAGTCCATTAAAGATCACGCTTCTTCCTCTCCGTTCACCCCCTCAATTTACTTCTGAAAAGGAAAGTAAACCAATGAATCCGAACACATCTTCAACCGACCGTCAGACTGCGGCGTCCGCAGATATTCAAACAGCATCCTCAATACCCGCCGCCGAAACACAAACAGCCTCTTCGCATGTGCCCGACGCGCGGACAGCTCCCCCGAAAAAGCGCCGCATGCTGTCCTCTGCGTTCTCCGAGTACTTCGAGTCCCTGCGCGACGGGAGAAATCTTTTCCTCATATGGGCGTTTCTCATTCCCGCAGGGCTTCTCCTCCTCTTTTACATCTCCCGCGCCGTATTCCCCATCGGCGAGGGCTCTGTCCTCATCCTCGACCTCAACGGTCAGTACGTTTCATTCTTCGAGGAACTGAGAAACAAGCTGCTCGGCGGCGGCAGCCTGCTGTACTCGTGGTCGAGGACTCTCGGCGGTGAATTTCTCGGCATCTTTGCCTACTACCTCGCCAGCCCGTTTTCGCTCATTGTCTGCCTCTTTCCGGCACGCTTCATCACCGAGGCGCTGCTGCTGATGTTCATGCTCAAGGCGGGTGCCTGCGGCTTTACAATGGCGCTGTACCTCCGCTCCGCTCACCCGGGCAGAAAGGTCGTTACCGTCGCATTCTCCACCCTCTACGCTCTCTCGTCTTATGCTGTCGTTCAGGCTCACAACACCATGTGGATAGATGAGCTGATCTTCCTGCCGCTGCTCGTGCTCGGCATCGAACGGCTGATAAAAGAAAAGAAATTTCTCCTCTACACCGTGTCGCTCGCCTACTGCGCAATGAGCAACTTTTATATCGGCTACATGGTGTGTATCTTCACGTTCCTCTACTTTTTCTACTATTACTTTGCAAAGAGCGGAAACGGCGAGAATAACCTCACCGGCGAGCGCCTCCACCTGCTCCGCTCGCTCGGACGTATGCTGCTCTTCTCCGCGATAGGACTGCTTATCGCAGCTGCGGTGATCTGTCCCGCATATGTCTCACTCGCCTTCGGAAAGAACGAATTCTCCACCCCCGACTACACCCTGACCTCAAAATTCGATCTGTTCGACCTCTTCGCACGGCTCTTCCCCGCCTCATATGACACCGTTCGCCCGATCGGTCTGCCGTTTATCTACTGCGGCGTTCTCACCGCATTGACGGTGCCCGCATTCTTCGCCTCGCGAAAAATCGGAGGGCGCGAAAAGGTCGCCGCAGGCGGGCTGATCTGCGTATTTGTTTTCAGCTTTGTGATGTCGAGCGTCGATATCGTTTGGCACGGCTTCCAAAAGCCGAACTGGCTCAACTACCGCTACTCCTTCATGCTCATCTTCGTACTGACGGTGCTTGCCTACCGTGCTTTTTCGGAGCTGCGCGAGCTGGATATCCGCGTGATCGGCTGCACGGCAGCGGCATATATACTGCTCCTCGCGGTCTCGCAGAAGCTCGGATACGATTGGTTCGGCAATCTGCTCGGCGTAATGCTCTCGGTGCTGCTGATACTCGTATGGCTCGGCGTTATCTATGCTATGCGCAGCCGGCGCATGGTGTGGAGCAGCTCTGTGCTGCTGATTCTTGCCGTCTGCGGAGAGCTGCTCTTTGCGGGCATATATACCGAGGATCAGATGAACACCGACGTTTCGTTCACCTCGCGCACCTCCTACCGCTCGTTCATCGACCGCGTAAAGCCGAGCGCGGATATGTTAAAGGAATACAGCTCCGAAAAATACGGTAAGGACGATTTCTACCGCACCGAAAAGACCGTTTTCCGCAAGACGAACGACGGTATGGCGCTCGGTATTTACGGTATTTCGAGCTCCTCTTCACTGCTCAACCGCAGCGTTATCTCCGAGCTCGGAAAGCTCGGTATCGGATCGGCATCAAACTGGACACGCTATTACGGCGGCAATCCGGTATTCGATTCGCTCTTTTCCATCCGATATCTCATATGCGAGAGCGAGGAGGATGCGCCGCTGTATAACAGAGTTACCTCAGACAGCGAGCACAAGCTGATCGGTGTTGAAAATCCCTACGCGCTGCCGCTCTGCTACGGAGTAAACGAGGATATCCTCGGCTACAAATCGGGCAGCGAAAGCAATCCGTTTGCACGGATGAATGCAATGATAACCGCCATGCTCGGCGAAGATGAAACGGTCGAGGTATGGAAGCCTATCGCCGCGACCGTCGATACCGAAAAAATGACCGTCTCGCACACCGTCGCGACCGAAACCGCACCTACCCACACCAAATACACTCCCGCAGACGAGAGCGCAAATGCGCGCGTGACCTACATGCTGTTCGGCGCGGGCGAGGACTGCCCTATATACGCTTACTTTCCGTCGAGCTATCAGCGCAAAGCGTCGGTCTATGTCGACGGCGAGCGCACGGGTGCATATTTCGACGGCGAATCGTACAGCATCCTCTCGCTCGGCACACGCGCAGACGATACCGAGATGACCGTGGCGCTCAAGCCCGAGGACAGCGCCATGTACATTCAGGACGAGACCGATTATTTCTGGTATCTCGACCGCACGCTGTTCGAATCGGTCATGAGCCGCCTCGGCAGAAGCGGACTCGATGTCACGAGCTTCTCGGATACACATATCAGGGGCAGCGTGAATGCCGAGCCGGGCGACCGCGTTATGTTTACCGGCATCCCGTACGACGAGGGGTGGCGCGTATATATCGACGGCGAGCGGGTCGACCTGCTCGAGACCTCGGACTTTCTTCTCGCATTCGAGCTGCCCGAGGGACAGCACACGGTGGAGCTGCGCTATCTGCCGACCTGCGTTATCGTCGGAGATATTCTGTCTGCGGTCGGCATAGTCTCGCTTGTCGCGATATGCCTCATCGCCAGCCGACGCAGCCGCCCGGAGGACGGAAATACCGAAGACAGCACCCCCGCAAACCGCTCCGACTCCGCCGCACAAAGCAGCAAAGGTCAAAATGACGGCACTGCGGGAAAAGCAGCCGAATGCAAAAAGCGCACCGGCCGCCGAAAGGGAATCCCGCTCCGCGATCTGACATTTTAATAACGATCGGAAGCATTTTGCAGGCAAAGGCCGTGATTTCCGTTCTTAACAAAAAGCAGTGCAGTGAGTTTTTTCACAAAAAATCACCGAAAAAGCTCCCTGCGTACCGCCTCGGACACTAAAATCCGCATGAAGCTAATGAAATAATATTCAAGCCAAAAAAGCATCGACCGAACGAAAGGCATGTACCTTTCCCGGTCGGTGCTTTTTGCCGTCCTTTTCTGATATACGGCATGATTTATACGGTAGGGCGGCATTCTGATCGGCATATTCCGCTTACAAGCCGCATATTCGGTCGGCAGACACCGCAGCTGCTCCGCGGCAGCTGCCGGTCTGCACCGCCGCACAGGGCGCAAGTGCCGACATATCCAAATCAGTCGCTTTTTTTGCGTCTGTTATAACGCATATTATATGTGAAGAAAACAATGCATACGGAAAGTGTGCGGCATGCTTCAAGAAACGACCGTGTGTTGTCATTTCAGCTTTTCTTCAAGCTCGCCGAGCAGCTCGAGAATTCGGAAGCGGACGGCATACTTAGGCGATTTTTTGCCGGAGAGAACTCCTATCTGCCCCGGCGTAAAGCCCGCCGTCACAAACTCATCCTCCTGACGCTCGGCAGGCGCGGTACAGAGTGCGGGAAACAGGACGCACCACCAGTTGTGTCCCTCGCCCGAGCCGAGGACAATGCGATACGAGAGATAGCGCCCTGCGGGCAGCCTGAAGCCGCCGTAGTCACGGGTCGGGTAATACTCATAGCCGAGAGTCACGGTCGCGCCGTAAGAAAAGCCGCTGTCCCGCAGCACCTGCCGCGCCACCCTCTCCGCCTCAGGCATGAGCCGCTCGGCAGCGGTGCGCGCTTGCTCAAGGTCGGGGCTTGTCTCCATCTCGTCACCGAGCAGCTCGAGCACCGCGTCCCGCACCTTGAGCTTGACCGCCTGATCGGCGTCCGAATCAGAGTCGGCTATAACGTGCAGGCGCAGAATGCGGTCGTACAGCTCGGCATCGACCCCGATCGCACGTATCCCGGTACAAGCGGAGAGCAGCAGCACGAGCGCGCAGATGCAGCAGACGACCCGTGCGGCGACGGTCGATCCTCCCGAACGGCGAATCTCTCCGCGGTGTGTATGCGCACCTGGCGTGAAGCCGCACACCGCATCTCGCCCGGCTGCAAAAGCCCCTACGACCGCGTTCTCAGCAGTCATATCTCTCCGCGCCGCATTTTTTTCAATCGAATTTCTCACAGCCATACCTTCGCGCGCTATATCTCTTTCAGCCGCATTTCCCGCAGCCATGCTTCCACGCGTCATATCTCTTTCAACCGCATTTCCCGCAGCCATGCTTCCACGCGCTGCATTATTTTCAGCTGCATTTTCCACCGTCATGCTGCCTCTCGTCATATCTCTTTCGGCTGCAAAAGCAGAAAAATCAGTATGGTGCAGCTTATTTATGTTGCCATCTCTACATTTTCTATATATTTCCAATAGCTTCATTTCCGAAATCCTTTCATCATAATAGGCATAATAAGCGGTCAGAGGTGCGGACAAGTTCCGCAGTTTGCGCCGCGCTCGGTATGTTTTTCCCTCGGGTAAAGCTATTGTTGCCGTGCAAATGCGCCGCTATTCAGTTGTTTTCAAAGCCGAGGCATTCACAGCTTCATCCGCTCGCTGCGCGGGTACGGACGACGCTCATCGGTCAGTCCGAGAATATAATCCGCAGAGGTATCGAATATCACCGTCAGCTGCATCAGCACCTCTATCGGCAATCCGCGCTGTCCGTTTTCGTACTGAGAATAGGTATTCTGTCCGATGTGAAGCCGCGCCGCAAGCTCCTTTTGCGTAATATCGAGATCCTCTCTTATATCCTTGAGTCGCATATTATCCCCCTCTTTTTTATCCGTTTCGGCGGCTGCGCCTACGGATATAGTATGGGACATATTATAAAAAATCTCGTTTTGAGATATTGACAAATATCTCATTTTGTGATATTTTATACGTAAACCGATCGGAAAATATCATCGGATATCATCCAACATAATTTTTTAAGGAGTCAAAAACATGGCAAATTATTGTACAGAATGCGGCAGCATGATTCCGGAAGACTCGAAATTCTGCCCCGGCTGCGGAAAACCGCAATCTGCCTCCGACGCACGTCAGGCAGTGCAGCAGACCTCCGAAATTTGCCCCGCAGAAGCTCGACCCGTAATCGACAGACAGCCGAGTGCACCGAAAAGCTCACCGCCCCGCACGACGGCTGAGACACAGCCCCGCACGCCCGACTGTGCGAATGCGCCGACAGCATATGACCCGAGCATGCCCTAGCCGACCGACCGCACCGATGCACCCGCGCCGCGCAGGACCGGCAAAGCGCCGGTCGTCATCTTATCTGTTGTATGTGCGGCGCTGCTCATCGGCGGAGGTGTCTGCGCCGCACTTTTCTTTATGAACAAAGGCGACAGCGCTCCCGACACACCCGAAACGCTCGTCACCACGACCGCCGCACCGCTCACCGAGCAGAGAAGCGATGAAAGCGAGTCCGCGCCTATGCTCGGCACTTCCTCGGCTGCGCCGGAAGAGAAAGATCCGTATTATTACGGCAGCATCGAAAAAAATTATAATGGGAGCGGCAGCGACTACTACATAAACGAATGGGCTAATATAAAGCTGAACCTTGCCGATACATACGATACAATTGTGGATGATGGTGCGTATGATAGTACTGTTGCATTCATTGCAAATGATTCGAGGGGAAGCTGTTTCGGTATCCAATATGAGCAGATGACAGATGAAGATTATGCCCAATACGGAGATATCGACGGAATTATATCGGCATGCGTAGATACCATATCAAAACTCTTATACGACAAACAATATTACTATGTATACTCCTCGGGTAGTTACAACATTTATATCGCATCGGAGCAATATAAATGCGTAAGGATCAAGTACGATGAAAATGTTGACAGCTCAATAGAAGGCGGCTACGCTTATATTTGCGGTCGACAAATGGATGACGGCAGAGTAATCATCATATTGCAGATGGATCAGGATCGTCAAAACCACGGTGCCGATATAACCGACATGCTCTCTGCGATAGAGCCGCTGAACTGACGCACGAAAGGACAAGTATATGAAAGCGAAAAAATACTCACCCATCGCAGCCCTGCTCTGCTGCATCATGCTGCTGCCCGTACTTCTAACCGGCTGCGGCAGCTCGCTCGAGGGCACGTGGGTCTGCGCAAAAGCAAAATCGGGATACCCGGACATAATGATCGTCGAGCATGACGGCAAGGGTAGCATCGAGGGCGTCGACATGAACTGGTATACAAAGGACGATCGGCTCTACATAAACGCCGTTCAGCTCGTCAGCTATTCCTTTGACTACGAGTACAAGTTCGACGGCGGTTTTCTCCTGCTCGACGAGAGAGTATACATCCGTCAGGGTTCTAAAAACGAGGATGTTTATGCCTATGCCGAGCGGCTGTATAAGAACGGAAACTACGAGGCGGCTCAGCTGGTATTTGCCTTTCTCGACGATTTTAAGGACAGCGAGCAGCGCATAGAGGACTGCAAAGATGCACAGAAGGGCGTGGAATACAACAAGGCTGCAGCGCTGTATGACAGCGGCGAATACGAAGAGGCTCAGAAGATTTTCTCCTCTCTCCGTGACTTTAAGGACAGTGCCGATCGCGAAGCGCTGTGCAGGGATGCGCTGAAAAATGAGGAATACGAGCGCGCAAAAGCGCTTATGGCAGAGGGAAGCTATGATGAGGCATCGAGTATACTTTCCTCGCTCGGTGACTACAAGGACTGCAGTACGCTTGCCTCTGAATGTGCTGCGGGAGTCCGCGAAGCCAAGTATAACCGCGCAAAGGAGCTGCTCGAAAAAGGGTGCTACAATACTGCTGCGACTATACTCTATAATCTAAGCGGAAAGGATGCAGCCGCACTTCTGCGCGAGTGCGACAAGCGCCAGAAACTAGAGCTGTGCAACACATGGCAGTGCATTGATCCTGCCGACGGCTATCCCGATACCTTAACACTCGAAAATCCCGCCGGTGACTATAAATCGGGAACCGGTACGATGGACGGTGCAGATATCCGATGGGAGGCATCGTATCACGCCTACTCAATAGGAGGAGCAGAGACTATTGTTGAACTCAAACTGATCTTATCCTCGGATAATCGTTATTATTCATACGACGATCCGAAGATAGGAAAGCAGGTTATGGCCTTGGATAATTGCGTTTATTTCCCCGAGGGCGCGACGGATGCCGACAAATACGAAACCGCAGAAATACTCTATGAGGACAGCGATTACAAGAGAGCGGGTATTGTTTACACTGCACTCGGCAGCTATAAGGACTGCGAGAAAAAGGCGGCTCTATGCCGCGGAAAGTCTTAAAGAGCATACATGTGCATAAGCGAGAGGAGGTGAAACGAATGTCAGATAAAAGCTATTACGGAAAATGCGGCTCGTGCAAATACTGTGAGCTTGGACACAACTATGAAACTTTTTCGGGAAGCATGAAATTTGCATGTGAAAAAGTCAGCGGTGCATTTGTCTATGCCGATGAAGATCCGTGCGGTCGCTATGAACCCGACCGCAGTCGTACAAACGATATGATCGCAAAATACGACCGCTGAGAATGCGGCGCGACCGAGCGCATCCTCGGATGCGTCTCGGTCGGACTGCAAAGAAAAGGATGTGATATTTATGGCAAAATGCAGTTGCGGAAAAGAATTTGACGAGGAAGCAACGCCGTACATTGCCTACGAGGTATTGAAAGGCGACAAAGTAAAATTTTGCAGCAAGGAATGCATGCATTCGTGGGCTATCGGTAAGATAGTCGGAATGGCAGTCTCGTTAGTGATCGGTCTGATTTTAGGAATCGGGCTTAGCTTCGAGATGGGCATTACGGGTATATTTCTGACTTTTGTACCGTATATGCTGAGAAGAATTTTCAGCGGTCTCGGCAGAGATATAAGAAGTACGGGCGAAGAGGTACTTGTCTTTATGGTAACGCTGCTCGGCTCGCTCACACTCGTTTACCCGATATATAAGATCATTCAGGAGACACGTGAATACGTTTTTGTTATCCGTCAGAGCAAGGCAAATTAAATCGGCAGGCGATATGCTTGCTTGTGCAGAATCTGAGCACTGAGCCTTGTCAGAAAAAATAGTTTACACAGCGCCGTATTTATCCGTCACGGGTAAATATGGCGCTGCTGCGTTATTCTGCGGATGCTTAAAAATTTTTTCGGATTTTTTTGAAAAACCCCTTGACTTGGAGCAAACTCCAAGTTGTAGAATATACTCGCAAGCAAAAAACATCCGCAGGCGGTGAGGCGAATGGGCGGCGGCTCCGTTCCGCAAAGCAAGGGCAAAGCGGAGGCAGTCCGACATCACGCGCAGCGCCGCACGGACAGAATAATCCACTGCAAAGGAGAACCTGATATGAACAGACCGTACACAATATGCCACATGATGACCTCGGTCGACGGGCGCATAGACTGTGCCATGACCGAGCACCTGCCGGGCGTACAAGACTATTACAATACCCTCGATGCGCTCGGCGCGCCTACCCGCGTGAGCGGCAGAGTGACCGCGCAGCTCGAGATGGCTCAGCCGGGCGAGTTCGCGAGCGGCGGAGAACCGGTAGGACACGAGGTGTTTTCGGTCGCGCGCCGCGCGGACGGATATGAGGCAGTAGTCGACACGCACGGTACCCTGCTCTGGAACGGCGACGAAGGCGGACAGCGCCCGCTACTTATAATAACGAGCGAGCAGGTCGGACGCGACTACCTCGATTACCTCTACGAGCGCGGCATAATCTATATCGCCTGCGGACATGACAGAATCGACCTTGCACGCGCCTGCGAGCTGCTCGCAAATGAGTTCGGAGTCGAGCGGATGGCGGTCGGCGGCGGTCATATCAACGCCGGTTTTCTCGCCGCAGGATTGCTCGACGAGGTGAGCCTGCTTATCGGCTCGGGCATCGACGGGCGCGGCGGAATGAGCGCGGTATTCGACGGTCTGCCGGCGTGTAGTACGGAATCCCGAGCCTGGCTGCCGTCTTCTTGCTCCCGATCTCATCCGACAGTCGGATCGCCTCTTCTTTGAATTCTTTACCGTATATCGACCTTCTTCCTTCTTCTTTTTTCCTATTCAACAACACCTTAGGGCGTTTGTCGACTCTACTTATAGAATAATAGCCCAAAACATACCAAATCGGCTTTTTCAGAGATCCTTCATGAAAAATCTCACCGCTTTCCGAATTGACAAGATGCGCAAGATGTGGTAGAATGTCGATGGAATGTTAATTCTGCTTTTACGGAAGGAAATATGTCATGAATATACAAGAGCTGATAGGAAATGCCGTTTCCGGCAACACAGCTGCTGCTGCAGGAATATACGACGCATACAAAAACAATGTCTACTACCTCTGTCTGCGCCTCGTCGGGGGCAACGAGGATGCCGCTGCGGGTATGCTGCAGTCCGCCTTTATGCATATATACGGCAAGCTCGGACTGCTGAAGGATCCCGCATCCTTCCCCGCATGGAGCTACATGACCGCCGCAAAGCGCTGCCGCTCCTACCTTTCCGGCAGCGGAAGAACGGTTGATTTTTCACGCCTGGCAGCAACGCTGCCCGATGATGCCGGCGATAAAAAAAGCTTTCCTTACAGCCTCGGCGGTTCGCGCTCCGAGCTTGTCGGCGATGCCGATGCCTGCCGCGCGGTCGAGGAGGCTGTTTGCGCACTGCCCGAGGCTGAGCGCTTTGCCGTTATGCTGTTTTTCTTCTGCGGGCTTGATCCCGATCAGATAGCAAGAAATCTTCAGGCTGATCCCCGCAGCGTCCGCCGCGCGATAATTTCAGGTGCGGGTCTCGTCGGTGCGGAGATCAAGAAGCGCACAAAGGATACCCCCGCGCTCTCTAAGTTCCGCGGCGCAGCCGAGCTCGGCGCTATCCTCTCCGAGCGCGCCGCTGCTATCCGCGTGCCCGAGCGCGTTTCGGATACCATCGTTGCAGCCGGAATGACAATGATCGCCGGCGCAGCCGAGCAGACCGAGAATCATGACTTTACATATGCCTCCGGCGAGGAGGAAGAGGAGGAGGGCAGCACCGGCAGACGCTTGGCAGGCGCAGTACTCATCGCCCTGCTCGTCGTCGTTCTCGGAGCGGTAGTCGCGCTCGCGATAAAATTCGTACCTCAGCTCATCTCCGACGGTAGCGAGACGACAGCCGTTACAACCACCGCAGCAACCGACACAGAGGAGACCGAGCCGACCGATACGGCGGACGGCAGCAAAGAGACCACCGCGAATGAGCCCGAGACCACCGCTCCCGCAGAGACCGACGCTCCCGCCGCAGAAACGACCGCTCCGCAGAACACTCCCGCACCCGTTGAGGCTGATTATACCTACGTTCTCGACGCATCGGGCAATGCTACCGTTACCGGCTATACCGGCAAGGGCGGCGCTATCACCATCCCCTCGACGCTCGGCGGCGCTAAGGTCACCGCTATCGGTGCCTCTGCTTTCAGAGGCAATCAGACGATAACCGCCGTCACCGTTCCCAACGGTGTAAGCTATATCGGAACATACGCATTCCTCGAGTGCTCGAATATCGAGAGCGTGTCCATTCCCGCATCGGTCAAGAGCGTCGGTCTTACCATACTCGGTAAGACAAAATGGCTCGCCGCACAGACGGATACCTTCGTCACCGTCGGCGACGGAGTGCTCATCAAGATAAACTCCAAGGACAGCACAATCACCGTTCCGAGCGGCGTAAAGTACGTTTCTAACGTGTTCTACTATATCGCAACAGTCAATACCGTTAAGCTCCCCGATACCGTCTGGGGCGTAGGAGACCTCGCGTTCGCGGTATGCGTGAACCTCAACAGCATCGAGCTTCCCGCCTCGGTAACTACTCTCGGTGACGGAATGATCTATCAGTGCGACAAGCTCTCGTCGATCGTTACACCCGCAGGCAGCGCTGCTGCTAAATGGGCAGAAAGCGCCGGCTTCGGAGCCCTGCTGAAATAAGGAACGAAAGAGACGCGAGGTACGCGCCAAAAGGGGTACGCGGCCTTTTGAAAAAGGCCTGGCGAAAACTTTGTAATAGGGAGTCTTTCTCGGGCAGAACAGCGGAGCGATTGCGGAGCAAGGGTTTCGCTCGTTGCGCACGGACTAAGGATTAGACAGTTTAAAAGTTTCGTCAACCGTTGCAGAAACAAGGTGTGAATGTTTCGGTAAGTGCGAAGCACAGACCGAAACTTCATATTGAATCGTGCAGCGATTCAATAACCCCACAGAGCGGCGTTTCTTTTGGAGCTTTTGAACAACACCTCGCGTTGTTCGCGTGAAGTTTTGCGTTCTTGCAAAGCAAGATGCCGGCTGTGACGGCAAAGAAAAACTTCATGTTGAACCGCGCAGCGGGTCAACGTCGCCTCTCTCGCTCAAAGAAAAGCGACTAAAGCTTAGATTCGATTGAATTCGTAGTGATTTAACAATTCACTGAAAATTCAGATGTAAATCAAGTTGATAATGTCATCAAAACAGCGGACGTGTATGCCTCCCCTTGCGCAGGAGAGGCATACACGCGCCGACTTTTCGGTATGTATTATTAACTTAAAGCCCATTCCGATTACCACATCATAAAAGCTCATTCCACAGGCAGATCGACGCATCGGTCTGCCTTAGATATTACCCCTGCGTTCATCGCCGACGCGCCGCCGCATAAAATATAACCATTCCAAACGCAAAATCTCCCGCCCTGCGGGATAACCGGAGGTCGAAATGACCGATTTTCTCGTAAAAAAATTTGTCCCGAACTACACCTCGACCGACTCCGTCGAGGTGAGAACCGCATACGGCAGGCTCTCGGGCATAGTCGGCATTATCTGCAACGTGATAATGTTCGTATTCAAGCTTGCCGCGGGCTTTATCTCCGGCTCGATCTCCATCACCGCCGATGCCTTCAACAACCTGTCCGACGCATCGTCGAGCATCATCAGCCTGATTGGCTTCAAGCTGGCGAGCATGCCGCCCGACCGCGAGCACCCGTACGGTCACGGCAGATACGAATATTTATCCGGGCTCGTCGTTTCCGCGCTCGTTATCGCCATCGGCATCGAGCTGTTCACGACCGGCGTGCGCAAGATAATAACGCCGGAGGCGGTCGAGTTCGGAGTTCTGCCGGCTGTGGTGCTCATCCTCTCCGCCGCACTCAAGCTATGGATGATGCTGTTCAACCGCCGTCTCGGCAACCGCATATCCTCCGGCGCGCTCCTTGCGACCGCAGCCGACAGCCGCGGCGATGTCATAAGCTCCTGCGCTGTGCTTGTCTCCGCGATTATTTCGAGCCTGACCGGCTTCGAGCTCGACGGATATGCCGCAGTTGCGGTATCGGTATTCATAGTTATAAGCGGAATAGGGCTTGTCCGCGACACCCTCGACCCCATACTCGGCAAAGCTCCGAGCACCGAGACGGTGCGCGATATCCGCGACCGCATTCTCACCTATCCCGGTGTGCTCGGAACACATGATCTTATCGTCCACGATTACGGTCCCGGCAGGACATTTGCGAGCGTTCATGTGGAGATGTCCGCCGATACCGACCCGCTCGAAAGTCACGATATCATCGACAATATCGAACGTGATTTCGCCGAGAACCGACACCTCCAGCTCATCGTACACTACGACCCCATCGTTACAAACGACCCGGAGGTCGAAAGCCTGCGCATATACCTGCATGAGCATCTGCACGAAATAGGAGCAGGTCTGACCTTTCACGACCTTCGCCTCGTGCGCGGAGCGAGCCACTCGAATGTCATCTTCGACTGCATCATGCCCTACGGCATGAGCATGAGCGAATCCGAGCTGCGCGAGAAGATATCCGAGCTCGTAAGGCAAAAGGATCCGAGCTATAACTGCGTTATAACGATCGACCGCAGCTTTTGCTCGGAATGAATGCCGTGTCCGAACGGAGTAACTTCCGCAAGGTCGCTCCGCTTAGAAGCTATTTGACGACAAATAAAGCGTGCTGTTGAAAATTTGCTTTTCAGCAGCACGTTTTGACTATTACGGGGATAAATTAAAATGCTCGGAGCGGATGTCTTTAGCCGACCCGCAAAGTGGAGAGATAAAAAAGATGCAGAAGCGTCGAAAATCGTCACGTCGCCGTACAAGCGTACGGCAGAGGCGATTTTCGGCGGTAGAAAAAGCGAAAACATTAAATTCAAAGCAGGAATCCGTTAGGATTCCGACCCTCAAACTGCCATATAGGACATACTAAAATCTAATTATAATAATCTGTTTTCGCTTTTTCGGTCTGCGCTTTTTTAGCCGTCCCGAAAGGGGGAGAGATAAAAAAGATGCAGAAGCGTCGAAAATCGTCACGTCGCCGTACAAG
>ENA-UOJD01002757-UOJD01002757.1-human-gut-metagenome-genome-assembly--contig:-P48-NODE-2757-length-13950-cov-55.776682_pt1 | contig 13950 bp, 15 predicted proteins | sample MGYA00242342_ERZ723889 | MGnify/ENA metagenome assembly ERZ723889
CGGGTATCGTTGGTAGTATCGTCGCCGGTGATCAGCAGCTGTGCCACCGTGTGGTGGTACTCGCTGAACAGCTTGTCGTATGTATACATCAGCTCACACTGACCCACAGCGGCGGCGGCCTGTTTGGACGGGATGTCCTTCGGCCGCTCCCGCAGTCCCAGCTTGCCCACGCCCATGCCGATGGCGCCGGAGGAAACCAGTATCAGCTCATGTCCGGCATTTTTAATGTCACTCATGATCTTGCACAGCTGCTCCACCCGGCGGATATTTAAGTGGCCGGTGGGGTGCGCAAGAGTCGACGTGCCGATTTTGATTACAATGCGCATTTGCGTTCTCTCCCCGAATTTTTAGGCTATTATATCACTTTAGTCAGATGAAGTAAATAGCCTGAAGGTAAGTTTCCGGTAAATGTTTTTCATAGAAAAGGCGGGCGGCAAAATGCCGCCCGTCAGGCTTATTTCTTTTCCAGCAGCTCCAGCGCCGCCTGAATCTGGGGATCGTCCTCCGGCTCCAGCTGGTCGTAATAGATGGCGTCGGCGGTTTCCTCGTCCACCGGTACGACCACATCCGGCGTGATTCCCACGCCTGCCAGACTGACGCCCTTGGGGGTAAAATACTTGCCCACAGACAGGCCCACTGCGGAGCCGTCGCTGAGACGTATGGTATTCTGGAAATACCCCTTGCCGCAGGTCTTCTCCCCCACCACGTCGGCAACGCCGTACTCGCTCAAGGCCGCCGCGAAGAACTCCGCCGCGGAGTAGGAGTCGCCGTTCACCAGCACCGCCATGGGAATGTCCAGGCAATCCGCGTCGGAATGGTCCACGTTCTCCTTCCCGGCATAGTCCACCGTGCGGAACAGCTCTCCCTCGGGCAGCAGATAGTCCAGTACCTTCACCAGCTCTTTTGCGTAGCCGCCGGGGTTATTGCGCACGTCGAAAATCAGCTTTTCCGCGCCCTGCCCCAGCAGATCGTCAATGGCCGCGATGGTTTCCTCGGCGCACCGGGAGTCAAAATTCTCAATGGTCACGAGCCCGATCTTGTCGGTCAGCATCCGACCGCTGGCCACAACCGTCTGCACCTGCCGCCGCTCCACGGACAGCGTCACCCGCTCCCCCTGCCTGAGAACCGTCAGAGAAACACAGGTGCCTTCTTCTCCCCGCACCAGATTCCGAACATCCGTGGCCGTCATCTCCCGGACGTCCTGACCTTCCACCTCGATCACCAGATCGTCCACCTGAACGCCCGCTTCCTGAGCAGGCCCGCCCTCATTCACGGCCTTGACCAGAAAGCCCTCCTGCTCCTTTGCCTCGATGGTGATGCCGATGCCCACATAGGCATTGTTCACCTGCTCCTCATGGGCGTCGTATTCGCTGGCGGGGATATAGTAGCTCCACCGGTCGCCAAGGGATTTGACCATGGCGGCCGCCGCGGCATCCTCCATGGCCGTCTGGTCGGCGTCTCCGATGAATCGTTCCAGAATCAGGCTTTCCAGCTGTTCCAGCTTGGTGCCGGAGGCATACCCCGGGTAGCCGATCGCCGCCAGAGTCGCCACTGTAGCCAGCATCGCCACAAGAATATAACTCAGGGAAATCAGAATTTTCTTTTTCACGGAATAACCACCTCATAGAAAGGATTCCCACAGTCCATAGTATGAACTGTGGGAACATAATTCAATCTGAGGAAGCTCTGAATAAATCGGCGAGAGCTGACAGCGAGAGATTTTTCTCTGGACGAAGGGTTCCAAAGCGGAGGAATACTTTGTGTATTTCCCGCTTTGGAGGCCGCACGGCCAGAGGAAAAGATCCGCTGCTCAGTCGAAGACGGTTTGTTCAGAGTTTCCTGAACAAATCAGTACAGCGGCACGTAATTGCAGGGGTTGACGTAGACGCCGTTGTAGGAAATGCCGAAGTGCAGGTGGTCGCCGGTGGCAACGCCGGTGGCACCGGTGGCGCCGATCAGCTGTCCCGCGCTGACGATCTGGCCGGCGGATACGCAGTAGCTGCTCATGTGCATGTAGATGGACGAGAAGCCGTCCTGATGGTTGATCTGCACATAGTTGCCGGCGGCATTGCCCCAGCCTGCGATGGTAACGACGCCCGCACGGGTAGCGTACACGGGGTCGCCGGTGCCGGTATCGAGGTCAACGCCCTGATGGTAGGAAGAAGCGCCCGCCGTGGGAGATTTACGATTGCCGAAGGGACTGGTGATGGAGGTGTAGCTGCAGGGAACCTGCCAGCCGCCGCTGCTTCCGCCGGAGTTCCCGCCCGAATTTCCGCCGGAACCGCTCGAGCCGCCGCCCGCAGTCGTGGCGGGTACGGAGGTTGCCTTCCAGGCTTCCCATTCCCGCTGCTTCGCCGCGTTGAACTGTACTTCCATGGCGGCGATCTGCTTCAGGAACGCATTTTCCTGCTCCTTGCATTCCTCTTCCAGCGCCTGGAGATCGTCGGCCTTTTGCAGCAGCTCCTGGAGCAGCGCCTCCGATTCCTTATTTTTCTCGTTCATTTCCGCCTGGGTGTCGTCCAGGTCTTTCTTGGTGGTTTCCAGCTCGCCCTTTTCCGTTTCCAGCTCGGCCTGGGCTTCCTCCACCTTGTTGGCGGCGTCGCTCAGCTCCTGCAAACGGCGCTTGTCGGAGGCGGCGATCTCCTCCACCATGTTCAGCCTGTCCAGCAGGTCAGAGAAGCTGTTGGCCTTGAAGACGACTTCCCAGTAGGATACCTCGCCCTCTTCCTCCATGGTGCGGATGCGGTCTTTGTTTTCCTGATTCAGCGTTTCCAGACGGTCTTCCGCCGTGTCCAGCTCGTCCTGCTTGTCCGCAATGAGCAGGTTATAGGCGGAGATCTGTTCGTTGATGTTGATGATCTGGGTGTTCAGAAGCTGAATTTCCTGATCGATCACATTCTTTTTCGCGATCAGATCCGCAATTTCGTTTTCGTTCTCCTTGTACTGCTTCTTCACGTCCGCGATCTGGTTCTGTACCTCCTTGCGCTCCTGCTGCAGGGCAATGATCTGCTTGCGGATCTCGCCGGAGGACGCCGCACCGGCAAAGGTGGGCAGAATGCTCATCAGAAGCGTCAGCAGCAGTACCGCCGCCATGACGCCAGCGAGGACGGATACCAAACGTTTGCGATTTTTCATAGGAATCTCCTTTTCACGATGGGGACGGGCATTGCATCATACTGAACTCCAATCAAAATCGGAAAACAGCATCAATAGATGTATGCCAATGGGTTTACATAAGTTCCTGCGTAAGAAATGCCGAAATGCAGATGCGGCCCGGTAGAAAGGCCGGTGCTGCCAACATATCCAATGAGCTGCCCCTGGGACACGCTCTGTCCCGCGGAAACAACGTAATTGGTCATGTGCATATAGATGGACGAGAAGCCGTCTAAGTGGTTGATGCTGACATAGTACCCCGCGCCGCCGGCCTGATAGGAAGCCACCGTAACGGTGCCCGCCCGGGTCGCGTAGATGGGCGTTCCCTGATTGCAGGCCATATCAATGCCGTTGTGCATTCTCTGGGTGCCCAGGATCGGGTGGGTGCGTATTCCGAAGGGGCTGGTAATGGTATAGCCGGACACCGGCGTCGTCCAGGAGGCATTGGAGGGCGGGTTCTCCCCCTGCAATGCCAGCTTGGCCAGGTACTCGTCGTACTTTGCCTGCTTGAGGTCCTTTTCCTTGGCGGCAATTTCCTGCATCAGCTCGTCCTGAAGCGCTTCCGACTCGTCCATCAGCCGCTGGTATTCCTCGGATTTCTTTTCCAGCTCCCGCAGCATGTCGTCGGATTCGGTGCGCTTTTCTTCCAGCTCGGCTTCCGCCGCCGTCAGCTCCTCCCAAGTGCCTTCCAGCTCGGTTTTTTCCGATTCCAGGCTCATGCGGGTGGCGGTGACGATGTCCGACGCGATGCGCATTTCCTGAAGACGGCGCTGGTCGGCCTCGGAGATCTCCTGCATCATGTTCAGCCGGTCAAGGAGGTCAGTAAAGCTGTTGGCCTCGAAAATGACCTGCCAGTAAGTAATGCTGCCGCCTTCCTCCATCGCCCGGATACGCTCCCGGTGCTGCTCGCTCAGGGTGCGCAGCTCTTCCTCGGCGGCGTCCAGCTCGTCCTGGGTGTCCGCAATGAGCTGGCTGTAGGCGGAGATCTGGGCGTTGGTGGTTTCGATCTTGTCCGTCAGGAGGGCAATTTCCTCGTCAATGGCTTCCTTCCTGTTTACAATGTCGGCCATGTCGTTATAGTTGGCGTCGTACTGGCTTCGCACAGCGTCGATCTGCGCCTGGATGGCTTTATTCTTTTCCTCCAGTGCGTCAATCTCCTTCTGGATCTCACCGGAGGTGGCGGCATCCGCCGGAACCGGCAGGATGCTCACCGCCATCACCGCCGCCAGACATAGGGCGACAAGTGATCTCACGGTTATCTCTCTGTGTTTGTTCATAGTTATACGTCCATAAACTTTCGGATAGAAGTCCAGCTGCCCACGATACCGACGAACATACCGGCGGCGGCGAAGGTGGCAACCATGGGGAGCAGAAGCTCCTGGAAGGGTACGAAGTTGAACAGCTGCAAGGCGTCCACGCTGCCGATCTTCGCGATCATCGCGTCATAGCCCAGCCATTCCAGACCAAAGGCGAGAATGGCGCCGATCATGCCGAGGGAGAAGCCCTCTACCACGAAGGGCAGCCGGATAAAGCCGTTGGTCGCGCCCACCATTTTCATAATGGCGATCTCGTCCCGCCGGTCGTACATGGCCAGCTTGACGGTGTTGGAAATGATCAGCAGGCTGACCACCAGCAGCACCGCGATCACGGCCACGGAGACGATATGCAGCACGCTCTGCAGGGTGGTGAAGCCCTGCGCCAGCTCATAGGCCGCGCTGACCTTGGCCACGCCGGGCAGATTCTTCAGCTGCTCAGCGGTCTGCTCCATCTTGGTATTGTCTTCCAGAGTGACCACGTAGCGGTGGCGCAGATCCTGCGCCTGGACGCCGCTGAAGGCGCTGTCGTTGTCATGGTCGCTGACGAAGTTCTGAAGCGCTTCCTCCCGGGAAACGTATTTCGCGTCAAACACATTGTCCAGAAGGTTGATCTTCGTGCCGATGGATCTTGCCTCGGCGTCGGAAAGGTCGCTGTCGATGTACACCATAATTTCGCTGGTCTTATTCAAATCCTGAACCATGATGTCCAGATTGTAAGCCAGCGCGGAGAAGCTGCCCACGATGATCAGACACGCCACCGTGACGCAGATAGCGGCAAAGGACATGAAGCCGTGCTGGAAAATGCTGCGGAAGCCCTCCTTGAGCAGGTACCCGATATTATTGAGCTTCATGTTTGCTTTCCTCCCCGATTCCATCTCTCACCACGACGCCCTCATTGATGGCAATGGTGCGTTTATGGAACAGCTTTGCCAGATTCTGGTCGTGGGTGACCACCAGCATGGTGGTTCCCAGATTGTTGATCTCCTGCAGCAGCGCCATGATTTCAAAGGAGCGCTCCGGGTCCAGATTGCCGGTAGGCTCGTCGGCGATGATGGTGGACGGATTGTTCACCAGCGCGCGGGCAATGGCAAGTCTCTGCTGCTCGCCGCCGGACATCTCATTGGGATGGCGGTTCATCTTGCTTTCCAGACCGACCAGCTCCAGCACGTAGGGAACCCGCTCTTTGATCTCGGACTCCCTCGCGCCCACGACCCGCATGGCAAAGGCCACGTTCTCATAGACCGTCATTTTTTCGATCAGGCGGTAATCCTGAAACACGACGCCGACCGTGCGGCGCAGGTAGGGAACTTCGCGCTTGCGAATTCGTTCCAGAGAATAGCCGTTGACGTGGACGGTGCCGGAGGTGGGCTTCAGCTCGCCGGTGATGAGCTTGATGATGGTGGACTTACCGGAACCGGAAGGACCGATCAGGAAGCAGAACTCGCCGTCCTCGATCTGCATGGTAACGCCGTTGAGGGCCTTGTTACCCTGCGTATAGGATTTTACAACATCAGTAAATTCAATCATATTCGCATCTTTCTCCCGTCATAGGCGGTACCGGAATTGCCGTTTCCGCGACCCCATACCGCCCGCAGTGTAACCGAATTGTAACACATCACAAAATCAATGTCAATCATATTCCGAAATAAATAGGCCAAAAGCGCAGATTTAACATATTATCCACAATTATTCCCCCCAATTTTTCAGCTTTCTTTCATATTTCTCTTATATTACGCCCCAAAAACGGAAAACACTTTCCGTAAAAACCGGGTCGGGCATACAGAAGCGGGGCTGCCGACGCAGCCCCGCGGGACATGTTTTTTTACCGGGTCTCCCGGGAAGTGAGGTACTTGCGCACCATCAGCGCTACCTTGAAGACAATGGCGTGGTCAAACTGCCGCAGGTCAAGCCCCGTGAGCTTCTTGATCTTTTCCAGACGATAGACCAGCGTATTGCGGTGGACAAAGAGCTTCCGGGAAGTCTCGGAGACGTTCAGGTTGTTCTCAAAGAACTTGTTGATGGTGAACAGGGTCTCCTGATCCAGAGAATCGATGGAATTCTTCTTGAACACTTCACTGAGGAAGATCTCGCACAACGTGGTGGGCAGCTGGTAGATCAGGCGGCCGATGCCCAGATTTTCGTAGTCGATGATGCTCTTTTCGGTGTCGAACACCTTGCCCACGTCAATGGCAGTCTGGGCTTCCTTGTAGGAATCCGCCAGCTCCCGCAGGTGGTCGGACACGGTGCCGATACCGATGACGGTCTTGATCCGCAGCTCGTTTTTCAGGGTGTCCTCCATGGACTTTGCGATCTTCTCCAAGTCCTCAGGGGTCGTCCCGCCGGTGATCTGCTTGATGACCGCCACGTCGCTTTCGTTGATGGACAGGACGAAGTCCTGCATCTTGTCCGGGAACATTCCCGCCAGCACATCCACGGTGGCAACATCGCTGTGACCCACCTGACGGATGAGGAACACCGCCCGGGGCGCGTCGGTGGCAAAGTGCAGCTCCTTGGCGCGGATGTAAATATCACCGGGCAGAATGTTGTCCATGATGATATTTTTCACAAAGGTGCCCCGGTCGTGCTTCTCCTCATAGAAGGTCTTGGCATCGTTCAGGGCGATATAGGCCATCTGGCAGAAGCTGCGGGCAGTTTCGTCGTCGCCGGAGCAGAAAACGGCATATTCCAGCACATTGGAATTGCCCAGAATGGCCTTGAAGCTGCGCTGACCGAAGGTGACGATGCTGTCGGCGGCGCCACTCACCTTCAGCGCGGCGTCCGTCCAGCGCTCACCCAGAATGGACATATCGGTGCAGGAAACCACGCACCCCTCGGTATCGATCACGCCGAAGCTGCGGTCCGTAATATCCCGCAACTGAACAATGACACTCTGAAAAACGCTGTTGGACATATCTACAGTCACTCCTTAGTATCTTGCATAAATGCGCATTTCACAAAAACGCATTATTATTATACACAGCTTTTGCGCACATTGCAAGTGCCTTTTGACATTTTATTGCAAAATCTCTTATGTTTTTTAGGTAATATACCAAGGTTTCCCGGAAGGCGCTTCCCCGAAAGGCTGTATCTTCCATCAAAATGACCGTTCAGGGCTGGGTTTTGCCTTCCAGCAGGGCAATCTCCCCTTCCGTCAGCTCCCGGGTCCGGCCTCTCGGCAGATCGCCCAGCGTCAGCGTTCCCTCCTGTCGGCGCTCCAAATAAGTCACGGTCATGTTCCGGGACGCCATCATCCGCCGCACCTGATGGTACTTCCCTTCCCGGACAGTGATCCGGCTCTCCCCCGGCCCCAGCGGCTCCAGAAGCGCGGGCAGGCATACCGTGCCGTCCCGGAGGGTCAGGCCCGCGGCAAAGGCGGATATGTCGTCGGCATTTGCCTGCCCCTCGTGGCGGGCGTAGTAGACTTTCGCCACTTCCTTCTTTGGGGATATCAGCCGGTGGAGCAGCTCGCCGTCGTTGGTGAACAGCAGCAGCCCCTCGGTGGCCTTGTCCAGACGGCCTACGGGCCTTAAATCCATGTGCCGCCACGCCTCCGGCAGCAGCTCCATGACGGTCTTCTCCGCCGCGTCCTCCGTGGCCGTGACGTAGCCTGCCGGTTTGTTGAGCATCACCACCATCCGGCGCTTTCCGCCCAAAGGCTGCCCGTCCAGTGTAACGGTGTGGACAGCGGGGTCGATTTTCCGGGAGCCGTCCTTTTCAGGATTTCCGTCCACGGTCACCCGCCCCGCTTTTAAGATATCCTTCACCTGAGAGCGGGTGCCCGCGCCGCTGCCGCACAGGAATTTGTCCAGTCGTTCCATAGCTCCTCCGTTCTGCGTCCCGGTTCCGGCGCATAGGCTGTACCACCGAAATATGAACCGGGAGGGATTTTTTATGATGGTTATGACCGCGAAGGTCAATCTGAAAAAGGTAATGATCGCCCTTGCCGCCGTGGCAGCGCTGATCGTGGCGCTGATTTTGCTGCTGGGCGGGGGCGGGGATTCCGCCGAGACTTCTGCGCCCACGGCTTCCAGCAACGACGGCCGGGTGAAATTTCTGACGGATCTCGGCTGGGACGTCACCACATCCCCCACAGATTCCAGTCAGGTACGCATTCCCGCCGCGTCCAGCGACGTGTTCGAGCGCTACAACGCCCTGCAAAAAAGTCAGGGCTACGACCTGAGCGAATACGCCGGGAAAAAGGTCATGCGCTACGTCTACAAGATCAACAACTACCCCGGCGCCACCGAGCCGGTGTACGCGACGCTGCTGGTCTACAAAAACCAGATCATCGGCGGCGACGTGACTGACACCGCCGCGCAGGGAAAGATCCGGGGCTTCAAGATGCCGGAAGCCACGACTGCTCCCACCGCCCCCAGTCTCCCCACGGAGACCGCCGCCACCGCGCCGGAGACGACCCAGTAAACATGGGGAAGCTGCCGCGTTTTTTATCTATGGTATCACACAATTCCGCTCTTGACAAGCGCCCCGCTCTGTGCTACTGTGTACCCGAACTAAACAGTATCTTCAGGGCGGGGCGAAATTCCCCACCGGCGGTAAAGGAAGCTTTGATTCAAGACTTCCCAAGTCCGCGAGCGCGTCAGCGTTGAATCGGTGAAACTCCGATACCGACAGTACAGTCTGGATGGAAGAAGATACGCAAAGGATATTTGCGTTTTTTTCACGCCCTGGGAATATACCCAGGGCGCATTTTTGTTTTGAGGTGATACCAATGACCGATCTTTGGAAACAAATTTTAGACAATCTGTCCTTTGTAGGCGTGAGCCTTGCCATCGTGGTGGGGCTTGCCCTGCTTGCCCGGCTGGCGGAGCATTTTCTCCCGGAAAAGCGGAAGGTCAGCCCCGCCCGGCGGGTCAGCATCATCGGCATCAGCGCCGCCATCGCCGCCGTGCTCCATGTGCTGGACTTCCCGCTGGTGATTCTCGCGCCGGAATTCTATAAGCTGGACTTTTCCGAGCTGCCCGTGCTGCTGTGCGGATTTTACTTAGGCCCCAGCGCGACGGTGGTGTGCGAGGGCGTGAAAATCCTGCTGAAGCTGCTGCTGAAGGGCACCTCCACCGCCTTTGTGGGCGATCTTGCCAACTTTGTGGTGGGATGCTCTCTGGTTCTCCCCGCCACCGTTTTCTACCACACCCACAAGAGCAAGCACAGCGCCATCATCGGCCTTGCCATCGGCACGCTGGTCATGACCGTGTTCGGCAGCGCCTTCAACGCCGTTTATCTTCTGCCCAAGTTTGCCCAGCTGTACGGCATTCCGCTGGACACCATCATCGCCATGGGAACCGCCATCCGGGGCGGGGTCAGCAATGTCTCCACCTTCGTGCTGCTGTGCGTCGCGCCCCTGAACCTGCTGAAAGGCGCCGTCGTCTCCGTGCTGACGATGCTGCTGTACAAGCGGGTAGCAAGGCCTCTGTTCGGGCTGCATCAATAAGCATACGAAAACTGCCGGGGCTTTCCCCGGCAGTTTTTTCTTTGCCTTTTCTGGGGAATTGTGGTATAGTATAAGAAATAAAACGTTCCGGCAATGGGGAGAAAAGCCATGATCCAAATGATAAAAACCTATGAAGAATGCCGGGCGTTTGCCGCAGGCTTTCAAGGTGGCCCCAACTTTTCAGACCCCATGCTGAGCAGCGAAGAACAGCTTCAAAGCAATCTGATCAGACCGATTGGAAATCCCGACCGATACTGCGTCTTTGGCGTCTACCATGAAGAGACGCTGATTGGGCTGTTCGCATTCCTCGTTATCCGGGATGAACAATACGCCGAAATGCTGGCAGGCTTGTCCCATGAGAAAAGCGCCTATCTGGAAGCGCTCCAATATCTGAAGCAGCACTTCCCCGGTTATGGCATCGATTTCGTCTTCAATCCCGGCAACTGCCTGCTGCGGGAACAGTTGCATCTGCGGAAGGCCGATTTTGAGCCGGAGCAGCAGAAGATGGTGCTGGAAGCCCCCGCACCGGATATGGACACCACTGGCATCGTGCCCCTTTCCGACCAGTACGCAGAACAGTACTGCGCCATCCACAATAAAGATATGTACTGGACAGGCGAAAAGGTCATGCAGGCACAGGATCGTTTCCACACCTTCCTCGCAATCCGCGACGGCAGGGTCGTCGGTTACATAGATGTGACCTGTACGTTCAAGGAGAACGAACCATTTGATCTGCTGGTTCTGGAAGAGTACCGCCGCATGGGATACGGCCGGAAGCTGCTGGCAAAGGCGCTGGAAGCGAACGCACCCAACGCCATGTCCGTCCTCGTGGACGCGGGCAATGTCCCCGCCATCCGCCTGTATGCGTCCATGGGCTTTGCAAAGAAACAGAATATTCTGATGGCACACTGGACAGTGCCGTCATCAGAATGATAACAAACAGGAGGTAATTTTTATGTGTGAACTTCTGAAAACCCGCCGCAGCGTCCGCAAGTACCGCCCCGAGCAGGTGCCGGACGAATTGCTGGACGCCGTGCTGGAGGCCGGACTTTACGCCCCCTCCGCCATGAACAACCAGAAGCCCGTCATGGTCGCCGTCCGGGACAAGGCCACCCGGGATCAGCTTTCAGCCATGAACGCCGCCGTGATGGGGACGGACAGGGACCCCTTCTACGGTGCGCCCTGCGTCATCGTCGTGCTGGCTGACCCCACCTATCCCACATGGGTGGAAGACGGCACTCTGGTGCTGGGGAATCTGCTCAACGCCGCCCATGCCGTGGAGCTGGGCAGCTGCTGGATTAACCGCGCCCGGGAGATGTTCGACACCGAGGAGGGCAAGGCGCTTCTGCGCCAGTGGGGCATCCCGGAACACTACCGGGGCATCGGCTGCTGCATTCTGGGTTACGCCGACGAGGCTCCCGCCCCCAAGGAGCGGGCAGCCAACCGCATTTGGAAAATCTGACAAAGGAGAAAAATGATGGACTTTCTGGAAATTGCTCGCGCCCGGCAATCCTGCCGCAGCTATGATACAGAGCGGCCTGTGGAACAGGAAAAGCTGGACGCCGTGCTGGAAGCCGCCCGTTTAGCCCCCTCCGCCTGCAACGCCCAGCCCTACCATTTCACCGTCTGCCGGGGGCAGGCCGCCAAGGCCGCGGTCGCCGGTGTGACCGGCATGGGCATGAACAAATTTGCCGCTCAGGCGCCGGTGCTGATCGTGATCTCCGAGCGTCCCTACTCCAAGAGCGCCGCTCTGGGTTCCAAGGTGACGAAGGTGGACTACCGCTCCATCGACATCGGTATTGCCGCCGCCTATCTCACCGCCGAAGCCGTCGCGCAGGGGCTTTCCACCTGCATCATCGGCTGGCTGGACGACGCCAAGCTTCGGGCAGCCTGCGGACTTGACCAGCCGGTGCGGCTGGTGATTGCTCTCGGTTACGCAAAAGAGGGCGACCCCCTCCGTGAGAAAAAGCGCCGGGACATGGGAGAGCTGGTGGATTACCGATGAACCATCCCATTCTGACCACATCCGGCGCTTTTGTCTGCCACTGCGTCCGTCTCCACCGGGGGGACGATCTGCTTCTCTCCATCCGGGAACTCGCTCAGGAAAAGCACATTGCGGCGGGAGTGGTGCTTTCCGCCGTGGGCTGCGTCACGGAAGCGAAGGTGCGGGACGCCAGCGGCGTGAACATCCGGTCCATCGGGGAGCACTGCGAGATCGTCAGTCTGAACGGCACCGTCAGCGAGCAGCGGTGTCATCTGCACATCGCCCTGTCCAGAGAAGACCTTTCCACATTGGGCGGTCATCTCTGCCCCGGCTGTATCGTCAATACCACCTGTGAGCTGGTGATCGCAGAGCTTCCCGGCGTCCGCTTCGGCGTGGAGCAGGACGGAGAAACCGGGTATGACGAACTGATATTTGAATCTCTTTGACCTACAGGGGCGGCCGTAACGGCCGCCCTTTTTCTGCTTGACAAAGATTGTCATCTGTGGTATCTTACATTTAACAATTCAGTTAATTGTTAAATGACATTCAGGGAGGTGAATTCCTTGGCGTTGCAGCAAACCCTAAAAGCCCTGTCCGACTCGACCCGGCGGGAAATTCTGAATCTGCTCAAGTCCGGCAGGCTGTCCGCCGGGGAAATTGCCGACCATTTTAGCATCACCCCCGCCGCCGTGTCCCGGCACCTGTCCGTTCTGAAGGACGCCGACCTGATCTGGGACACCCGGGAGGGAAAATTCATCTTTTACGAGCTGAACACCTCGGTCTTAGAGGAAATCATGCTCTGGCTCACGGATTTGAAAGGAGGCGCTGCCCCATGATAAAGCAATACAAAAAAGAACTGATTGTCTCCACGCTGCTTGCCCTTCTCCCCATCGCCGCAGGGCTGCTTCTGTGGAACCGGCTTCCCGGCCAGCTTGCCACCCATTGGGGCATGCACGGCGCGGACAGATGGAGCGGCAAGGCCGCCGCCGTATTTCTCCAGCCGCTGTTGCTGCTGGCCGCCCATTATCTGGTGCTGTTTTTCGTTTTTCGGGACGCTAAAAACCGGAATCAGAGCAAAAAAGTGGTAGGTCTGCTGTTCTGGATAATGCCCGCCACCTCCATCCTCGTCAGCGGTATCACCTACGCGGTGGCGCTGGGCTGGAAATTCCGGCTTGCCGGCCTTCTTTATGCGGGACTGGGGCTGATGTTCGCCGCCATCGGCAACTATCTCCCCAAGTGCCGCCCCAACCGCACCGTTGGCATCCGGATCTCCTGGACGCTGGGCAGTGAGGAAAACTGGAATGCAACCCACCGCTTTACCGGTAAGGTCTGGGTCATCGGCGGTCTTATAATGGTGCTTGCCGCTCTGCTTCCGGAGGTGCCGGGGATCATCGTCACCATTCTCGCCGTGGCCGCTCTGTCCATCCTTCCCATCGCCTATTCCTACCGCTACCACCGGATCCACGGGACGGAAAGCGACCCCGACCCGAGGTCCAAAAAAGTCTCCATCGGCGTGCTGATCTTTCTGGTAGCGATTGCGGTGTTCGTCGCGGTCACGCTGTTCACCGGCAATCTCCATTACCGGTTCGACAGCGACAGCTTTACCGTCGAAGCCTCTTATTTCGACGACCTCACCGTAAAATACGATGCCATCGACGGCATCGAATACCGGGAGGGCAACGTGGACGGCACCCGAACCTACGGCGTAGGCAGCTTCCGGCTGCTGATGGGGACATTTGAAAATGAAGAATTCGGCACCTATACCCGCTACACCTACTACCGCCCGGAAGCCTGCGTCATTCTGTCAGTGAGCGGGAAAACGCTGGTCCTCAGCGGCAGCAGCGCGGAAAGCACGCGAAGTCTCTATGACACTCTAGTCAAAAAAACCGGCCTATAACGGAAAGGAGAAAACGATATGAACACAGTATCTTCCGCAAGCATTACCGGCATGGTCGTCAGCCTGATTCTCTGCGTAGCGGCGCCCGTAGCGCTGTGCGTCCTGCTGAAACGCAAAACCGGCGCAAAGCTTTCCGACATGCTCCTGGGCG
>ENA-UOJD01002759-UOJD01002759.1-human-gut-metagenome-genome-assembly--contig:-P48-NODE-2759-length-13944-cov-4.299590_pt1 | contig 13944 bp, 11 predicted proteins | sample MGYA00242342_ERZ723889 | MGnify/ENA metagenome assembly ERZ723889
CGGACACATCAAAGTAGGAGGTAATTACGCTGCAGGAATGAGGTCCGGCGAAGTAGCCCATCAGAAAGGCTATTCGACAGCTATCTTCCTCGATTCCAAAGAGAAGAAATACATCGACGAATGTGGCCCGGCCAATTTCTTCGGTATTAAAAACGGTTCATATATCACTCCGTTCTCTCACACCATCCTGCCTTCTATCACCAATGCCAGCCTGATGGTATTGGCCGAGGACATGGGATTGAAAGTAGAACGCCGGCTTATTCCCGTAGAAGAACTCGAGACTTTCGAAGAAGCCGGAGCTTGCGGTACGGCTGCTGTCATCAGTCCTATCGGACAGATCGATGATCTCGAAAACAACAAGAACATCGTTTTCGGTAAGCCCGATGTTCCTGGTGAATGGTGTACCAAATTGTACAACCGTTTGAGAGCTATTCAATACGGAGACGAACCGGACAAATTCGGTTGGGTAAAAGTATTGAATTTCTAAAAACAGATTTTTAGGGATAATTGAATCAACTCGGAGAAAGTGCCTGATCAGTTCAGGCACTTTCTTTCTTTTTGGAACTCCGGGACGGACCTTTCGTTCCAAATGGGGGAGGACGGGAGTTCATAACTACTCCTTCGGCGTTTAAAGTAGTATATCGGGTTGCTGGAGCCTGCAGATATATATTTTTTTGAAATTTTCTTTATCAAATATTGGTTGATCTACGAAATATTCGTAGATTTGCGAATAAATCGTAGTTTGATGTGCCTTATGGAAAAATTGACTTTTCAGGAAGAAGAAATCATGCTTATTATCTGGCAGGTAAAAGAAGGAGTGATTAAAGATTTTTTGAATTGCATGGAAGAGCCTCGTCCGCCTTATACGACGGTGGCCTCTATCGTGAAAAATCTGGAGAAAAAAGGATATGTACGGGCCAAACGTTATGGGAACACCTATGTTTATTCGCCTTCGATCGATGAAGGGGAATACAAAACGAAATTTCTTTCCGGCGTTGTGCAGAATTATTTCGAGAATTCATATAAAGAGATGGTGACTTTTTTTGCCCGGAAACAGAAGATCTCGGCCAAAGAGTTAGAAGAAATTATCCGTTTAATTGAAAAAGAATAGGAGCTATGGAAGATTTTCAAATTTATATATTACAGGTAAATGCGGGTTTAGTGGTATTCTATCTTTTATATCGGATGTTGTTTTCCAGGGATACTTTTTTAAGAATCCGGCGTTTATTTCTTTTTTCCATCGTTATGCTGGCTTTTGTATATCCCCTGATTTCGTTGGCATCCTGGTTGGAGCAAGGTAATGCCTTGCCCGGGATGGTTGTCGGGTATGCTGAAATGCTGGCGGTGGTTACTCCTGTAGCTCCGCAACCTGCTGCAGAACAATCACTTTTTACCTGGCAGCGGTTCCTGATCTGGATTTGGAGTGGGGGAAGCCTTGTGCTGACACTCCGTATGGCGGTCCAGTTGGCTGGTATCTGTCGACTTGCTTATCAGGGTAAAAAACAGATTTGTCATCATGTTCCGGTCATTGCTTTGCCCAAGATTACAGCTCCTTTCTCTTTCTTCGGTTGGATTTTTGTTAATCCGGCCCATTACGAAGAGCGGGAGCTTCATGAGATTATTGTACACGAGTCTGCTCATGTCCGTCAATGGCATTCATTGGATATGTTACTCGGGGAGATACTTTGTATCTTTTTCTGGTTCAATCCGGTTGTCTGGCTTTTACGTAAAGAAATCAGGCAGAATCTGGAATTTTTAGCAGATGAGCAAGTGGTAAATTCCGGTTACAACCGCAAAAATTATCAATATCACTTGCTTCGCCTGTCCCATCAATCGACTGCAGTACCTATAGTTAATAATTTTAATGTTTCTCAATTAAAAAAACGAATTATTATGATGAATAAGAAAAAAACATCCAGGATCGGCTTGTTGAAATATGCCTTTTTACTTCCGGTAACCGGCTTATTGATTCTGGCTGGAAATGCACGAGCCGTAACCGATTTGGCCTCCCATACACTGATACAGGCCGGCGGGGAGACTACCGTATACAAAGGACGGGTAGTGGACGAACAAGGTATCCCCCTGAAAGGTGCTTCGGTCATTATCAAAGGGACCTCACTGGGAGCTTCTACTGATCAGAATGGAGAATTCTCTGTCCAGGCCAGGAAGGGAAATACGCTTTGTTTTTCATATGTAGGTAAACGGACTGCAGAGGTGATTTGTGAGGGTAAAGCCAATCTGAAAGAGGTGGTTTTACTTAAGCAACCGGTAGAGCTCGAGGGAATGGTAGTCGTCGGATATGCGAAAGCTGGCCAGAATGCAACATCTAAGGAGGGGGAAATTTTCACGCTTGTCGAGGAAATGCCGGTATTTAAAGAAGGAAATGTGCTGGCTTATATGGCACGGATGGTCAAGTATCCTGTCCGGGCTCAGGAGAAAGGAAGTCAGGGTAAAGTGATTGTTTCTTTCGTAATCGATAAAGCGGGTAGGGTGACTGATCCTCAGATTGTAAGAAGTGTAGATCCGGATCTGGACCGCGAAGCCCTGAGAGTTGTCAAGGCGTTACCCGATTGGATTCCCGGTAAACAGAGAGGCGTGGCGGTTGACGTCTTGTTTACGCTTCCGATTGTTTTCCGCCTGCAGAGCGATGAAGAATCTTCTACCGTTTCGGGAAAAGCGGATGAACAGGTGTGACCAGCCTTTTAACAGTAAAAAACAACGGCCGATAAATCGGAGTTTTGCAGCCTTCCTCATCGCTGATTAGTAAAACCTTCGGTCCTGATAAATGAATATAAATCAGAACCGAAGGTTCATCGATCCTTCCCTTAGGGGGGATACTAAGCCGGACAGACTCGTGTTGTTCTTATTTCGTATTGATAATCACTTCTGCATTCGGGTAATACCCCACCTCTTTTTCAATCGGGCTAATCGGACGGATTTGCAGGATCTCACTGGGATCGATATCGAAACGGTCGGCCAGGCGTCCGTCGATAACCAGAAGAGGTTCTTTCATTTTTTCGAGATTGTATTTGTATTCCTGGCTATTGTATTTAAAAGTGAGTACGCCATTCTGAAAGCTCACAAATTCTCCTAACCGATCTCTCGACGTAATGAATAAATAGGATTTTTTGACATCTTCTTTCGATGGGATGATGTTGACATTCAAAATCTTATCCGGCATTTGTACGTTGTCTTTAGGGGCTTGTTGCCCATCGATGATGTAAGTCATATCCGAATTCTGGGAGTCGATTTTAATTTTTGTTTTTCCGTTTTCTTCCGTGATTTGTACCGAGTTACTGCTCATACCTGTACCGTTGCCGAACGATTGGAAGAATTTTTCAACCTTTTGCCGGTGATTGCCGTTTTTGAAAAATTCTTCGAAATCTTCATCCGTCATGCCCTCCCCCGGATTAAAAAATTCGTCCGGTAGGAAATGACCGAATGGAAAACCGCCGGGCATATTGTTCGTGGTGGTCGAATCACCGGGCATGCCGAAAAAATCGCCGAATAACGATCCGCTTCCCATGTGATTGTGCAGATTTTCCATCATCTGCCGGATATGCTGTGAGATAGTTCCGGGATTCATATCCGGGAAATCGTTGAAGTGTTTGTACGACTCATAGGTGTCGGGATTAGAACTCAAAGCAGCCAGGGAGTTCAGGCCTTTCAGATTCAGCGCTCTCGACAGCAGGGCGATTTTATCCAGTTGAATGTCTCCCCGGAGTTCGATGATATCCACCTGTTGTGGGTTTTGGTTCCAGACCACCAGGTCGCTCACTTGTCCGTTTTTGTTGTGCGTGTAGATCAGTTGCTTTCCGAACTCGTCGTTCCGGCTTTTGATCAGTTTGTATTTTTCCGGTTTATCCAGTATTTCCCGGAACTGGCCGATCGCTTTTTCGCTCAGGGAGGGATCGGTCTGATTCAAATCCAGATTGAGAATATTCACCTCTTCCAGTTTTTGCAGGAGTTCGTTTGCCTCGGGCGGAAGATTATTCCGTTGATAAAGTCCATAAAGGCTTTTGTCCAGTTGGGTGACCGTCACGCCGTTTTTCTCATGGTATTTGGACATGAGCTTAGATAATTGTGCATTTGCCGCGAAAGGCATAACAGACACAATCGACAAAATAATAATTATTCTTCTCATGGCTATCTTGTTTTATTATTATACTTTTTATTCTATCGCTATAATCAGGTTATGATCTTCGTAAAGCACTCTTTGTACCGGTGTTTTTTCATCTTCCAGGGCATTCCCCAGGACGCGCAGTGCATTTTCGAAGCGTTCTTTTTTCAGGTTATCCGACAGTTGTATACCCGGACGGGGTGTCGTTGTGAAGGTCTCCCTGAATGAAAGGATCAGCACGGCCATCGCTGCAATACTCCCGGCCGTAATCCAGAGCTGTCTGATTTTGCGTTGCCGTTTTTGCCGGATATACCGCTGTAGTTTTTCATTCAGGCCTTCCGGTATTTCCATCGGACCGCGAAGCCCCAAAATCGGTTCTCCCGGGAGTTCTCCCCGTTGCCAGGCAGACCTCAACTCCCGCTCTTCTGCCAAAGTTGTCTCCCCTTTGTAATATCGTTTCAGTACTTCTTCCATATATTTTATCTGTCATCTTTCATTTCGCATCATTTCTTTCACCTTCGACCGTCCGCGTGAGAGTAACACCCGGATGTGGTTGGCGGTTAGTCCTGTGATCTGTTCGATTTCTTCAAATTCCAGTTCTTCTATTTCCCGCAGGATGAGCACCTCCCGTTGATTTTCCGGCAGAGTGTCGATGATTTGCCGGAGAAGGAGCACGGTGTCTTTGGTTTCGATTTCCTGCAAGGGATTGCTTGTATAATCTTCGTTTTGTGCCAGCTCTTCCCCGCCGTACACCGGTTTTTGTTTTTTTATCCAGTCGAGGCACAGGTTGCGGGTCACCTTCAATGCCCAGGCCCGGGGATTTTGCACTCCTTTCAGTTCTCTACGCGTATTCCAGAGTTTAATCATAACCTCCTGAGTGATGTCTGCAGCATCTGTCGGATTGCTGAGAATATGCTGTGCATAGGCATAGATATTCTTGGTCAGAGGCAGGATCATATGGTTAAATTCTTTTTCTGTCATCATTAGTAAGACGGATGCAGGCTGGTTTTATTACAAAGGAACGGTTTTTTCTTCGTTAAAGTATGTTAGAGAACGTTTTTCTTGCCGTTTCCTGTATAATCTGGTTGGGGTATCCCTAACAATGCAGTTGGTCCATCCCTAACAACGTGATTGGAGATCGGCCAACAAGACGTTTCGTTATGTCTCCGGATTTTCGGCAGGGATGTTCAGTACTTTTTCGAAACGGAGGGTACGGGGGTTCTTTCGTTTGCACATTGCCGTTACTGAACTGAGGGGGAGTTCCAGCCAGTAGCCTCCGGGGTGAGTGCCGGGATGCGGAAGTGCTGTGGACAAACCTGCTACCTTTACACCAAAGAAAAGAAACGGCGGAAGTATGCTTTGCACTTCCTGAAAAATGGAAGAATACTTCTTTTCATATATACGCTTTCGCCGTAAATACACGTGCCACGAAGGCATAGGAAACACTTTGGCTGGGAAACTTTCATGAGAATAAAGAATGATATTTATATACATGTTTACCCTAAACGTAGTTTTTTTCTTCTATTCCGATTCCGGGTTTTATACCGTCATATCGGTTCGCCTGGATCGGTCCGCTAAGGTTTTCCTTCACTGATCTACAGAAGCGACCGGGTCGCTAATTCCGATCACCGAAGACAAATTAATAGCGAAATAAACCTACATTAGTACCAAAATCTATATAAATTATTCGTATTTTGTTCAAAAAACGATATTGAAATAATAATATATTAGAAATAAGCTACTTATGAGTATTTTTTATAGAGCGAGGTAATGACTTGGAAACAATCGCAAATTCTGTGATATGTGGTATATTTCTGTCAAACAACTCTTATTTGATGAAAATGTACACAAATAAAGCGGACGAAAACAAGAATATAGCATTTTTCTTTCGTCCGCTTTGTATTTAGTCAATGATTTCAAAACGTACTAGCATGGAATAGTTCTTCTTGATGGTGCGGAAGTTGTCGAATAGGGCTGCATCGGATGACAGGACATTGCTTTGCGCGAACGGAAAAGCATTGCCACTATCTTTTTCCACGATGCGTATGACATCACCTAAGCTTTTACCCAATGCCTCCACCAAATAGGTTGCTTTCTTTTGAGCGGCTTTCAATGCTTCAATCTTTCCCTTTTGATGATAGGCAAGCATATCTTTGTTTTCCAGTTCGCCTATGCGCATGTAGTGGACACCTTTCGTATCAATGCGATTAACGATTTCGTTTATCTGGTTAAAGTCGGTCAGGGTGATATCAAATTTCTTGGAAACTAAAAAGTCCTGCCCTTGTTGTCGCCAATAGTCACCGATTTCCTGTGTCCGAATGGCATTTTGTGGAATACCTGCCTTGGCAAGCGCTTCTCTCAGTTCTTGTTCTATCTTTAATAAAGGAACTTTGGTATGGTATTCTTCGGGCTTCGATTTCCCGTCAAATTCTTCCTCGAAGTATTCACGGATTTCGATGAGATAATGGATTTTGTCGGGTACAATCTCAATTTCTGATGTGCCCGTCACTTCAATGTACCGTCCATTAGTTTGTGCTTGCAGCGAAAGAGTGGACAATACGCTGATTATCAATGTAAACAATTTCATTTTCATTTCTTTTGGTTTTTTATTTGTTCTCAAATCCTTTTATAATGGAACAGGCATTAATATAGTCCAATGTGTTTATGATTGATTCTGTTTTTCTTGGTCTAATTGAGTAAAAAAGAGCATATCTATCTCCCAGCCGCTTGCCTACAAGCTGTTCCGTTGAATCTGCCATGCCTGCAATTTCTGTTTGCTCACACTTCCTGTTATCACGAATTGTCCGAAGATATCTTTGTCCAGCCCTAAGTCCGCAAATGTTTTCATTGTACAAGTTCTCCTTTCTTGTTTATATATTTCCACTTATTGCTTATCCACTTATGGTGTTCTCCGTCTGGCATTGCCTTTTGTTCTCCTGTCAATGTAACCTTTGCTTTGCCTCTTTCAAAAGGAAATGCGAACTTGAATTGAGGCTTAATGACCACATTCCCCAATGAATAGGCAAACCCAATCAATCCGTTTTCATCCATGATGCGGAAAAATCCTTCACGGATATAATCAGGTCCGTTGTCGCATAATAGATAGTAGGTGTCCAACGGGGCATTTCTCTGATGATTTCCAATACTTGATTATCCCAATTTTCTATGCCGCAGCTTTGCAGGACTTTGGCTTCATATACTTCTCCATACGAATCAATCTGTATCGAATAAACTCCCCTCACTCGCTGTTTATCACTCAATAGTAGAGGCTCATATTCCAACCGTCGGGTGATGTAGTTTTTTGCGGGAAGTTCACTTATAACGACCCATGAAAGCAGTATGAACAGAAACTTTTTCATAACTAATCATCTTAATGGTGTTCAAAGATAACGAAAAGGAATAACCTAATCAATCATTAGACTATATAGAGTTCACCTTCATAAAACAGCAGCTTGCCCTAATGAGCGTCGCGGTCTGCCGTTCGTTGAGACCGACAAGACGGCAGAAGCTCTCCATACGTAGCATTTTACGGAAATAGGGAAACTATGACGTAGCCTTTGAAATGAGGGATTGCAATAATGACACTTCCTTTTGGTGTGTTATGTCTTTGTCTGAGATTTCCTTGCGGTGCTTGACTTGCATTTCTATCAGTTGCCGTTAGTGTTTCTTCTGCTGCCGCTGTATCTGTTGCAGCAATAACTCTATGCTCTCGTCACGGGCGGCGACTTCGCCTTGCAGGGTATGGTTGTCGACACTTCGCATACGGATTAATCCGTCCTTATTCTTCCCGTTTCATCGGGAGTTGTTCCTCGTATACGGCGGGAAGGTTCTCCTCCGTGTCTTTGTCTTTTTTCTTTTTGCGGGTAAACCGTTCGTGCAAGCTCTCCATCATCAGGTAGAAATTGGGAATAAACAAGGTGCCTACGAGGGAGGTCATCAACATACCGGCAAAAACGGCGATACCGAGTGAGATCCGGCTCGAAGCTCCGGCTCCGGTCGAAATCACCAGTGGGAAAGTGCCGAGGATGAAAGCAAAAGAAGTCATCAGGATCGGGCGGAGACGTACGCGTCCGCCTTCGATCGCCGATTCTTCGGTCGACTTGCCTGCAGCCCGGTAATCCCGGGCGAATTCTACGATCAGGATGGCATTTTTCGCCGCCAGGGCAATCAGAAGCACTACTCCGATTTGGGTGTAAACGCTGATTGGAAGATTCATGACCATCACTCCGATCACTACTCCCAGCAGGGCGATAGGCAAACCCATGATCACTGCAAAAGGATCCGTCCAGCTCTCGTATTGGGCTGCCAGGATCAGGAAAGCCACCACGATGGCCAGTATAAAGATGATGGAGGTGGACGAACTCGCATTTTCTTCCTGGTATGCCATAGAAGTCCATTCATAACCGAAGGAGCGTCCCACTTTCTCCCGGATCAGTTTGGCCATAATATTCAGCGCCTCTCCCGAGCTATAACCGTCTGCTGCGGCACCCGAGATCAGGGCGGATACGTAAGTGTTGTATTTTGTCAGGCTCTCTGCTCCGATCCGCGTCTCGATAGTAGTAAAGGCCGAAAGGGGAATCATGTCGCCTTTGGAGTTGCGGACATTCAATAGGCGTAGGTCGGTTACCAGAGCCCGGCTGTCGGGGGCACCCTCGACCTTCACCTGGTAAGTGCGGCCGAATTTCACAAAATTGTTGACATAGGTGGAACCGAGGTATGTGCCGATCGTATTGAACACCTCGCTTAGCGGAATCTGCATCAGCTCTACTTTGTTCCGGTCGATATTCAGGTAATACTGGGGTACACTGGCGCTGAACATCGACTGGACGGTAGAGAGACCCGGGGTCTCGTTGCCGGCGAGCATCAGTTCGTCTGTCATGCGTTGCAGTTCTTGCGGGCCGTAGTTGTTGATATCCTCCAGCATGACTTCGAACCCGCTGCTTTCGCCCAATCCCGGGATGGCCGGCGGTAAAACGGCGAAGGTTCTGGCTTCCGGTATCGCTTCGTAGGCCATACCGTTGAATTGGTTCACCAGGCTTTGGGCGCTTAACTGCGGAGATTTCCGTTGGTCCCAGTTTTTGAGCATCACAAACAGCGTGGCGGCATTCGAAGCGTTTGCATTACTCATCATTGAAAAGCCGTTGATCGTGATATAGGTTTCGATACCTTCCATTTGGTTCAGTACGGCCGACGCTTTTTGCAGGGCCGTAGCCGTCTGACTCGACGAAGCACCGTCGGTCAGTTGCAGGAAAGCGATGAAATACCCCTGGTCTTCTTCCGGGATAAAAGTGCGCGGCCATTTGATAAATCCCCAGAAAGCCAGCGCCGAAAGGATCAAAAAGACGATAAAAGTCATCAGCGATTTACGCATGAAGTGAGTGATCACCCAGGTATAACCGTGGTTTGTCTTTTCGAAAAACCGGTTGAAAGCTTTGAAGAGAAAGAATCTGGCCGGTTGTTTGGGTTTCAGGAACAGGGCACAAAGTGCGGGGCTCAGGGTGAGGGCGTTGAACCCGCTGATTACCGTCGAGATGGCGATTGTCAGGGCGAATTGTTTGTACAACTGGCCGGTGATGCCGCCGATAAAGGCCGTGGGGATAAATACGGCCAACAGTACGAGTACAATACCCACAACAGCTCCCGACACTTCCTTCATGGCCTGGATCACCGCTTCTTTTACGGTGGGATACCGGCCGGTTTCGATCAGCCGGTAACTGTTTTCTACGATGATAATGGCGTCGTCTACCACCAGCCCGATAGCCAGTACCAGCCCGAAGAGAGTCAGCGTATTGATGGAAAATCCCAGCATCGCCATGAATGTGAAAGTCCCGACCAGCGAAACGGGAATCGTGATCAGCGGAATCAGCATCGCCCGCCAGTTTTGGAGGAAGATCAGAATAACCAGTAAAACCAGGATAAAGGCGGTGATTAGGGTTTCATATATTCCTGAAATCGAAGCATTGATAAATTCCGTCGTATCGAGGGTCACGCTGTATTGCACTCCTTCGGGAAAATAGGAGGCCAGTTTGTCCATCTCTTTTTTCACCCGTTGTGCCACCTCCAGGGCGTTGGCTCCCGGAAGCTGATAGACGGCGATGGCTGCGACGGCTCCGCCTTTCAGGGTGGCGGTGGAGCTGTAGCTTTCACGTCCGAGCTCTATAGTGGCCAGGTCACGGATGCGAAGGTATTTGCCGTCGGGGAGGGCCTTGACGATGATATTGCCGAATTCTTCTTCATCGATCAGTAATCCTTTGGTTTCGAGGGTGTATTGGTAGGCTTCTTTGCGTACTAAAGGTTCTGATCCCACGCTGCCCGCTGTAACCTGGATATTCTGGCCCTGAATGGCCGATATGATATCTGCCGGAGTGATACCCCGTATAGTCAGCTGATCCGGATCCAGCCAGATACGCATACTGTATTTGCCCATGCCGAACAAGCCCACATTACCTACTCCTTTTACCCGGCCCAATTCGTTGGTGATATTCAGGGCCGCATAATTAGAGAGAAAAAGAGCGTCGTATTGCGGACTATCTGAGGTCAGTGACAGAAACATCACGACGTTGGTCGATTCCTTGGTCGTAGTGACCCCGATCTGGGTCACCTCCTGCGGTAAAGTGCTCAGGGCCATGTTCACCCGGTTTTCTACGAGCACGGTGGCCATATCCAGGTCGGTTCCCACTTCGAAAGTGATGGTCAGTTGGTAGCTGCCTGTGCTCGATGAAGTCGACGACATATAAAGCATACCCTCTACGCCGTTCACTTGTTGCTCGATCGGGGTACCTACCATGTCGGCGATTGTACTGGCATTGGCTCCGGGGTAGGAGGCCCGGACAACGACTGTCGGAGGAGTGATCGTCGGATATTGTTCTACCGGCAGACCACGTAAAGATACCAGTCCTGCGATCACGATAAGGATAGACAGGACCGTAGCGAATATAGGGCGGTTAATGAAAAATGTACTGAACATAGGAATAGATTAACGTTTTGCTTTTTCTCTCACAGGTTTCACGGTCATGCCCGGACGCACATTCATCAGGGCTTCCACGACATAGCGGTCGTCCGGAGTGACACCACTGACGATCTCCCGCATGCCGTCGTTGCTCAATACCCCGACTTTGACGGTTTGCTGTACCACCCGGTTGTTCTCATCCACCAGATAGACATAGCGGCCTGCCTGGCCCGTGCCGATCGAAGCCTCCGGTATCAGTAAAGCATCTTTTACCACTTTATAGGGAAGCCGGATTTTGACATACATCCCGCTTAATAATTCTTCTTTCGGATTTTCGAGAATGGCCCGTACGGTTACCGTCCCGGTTTGCAGATCGACGTTCGGCGAAGTATAGTCGAGCTCGCCTTTCCAATAACGGCTGGTGTCCGCAGCATTGATGACCGTCAGCGCCAGGGCCGAATCTTTCGATACCAGCGGATTGGTCACCGGAGGAATTTGTTCGAACTCGGCATAAGCCATATTGAAATAAGCATACATATACTTATCCTTATACATCGTAGCCAGGGTGACCGGTTGTACCGCTCCTCCGACAAAGTTCTGAAGGTCCACCAGGTTCCGGGATACCCGTCCGTCGAAAGGAGCTTTGATGTAACAATAATTCAGATTGGTCTGAGCAGTATTCAATTGTGCCCGGGCATTCTGAAGATTCGCTATCGCCGAATGGTAATCCGATTCGGCCTGGATGAAGTCGATCTCACTGATAGCCCGGCTAGGCATCGCTTCTTTCATCTTCTCGTATTGTGCCCTGGCGTAAGCCAGACGTGCCTCTGTACTCTTCATTTCGGCCTGTGCCGCTTTCAATTGATCCTGATAGGGTTGAGGTTCGATGACAAACAACAACTGGCCTGCTTGTACCGGCACTCCCGGGATATAATTCATCTTTTCCAGGAATCCCGATACCCGGGCCACCAGATTCACCGTTTGCACGGCTTCCAGATAAGCCGGATACTGATACGTATACACGACATCGTGTTGGACAGGTCTGTTCACTAAAATCTCCGGGGCCGTTTGTCCGCTTGCGGCTTCCTGTTTCTCTTTCTTTCTGCAACCTCCCAATATCACTCCCAAACCAATCATCAGAACGATCACCTTTTTCATAACAATGATTTTTTTTATTCGCTTTTAGCCTTTAACCTTATTTTTCCACTCCTCCCCCCAGTGCCTTATACACCTGTATCATATAAAGCAGGGTTGCACTCTGTGAATTCACATACACATTTTCGTAGTTCAATACATTGCGTTGTGAATCCAGTACATTCTGGTAATTGGTCAGTCCTTTCTTATACAGGTCCATTGCATATTCCAGCGTCAGTTTAATTTCCTGCAGAGCAAGCCGGTCTGCCTCCAGTTGTTGGAGTGATTTATTATACGACGATAAGGCATCGTCTACCTCTTGCAAAGCTGTGAGCAGGGTTTGGTTATACGTATTGATCCCTTCGTCCAGTTGGATTTGGGCTTGCCGGTTAGCCTGGGCGATCTGGCGTCCGCTGAAAATCGTCCATTTGATGCTCGGGCTGATTTGCCACGTCATATTCTCTTTCTTAAAGAACTGTTTGTAATATTCGTTACCATACCCGAAAGCACCCGTTAGGTAGAATTTCGGCCACCAGTCTGCCCGTGTTGCGCCTGCTGCAGCTGCCAGTGCATCCATCGTCCGTTCTGCCGAGCGGACATCCGGGCGCCGCCGGATCAGTTCGGCCGGGATTCCTTGCATAAGGATCGGGTTGCCTTGGGGGAGAGGGTGCACTTGCAGTAAGGTTTGCCGTAAAGAATCCGAATACTCACCGGTCAGGACAGCCAGTGTATTCACTTCCGAGTAAACCGAAGCTTCCAGTCCGGGAAGGGTAGCTTTTGTCTGTAGCCACAGGCCTTTCGATTGTGCCACTGTCAGGTTGGAAGTCAGTCCGGCTGTCAATTTGGCTTCATTGATCCGGAGAATCTCCTCCTGGGATTCCAGGTTATTACGGGCAACTTCCAGTTGTTGCTGGTAAGTGCGCAGACGGATATAAGCCATCGCCACTTCTGAGGCGAGCGAGACCATTGTACCCCGGTAATCCTCCTGTGAAGCCAGGTAATATTCTTTTTGGGCTTTGGCTCCTTTCCGGATATTGCCGAACACATCGATTTCCCAGTTCATTTCTATACCGGCCTGCCCGATGTGGTAGTAATTATCGGCATGGTCGATGCCCAGACTGCTTTTTTCCGGTGTATATTGGGCCGAAGCGCTGAAACTCGGGAAAAAATGGCCCTGTTGTGACCGCCAGCGCGATTTCGCCAATTGGATATTTTTTACTGTATTCTGCAGATTATAATTATTGGCTACAGATTTGTCGATCAGACGGATAAGTGTCGAATCTCCGAAAAATTGCCACCAACTGTCTTCTGAAGGCATTGTTTGTTGCAGATCGAGTACCGGGTCTTGCTGGGCTTTTGACCGGCCCCCTAAGATCAGGCTTAAAAATAGCAGAAATAGGATTCGTCTCATATCGGATCGTTTAAATTACAAATCCCTATACGAAAACGAAATAGCGAATGTTGTGGAATAATTCAACTCGTTTGTGGAATTATTCCACAAAAACAAATACCCCGGGAAAAAGATCTGAATATGTAGTATACTGACAGCTAAGGCATAACTTTTGTTATGAAAAAATGGTATATATTTTTCAGAGGTGAGTATATAGCAAGTAAAATAAATAGATAAATATGAGTGTTAATAATTGGCTAAGTAGTTTTGCCTGTGTGCTCCTGTTGGGAGTGGTGGGTTGTAAAGAAGATAAGGTACGTGAAGGAATTCCCGTAGTAGTTGAGAAAGTGG
>ENA-UOJD01002784-UOJD01002784.1-human-gut-metagenome-genome-assembly--contig:-P48-NODE-2784-length-13829-cov-4.049005_pt1 | contig 13829 bp, 10 predicted proteins | sample MGYA00242342_ERZ723889 | MGnify/ENA metagenome assembly ERZ723889
GCCAGTAAAAACAATAAAATACCTACAGGAGAGATCGAAATTATCTTAGATACGGTAAAGATTCTGAGCCGTTCGGAGATACCTCCTTTTACTATTGAAGACAATACGGACGGGGGTGACGAGATCCGGATGAAATACCGTTATCTCGATTTACGCCGGCAAATGGTGCGCAGGAACCTGGAATTGCGTCACCGGATGGCGCATTTGGTACGTAATTTTCTGGATGGCAAGCAATTTATGGAGGTAGAGACGCCGGTATTGATCAAGAGTACTCCCGAAGGAGCCCGTGATTTTGTGGTGCCTTCGCGGATGAATCAGGGACAATTTTATGCATTACCACAAAGCCCGCAGACTTTCAAACAACTGTTGATGGTCGCCGGTTTCGACCGATACTATCAGATTGTGAAATGTTTCCGGGACGAGGACCTTCGGGCAGACCGTCAACCTGAATTCACTCAGATCGATTGTGAAATGTCGTTTGTAGAACGGGAAGATGTACTCGGTATTTTCGAAGATATGATCCGCCATCTTTTTAAAGAAATCAGAGGTATCGATATCCCGGCATTTCCGCGGATGACGTGGCATGAAGCAATGGAGCAATATGGTTGTGACAAACCGGATATCCGTTTCGGTATGAAATTCGTAGACCTGACCCGTCTGGTCCGAACCAAGGACTTTGCAGTATTCAACAGTGCAGAATATATCGGAGGAATTTGTGTCCCGGGTTGTGCTTCGTATACCCGTAAGCAGCTGGACGAGCTGACCGATTTCGTGAAGCGTCCGCAGGTAGGAGCGAAAGGATTGGTGTATGTCAAATACAATGAAGACGGCAGCATAAAATCGTCGGTAGATAAATTCTATACGGCCGAAGAGCTGAAAGTATGGCTAGACACCTGCCAAGCTCAACCGGGCGATCTGCTCCTAATCTTATGCGGAGCGAAAAACAAAACTTTACCCCAGTTGTGTGAGCTTCGTCTGGAAATGGGAAACCGGCTGGGATTGAGAGATAAAAATGTATTCAAACCGTTATGGATCGTCGACTTTCCGTTGTTGGAATGGGATGAAGAGACACAACGTTTTTATGCGATGCACCATCCGTTCACCTCTCCGAATCCAGAGGATATCGATTTGATGGAAACACGGCCGGGAGATGTGAGAGCAAATGCCTATGACATGGTGATCAACGGCGTGGAAGTAGGGGGAGGTTCTATCCGGATCCATGATACAGCATTGCAGCAGCGGATGTTCAAATGCCTGGGATTTACCCCGGAGCAAGCTGAAAAACAATTCGGTTTCCTGTTGAATGCTTTCAAATACGGCGCTCCTCCTCACGGTGGTATCGCCTTCGGTTTCGACCGTTTGGTTTCTATGTTTGCAGGCCTGGACAGTATTCGCGACACCATCGCTTTCCCGAAAAACAATTCGGGCCGGGATGTGATGATCGATTCTCCGTCGGAGATTTCGGCCGAGCAATTCAAGGAATTAGGCATTAAACTGAATCAATGATTTACCCCTAAATTCATACAAGTGTTTAAGGATGTAATCGGACATGAAGATATCAAGCAAAGACTGATCACCTCTCTCCGGACGGGTCGGATCAGTCATGCCCAACTATTTGCCGGAGAAACGGGATACGGTTCTCTGGCTTTGGCTTTGGCATTCGCGCAATATGTCTTTTGCACAGGTGATAATAAAGAAGATGCCTGCGGAGAATGCCCTTCGTGTAAGAAAATACAGAAATACATCCATCCGGATCTGCACTTTGTATTTCCGGTTGTCCGGAAAACAAAAAGCCCGGTCAGTGATGAATATATCAACGAATGGCGGCGTCTGCTGATGCGGACGAATTATTTCGGTCTGGAAGAATGGTATACGGAAATGGGAGTAGAGGATAATGCACAAGCCGCGATATATACCGAAGAAAGTGCCAATATTCTCCGTAAGCTGAACCTGAAATCATTCGAATCGGATTATAAGATTCTGGTGATGTGGTTGCCGGAAAAGATGAATCCGGAATGCTCGAACAAACTGTTAAAGATCATCGAGGAGCCGTTCGACAAGACATTGTTTCTGATGGTTTCGGAGCATCCGGAACAGATCATCAATACGATACAATCGCGTTTGCAGCGTATTCACATTCCTCCCCTGCATCAGGAGCAAATACAACGACAGCTGATAGCTGAAAAAGGAATCACTGCACAAAAAGCGGAAGAATATGCCCATGTGGCTTCGGGGAACTGGTATAAAGCCCTGCGGTTGCTGGACGAAACAGAAGAGCAAATTTACAATCAGGAAAAATTTATCAGCCTCATGCGGCTGTGCTGGGAAAGAAAAATGCTTCCGGTAAATGAATGGGTCAATGAAATATGCAGCCTTGGAAGAGAAAGGCAAAAGAATTTCTTAGCGCATGCCTCACGGATGATCCGGGAAAATTTTGTCCGGAATTTCGGTTTGGAGCAACTGAATTATATGACGGAACGGGAGAAAAATTTCTCACAACGCTTTGCCCCTTATGTACATGAAGGAAATGTCATTCCATTGAGCAACGAGTTCGAGCGTGCTTATAGCGACATCAGCCGGAACGGAAATGCAAAAATCATTTTTACGGATCTCTGCATAAAAGTCATGCAAAATATCAGACCCAATTGAAACTGTTTTCACGTACAATAATATATAATGAAAAAATCAATTTATGAACGATATACACAATAACGAAAATATAAGCCAGGAAGAAGAATTCGTTTCGCCCGGGCAAGAAAAAGTAAACGGCAAAGCGACGCCTGAGCAATCGGGCCCTTCGACCGGGGAGCCCCGTGAACAACCGGGAGAACCGACGGAGGAAGCCGTAGAGATCGAAGAGACGGAAGAGATAGAAATTATCGAAGCCGGGGAATTTACAGTCCCGAAAAAAGAAGAGGAAGAAGAGGAAATTCAGGAACTTCATACAAAGCATCCGCGGCGGGATGTGCCGGTAATCGACCATCGTTTGCTAGCGGGGAAATTGACGGTATACGACTGGCTGGAAGATCTGCCTGCAACGGATTGTGCCCCGGAGATCGTAGAAGTAAGGTTTAAAAATACACGGAAAGGGTTTTACAGCAATCCGTCGAAACTAGCTTTAAAAGCAGGAGATATCGTGGCGGTTGAAGCAGCCTTGGGACACGATATCGGGGTGGTATCTTTATCAGGTGAACTGGTAAAGGAACAAATCCGGATCAAACGGGTGGATCTCGAGCGGAATCCGCTGAAGAAGGTATACCGGAAGGCCAAACCCCACGACATCGAGAAATGGCAACAAGCCATTGCTTTAGAGCACGATACGATGATCCGTTCGCGGAAAATCGCAGCCGACCTGAAACTGAATATGAAGATCGGTGATGTGGAGTATCAGGGAGATAAAACAAAAGCTATATTTTATTATATCGCAGACGACCGGGTGGATTTCCGGACGCTGATCAAGGTGTTGGCGGAGACTTTCCATATCCGTATCGAAATGAAACAGATCGGGACACGTCAGGAAGCAGGCAGAATCGGGGGTATCGGTCCCTGCGGACGCAAATTCTGCTGTTCGACTTTTATCACCAATTTTAGTTCGGTGTCGACCTCAGCCGCCCGCTATCAGGATATTTCGCTGAATCCTCAGAAGCTGGCCGGACAGTGCGGGAAACTGAAATGTTGTCTGAACTATGAAGTAGATGCGTATATCGATGCGCAGAAAGACTTCCCTTCGACCAATATTACTTTAAATACGGGAGAGGGGTTGCTTTACCATCAAAAAACGGATATCTTCGGTCAGATGATGTCTTATAGTACGGATAAAGAAGGGAAGGGTATTTTTATCCAGATTCCAGTGAAACGGGTAAAGGAAATCATCGCGATGAACCGGAAAGGAATTATTCCTCCAAAAGCGGTAGAAGAAAGCGGAAATACCCCGACAGATATAAAATATACGGACGGCGTGGGAGAAGAAAGCCTGAACCGTTTCGACGAAAAGAAGCAGAAGAAGCGTCATTCCAGGCAACGAAATAATAATAATCGTGAAAATGGAAACTCTAACACTCCCCGTAACGAAAAAAATGAAAGAAACGGAGAACGGGGAGGACAACGGCCTTTCCGTAACGGCCCGAGACAGGATCAGCGCAGAGATTCGAGACCTATACAAAGGCCCAAGCCACGAACCGATCAGCATTCACAATCCAAAACTGAACAATGATGCAAAACTATCGTCCTTTTACCGGTATTACCCCTGCTGTCAAAATTTTATTGATTCTGAACATCGTGATGTACTTTCTGAGTATGTTTATCGATAGCCGAATGCATGTGGATACAGCCCATCTATTAGGACTTCATTTGCCGCAATCTGTCTTTTGGCGCCCATGGCAATATGTTACACATATGTTTATGCACGGGTCTTTCGGGCATTTGTTTTTCACTATGTTCGCTCTTTTTATGTTCGGCCGGATACTGGAATCGGTATGGGGAACGCAGCGTTTTCTGATTTTCTATTTTGTCTGCGGTATCGGAGCGGGCTTGCTGAATAGTGCGGTCGGCTGGTTGGAAATCCACCGGCTGATGGAGCAATATTATGCCTTCCAGAATGCTCCTTCTCCTGCGCTTTTAGCGCAGCTTGTGGAGCATCAGCTAGGCCATCCGGCCCAGTGGGTGTGGGAGGTGGTGGATAATTGGACCAACAATCCGGATTCGCAACAATACATTGTAGCGGGGAAACAACTCTTCCGTCAGATCGTAGAACTGAAAGTAAATGTCCCGATGATCGGGGCTTCGGGAGCGATATTCGGTATCCTGCTGGCATTCGGAATGCTGTTTCCGAATACGGAGTTGTATCTGATGTTTATACCTATTCCGATCAAAGCGAAGTATTTTGTATTGGGATACGGTCTGCTGGAACTTTTCCTGGGCATGCAGAATAGCGCAACGGACAATGTAGCCCATTTCGCTCATCTGGGAGGGATGTTGTTCGGTTTCTTTATGGTCAAATACTGGAGTAAAAACAGGCGAAGGTTCTATTAAGAGATGATGTATTACAGCAATTACGGCGGAAATTTTTCAGAAGGAATCCGGGAAGGGATCAAAAATTCTTTCCGGAAGGGTTCTTCTCTCACCCGTCTGATTTATATCAATTGCGGGATTTTTCTTGCTTTGAAGTTGATATATATCATGATGTTGTTGTTGGGGAAAGGAGAAGAATTTTATCCGACATTGTTGGAATGGATCGGCGTGCCGGCAGATCCGGAGTATTTATTGAGCCGTCCGTGGACGATTTTCACCTATATGTTTACTCAGTTCGATTTTTTACACCTGTTGTTCAATATGTTATGGCTTTATTGGTTCGGGAGTTTTTTCCTGAATTATTTTACGGAACGTAAATTAACGGGTGTCTATCTTCTGGGTGGCCTATTCGGAGGTTTGCTGTATATTGCGGCCTATAATATTTTCCCTTATTTCAGTGAGCCTCAAATCAGTCCTTTCCCCCGCCCGGCGCTACGGCTGACCTCGTGGGCTATCGGCTCGTCGGCTTCTGTGATGGCAATCGTCTTTGCGGTATGTACTTATCTGCCGCAACATAAGGTCTATATTTTCCTGCTCGGGCCGGTGAAACTGGTTTATCTGGCGTTGTTTACCGCCCTGATCGATATTATGAGTATATCTTCGGGAAATGCGGGGGGACATATCGCCCATTTGGGCGGAGCCCTATTCGGGTGGTTCTTTATCGTGGGAGTGAGAAGAAACCGGGACTTTGCTTCAGGAATCGCGAATTTTTTCGAAGGGATCGGACGGCTCTTCCAGCGGAAGAAGAAGATGAGGGTGAGGTATAAGAAGCATGTCTCGGAAATGAACGACCGGGAATACAATGCCCATAAGAAGAACGAGCAAGAACGGATCAACGAGATTCTGGATAAAATCTCGCGTTCGGGTTACGAAAGCCTGACCCGGGAAGAAAAAGCAATCCTCTTCAAGGCTAAAAACTGATTTTATGGAGGTAAGTAAACCAGAGTACCGATTCTTTATCAAACCAGAAGTGTTTTCCCTACTATGCTGAAAATATTGGATAAGCTTGTATATATCGTCAGTTTGATCGCTGCGTTCGGGCTAATAGGAGCATATCTTTCCCCTATAATCAACCCCAATACCTTTGTCTTTTTTTCGTTACTGGGTTTGGCTTATCCTTATCTTCTGATCGGCAATTTTATCCTTTTACTGTACTGGATTTTCCGTTGGAAGCGGAGGGCCTGGCAGATCGTAGTCGTGATTGCGATCGGGTATCCGACTTTCAGGACTTACTACGGGACAGCGAAAACCGAAACAGGGGATGCTTCGTACGATTTGTCGCTCTTGTCGTACAATATCCGTTATTTCGATGTGTATGGCTGGAGTAATCAGAAAAACACGAGGGAAAAATTATTCAATTATCTGAATAAATTCGACGGAGATGTGATCTGCTTGCAGGAATTTCTAATGAACGGGAATCCAGACCAACGGACAACGGTAATCGAACAATTGCATACCTACCCCTATTATTATATCGAGAAGGATATGGCTATTTTTTCCAGGCTTCCTATTCTGCACAAAGGACACCTGACTTTCGACCCTGGTTACAGCAGTTCTTGTATTTACGGAGATTTCAAGCTAGGAAAAGATACGGTGCGGTTGTACAGTGTTCACCTGGAATCCTACAAGCTGGGCAAAAAGGAGCGGCAATTTATGAAAGAAATCAGCTCAGGGCTGAAGGGTAACGATATCCCCGAAGGGGTGAAGAATCTCACGACACGCTTAATGATAGCGAACAAGAACCGGGCGCATCAGGCGGAGGAAATTCAACGGCATATCGACGGAAGCCCTTATCCTGTGATATTGTGCGGCGACTTCAACGATACTCCTCTCTCCTATACTTACAGGCAATTAAGCAGGAAGTTAACGGATAGTTTTATTGAAAAAGGCCGGGGCATCGGCAATACTTACATCGGAGAGTTTCCCTCTTTCCGCATCGATTACGTCTTACATTCCCCGACACTATATACGGTGGGTTATACCCGGGAGGATATCACGCTTTCGGATCATTATCCGATCAAGGTGAAGATAAGGAAAGGAAATTGATTTATCAGAAAATTCCGAAGATTATTTGGTGGATTTGGGGAATTATTCTATTTTTGTAACGCGAAAGAAAAGTATGGGGGGTTAGCTCAGTTGGCTAGAGCGCTTGCATGGCATGCAAGAGGTCGTCGGTTCGACCCCGATACTCTCCACTACAGAGTTCTTAAAGTTTGTAAAGTTCATAAAGTTTATGACCGAAGGTATTCCTTATCAGGAAACTTTCCATTAACTTTATGGACTTTATTGTTTTATCGAATTCTTATTATTCGTTTTATGGAAGAATCAGATAAAAAACTAACCCGTAAGATCAGTCCCTATAAGATCATTTACCCGGTCATTATCGGTCTGGGTGTTGTGTCGTATATGCTATACCGGGAATTCGATCTCACTGCTTTCGAGCAAATTTCTTTCGGCTGGAGCTCGGTGTTCTGGCTTTTCGTAGCAGTGATGTGTATGTTTATCCGTGATCTGGGGTACGTTATCCGTATCCGGGTTCTTTCAGGGGATCGTTTGAGCTGGATCAAGTCGATCCGGATTATTTTTCTTTGGGAATTTACCCCGGCGGTAACTCCCTCAGCGATCGGCGGTACCAGTCTCGCTATTCTTTTTGTCAATAAAGAGGGGATCAAAGTAGGGCGTAGCTCGGCTATCGTCATGGCTACTTCTTTTCTGGACGAGCTTTATTTTATTCTGATGTTTCCGATTATTCTGCTTTGCGTGGATTCGAGCGGGTTGTGGGAGATGTCGGGAGTGAGTTCAGGAGTAAGCAAAAGCCTGATCTGGTTTGCAGTGGGCGGCTATTCGATCAAGCTGGTATATCTTTTAATTCTGAGTTACGGACTTTTCAAGAATCCCCGGGGGCTGAAATATCTATTGATGAAATGTTTCAAATTAAAGCTTTTACGTAAATGGCGGCACAGTGCCAACGAAGCAGGTTCGGATATCATCCGCAACTCTTACGAATTGCGTCATATGCCGTTTTCTTTCTGGCTGAAGACTTTCGGAGCCACTTTCTTTTCATGGACGGCACGGTATTGGGTAGTGAATGCAATCTTAATGGCCTTTTTTGTATTGAAGGATACGGATTGGGCGACTCAATTTCTGATTTTTGCCCGGCAACTGATTATGTGGATCATGATGCTGATCAGTCCGACTCCGGGAGGAAGCGGTTTTGCCGAATTCGTATTTAAAGAATATCTGGGTTCCTTTATTATAGGAGGAGGAGCCGGTGTAGCGATCGCTATGGCCATCGTATGGCGTCTGATCACTTATTATCCTTATCTGTTCGTAGGTGTTTTTATCGTACCGAAATGGATAGGGCAACATTTCGGCGGACGTCCGAAACCATCGACAGCTTCTACCCCATCGGACGATTTAAATCATAACCTTGAAAATCAGTAGTAATTATGTTTTTGATATTTAAAAAACCGGAATACAGAAGATTCAATCTGAAACCCCGCTACTGGGATCCTGCCAAAGAAGAACGGGAAGAACGGGAGCGCAGGGTAAAAGCAGAACTCGGCTTAAAGGACGACGATAAAACTTATATCCCGAATATAAAAGGACAATTCAGACAGGAGTATGAAAAACGGAAGGCGAACCGTAACGGGCTGAATAGCAATTATGCGCTGCGTTTGTTTATGATCCTGACGTTGTTGTTCATCATGGCCTTTTATATGTTTGTAAAGAATCCGGACGGTATCCTGCGATTTCTGGGACTTTGACAAATATCCATTATCTTTGTCCTATCATATAACGGCACATTAGCTTAACTACATCAATCAATATGGATATCGTTCATCTTTTACCCGATTCAGTAGCCAATCAGATAGCAGCAGGAGAAGTCGTACAACGTCCTGCCTCTGTTGTCAAGGAATTAATGGAGAATGCGATCGATGCAGGAGCTAAGCATATTCAGGTAGTGTTGAAGAATGTCGGGAAAGCGATCATACAGGTGATCGACGATGGGAAAGGCATGTCGAACATGGATGCCCGGATGGCTTTCGAACGGCATGCAACCTCAAAAATCGCTTCGGCACAGGATTTATTCAGTATCAACACCTTAGGATTCCGGGGAGAAGCCCTTCCCTCTATCGCTTCGGTATCGGAAGTGGAATTAAAAACCCGGCAGGAAGAAGATGAATTGGGAACCTCGATTTTTATCGCGGCTTCGGAACTAAAAAATCAGGAGTCTGTCAGCTGTCCGAAAGGTACGAACATCTCGGTCAAGAACCTCTTTTATAATATTCCTGCCCGCCGGAAGTTTCTGAAATCCGATACGACGGAATTGCGCAATATTACCAATGAATTTCTGCGGGTAGCTTTGACGAATCCGGAGATCAGCTTCTGTTTGTCGAACAACGGAAATGTGATCTACAACTTATCCCCTTCGGGACTACGTCAGCGGATCGTAAATATTTTCGGCAAGTCGATCAATTCGAGACTGATCAATATCGATTGTGCCACGGGTCTGGTAGATATCAAAGGTTTCATTTGCAGTCCGGAACAAGCCCGAAAGACTTATGGAGAACAATATTTTTTCGTCAATAACCGTTTTATGAAGCATCCGTTTTTTCATAAAGCAGTGACGGAGGCCTATTCGGGACTGATCGGTGTGGATTGTATCCCCTCATATTTCATCTATTTTACGGTGGATCCGTCTTTAATCGATATCAATATACATCCGACGAAAACGGAGATCAAATTCCAGAATGAGACGGATTTTTTCCAAATCCTGTTGGCAGGTATCAAGGAAGCCCTGGGAAAATTCAATATCACTCCTCCCCTGGACTTCGATACGGCAGGAAGTATCGAACTCATTCCTACGGAGAAGCCGGCGGCCCCCTATGTTCCGCGAATCAACTATAATCCGAACTATAATCCTTTCAATTACAGCAGCAATAAGCTTAATCCACAGGATTCGGATTTCGAACATCCCAGTCGCACAGCAAGCAGTTTTCACCAGGAAAAAGCACCGGCCAACTGGGATATCTTATTCGACGGCTTAAAGGAAAAGGAGGAATCGATTCAGACTTCGATACCGGAAATGACCGAAAATATCAATCCGGTGGTACCGCATACGAATTGCTATTTCCAACTGAAAGGCCGGTATATCGTTACGCCGGTACAAAGCGGTTTGATGCTGATCGACCAGAAAAGAGCCCACGAACGCATCTTATTCGAAAAATATATGACGACCCTGAATACGCAAAAGGTAACGGGGCAGAAGAGTCTGTTCCCGGAAATACTGGAGTTGTCGGCAGGCGATTTTATACTGGTAGGAGAAATTCTTGCAGACCTGGAATATTTAGGGTTCGAATTAAATGTTTTCGGTAAAAACGGTTATGCCATACATGCCACCCCACCGGACTTATCTTATACCCGGGCGAAGGAAGTGCTGATCGAACTGATCGAACATTATAAAAACACGGAGGGCAGTATCCGGGAGAAGATGAAAGAACGGGTGGTGCTGGCTTTGGCAAAGGCCTCGGCAATCAGTTACAATACGGCACTCAGCTGTGAGGAAATGAATGAAATGACCGGTAATCTTTTTGCCTGTAAGCATCATAATTTCACTGCAGACGGCAAAACGATCATCCACATTCTGAATTATGAGGATGTGAACAGTTGGTTTAAATAAAAACAGAGTCGGGTTTAATCGAAAAGAATATGTCGGTAATATTAGAGCATGTCAGTAAAGCATATGGCCGGCAAAAGGCGCTGGACGATATCGGTTTCAGGCTGGAAGAAGGTGAAATATGCGGTTTTCTAGGACCTAATGGAGCCGGTAAATCTACTACCATGAAAATCATTACCGGCTGTCTGAACGACTATCAGGGAGAAGTAAGGATCAAGGAGATGAATCTGCGTGAAAATCCGCTGAAAATCAAAGCGATTATCGGCTATTTACCCGAACAAAACCCACTCTACCCGGATTTGTATATCCGGGAATATCTGCTTCACGTGGCCCGGCTTTATCGTGTCGGCCGGCCTGTAGCGAAGGTGAATGCAATCATAGAGCAAACCGGACTCGAACCGGAAATTCAAAAAAAAATAGGACAATTGTCGAAGGGATACAGGCAAAGAGTGGGATTAGCGCAAGCTTTGGTACACGATCCCGAGATTCTGATCCTGGACGAACCGATGACGGGACTCGATCCGAACCAACTGGAAGAAATCAGGCATTTGATCAAAGAAACCGGGAAGAAGAAGACGGTGTTGTTATCGACCCATATTATGCAGGAGGTAGAAGCGATTTGCGACCGGGTAATAATCATCAACCAGGGAAAAATCGTTGCGGACCGACCGATCGGAGAGATCTGTACACATGCAGACGAAGGAATGGTACTTCGCGTTGAATTCAGCCCGGGAAGCGATACACACTGGCTAAGTAAAAGCGAACTGTTCACTCACACCTCACAACAGGCTCCGAACTGCTGGCGTTTAACTTCCCCTCAAGGGAAAGATCCACGGGAAGCCTTGTTTTTCGAGGCTGCCGTTCGCCGCTGTCCGATTATCGCATTGCATACAGAAGTTTATCAGCTGGAAGATATTTTCCACCGATATACACAGAATTTTCCGGCAAAGCCGGGAAAAGATTAACGTAGCCGGAGATGACCGATCAGCGCCGTGCAGATCGGCACATCTTCGATACCGGTTGACGAAACTACATTCCGGATCAAGATTACTAACCACAACCCAAGGCTTGCCACTCTAAAAGGAGATACGGATCCGGAACGAAGTGACACTAATCCATGGTAATGTACGTTTTTAAATAATTACAGGGGTTTGAACAGTTACAAAAGTGTAGAAAATAAGTCAACGGTAGTAAATTAAAAGATAGATAGAATAAGTTTATAAAATGCACCAAATCATTTATTTCGACATATAAATACCCCCTAAAAGCTTGTAATAAAACTTTCAGGGGGCATTCATTCGAGGACAACCGATTTGAAAAACGGCTGATTAGATTCCTTCCAGAGCGTCGAAAGTTTTAGCTGTTTCAGGATTTGAAGGACGGGTCATCTTTGCATTGATGATTTTTCCTTCTTTATCCAAAAGGATAAAACGAGGAATTCCGGTAATCATATAAGCATCCATAAAAGTATTGTCGCCACCGTTATGCAACTGGATGCCTCCTAATTTATCTTCTTTTACCATCTTTTCCCAGGCTGCTTTGTCGCGGTCACAAGAAATACTTACGAAATAAATATTCTTTTTTCCGTATTTTTCTTCTAAAGTTTTCAAGTGAGGCAATTCACCCCGGCAAGGTCCACACCAGGTAGCCCAGGTGTCGATATAGACATATTTTCCGGCCAAATCGGCTAAACTAACCTCTTTGCCATTGATGTCGAGATATTTGAAAGACGGTGAAGGCTGTCCAACAGCAATTCTAGCCCATTTTGCACACAATTCGTCGAATTTAGCTTTTTTTGCAGGATCGGTAACTTTAGCACTATATACCGGAGCAACTTCAGCCAAATGATCGACACCTGAATCTTTCACATAAGCGGTAACGATTTGATCGACCAAATATTCAACAACTGCAGGATTTTTGAAGTTTTGTTCAACGTAATCCAATTGTTTTTTCGTGAAAGTCAGATTATCGCGATCTTCCAGATCTTTAGCAGCCATCGCCTGAACCCGACCGATCAACGCCTCCTGATACCAATTCATACCAATCAAAGCTTCATCTTCGGTAATTGCAGAAACCAATTTATTGTAGAAAGCATCGGTAGGCTTGAAATCAGGAGCCTGTGCATAGTAGGGATGATAAAGGGGATAAATAGGAAGCGGTCCATAAACCATATAAGCCAATCTTTTTTTCTCTAACTGATTGAACTGCGGGTCGAATCCCAGGGTATCCAAATTTTCATTCAATTTCTTTATTTGTTCGTCTAAAGAGGCCAAAAATTCAGCTTCTTCCAACTTATAATCGGGGTTAAACCGTAAAGCCGGACTATTCAGGTACTCATTCTTTTTAGCGCCGTCACCGGTGAATGCAGGAATCATACGACGACCTTCGAATTTTACAGAAACATCGAAACTTTTGCCCGGTTCAACATAAACCGGCACCTGCATTCTACCCAATACAACGGTAGCGTAACCCGGCTTAAGGTTTTCAGCCATCACAAAAAGGGCAGTATTCGTCGAATCCAAAGCCATCACGTAAGTAGAATCCTTGGTTATCAACTGAGGTTTGATTTCACCTTGGGGTTTGTCGAGATGAACCCGTACAGTAGTTTTAGATGCATTATTACATGACATGAGAGCCATTATAAGAATAGCAAGGAAAGAGAATTTCATCATATTACTATAATTTTAATTTAAGATGAGCGAATTTAATAAACTGCGATTGTGATTAGTTCAAAATTAGAAGCTTTAACCTTTATTTAACCACCCTCTGCCGTAATCGCCAGTGATTTACTTTCATTCATCGAAAGGATTAAAACTGTTCTTTTTAATCCTGTCACTATTTTACAAATGCCGAATATTTAAAATCGAATCCTAAAAAATTAAATAAAATCGCCACCTTCAATTTTTATGATAAACAAATCCAATACGCATATTTCAATATTAAACGTCCGATTATTTTGTATGTAGAATCCGATTATTGCATAAAGTATATTATTTTTTTAACTCACTGTAATAAAATGAATTAATATTTTAATTAATTTTGCGGAATATAAATATTTCTACCTAATAAATACGGACGT
>ENA-UOJD01002796-UOJD01002796.1-human-gut-metagenome-genome-assembly--contig:-P48-NODE-2796-length-13759-cov-6.234384_pt1 | contig 13759 bp, 11 predicted proteins | sample MGYA00242342_ERZ723889 | MGnify/ENA metagenome assembly ERZ723889
GCAGAAAAAGCGAAAACATCAAATTTTAAGCAGGAATCCGTCAGGATTCCGACCCATTTCCCGCTATGAGGGACATACAAAAGACTGATACGCTCAGCTTGTTTTCGCTTTTTCGGTCCGGACGATTTTAGCCGACCCGAAACGGGGAGAGATAAAAAAGATGCAGAAGCGTCGAAAAGCGTCACGTCGCCGTACAAGCGTACGGCAGAGGCGATTTTCGGCGGTAGAAAAAGCGGATAATCATTTCTTCGGAGAAATCCGATAGGATTTCATCAGCTTTCATTGTTTTTGTGCCGAATAAAAGTTCGATAATTGCTGTTATCCGCTTTTTCGGTCTGCGCTTTTTTAGCCTCCCGGAATGCAATCGTAGCGGATAGATTTGCCGCTATATGAATGTGACGGGGTAATTCCCGCGAGATACGGACCGTGCAGCGGCCGTTTAACAACGATTTTTTTCGGAGCTGCCGCGAGTGCCGCATTCATCAGTTCCATCTCGTCGGTACATGGTGCTTCGAGCCTGCCGAGCAGCTGAAATTTCTTCTTGACCGAGCCGCTTTTCTGCCTCTCGGGAAACATCGGGTCGAGCAGAACAGCGAACGGCATATAGTCAAGCGATTGCATGGCGGCGATGCTGTCCTCGCGGTGCAGGTGCATTTTTGCTGCGATGCTGCCCATTCCCCCTACGGCTGCACGCTCAAGCGAATCGGCAAGCAGCGCGGCGATTATCGGGTCGCGCTCGTACAGCTCGACCTCGTATCCCGCAGCGGCGAGCAAAAACGAATCCTCACCGAGTCCCGCCGTAGCGTCTATCACGCGTTCTCCGCCGACCTTGCCTTTTCCGCAGACGGCGCGAACGACATATTCCTCGCGCAGCCGCCTCGGCTGTATGCGTCCCGCCAGTGCCGAAAGATCGCCGCGCAGGCTGACGGTGCCGTCGCCGAGACTGAGTCCATCAGTGGCGAGCGTAAGTCTGAGTGCACCCGCAGCCGGCTCTGCCGAAAAGTCGAGGCAGAGCGTCTCGGCCAGCTGCCGCGCTCCTGCTTCATAGCCCGGCTCGGCACATACCATAATTGGATCGTTCGTCTGCATAGCGTTCACCGCCTTTGTTTTTTGCTCGGCGAGCCGCGCTCGCACTTTTGTGTCTCTAATTATAGCACAGTTTCGCCGGAAAGAAAAGAATAATCTTTTTAGCTGTACTGCTGCATGAAAAAATGTCGAGCAAAATGCCGAAATCATAAACCATTTTTTGCATTTTGTATTGCTTTTGCCCGCGATTTGTGGTAAAATTTAAGCAGAGCTTAATGTGGCAGCCCCGGATGCTGCCGCAATTGTAATTCTCGGCATCGGGGGAGGCTCTGCGATGTCATACCGATTAATCACGGTACTGTTCTATTTTGATTAATATGTTGTAAACTCTGTGTGTTTATCCTTGACAACAAAGCCCCGCGAGTGCATAATAGCGATAGTAATATACCATATTACATGTGGCGGTGTTTGCTATCGGTTGTCATGACGCACCGGAGCGCCGCTCATATCTGAAAGGACAGTTAATAATGAGTAAGGTATATAATATTCGAGATATTTCTTCGATACGCGACATGGTTGAGACGAGCTGCGAGCTCTTCGCCGACAATCCCGCGTTTCTCAGCCGCGACGGCGAGACGGTGTATGTGAAAACATATACCGAGGTGGGTGAGGATATCCGCGCGCTCGCTGCCGAGCTGACCGCAAGGGGTATGCGCGGCGAGAAGATTGCTGTTATGGGCGTGAACTGCTATCAGTGGGCGCTGACCTATCTTGCCGTTTGCAGCGGCGTCGGCATAATCGTCCCGGTCGACCGCGAATATAACGGCGAGCAGCTCTCCTACGTAATGGAGGATTCCGGCGCTGCGATGCTTATTCACGGCGACGGAGTTTCGACGGCGGTCGATACCGCAGGACTCTCCGTACCGACGGTCAAATTTTCGGAGCTTGAAGAGCTTGTCGCCTCCGGAAAGGAAAGGATCGCCGAGGGAGATACATCGTACGATGATTATCAGCTCAACCCCTTTAATTTCGGCGTGCTGCTCTATACCTCGGGCACCATGGGTGCATCAAAGGGAGTAATGCTCTCGCAGTACAATATCTGCAGTAATGTCATGCAGGCTTTGCGCGTTATCCGTGTTTATGAAAATGACCGCGCGCTGTCGGTGCTTCCGCTTCATCATACCTATGAATGCGTTGCAGGCTTCCTCTCGTTTTTCTTCTCCGGCGCATCTATCGCATATTGCGGCTCGCTGCGTACGCTGATGAAGGATATGCAGATATTCCAGCCTACGGTTCTCGTTGTTGTACCGCTGATGATGAGCTCGTTCTATAAGAAGATCCAGAGCACATACGGAAATCTTCGCGGAGGTAAGGCGATATACCGTGCTCAGACAATGCTCGCGCGCGGCGCGACCGACGCAATGAGACGCAGACTGTTTTCGCCTATTGCCAAGGTGTTCGGCGGACATCTCCGCGCATTTCTCTGCGGTGCGGCTCCGCTGCCGAGGGAAATTTTCCGCGCCTTTCAGTCCTACGGCTTTTCCGTATTTGTCGGCTACGGACTTACCGAGACCTCGCCGGTGTGCATGATGCATACCGATGATTATCAGAATCCGGATGATGTCGGATTCCCGATCGCCGGCGTTCGTGCCCGTCTTGTCAATGAGGATGAGAACGGCATAGGTGAGTTGGAGGTTAAGGGCAATAACGTCATGCTCGGCTATTATCATAATCCCGAGGCGACTGCCGAGGTCCTGCACGGAGGATGGTTCCGCACGGGCGATCTTGCGCAGCGCAAGGAAAACGGCGCGTACCGCATTACCGGACGCACAAAGAGTATGATAGTAGCGGAAAACGGAAAGAAGATATTCCCTGAGGAGCTTGAGATACATCTCTCGGAAATCAAGGGCGTAAGTGACTGCCTTGTATTCCGCGACCCCGAGGGTCACATAACCGCCTCTATCCTGCCGGATGAGGAGCTGCTTGCGCGCGATGATGCCGCCGAGTATCTGCGCGGTCAGATAGAAAAGATAAATGAGGGCTTCCCGCGTTATAAGCGTATGGATACGCTTGTTATACGCCATGCCCCGTTTGATAAGACGACAACCCATAAAATCAAAAGAAACAGCCCCGATAATCTCGGGACCGAAGGAGGAATACGCATATGAAAAAGAGCCATATCCTTGTTATCGCGCTCAGCGTTATAGGAACATTTGTAATGCTGCTCAGCACTCTTACCGTAATTTCGCATCGCTTGCTTGGCAAGGAGTTTTCCATCGACGATAACGACTTTGAAGATTTATTGTGATTCGCCGTCCGTCTCGGGAGACTAAAATCGTCCGGACACTCCAAACGATTTTATCTCTCCCCATTTTGGGGAGGCTAAAAAAGCGCAGACCGAAAAAGCGAAAACAAGGCATTTAATGACGGCTTTAGTATAATCTAACTTGCTTAATGATGTCGGAATCCTTGCGGATTCCTTCAAAAGATGAAATAACGTTTTCGCTTTTTCTACCGCCGAAAATCGCCTCTGCCGTACGCTTGTACGGCGACGTGACGATTTTCGACGCTTCTGCATCTTTTTTATCTCTCCCAGCTCCGAGCACTTTTATCTATTTCCTAATAACCGAAGGTGCTGTTAAAAAACTTGTTTTTTAACAGCACCTTTTCTTTTTGTGTATTAAATCAACCTCTGTCGCTTCTGTAACAACGCTCAGGCGATTCGTGTTCCGTCAGCGTTGAATGTCTTTTTCAAAGCGTGTTCCGTTAGGAAAACAGAAGCAAGCATAATGACGCATTGAACTGCTGCTACGATACCGCCGACAATTCCGATGATGTTTTCATCGCTGTGAAAGAACGGAATATGCACCAAAATCGTAGGCAAGACCGACGCTGCCCCGATTTTCCACCAGAGCTTCCCGCAATACTCGTGCGCGAACTTCCATGTGTTCGCATTTTTCATGGAACGGTTCGTTCTGTATCCGAGCACGCCGTTTATTTCTTTGGGATAGTGCTTCCACATCATTCTCCCAGTAATCAGCATAATAATGGGGAGCAGCAAATCGCATATCACCATGAACCACCAGAACCACATAATAGATACCTCTGTTATAATTTAACAAAATCACTTTTGCGAACTCGGTCTGAGCTTTTTGGGGAATCTCTGCGGTCGGGGAGGCTAAAAAAGCGCAGACCGAAAAAGCGAAAACGTCAAATTTTATGCAGGAATCCGCAAGGATTCCGACTCATCGTTTGCAAAGTTGATTTTACTTAAGATTAACTACACAAGTCTCGTTTTCGCTTTTTCGGTCCGGACGATTTTAGCATCACCGTTTAAGTGTAGGAGGAGGTTATACCGAGATACTCCTCAAGGCACAGCCCGCTCGCTTCCACCTGCTGTGCTATATCGACCCCGAGATACCGCACATGCCACGGCTCGTACATATATCCGGTTATCGGCTCATTCTCCTTGGTGTAGCGAATGATAAATCCGAACCGCGAGCAATTCTCCGCGAGCCATATTCCCTCCGGCGTTTCCGCAAAGGACTGCTCGATGGAATTCATGTCAAATGCAAGCCCGGTCTGATGTTCGGAGTGACCGGGGCGCGCGGAATACCTATCAGCAGCCGCCTGACCGTCGCGCGCGACATAGTTGCGGTAGATATTTGCCTGCTTGTCATAGCTGCGATAGCCGGAGATGATAAACAGATTCAGTCCCTCCTCGGCGGCTGCCGCGATCATCTCGTTGACCGCCGCGAGTGCCGTCGGGTCTGCACCGCCGCCGTAGCTGCTCGGCAGCGCATAGGTCTTGTTGACGATGAGAATTCCGTTTATATATGTGGGTTCCGGTTCGGAATAGGTTACCGAATTTTCGTACTCCTCCTGTTGTACCGGCGCCGGTGGGGGAGCAGGCTCGGTCCGCGGAGGTTCTGTTTCCGGCTCTGTCTCGGGCGGAGGCTCGGATACCGCCATAAGCTCGAGCGCAGCCTCCTGCTTTGAGTCGGTCTGCATAGGAGGCGGGGTATGTGAGCAGCTGTCGGTCGGAACGACCTCGGCGCAGGCGCTCACAGAGCAGAGCAGGGCGGCAGCCGAGAGCAGTGCGAATGTGCGGCGTGCCGCATTGATCAACAATCCTTTGAACATAAAAGATCTATCGGATGCAAGTGCCCTCCCGTATGTGGCTGATGCGCTTATTTCCATTTTATGTCATCTCCTTGAATGACCGCTTGACGGACGGCGCTTTTCCCGTAATGCGGCTTACCGTTTGTCGGACGGCGATTATTCTTTGTGTTGCTGTCTATCGCTTGTCCGGCATTGATTGTTTATAGCGCTTGTCGGCTTTTCCGCCATGTAGCATTCTATCTTGCTTATCAGCGCGTCGCCGTTTATCGGCTTTGTAATATGCTCGTTCATTCCCGCCGCAAGGCAGTCGGTCACATCGTCCGAAAAGGCATTTGCCGTCATTGCGAATATCGGAACGGTCTCGGCATCGGCTCTGCCGCTTGCCCGTATTCGGCGTGTCGCTTCAAGACCGTCGAGCACCGGCATCATAACATCCATCAGAATGAGATCATACTCTCCTATTGCGGAATTTTCAAACAGCTCGAGCGCCTCGCTGCCGTCGTGAGCTACGGTAACGGTCATGCCTGCGTGCTCAAGGGAAAACTCGGCTATCTCGGCATTCAGCTCATTATCCTCTGCGAGAAGAATGTTCGCACCGATGACCGAGTGATGCGGCAGCTCTGCTCGGCTCTTCTCGGTCGGGACTGCATGATCGTTTATGCGGAAGCGCAGATGTACGGTGAATACCGTGCCCTTGCCCTGCTCGCTCTGAAATGCGATATCTCCGCCCATCTTTTCTATTATCTCGTGGGCGATTGCGAGTCCGAGACCGGTGCCCATGTAGGAGGCGCGTGATGCGGTATTTTCCTGAGCGAACGGCTCAAAGGCGTGCGCCTGAAATTCGCGGCTCATGCCGATGCCGGTATCGGCTACCGTCAGCTCAAATACAGCATATTCCGCATCATCGGTATGCGGCTCGCTGTTCGTCGGCGAAGAGTGCTTCGGTGAGGCTCGGCAGCCCGTTGCACTGCTGTCTGCTGCTGCAATGGCATCGAGCTTTGTGATCGTCTCGGGATATTCCGAGGCAGGCAGCTCACGGCAGCTGACGGTCACCGACCCGCCGGAACGATTATATTTTACGGCATTGCCTATCAGGTTGTGCAGGATCCTGCGCAGATGTATGCCGCTGCCTATCAGCGAGTCGTGCTTTATTTCCGGTTTGCACAGCTGCAGACGGACATTATGCTCTATCGCTATCGGCTCGATCGTGCCGACAACACGGTCTATCATTTCACACAGATCGAACGGCTCGTTTTCAAGCTCGATCTTGCCGGATTCGAGCTTGTTCATGTCGAGTATGTCGTTTATAAGCTCGAGCAGGAATCCGGAGGCTTCATATATTTTGTCTCTGCATTCCTCCTGCCGTTTCTCGTCGCCCTTGCAGTGACGGCTTATTTCTACCATTCCGCGTATGCCGTTTATCGGTGTGCGCAGGTCATGACTCATGCGGCGAAGAAAGTCGGTCTTTGAAATATTTGCGCGGTCTGCGCGTTCCGCCTCCGCCTGAAGAGCCGCCATATGCTTATGCGCCGATATACTGCGAGCAAGGGTAATAAGCATCAGTGCCACAAGACCTACCGAGAGGGTGTAGGTCATAACAAGCGTTCGCTCCGAGAAAATACCTGCGGAGGGGAAGAAAACATACATGGTGTAGTTGCGGGAGTGGCGCATTCCGCCGTACCATGTGTTGCCGTTATATATCGATCGGGTAATTGTACCGTTGCGCTGAAAATCCGTCTGAAGCAACTCGCATTCGGTAACAGACATACCACGAAGATCTTCACTGTTTGCTCCGATTATTGTATCACCGTCGCTTATGGCGATGATTCCGTTCATTGCGAGCGGGTAATTGTCAAAAAGTGTTGTTATATCGATTTCACCGTTTGGGTCGAGGATCGGGAGTTTTTTCTCATATACGATAACGATGCCCTCCTGATCGTCGCGCGATATTGCGGCAAAATCGTATAGCCCACCGTCGTGCGACAGGCGGGTCATATAGCACTTTGCGGGGCGTGCGGTGATGTTGCGGACATTTACGCTGTTTATTACGTCGCTCCAACTCTCATAAGCATCGCTGTCGGAGGTCGATGCTGCGACGCAGCCGAGCGCACCGTCGAGAATTATTGCGCCGCTCAGGCGTTGACGCTCGCAAAAACTGTCGAGCAGATATGTTAAATCAGAGTGATCGAGCGCTATGTCGTGATTAAGCTCTGTCGCCTTATCGAGCAGACGGACCAGGCTCTTTATGCGGTTGTTTGATATATAACAATCGTAACTCGTTATCTTTTCCTGAACAAAAGAGAGAGATTCATCGATCACCTCTTGTGCCTGCTGCTTATATTTGTATGTCAGAAGTATTGATAATAAAAGCGATATTACACTGAAAATTGCGACGGCGCCGATGGCTACTGCGTGGCGGCGGAGAAATCCCGGTATTTTTTTTATGTTTATCGGCATTACTCTGCCTCCTTTTCGAGGGCGGAGACGCCGTACTTTTCGGCAATATTATGTGTAAAGCCCTCGCGCTTGAGCGCAGAGAGTACCTCGGTCAGACTGTCGGCAAGGTCGGTGTGAGTGCCGCGTTCAAAGGCAACTCCGAGCTGTGATACAAACAGTACCTCATCGAGCATGCGATATGCTCCGGGTGCAGTCTCCATAAAAGTGCGGAGCGCATAGGTGTGCCCCGCTATCGCATCGGCATAGCCCTTTCTCAGGCATGCATATACGTCGTCCATCTGTGAGAGGGCGTAGACCTTTTCGACCTCGGGCAGACGCGGGTCGAATGTGCCGAGCAGTATTTCCTCCGGCTTTGTTGTCGCCTGGACCGCAACGCATGCTCCGTCAAGGTCCGAGAGGGTGTTTATGCTGCTGTCCGCGCGAACCACTACCGACTGCGTACTCGTCATATACGGACCCGACCATGTGTAGAGATCCTCGCGTCCGGTCATGGTGAAGCTGCCCCACAGGCAGTCGACCTCGCCGTTGGCAAGGAGGCTGTCCTTGAGACCCCAATCTATCTGTCGGAAGGTCGGCTCGTAGCCGAGACGGTGAAAGGCTTCCACGGCGAGCTCAACGTCCACTCCGGCAAAATTCCCGTCCGCGTCTATGTAATTGTACGGCTCATAGTCATCGGATCCGATGATGATCGGCTTTAGCGCAGGCTCTGTATCTTGAGCTCTTTCGCCGCCGCAGCCGCAGAACATTGCTGCCGATACCGCAAGCACAGACGCGGTGATCAGCATGGAGATCGAACGCTTTAGCATACCTTATAGGCTTCTTTCCGATGGATTTGTGATGTGTATCGCGATTTTAGGTTCAAAAGTCAATATATCGAAAAATGCAAATACCCCAACAATATAATTATAACCTATATTACGGGAGATTTCAAGTGGGAAGTATATTTATATTGATGATAAAATCGAACACGGCTTGAATTTCGTTTTTCCGGATATGATGCAGAATTGTACAGATTTGAGATAAAAGAAAAATGCAGCTGCCAAATACTCGATCTGACAGCTGCGAGGGGATAATTCGTTCGATTTTAAATACTTAGATAATTCTTCGTCAGTCGTGAATGGCACAGCGTACGGCTATGTAGCCGAGTGCGGCGGTGACGATGAAAAAAGCGATATATTCCATACGGTTTTCCTTCCTTTCGACATGATCGTTTTTCGATTTTTTGATTTTGTTTTTATTGTATATGAATTGCAGTATCGACACGTCATTTTGAGCTATGCGCGCAGCATGGGTCTACATGCCGCCATTCTGCCGTGATGGCGGCACATTATTTCCGTCACTCATCTTGATATGTAATGACGGGCAGCTCTCAGCGGTCGACGAGCAGTGCGGAGAGGCGGATAACATCGCCCGCTCCCATTACGAATACAACGTCATTTTCATCGGTGTTTTTCAGGATATAATCGGCAATGCCGGAAAAATCCTCGCCTCTGCTCAGGCAGATCGCGCCGGGAATGGCTGCGGCGAGCTTTTCGGGGGTTATCCCGCTCTCGTTTTCCTCGCGCCCTGCAGAGTAGATATCGGTAACTATCACGCGGTCGGCATTGCCGAATGCCTCGGACAGCTCGCGAAACAGACCGAATGTACGCGTGTAGGTGTGCGGCTGAAATACGCACCAGATCTGCTTGCCGAGGGCGCGCGCAGCCTCGAGGGTCGCCTTTATCTCGGTGGGATGATGAGCGTAGTCGTCGTAGACCTCGGCTCCGGCTGCCGTTTTTCCGCGCAGCTCGAAGCGGCGCTTTGCACCGTGAAAACGGTCGAGACCTGATTCTACCGCCTCGGGGCTTGCTCCGCATTCAAGGCAGGCAGCTGCTGCCGCAACAGCGTCCGAGATATTGTGCATGCCGGGTATGTTGAGCGTAATATCGCATATCTTTTCATCACTCAATCCGTTGCGGCGGCGGAGGGTAAAGCTGCTGCTCGAGCCCTCGTGCGTTATTGCGGCGGCATAGTAATGGGTATCTGCCCCTGCACCGGGGGTGGGGGAGATAGCGCTGTATGTTATCAGGCGTCCGATATAGCCCTCTGTCGCGCGCATGGCTTGTGCGCTGTCCGCACAGACAACGGCGGTATCGGCAAGCGAGATGAAGCGGTGAAAGCTCTCGGTGATCTGAGCGAGATCCTTGAAGTAATCCACATGCTCAAGCTCCACATTCAGCACAACTGCGCAGGTGGGGCAGAACGAGAGGAATGAGTCGGTATATTCGCACGCCTCGAATATAATGGTGCCGCCCTCACCGATGCGGTATGTACCGCCGAGCTCGTCAAGCTCCGCTCCGCAGACGATGGTGGGATCGAGCTGCGAATCGAGTGAGATAAGCGCCGCCATCGAGGTGGTGGTGCTCTTGCCGTGCGTGCCCGCAATGCCTATGCGGGTGTGATATGGACGCATCAGCCGACCGAAAAACTCGGCGCGTGTCATGCTCGTTATGCCGAGCTCTGCGGCTCTGCGCAGCTCGGGGTTGTCGGCGTGGACTGCGGCGGTGTGTACGACTGCGGTCGTGTCGGGCGCTACGTTGTCGGCGGAGTGCCCGTAATAGACGGTTATCCCCGCATCCTCGAGCGATTTTGTTATTCTGCTGCGCGTGCTGTCGCTTCCTGTGACGGCAGCGCCGCGCTTCCTTGCTATCATGGCGAGCGAGGACATGCTTATCCCGCCTATGCCGACGAAATGCAGCTTCTTTCCATGGAGGTCTACTGCTGTGAATTGTGCTTTTGACATATATTGACCGACCTTTCGGTATGATAATGCGGATGTTCGCTTGACAGACACATTTTCGTGTCAGGGTTTGATGCTTCGTTTCGGTTTGATCGAATGGATATTCGAAAAAAATATTTGACGAAAAAAGCATCGCGATGGGCGGAGCTGATCCCCGATCCCGTTACTGTTACTTTATGCCTAAATCTTCTTATTGCCGAAAAGCCGCACGACCGCATCAGAACCGGGCTTTAACCTGTTTCTGGATTAATTGTACGCAGCATCCAATGACTCTCGGTTGGAAATATAAGCTAAAACAATGTGAAAAGTAACAAAAAATCTCAGCCTATATTAATAGAAAAATTCAAATAACGACTTTAATAATTCACAATATTTCATTATAATGGTTAGTGAATCGGACGAGTAATCATTCTGCACAGTTCTGACAGCGGTCCGATAATAGATTGTCGAAAAGCAAAATGCAAGGAGAACGCTATGACTATTACGGATATCAAAATCAGAAAGGTGTTCGACAATGACGGACCTATGAAGGCAATTGCCTCGGTAACATTTGACGGGGCTCTCGCAGTGCATGACGTTAAGGTTATCTATGCGAGGGAGAGGTACTTCATCGTTATGCCGTGCAAGAAGAATCCCGACGGTACCTATCGCGATATCGTACATCCTATCAACGCAGAGTTCAGACATGTGCTCGAGGAGGCGGTCATTGCCCGCTACCACGGCTATCTGTCCGAGATAAGCGAGGAAACGGAAGAGAAGTAACTGCTCTGCCTTGCTCGAGCAAGGGTGCGTCCGCAGACAAGGCTCCGGCACTGCCGGAGCTTTTTTCTTTTGCCTATGCTGTACGCGATATATTCTATGCCATCGCAGAATCAATTATAATCTATTTTTACAGCCTTGTCAAGACGCGCGCTATGTGCGCCGCCGTGCGGCTTTGCGCAGAGCAGGGGGTATTATCCGATGACGCACCGGTCAGCGCGCTGCGGCGCATAGCTCGGTCTCCCATGCCGGCAGACAGCGCGGACGAAACAGATGCATGCGGTATTCGGGGCAGATGTCGTGCAGCAGCAGGGGCAGCTCCCACATGTCGCAGGGACGGTGGTATAGCGAGAGCCTCAGCTCAGGCAGACAGCGGCGGATGGTATCGGCTGAACCGAGAAGCGCTTCGCGCTCGCAGCCCTCAACATCGTATTTGATATAGTCGACGTGCGCGCCGTCAAGCACCGAGTCGAGTGCGCGAGCGTCGATGATGTCCTCGTCGCGGTCGTTCGGAGAGGACGGGCGAAAGCCGCCGCTGCCGCGGTTACCGTGCGCAGTGAATGCAAGACTGCCGTCGGTGCTCCATGCGGCTGCCGTGACAGTATCTATTGCGCAGCTCGGATATTCGGCATTCAGCCCATCTACCGTTCGTGCCAGTCGGCGGCGGGTGCGGCTGTCCGGCTCAAAGGCATAGAGCCGCTCGAGTCGCGGGGAGACGGCGAGCAGCTCGCGTGCGGTATCGCCGCTGTATGCGCCGAGGTCGGCGGCGGCTCGGTAGCTCTCGGGGGAGAACGGTTTCCATCGGTTGCATTCGTTGCTTGCCGCGGAGAGCAGAGCAGGCAGCGAACCGCTCAGGCGTGCCGTTATCAGTCGGTCGTACAGCATTCGCGATTCGTCGTCTGCGAGCAGCTCGCGCGCCGCCCTGAGTTTATCGGCGTTTTTTCGGCACAGTGCGGCATCAAATATCTCCTTTTCATCGGTGACAGGCATATCCGGAACATACAGCTCGTGGCGCTCCGCAACGCGCTCTACCGCTCCAATAATATCCGGCAGCGAGCTGCCGAAGCAGAGCAGTACGGCATAGTCGTTTTCGGGGTACATCGTCTCAAGCTCGGCGAGCGAGAGAACGGTCATAGAGCGGAACTGCCGCCGCCTGCCGTCCGCTTTCTGCGTAAAGCCGTCTGATGCGAATATACCGCGAACCTCGAGCCCGAGCTCAAGGCAGCGGTCGAGCACCTTATCGGCACCGTTCCCGCCGCCGTACAGCACGACCGGGCGTGACTCTCCGCGCAGATATTTCCACAGATCCTTATATTTATTCGTATCGAACATAATTCTCTCTTTCGCTGCAGCGTTCTTTTTGCTTTGCTTTTTTGCACACCTTACCGAGACTCGCGGCTATGTGCGCGGTAATGCAATAATTCTATCAGATTATACGGCGAAATGCAATGTTTTTTTGCATGGATCTCAAGCCCGATACTCGGTCGTGTTTTGCGGCGGGCTGTGGTCGATGCGTGAGCATCAATGCATGTCGAGTGCTGTCGGAGGAGCTGTATTTTCATATTTAAAACTCCGTCGCACGGCGGAGCGGTATATTATTCTCCTTCATGCAGCATGCCGAGCATGACCGACATACAGATCGCCCATAGCTCGACTCCGGTGCAGGAGCACAGCATGAGGTAGACCGAGCAGAGCCAGAGAACGGTAAGGCTCGCCGCGCTCAGCGCGGTAATGACCGGGGAGACCCTATGCTCGGGCAGACGGGCGGAGAGCACACCGCGCAGGACCGTTCCGCCGTCGAGCGAGCGGATGGGGAGAAGATTTATTGCGGCGAGTGCGAGGCTCGAGCAGACAAAATAGCGCGCGGCAGAGTGCGCTGTCAGCGGCAGGAGCAGCAGGGCGGAGATGAGGTTCGCGGCTGCACCGGCTGCGCCGGTGATAATATCCTCGCGATAGGTGGGCAGGCGGGAGAAGCGAATATCGGCGCCGAGCGGGAGGAGGGTTATTTCGGCTACTCCGATGCCGAGCGCGCGTGCGGTGATGAGGTGTCCCGCTTCGTGCAGCAGCGCGGCGAGCAGTGTCAGCAGCGTAGCGCCGTCCGGCTCGACGGCAAGCCAGAGCGCAAGTGCACAGACTGATACGGTCGGAAAGGTTATTTTGGTTCTGTCGTGGTCGGCATGACTTTTATCGCAGCTTGACATGAGGTCTCCCTTCGCGGTTTCTCAGATATCAGATAATTATATTCAGAGGGATTTGTTTCAATGCCACACGGGGGAGATCGTGCCGCTCTTGTCGGTACCTACGCTATTTTACGTGCAGGGCTTTAGTATGCACCGCGCTGCCGCGGCGAGGTTTTTCGTGAAAGACCTCTGAAAAAGCCTATTTGGTATGTTCGTGTGATGTAGTGTGTACCGCGCTGCCGCGGGGGAGTTTGCAGATAAAAGTAGTTTTTGCCGAAAGGGTCTGATTACGCTGCCGCGGAAAAGTGTTTGTAGAATCGATATAGTTGTTTATTTTGTCTGTGTCAAATGTGGACTGATTACGCTGCCGCGGTCAAGATAATATGGATAGATATTATAGTTGTTCTTTTTCCGCTTTCTTTTTGCCTGAAAAAGA
>ENA-UOJD01002797-UOJD01002797.1-human-gut-metagenome-genome-assembly--contig:-P48-NODE-2797-length-13758-cov-8.568854_pt1 | contig 13758 bp, 7 predicted proteins | sample MGYA00242342_ERZ723889 | MGnify/ENA metagenome assembly ERZ723889
AATTATATATATCAACTGCTCAAGACGGCTTATTTTAAAGCACTTTTTTCAAATTCCAATCAGAACTACAAACTACAATTTGTGTCAATAATCTCCGTCTCTACTGACATTAAATTTTATGACAACTTTAATTTTTTGCCCCGTCCCCAAATGCAAGAAAAAGAGGACATTGCATATTAAGTATGCAATGTCCTCTTTTCATTCTTTTTTATTCTTCCTCAGGCGCACCAACTGGACAAACACCAGCACAAGTTCCGCAAGATATACATACATTTTCATCTATTACATATCTTTCATCACCTTGGTGAATACATTCCATAGGACATTGTGCAGCACATGCTCCACAAGATATACATTTTTCTGAAATTTTATATGCCATTTAATTCACCACCTTTCAAATAGTAATTTCTACTATATTTCGTCATTTTGATTTTTATTTTTTTGATCTAACTTCTCAAGTTTTTCCAGTTCTTGTAGCTCTTTAAAGTTTTCTTGTTCTTCTTCATTAACAATGTTATGTTTAGTATCCTTTATTACCTTAATATCTTTTGCATCAAATTTTTTATAGCAAAAATCTTCGCCTTCTTTAATTTTAACTTTTACTATTTCTTTTAATATTTCTACAGCTTCAACAGTTCCTTCTCCAGACGGAGTTTTTACTATTGCACCAACTTTTGGCAATCTAGATAATTTTTCAGAATATGCTTCTTGTTCATATTTTAAACAGCACATTAGACGTCCACAATTACCAGATATTTTTGAAGGATTTAATGCTATATTTTGCTCTTTTGCCATTTTTATTGAAACAGTTTCAAAATTGTCTAAAAAAGAGCAACAGCATAATTCTCTGCCACAAACACCATTTCCTCCAATTCTTTTTACTTCATCTCTAACACCAATCTGCCTTAGCTCTATTCTTGTTTTAAAAACGCTTGCTAGCTCTTTAACTAAATCTCTAAAATCTATTCTTCCATCAGCAGTAAAGTAAAATAAAATTTTACTTCCGTCAAATTTATATTCAACGTCAATTAAATTCATATCTAATTTATATTTTTTTATTTTTTCTTTACATATATTTAACGCTTCTGGCTCTTTACTTTTATATTTTTTTAAAGAGCTTAAATCCTCTTTTGTTGCAATTCTTATAACTTTTTTTAATGGATTATTTAATTTAGATTCTTCTATTTCTCTTTTGGGTACAACTACATATCCGAGTTCTTCTCCCATTGCAGTTTCTACAATTACATTGTCATTTTTATTTATTTCGAAATCTCCTGGATCGAAAAAATATATTTTTCCGGGTCTTTTAAATCTTACCCCTATAATTTTTTTCATTAATTTCCCTCCATATTTTTGTTAGCATATTATCTATTGTCATATCATAATTATTAGTATTAGATAATTTATTTTTTGCTTCCTGAACAAATTCTATTGCGTTAATATAATTATTTTTATTTACTCTATTAGTATTGATTTTTTCAAATAACAAAATATACATATAATCTAATAGTAAATTGATATCATCTTTATTATTATAAAACACTTCATTTTGATTTATAATATTTAATTCATCAGTTACGTCTAAAGCATCCACGATTGATTCTATTTGGTTAAGTATTGATATTTTTTCTATTACTTTTATACTTTTGCTTATACTACCATCACACAATTTTAACATATTTTCATCTAAATTTATATTATTAAATTTTTCATCTATAAATGCTTTTAAACTTACATCTTCTAATTTATTAAAATAGATTTTTGTACATCTTGATTTCACGGTTGCTAGAATATTGTTTTCGTTTGATGCTATTAATATTATTACAATAAATTCTTGAGGCTCTTCTAAAGTTTTTAATAAGCAATTTTGTGCCTCTTTTGTCATTGTGTCTGAGTTATCTATTATATAAACTTTTTTCGAACTATTTATAGGTTTTTCTAGTATATTTTTTTGCATCTGCCTTATTTGATCTATCTTAATTGAATTTCCATCAGGTTCAATTAAGAAAAAATCTGGATTATTCTTTGTATCAAATTCAATACACGATTTGCATTTTCCACATGGTCTATCATTTTTATTATTACATAAAATCATTTTAGCAAAATCTAAAGCAAACAGCTTTTTCCCAATTCCATCTATTCCATAAAATAAATAACTATGTAATATGCTATCATTTTTTATAGATTCTTTTAATATACTTTTTATTTTGTCATTACCAATTAAATTATTGAAGCTCAATTTAAAAATACCTCTCTATACTGTTCCAAATTTATTTAGTGGCCACCATCTACAAGCTACTTTTCCTTCTATTTTACTAATAGGAATACATCCAAATCTTCTTGAGTCCGCTGATGACGTTCTATTATCTCCAAGCACATATATATATCCTTCTGGAACTATTATATCATAAAATTCTCCACCTAATGACATATCTGTTGTTAGTGCATCACTTATATATGGCTCTTCTAATATTTCTTCATTTATATAGACATGCCCATTTTTTATTTCTACATGATCTCCTGGCCTACCTATAACTCTTTTTATATAACTTGTTTTTGTAATTCCCAATCCATAGTACATTACTTTTTCATATAAAGATTTTGAATCTTCATCATATATTGCAGTTGGATTAGATAAATCGGCATGCTTTATTAGCTCTACACTAGGAGCTTCAAATGTAACTATTTCTCCTCTATTTGGTACTTTATCAAAATTAGTTGACCATGTACTTAATAAAAGTTTTTCTTCTGGAAAAAAAGTTGGAGACATTGATGTTCCTTTTACTGTTGTAGGCATTCCTATAAATGTTTTTAATAAAAATACAATAACAAAAGCTATACAAATACTTAATAACCATCCTAAAATATTTCTAAAAAATCCTTTCATTTGTATATCTCCTATTTTTATTTCTCCTTTACATTAATATTATAGTATAAATATCATTCTTTTTCAACAACTTCTCTATTTTTTACAGGTATTCTAAGTACAACTTCTGTTCCTTTTCCAAATTCGCTTTTTATATCTATGCTTCCATTATTTTGTTCAATTATTTCTTTTGCAATTGAAAGTCCAAGTCCTGTACCACCTAAATCTCTAGTTCTGGCTTTATCAACTCTATAAAATCTTTCAAAAATTCTTGGTAAATCTTTTTCGGGAATTCCAATTCCATTATCTATAACTTTTATGTATGCATCATTATATACAAAACCTACATATATTTTTATATTACCATTTTCATGAGTATATTTGATACTATTTGTTAATATATTTAATATTACCCTTTCAATCCCATATTTATCAGCTTTTACAAGAGGTACATCAGCTGTTACAAAACATTCAACTTTATGTTTTTTCTTTTCTATTTCCATTTCAAGGTTTTCTAGGCATTTTTTAGTTAAATCACCTAAATCTATTTCTGTTTTTTCTACTTTATTTTTATTATTATCATATCTTGATAAAGTAAGTAAATCTGTAACTAATTTTGCCATACGTCTTGATTCTGATGAAATTACATTTAAAAATTGCATTTGTGTATCTTTGTCATAATCTCCTTCTAAAAGAGTGTCTGCATATCCTATTATTGATGTGATTGGTGTTTTTAACTCATGTGATACATCTGCTACAAATTCTTTTCTCATATTATCAAGCTTTACATGTTCAGTTATGTCTTGAAGAAGAATTATAATTCCATTTGGTCTATTTTTTGAATCTTTAAAAGGTGCAAAGAATATATTTATATATTTTTCATTTATAAATACTTTTTGTTCTGTTGATGTAAAGTCATCTAAATAAACTATTTTTTCCAAATTAACATCTAAATCAATCTTTTTAAAAATTTTACTAAACGTATTATCTTCTTTATCTAAATTAAAAAAGTTTATAGCTGCTGGATTTATGTATGTAACATTTCCATCTAAGTCAAATGATATTATTCCGTCAGTTATATGTAATAGTATGGCTTCTACTTGATTTTTTTGTTTGTTAACAATTTTTAAATTTTGCTTTAGCTCTTCTGTCATAGAGTTTATAGTTTTTGAAAATTTATCTTCTGCATTCTTTTTTCCTTCTTCTAAATATTTAATTTCGTTATCATTTTCTTCATCAAAATTACCGGCATTATCAACTATATTAGACAAAGGTTTTGTTATTAATTTTAGAATGTTATTTACCAATACTATTGAACAGATAATAAATATTATAATAGCACTTATCCAAATTATTCCAGAAACTGTAATACTCTTATTAATAGTTTCTATTATATTATCTGCACCAATTTGATTTTCTATATTTTTATAGTTGATAACACTAATTATACTTATAATTGATAATAATAATGATCCAATACATATCATTATCGCTGTTATTTTTAACTGAATATTTTTCATAAGTTTACCCACCTTAAATTATAAATGTAGAAATTAAATTATTTCTAAAAAAGTGGAAAAGAGATAGTACCCATTTCCACCTTTTTTAATTTTATTTTGAAGCAATATAATAACCAACACTTCTTTTAGTTATTAAAATCTTTGGAGTAGATGTATCTAATTCTATTTTTTCTCTGATTCTTCTTACTGTTACATCTACAGTTCTAATATCACCATAATATTCATATCCCCATACTTTTTCTAATAACGTTTCTCTTGTAACAACTTGACCTGGTTGTTTCGCTAGATATTTTAATACTTCGAATTCTCTTAATGTTAAATCTATTACTTTTCCTCTTACTTTTACTTCAAATTTATCTAAATCTAGGAATAAATCTCCTACCGATATTTCATTTGGGACATGTTCATCTTCTTTGTTTTCATTTTCAAAGTTTCTATTGTAGTCATTATCATTTTTTCTTAAATTAGCTTTTACTCTAGCTATTAGTTCTCTTACACTAAATGGTTTAGTAATATAATCATCTGCGCCTAGCTCTAGCCCTAATATTTTGTCTATTTCTTCATCTTTTGCAGATAACATTATAATTGGTATATTATAGTTATGTCTTATTCTCTTACATACAGTTAACCCATCCATTTTTGGTAGCATAATATCTAATAAAACTAAGTCTGGTTTTTTTTCACTAACAATTTTTATAGCTTCTTCCCCATCATTTGCCTCTAATGTGTTGTATCCTTCTTTTCTTAAATTATATACTAGTATATCTACAATTGGCTTTTCATCATCTACTACTAAAACTGTTTTTTGGCTTTTTTCTTTAATTATTTTTTCTTTTATCTTTTCTTTGCTATTCTCTATATTTTCTTCCAATGAAAGCCCTCCCCCTACTATAGAATTCAACTATTAATATTTATATCATAATTAAATATTTAATACAAGTTTTTTAAAAAAAATTTTATTGTGAACTTTGGGGACGTTCCTTAAAGTTCAGTTAGCTTTTTTTACATAATTATCTCTATTTCATTAATAGACCTATTATCTACTAATTTAATCTTCTTTTCATTAATTTCGCTACCATTAAAATAAAACTTATCAACACCACTGTTTTTTCCGTTTGGATTATTAACTTTTATATTGTAGATGCTCTCACCAAATTTATATCTTATCTCATATTCACTCCAATCACTAGATATACAAGGATTCATACTTAACATACCATTTTCTATTATTAATCCCAATATATATTTTATCCCACATATATAATACCAACTAGAAGAACCTGTATACCACGTCCAGCCCCCAGAACCAGCTAAATTACCTATTCCATATATATCTGCAGCTATTACATATGGCTCTACTTTATATTTATTTGAAAGCTCTTTTGTTTTGGAATGCTCTATTGGATTTATCATTTTATATAAATCCACTGCTTTATCGCCAAAGCCCAATATTGACTCTGCAATTATTGTCCATACTGCAGCATGTGTGTATTGCCCACCATTTTCTCTTGTTCCTGGTAAATATGATTTTATATATCCAGGGTTTAAATTTCCATTTTCAAATGGAGGATCCAATAATTTTATAATTCCATTATTTCTATCTACTAAGTGATTTTCTAAGCTCTCCATTGCAATATACTTTTTATCATTATCTCCAGCATTTGATATTACAGACCAACTTTGAGCAATACTATCTATTTTACATTCTTGATTATGGATTGTTCCTAAAACATTTCCATCATCACAAAAGGCTCTTTTATACCATCTGCCATCCCAGCCTTCAGTATTTAATGCTTTTTTTATTTTTTCCGCCATTTCGATAAAAAAAACTTTATTTTCTTCGTCGTTTTTATAATCACATAAGTTAATAAATTTATTCAATACATCATATATAAAGAATCCAAGCCATACGCTTTCGCCCTTTCCTTTATTGCCAACTGTACTAAATCCATCATTCCAATCTCCAGATCCAATTTTTGGTAACCCATGCTCTCCAAAATTACATGATTTTTTTATTGCTCTAATACAATGATTATATATACTTTCTTTTATTTCAGAAACATTATATACATCATATCTTTCATCCATCCCATCTTCTAATAAATTGCCTGATAAATAGTATGTTTCTATATCTAATATTGAATAATCATTAGTAAATTCTATATAATCTGCTGTAATATAAGGAAGCCATACCATATCATCTGAAAATCTAGTCCTTATTCCTCTTTTTGTTTCTTCATGCCACCAATGTAAAACGTCTCCTTCTATAAATTGATGTTCACTATGCTTAATTATCTGATTTTTAGTTATTTCAGAATCAACATATTTTAATCCCATTACATCTTGTAGCTGGTCTCTAAATCCCCATGCACCACCAGATTGATAATACCCTGTTTTTCCAAGAATTCTACTGCATAGAGTTTGATATATTAGCCACCCATTCATCATTATATTTATTGAATCATTTGGAGTTTTTATAACTAATTTATTTACTAGATCATTCCAATATTTTCTTAAAAAACTATACTCACGGTTACAATTTTCTATTTTATTGTATTTATAAGCCATATCTTTACAATTTATTATGCTATCTTCAGCTCCTATTATTAAAACAATATCCTTATGCTCCAATGTTTCCAGCTCTATATCTATATTTAAAGCTACTATATTATCACTATTTAAAGAATTTATATTAGAAAATTTTGAAATTTTAATTCCATCTGGATTAGATAGATTACCATCCCCAAAAAATTCCGTTTTGTTTCCTGTATAAGATTTTATTTGCTCGCTTGAAGAAATATATACATAATTTTTAAATTCATCATTTATAATGTTTTTTGCAATAATTATATTACTATTAGTGTCAAACTCTAAATTTATATATCCATTATTTGCAATTTCATCTTCTCCTAAAACAAGTTTAGTATAATATACTAATTTCAGTTTTCTTTTTTGCGGTAGAAGATTTTTTAAATGAATTAAATTTACTTTTACAGAATCTTCTTTTGGCACAAATACTTCCACCTCTTGATCTATATTATCATTTGAATGAATATATTTTGCATATCCAAATCCATATTTTATATAATATTCATTATCATCTGGCATAGGACTTACAGAAAGAGACCAACTATTTTTATTTTCTAAATCTTGCAGATATATTATTTCAGATTGAAAATCTTGTACTGGATCGTTACTCCAAGAAGTTATTCTGTTTAATCTTGCATTTTTGTACCATGTATATCCTCCCATACCATCAGTTACTACCGTACCAAAATTTTTATTTGCAAGTATATGACTCCATGCTAATGGCAATTTTTTGTTCTTATTAACATTTATAATATATTCTTTTCCATCACTAGAAAAGCCTCCATATTCATTAAAATATTTTACCCCTTCAAAGTTAATTTTATAATTAGCAGAATTATTTACAGGTAGTATTTTTTCTATTACATTATTTTTCTTCTGATATTTAATGTTCTTTAATATTTTACTATATTCATAATCATATTCGTCAAGTTGTAAACCAATCTTTCCATAACTTCCAAGTAATATTAAATTTGATCTTATTTTTAATAATTTTTTATCTTCTTTACTAAGATTATTTAAAACAAAAATTTTTCCATTCGAGTTTATATTTAATAACTGATGATTACCTATAATTTCATTAATAGCATCTTTAACATAGTTTTCATATGATTCTTTTTCTTCATTAATAATTACTAAATCTACATTTATATTTTGCATTTTATAATACTCAAATGCTTTTACTAAATTTTCTACAATTTCTATTTCTGCAATATCTTTAACCACTGTTAGTAATATTAAATTATCGCCTGAAATTCCGAACTTCCATAGCTCTGATGTTTTATAAATCTCATCTTTATTTATATCTAAATCTTTATTTCCACACTTTATTAGCATATGTGATAAAATTCTTTGATATAAACTCACATCATTTCCATGTATTCCTAAATATTGTATTTTAGCTTCAATTCGTGCCTTGGATAAATTAATTGCTCTTTCTATGCTCTCCGAACTCATATATTTTTTTACATTTTGAATAGCCTCTTCTTTATTTTCTGAAACACTAATCAATAAACTTAGACTGCTATTTTTATTCGATTTTACTTCTACCGAGCTTCTATATGCAATAATCGGATTAGTAGTACTTTCAATTTTATTAGTAAACGGCTTAGAATCTTTTATTAACTGTGGAATTCCAAAATTTTGTCTTCCATATAGATTCTTTCTATCTAATTCATATTCCATCTCTCCTGTTAATGAATTTTCAGAATATAAAGTTATTGCTAAATATAAATCATTTACATTACTTTTTCTAAATTTTCTTTTCGCAATAATAATTCCATCTTGTATTTCAAATGATAAAAATAGATTATTGAATGCTTTATGTGCATAATCTTGTGACAAACTTGATAACACTGGTTCTATAACACTTGATACTTCTAATATTTCATCTTCATTTCCAATGTTTTTTAAGTCTATTTTTCTAATTTCAACAGGATCTTCTGGTGCAATTATTATTGAAACTGAAGTTTTTATATTTTCATCAGTCCTTGAAAATTTACTTTTATCTGGAAAAAAGCTTACAGTATATTTTTCTGATTTATCTAAATAGTTCGTATTTGCTGAAGACCATATTTTTTTAGATTTGATATTTTTTATAAAGAAATGAATACCTTGATTATTATCATCTGTTTCTTTATATCTGTTTATGATTTTATCTCTATATTTGCTATATCCATTTCCATTTTTATCTATTAAAATACTATAATCATTATTTGATATCAAATTAAATTCATTAATATCTTCATTTTTCTTATCAAAAACTCGTTCAGAATAATAATCATAATCAATATATTTAATTTTTTCAACTTTCTCTTTTTTCTCTTTTGTAATTATAACATTATCTGGCATACGCTCTTGTAATAATATATCAACAGCCTCGATTTCTGGATTTTCAAAAAATCTATCTTGGAAAATATTATTTTTTACTAAGTTATCTATCGAAAGTAGTATCAGTCCTTGATGGTGTGCCATATATGTTTTTACAATGGAAAAATTTTTTCCCTTTTCAACTCTGCTAGGAGTATAATCTATAGATTCATAAAAACCATATTTATTATACATACCACTTTCTTCTAGTATCTTTAAGTTTTTTATTACTTTTGTAGGCACATCATTTATAGCAAGAATTGTTCCATATGATGAAACAACCATTTCATCTGCTAGTCCTCTTTTTAGCCCAAGCCATGGAATTCCAAAGGCCTTATATTGATAATTTCCATTAAAATCTTTTAAGTTAAATGCTGCCTCTGATATTCCCCATGTTATTCCTAATTTTTTTGCATATTCCATTTGACTCATTATCATAAATTGACAAGATTCATCTAATAAGCTATTTGGATATCTTCTAATATTTATTGAAGGCATTAAATACTCGAAAGCTGTACCAGACCATGATATCAACCCTTTATATTTGTTTAATATGGTAAGTGTTCTACTTAAATTTTTCCAATGTTTAGCAGATATATCCTTTTTAGCTATTGCAACTAAACTGGTTTGTCTAGCTTCAGAGGCTAATAAGTCATAATACGAATCTGTCATTTTATTTTCCTCAATATTATATCCTATTGAAAATAGTCCATTTTTTTCGTCAAACAATTTAGAAAAATCTGTATTATTTATTATATTATCTACTGAATTAATTAAAGGTTTGAACTTTTCTTCATTATCATTTTCCTGTATTAAAAATTGCTTTAACACGTACAAATATCCAACAAAATTTCCGCTATCAACAGATGATACATATCTTGGAATTAATGGTGATAGATTCTTTATATTATACCAATTATATAAATGTCCATTCCATTTTGGCAACTTTTCAATAGAGCTTATCATTTTTTCTAACAAATTAATTGTATCAATCTTATTTTCATAACCCAAATCATAGCTTGCAATAACACTTAACAATCCTAAACCAATATTAGTTGGAGATGTTCTATATACAACTTTTTGATTTCTATTTTCTTGATAATTATCTGGAGGTAAAAAATTTCCTTGCTCGGTTATATTATCTTTAAAATATTTCCAAGTTCTATTACCTACTTCTAAAATATATTTTTGCTCTTCTTTAGTTAATTCATCATATTTACTTTTTTCAGTTATTGGTTTACTTATATGATTCATTATAATAGGAGATATAAACCATATAATTCCTATTAGCATATATAAAATATCATTTGTAAACCATCCTCCTATAAAAATTCCAAGTCCTAAGATTACATTCGGAAGCATATTTAAATAATATGGAATAATTCCATTTTTTGATAATTTTTCAGCTTCTTCTGCAGTTGTCCATTCCAATAAATGCTTTTTAGATTTGATAATTCTATATAAGGATTTTACTCCTGCATTTATTGATAAAAATGCTTTATCTGGAATTAATGAAATATCTATTAAAATTTTTAATATTATACCTCCGAATCCATTTATTTCTTTATAATATTTTTTTTGATTAAATTGACCATTTTTTTTATACAAAATTTTATTTATAAAATCTAAAATATAAGGAATTATTATAGAAACTATGGCCATAGTTGTAACTATTTTGCTCTGTAGTAATAAATTTATAAAAAATAAAAAAACTACGCAAATTTCAGAAAAACTCCTATTAATATTATCAATAATTTTATATTTAGATAGAATATTCAATCTATCCTTTATAATCCATGATAATATCTGGTAATCTCCTCTTATCCATCTATGAAGTCGTGTCTTATAGGCATTATAAGAAGTTGGATATCCATCCATTAAAACTATATCTGATGCCAAGCCACATCTTACATAACATCCTTCTAATAAGTCGTGACTTAATACTGTATTTTCTGGTATCTCGCCTTTTAATACTTCTGAAAAAACTTGTAAATCATATATGCCCTTTCCTGTAAATATACCTTCTCCAAAATTATCATAATAAAAATCTGAAATAGCATTAGTATATGAATCTGTTCCTCCCAAACCTGAAAATATCTTTGTAAAAATACTTTTTTGAGTTTCTAATAATCCAATTCCCACTCTAGGTTGCATGATTCCATATCCATCTATAACTAGTGTTTTCTCCTCATTTAAAACAGGCTTATTCAATATATGAGCCATTGCCCCTACTAGCTCTAGCCCTGTATTTAGTACTAAATTTGTATCAGCATCTAATGTTATAATATATTTTATATTTGGTATTTTTTTATTTTCATTTTTTGCAATTTCAAAAGTATTAGCTACAAAACAATTATTAGAATTACCTAAAACATACTCATTAAATTGGCTTAATAATCCTCTTTTTCTTTCCCAGCCTAAATAGCAATTTTCAGAATTACTCCATGTTCTTTTTCTATATATAAAATTGAATTTAGGATATTTTTTATCTGGATATTTTTCATTTAACTCTTTACATTTTTGAATTCCAGTATTGACTACTTCCTCATCAAAATCCTCTTTTTCCTTTTTAGAGCTACTACAATCACCTAATAACGTAAAATATATATTTTCACTTTTATTAGCCATATAAAAGACTTCTAATTTTTTCATAATTTCTTCTACTTTTTCTTTGTTTTTAACAATAGTTGGAATGACAACCATGGTTGAATATTCTTCAGGTATTCCATTATAAAAATCCAACTTCGGAATTAATTTTGGTTTAACTACTTTACCCGAAATATATTGTGTTATTTTTATAATTATATTTTTTATAGGAACAATTAAAAGCAAAAAAATTATAAATGATACAAAAAATTGATTGCTTTTTATATTTAAATACCATCCAACTAAGCAAGATAATATTATTGATAATATGGATACTCCCTCTATATAAAATTTAGCTACAGCATTTTTATTAACATTTTTTATCTTTTTATTTAATAAACATGAATACAATTTACTTCTTCCATCAGAAATTAAATAATATCCAACATGTGACATTTTGTCTTCCGGTCCATTTATTTTACATTCCATATTAGCTAGATCTAAACATTTTTGTGCAATATATAATTCTGAGATTTTTGTTTTTTTAGATATTCTTTCTATACTATTCCTATAATATTCTTTAGTCTTATAATCCATCTTATCATATACATTGGCAGGGTCTTTTTTTAATACTTCTTCTACACCATTAATATTATTAAATATTTCTATAAAATTTAATCTATTTAATGTGCTTATACTAGTTATGGCATTTCCAATAGAAATTTTTTTAACAGCAATATCAAAATGCTCTCTATTTATACAGTCTAAAGTATTAGTCCCCATTTTATTAACTTGCTCTTCTAAAACTTCCAAATAGCTATATGCCTTTTTTCCATATTTTTTTAATCTATATGACATATACTCAATAAATGGATATTTAGACTCCACACTTTCTTCTATTTTTAATTTATAATCCGTAGATGTATTTAAAGCTGGATTATGCTTAAATTCTACTAATCTTAATACTATATTTTCAACTTTACGTTTTTGCATTTGAGATAAATATATTTTTTCACAAATAATTCTTATTTTTTCTATCAACGCAATTTGAAGGAATATTCCAATACTCCACAGTTCTTCCATACTTAAAGTTTTTTTATTTTGATATGCTTTCAAATAGTTTTCTAAATTCTCACCATTAATTTTCCCATCTGTATATGAAATAATTTCTTTTGCTAAAATATATACCCTTGCAAAACCTTTATTAGGTCCATTTGCAATTCCAACTAAATTAACATATTTTTTAACATTTAATTCTTTCATTATTATTTTTGCATTTTTTTCTATTATATAAAAGTTATCTAAAATCCATTCTCCAGCAGGGTGAATTGGTATTTTATTCTTTAAATCTTCGTTCAAAAAATTATATACATCTGATATAAACTTTAAATTTTCCTTAACTCTAGGAATTGGATATGTTGATTTGTCTGATTTCGATTTTAAAATTTGATCAGCAGCCAATTTTTGTAAATAAATTTCTAATTGATAACTATCTAAAAGTGCACCACCTATATCTAAAATTTTGTATTTACTCTTCAAAAAAATTCCACTCCTTGTAAATATGTTTTCACATATTTTCTCCAATAGTGGAATTTATATACTTTTTTTTTATAAAATTGACATTGAGCAGGACAAAAAATTGAAGTTGTCATAAAATAAAATAAGTAGATGGATTTTTATGAACTAAATTGTAGTTTGTAAGGCTGATTAATTTTGAAAATGTGATTTAAAATAAGCCGACTATATAGTTGATAATTCATATTGTGTGCTTTAAATTGGCCGTCCGAAGAGTTAGTATATATTGTTTTTTTCAAATATTAATGGCTCATT